>WNFG01005377.1_pt1 | contig 11700 bp, 11 predicted proteins | sample 5400431 | NCBI WGS metagenome assembly WNFG01 (sample SAMN13153346, study PRJNA577476) | soil metagenome | isolation source: 120 cm saprolite under Douglas fir tree site 2 hole 3 replicate 2 | place: USA:California | collected 2015-04-18
CAGACCGCCTCGCCGCCGCCCTGCAGGCAATCCCGCTGGATGTTGTGTACTGCAGCCCGCTGCAGAGGGCGAAAGACACCGCCGCGCCGATTGCCGCTGCACACGCGTTGTCGGTCGAACCCGTCTCCGACCTGCGCGAGATCGCGTTTGGCGAGTGGGAGAGCCTGGGCGACGCGGAAGTCCAACAACGGTATGGGGACTTGCGCCAACAGTGGTTCCGGCGCCCGGACCAAACGCAGATTCCCGGGGCCGAATCCCTCGCCCAAGGACGCGAGCGGGCGATGGCTGCGATGCGGGGCATCGTGGGAAGACATCCGAATGGCCAGCTTGCGGTCGTGGCTCATGGCGGAATGAATAAGCTCATCCTACTCACCCTATTGGGTGCCCCGCTGGCCTCCTTCTGGCGCCTCTCGCAATCGAACGCGTGCATTAACATCCTGGAGTTTGGTACCGCGCGAGGACGCATCCTGGCGGTGAATGATACGACTCATTTGACGTAGGGCCCCACCGCTCACCGGATCTCTGTTTCCCCGCGCGCATCGCCGACCGCCCTGCGACTCCGCCCTCCCGCCCGAGACTGTTATAATGGCGCACACATGGAACTCGACGGACGCACTACTCTGGTCGGGATTCTTGGAGATCCAGTGGCACATTCGCTGTCTCCGCGGATGCACAATGCCGCGTTTGAGGCGTTGCAGATGAACTGGCGGTATCTCGCGTTCCGTGTTCCCGCCGCGCAGCTCGCCGCGTCCCTGCGTGGTGCCGCCGCGCTTGGCCTCGTTGGGGTTAACATCACCGTGCCCCACAAGGAGGCCGCCTCTGCTTTGCTCGACGAACTGGACGGTCCGTCCCGGCAGATCGGTGCCGTCAACACCATTCGCGTGACTGGAACTCGTCTGTCCGGGTTTAACACGGACGCTCCGGGACTGTTGGACGCGCTCACACGCGACGGGGCCGTCACCCCCGGGGGACGACGCTGTCTTGTGATCGGCGCCGGCGGAGGCGGCCGGGCTGCAGCGTTTTGCCTCGCGACCGCGGGCGCCTCCCAGGTCTTGGTGCTCAACCGCAGCGAGGCGAAAGCCAAAGCGGTCGCCGACATGGTCGGCCGTGCGGCGCCGTCCTCCCATCCGAGTGCTGGGGCGCTGTCGGTCGAGGCGATCGAACGGGCGGCCGAGAATGCGGATATCATCGTCCACGCCACGCTTCAGGCTGCGAAGAGTAACGGCGCCCGGGCCGTCAGCGGGTTGTCGCTGCTCGTGTTCCAGGGGGCCCGCAGCTTCGAGCTGTGGACCGGGAGGTCTGCGCCCCTTGCGGTGATGCGTCGAGCTGTGGGCCTGGACGAGCATCCCGTGCCGTCATGAGGCTCTCGGCGCGTCTGAGTCTAGAGTCCCGTCACCCAAGTTCACGCTGCGGGTGCCAGGAACCATGCTCCGTTTTCTAACCGCGGGAGAGTCCCATGGAAGCGCGCTAACGGCCATCGTGGAAGGCCTGCCGGCGGGGTTGCGCGTCCATGCGGATCAGATCAACGAACAGATGGCGCGCCGGCAGCGGGGGTACGGCCGTAGTGCGCGCATGAAGCTGGAAGCTGATCGCGTCGAGATCGTCTCGGGTGTCATGGGAGAGCAGACCATCGGCGGACCCGTGGCGCTGCGCATCGACAACCGTGACGCGCGTTCCGAAGAGCCCCCGCTCACCCGTCCGCGGCCGGGCCACGCAGATTTAGTCGGGACAATGAAGTACGGTTTTGAGGACGCCCGCCGAGCATTGGAAAGAGCCAGCGCCCGAGAAACGGCGGCCCGTGTCGCCGTCGGCGCGGTGTGTCGAAGGCTGCTGGATGAGTTTGAGATGACGGTGTTCAGCCACGTCACAGAGATCGGCGGCGTCGCGCTGCGGGAGCGGCCGAGCCGATGGGAGGACCTCCCCGCCCTCGCCGAGGCGTCTGAGCTGCGGTGCGTCGATCCCCAAGCCGACGCGCAGATGCGGGCGGCGATCGATGCGGCCCGGCAGCGAGGCGACACCCTAGGCGGCGTATTCGAAGTGGTGGCTCTGGGCGTCCCGCCGGGGTTGGGCAGCTACGTCCACTGGGATCGTAAGCTGGACGGGAGGCTAGCTCAGGCGGTGATGTCCATTCACGCCGTCAAAGGGGTTGAGATCGGCCCCGGGTTTGAGATTGCGCGCACCCCGGGTTCCCGCGCCCACGATGAGATCTTCTGGGATCGCCCGCGGGGATTCTATCGGGAGACCAACCGCGCAGGCGGGACCGAGGGAGGCGTCACGACGGGGGGACCTCTTGTGGTCCGTGGCGCGATGAAGCCTCTGTCGACGCTCATGGAACCGCTTCGGTCGGTGGATCTAAAGACGAAAGAACCCAGTTCGGGTGCGGTTGTGCGCAGCGACGTCTGCGCGGTGCCCGCGGCCGGCGTCGTCGGCGAAGCCATGGTCGCGTACGTGCTTGCCGATGCCTTCTTGGAGAAGTTTGGCGCGGATACCATCGCGGATATGCACACGGCATACGAAGCCTATCGCACCCGGATTCGCCAGATGTAGAGGCACAGCCTGAGTGCGCAACGTCGTCCTGATCGGGTTCATGGGCACCGGCAAAAGCGAGATCGGCCAGTTACTGGCCCGTCGCTTGGGCTGGACATTCATCGACACCGACCGGCGGGTCGAATCCCGTGAGCGCGCGACGGTGGCGCAGATCTTTTCCCGCCGAGGGGAGGAGTACTTTCGCGCGGTCGAAGCTCAGATCGTCGCTGACGTCGCCTCCCGGCGTGACGTCGTCATTGCGACAGGTGGCGGCGTCGTGCTGAAGCCGGAGAACATGACGCAGCTGCGCCGGGGCGGCTGGATCGTGTCCTTGACAGCTTCGGTCGACGTCCTCGTGGACCGGCTCGGAGAAGCGCCCACGCGTCCGCTCCTGCGCAGTCCGTCGGGGGGTGTCCGCGAACAGTTGGGCCGCCTGCTCGATCAACGCCGTCCCCTGTACCGTGATGCCGACCTGCTCGTCGATGTGTCCGATGCCACACCCGCGCGAGTGGTGGAAGCGATCGTGGCCTTCTTGCGCGCCCGTGATCGCATCACCATTCCGGTGCGCGTCGAGGACCGCCTGTCCCCGGTGCATATCGGAGACGGCATTCTAGCGCTGCTGCCCGGCGATCTGTTCGAGACGGGCGCGGGCCGGCAGGCCGTGATCCTTTCGCACCGTGGACTGGCCCCTGTCGCAGGTGCGAAGTTGATCGCCGGGTTGAAGGCATGGGGCTACGAGACTCTGGAGGTCGATGTGCCGGTCGGGGAGGCCACCAAGAGCCTGCCCGCTGCTGCGCGCATCTACACGCGACTAGCGCGTGCGCGCATCGACCGCGCCAGCACGTTGATTGCCGTGGGCGGAGGCGTCATCGGCGACCTCGGCGGATTCGTGGCCGCCACGTACATGCGGGGCATCCGGCTCGTGCAGGTGCCCACGAGCCTGCTCGCCATGGTGGACAGCGGCATCGGCGGCAAGACCGGCGTCAACCACGCGGGGGTCAAGAATCTGGTGGGCGCCTTCTACCAGCCAGCTCTGACCGTGGCGGATGTGCGGCTGCTGAGTACATTGCCCGATAGGGAACTACGCAGCGGGCTGGCCGAAGTGATCAAGACCGCGGTCATCGGGGATGCTACGCTCTTCGACCACCTTGAGCAGCACCTCCCCGCCATCTTGCGCAAGGAGACCGGGGTGCTCGTGGAGATTATCGCGCGCTGCGCCGCGTTCAAAGCCCGCGTGGTGGAAGCCGATGAGCGCGAACAATCCGAGCGGCGCATCTTGAATTACGGACACACCATCGGGCACGCGGTCGAGGCGGCCGCGGGGTTCTCACGCCTCACGCACGGCGAGGCAATCGCCATTGGGATGGCTCTTGAAGCGCAGATCTCCCAGCGGCTGGGCGTGGCCGCATCTTCTGTCGTGGACCGGCAGAACAAGCTACTCGCGCGCGCGGGTCTCCCCACGACCCTGGGCGCGGTGAATCGCACCGCGGTGTGGCGCGCTATGGCCCTGGATAAGAAAATCCGCGACGGGGTCCTGCGCTGCCCGCTGCCGGTAGGCATTGGTGAAGTCATCCGCGAACAGGAAGTGCCGGACAAATTGCTGCAGGAGGTGCTCGGCCGTGTCCCGTCCATCCCCCGCAAGCGCAAACCCGGCCCGCGTCCTCGTCGTCTACGGGCCTAACCTCAATCTGCTTGGCGAGCGCGAGCCGCAGGTGTATGGCCGCGCCACGATCCAGGAGATCAACGCCCAACTCACCGCCCTCGCCGCTAGTGAAGGGGTGGAGGTCGAGTTCTTCCAGTCCAACAGCGAGGGCGCCATTATCGACCGGCTGCAGGCGGCGCGCAGGACGGTCGGCGCTGTGGTCCTCAACGCCGCCGCGCTGTCGCACTACAGCTATGCGTTGCGCGACGCGATTGCGGCCATCCGGATTCCAGTCGTGGAGATCCATATCACCAATGTGCTGGCTCGGGGGGAGTTCCGCACGAACCTCGTGTTGGCCCCGGCATGCCGCGGCATGATTTTTGGGTTCGGGGTTAACAGCTTCTTGCTGGGACTGCGGGCGGCGATTGCTCTCGTGAAGGAATAGCCTGTGCACATTCGCGGGATTCGAGGCGCCACGACCGTAGAGGAGAATTCCGAGCGGGCGGTGCTCGAAGCCACGCGCGAACTACTGCAGGGGATGACCCAGGCTAACAACGTGGAGCCCGATGAAATTGCCGCTCTTCTGTTCACCGCGACGCCTGACCTCACCGCCGCCTTTCCTGCCGAAGCTGCTCGCCAATTGCAGTGGACGCATGTCCCGCTGATGTCCGCCGCCGAAATCGCGGTGCCGGGCGGCCTCCCGATGTGCGTCCGCACGCTGATGCTCTGGAATACCCCCCGAACGCAGGAAGAGATTATCCACGTGTACCTGCGGCGCGCGATCTCACTGCGACCCGATTTGAGCTCTCGCCGAGGTTAGCGATGCACCTAACGACCTCCCCTGCCGGCCGTCTGGCCGGTCGCGTCCGCGTCAGCGGGGATAAGTCCATCTCCCACCGGGGGGCGCTTATCGGCGCGCTGGCCCGCGGCGACACCGTCATCCACAACTTCTTGCACGCCGACGACTGCCTGCACACCCTCGGCTGCCTGCAGGCGCTGGGGGTCGATGTGGATGATCGTGGCGACCGCGTCGTCATACACGGACGCGGTCCGCAGTGGCGTGCGCCGTCGGCGGTCCTGGATGCGGGAAACTCCGGGACGACCATGCGCTTGCTGGCCGGCATCCTTGCCGCGCAGCCGTTTACTAGTGAGATTACCGGCGATGCATCGCTGCGGATGCGTCCCATGGAGCGTGTGATCGCGCCTCTGGCACAGATGGGAGCGCACGTCATCGCGGAGGGAGGCGGGCGGTTGCCCCCGTTGCGTATCTCGGGGGCGCCGCTACGGGGGATCACGTACACGCTGCCCGTTGCCAGTGCGCAAGTGAAGTCGGCGGTGCTCCTGGCCGGCCTGCTGGCCGAGGGGCCGACGTCTATTGTCGAGCTCACACAGTCGCGAGATCACACCGAGCGCATGTTGGAGTGGTTCGGAGCCAAGATCACCAGGGAGAGTTTGGTTGTCCACCTCACCCCTGGGCCCTTATCGGCACGCGCCGTGGTCGTGCCGGGAGACATTTCCTCAGCGGCGTTCCTCCTGGCGGCCGCCGCGGCCGTGCCGGGGTCAGAGCTGACGGTGGACGACGTGGGCTTGAACCCGACGCGCACCGGAGTGCTAGATGTGCTCCAGGCGATGGGTGCGGATATCGTGATGGAGTGGACCGCCGAGGCCGGAGGCGAGCCGGTGGGCCGCGTGACTGTGCGCGGCGGTCCCCTTCGCGGCATCCGCATCGGGGGCTCGCTGATTCCCCGCCTCATCGACGAACTCCCCGTCTTGTGCGTAGCCGCCACGGCTGCCACGGGGACGACCATCATCGCTGACGCGGCGGAGCTGCGGGTGAAAGAATCCGACCGGATTGGAGCGCTCACCCGGGGACTGCGGGCGCTGGGGGGCGAGGTGGAGGAGCGCCCGGATGGGATGGAGATTTACGGGAGCCGGTTGCGCGGGGGGCGCGTCGACGCAGGCGGCGATCATCGCGTGGCGATGGCGTTTGCCGTCGCCGGGCTGCTGGCCCGAGGTCCGGTCGTGGTGGAGGGAGCAGAAGCGATCGCGGTCTCGTTTCCGGAATTCTCGCACACGCTGCAGGAGCTCACGGGGAAATCGTAGGGCTGGCTACTCTCATCTGCCCGGATCGGCCGTAGATCGGCGACTCGCCCCCACGCCCTGTTGTGCGTGCAGAGCGATTTTGATCTGAGATACGAAAGTGCCTCTTATCAGGAGACGTGCTATGGATCAGCGGAAACGGTCAGGTGACAGTCCGATCTCCATAGAGGCGCTGCAATCCGCGGTGCAGAGCCAGTATCATGCCTGCCTGAGGATGTTGCGGACAGCCATTCGCCGCTGCCCCGACGACCTATGGACCATCCGCCACGGTCATGCCAATCCATACTGGCGCATCGCATACCATACGCTTTTCTATACACACCTGTATCTCCAGGCGAATAACCGGATCTTCCGTCCTTGGGAACATCATCAGCGGGGGATCCAGCACATGGAAAGATGGCGGAAGACCTGGCGAGTGTATTCCAAAGCGGAGGTGCTGGCCTACTGGCGCATCTGCGAGTCAATGATTGACGATGCCGTCGATGCGCTCGACCTGACGGCTCCGCAGAGCGGGTTTAGCTGGTACAAGATCCCCAAGATGGAGCACCAGATCGTCAACATTCGCCACATCCAGTACCACGAGGCGCAGCTCGCCGATCGTCTCCGAGAGGCAATCGGTGCTGGTGTCGGGTGGGCGGATGCACGCAGGAAGCGCTTGAAAACACGGTCGGCAGATTGATTGCGCAGCCAGAGCCAGACACACCACTGCGATGTAATGGAGGGGATATGCATGCCAGACCTCTACGCCACCATAACTGAGGTTGAGCCTGCGGTCCAGGAACGACTTGCTGGCGTCATGGAGCTCCGTGCCGCCGATCCTCAGCAGCAAGCCATGCTCAAAGCCTATATTTCCGACATTGAGTTCCCGAAAGCGGCGCGGGTTCTGGAGGTGGGATGTGGGACGGGAGCGGTGACCCGGACGCTGGCCCGGTGGCCCAGCGTGGCTGAGGTTGTGGGGGTTGATCCTTCTCTCTTCTTCCTCTCGAAGGCCCGCGAACTAGGAAGGGGACTAAAGAATTTGTCATTTGAAGTGGCCGATGGGCGATCCTTACCGTTCGAGGAGAAAACATTTGACGTCGTTGTCTACCACACCACCCTCTGTCATGTCCCTGAACCAGAGCGCGCGTTGGCGGAAGGCTTGCGAGTCCTTCACCCAGGCGGCTGGGTGACAATCTTCGACGGTGATTACGCCACAACAACGGTCGCAGCAGGTGACTCCGACCCGTTACAGGTCTGTGTCGACGCAGCTATTGCTGGACTGGTTCATGACCGATGGCTCGTCCGGAGGCTTCCGAAGCTTGTCCGATCGGCTGGATTCGAAGTCATGAGGCTTCGCAGCCATGGCTACGTGGAAACTTCGGCTCCGTCTTACATGCTAACTCTCATCGACCGTGGTGCTGACTTCCTCGTTTCTTCCAGACGGATCGGTGCCGACTCGGCCGCCGCGCTCAAAGCCGAGGCTCGGCGTCGGGCTGAGTCTCACGAGTTCTTTGGGCATATCGCCTACTTCAGTCTCGTTGGAAGGCGACCAGTTTAGACGTAAACATAGGTTATTTGTCGATAGGTATGCTATAATCCCTTTTACTCAATTTCATATTGCCGATGACCGAGAGAGTACCCGTCGCCGCGCCGTGGAGAGAGCCGCGAGTGGTGAGAAAGCGGCCGCGCGGAGACGAGGGAATGGACTCGGGAGGCGCGCACCGAACGACAGCCCAGTAGGCTGCGCCGGCACTCCACCGTAACCAAAGGAGACGGAATCGCGTTTGATGCGGTTCCGTGATGAGCGTCGGCCTGCGCACGCGCGGGCCGGAAGCTGGGTGGCACCGCGGGAGCTGTCAGACACCTCTCGCCCCTCTGTGGGGTGAGGGGTGTTTTGCTTTTGGCGTACAGGTTTACGGTGGCATGACGTGCGAGGGGGATCAGCATGACGAACGAAGGCGAGCAGGTCCCATGGGCATCTTTGGCGGAGGCGAAACTATGATCGTCGTCATGGAGCCGCACGCGCCGCGCGAGCGCGTTGACGCGGTTGTCAAGAAAATCCAAGAGGCCGGACTGGGGACGCACCTGTCCGAGGGCGTGGAACGCACCGTCATCGGCGTGGTGGGGGACAGTCACACCAAAGAACTCCTCCGCCAGTCGCTAGAGGCCACGCCGGGAGTGGAACGGGTCGTCCCGATCCTGCAGCCGTTCAAACTCGTCAGCCGGGAGTTTAAGCCCGAGAACGCTGTCGTCGAAGTCAGCGGCGTGCGATTTGGCGATGGCGCCGTCACCGTCATTGCGGGTCCGTGCTCGGTCGAGAGCCTCGAGCAGATCGTCGCGACGGCGAAGGCGGTGAAGGCTGCCGGGGCGGTGATGCTCCGGGGCGGCGCATTCAAGCCCCGCACGTCTCCTTATTCCTTCCAAGGGCTGGAGGAAGAAGGCCTTCGCCATCTCGCCCAGGCGCGCAAAGAGATCGGGTTGCCGGTGGTAACCGAGGCGATGGACGCCGCCCAGCTCGAGTTGGTCTGCAAATACGCCGACATGATCCAGATCGGCGCCCGCAACATGCAAAACTACACGCTGCTGCGCGAAGCCGGCCGCGCCAAATTCCCCGTGCTTCTTAAGCGCGGGCCGAGTGCCACGATTCAGGAGTTGCTGCTGGCCGCCGAGTACATCATGAATGAAGGCAACTACCGCGTCGTGCTCTGCGAACGGGGGATCCGCGGTTTCGATAACTACACCCGCTACCTGCTGGATCTCAGCGCTGTCCCCGTGCTGAAAGAACTCACGCACCTACCGGTGATCGTCGATCCCAGCCAGGGTACCGGCAAGCGCAAGTACGTGGGGCCGATGGCACGGGCCGGGGTGGCCGCCGGAGCGGATGGACTGATCATTGAAGTCCACCCCGATCCCGAACGCGCGCTCAGCGACGGGCCCCAACAGCTGACCCCGCAGGAGTTCCGCGCGCTGATGGCCGAGATCGACCCGCTCAGCCGGGCGCTAGGACGCGCCGTGCAATCCACGGCGCGGGCGCGCTAATGCCAGCGACGCCCGCTCCTCAGAACGCGCGGCAGGTCTGGAGGCGCATCCGATGACAGAGCGCTTGCCTGTGGTGGGCATCGTCGGGGTCGGGTTGATCGGCGCCTCGATCGGGCTGGCCCTCCGCCAACGCGGAGCGGCGGCGCAGGTCGTGGGGGTGGACACCGATCCGGACGCGGTAGCCGTGGCCCGCACCCGCGGGGCGATCGATGCGGGCGGAACGGATCTCGCGGTTTTGAGCGAGGCAGACTTGGTGGTCATCGCCGTGCCTCCCGATTCGGTGATCCAGACGGCGGTCCAGACGGCCGCCGTGATGAAGCGCGGCAGTATTCTGACTGATGTCGCAGGCACCAAGGCTGCGATCGTGCGCGTCCTGGACGAGCGGCTGCCCTCGCGCGTGCGGTACATTGGGGGACACCCGATGGCCGGCTCCGAGGGGTATGGCGCTGGGATGGCCGATGCCGCCCTGCTCTCTGGGCGGCCGTTTCTGTTGACGCCCACCGCGCAGACCGATCCCGCCGCCGTGGCCGTCGTGACAACGCTGATCGAACAGCTCGGCATGCAGCCGGTGCTGATGTCTCCTGATGATCACGACGAACTGGTCGCGCAGATCAGCCATCTTCCCTATCTAGTGGCCATCGCCGCCGTGGCGGCGAGCGGAGATCGGGCGATTGGTATCAGCGGGCCCACGTTTGGCAGCCTGTTGCGAGTGGCCCGGGGTCCTGTGCAGTTGTGGGCGCAGATCAGCCGGGGAAACCGCGCCGCCCTCAAGCGCGCGTTGGAGCGCTTTCGACAAGAACTGGACCATCTCGAGCGGGCTCTGGACGGCGAGGAGTCGCTAGAGACGTTATTGACGCGGAGTCGGCAGCGGGCCTCTGCCGACCGCGCGGAAGAGTGACGCGCGGTGTCGACTGTGCTGGAGATTGAACCGAGCAAGACAGAGTTCCTCAGTCGAACCCGGGGGGGCACGCTCATCCCGGTGTGGTGTGAACTGCCCGCGGATCTAGAGACGCCGATCTCGACATTCATGAAGATGCGAGCTGACGGGCATGCGTTTTTGCTCGAGAGCGTCGAAGGCGGCGAGCGCATCGGGCGGTACTCGTTCATTGGTAGCGGACCGGTCATGACGATCACCTCACGGGGCGACCAGGTTGACATCCGCACCGCGAGTGGGAGCCAGCAGCAGAAAGCGGACGTGTTAGAGGTTGTGCGCGACATCTTGCATCAACACCAGGCGGTGTCGGATCCGGCCCTGCCGCGGTTTACCGGGGGGGCCGTGGGGTATTTCGGGTACGATGTGGTGCGGTCGTGGGAGCATTTGCCCCACCGCCCCACTGACGACCGAGGGCTGCCCACGTGTTACCTGGTCGTAGCCGATACGGTGGTGATTTTCGACCACGTCCGGCACACGATGAAGATCGTGGCGAACGCTGTAGTGGACGGCGACGGCGGAGCCGCGTATCGGGCCGCGGTCGAGAAGGTCGAAGCGCTGCACGAGCGCCTCCGCACACCGGTGACCCCGCCCCCTACCAGAGGCCGGATCGCGCCGGCGATGGATACCGATTTACCGGTGTCCGCGTTTCTGCGTGCGGTCGAGCGAGCGAAGGAGTACATTCTCGCCGGAGACATCTTCCAGGTCGTGCTGTCCCGGCGTTTTTCTGCGGCCGCCGACGGAGTGGATGCGCTGGATCTGTACCGGGCGCTGCGCACCGTCAATCCGTCTCCGTACATGTTCTTCCTCGACTTTGCCGACGTGCAGGTTGTGGGGTCCTCGCCCGAGTTGTTGGTCCGCCTGGAAGACGGCGTGGTGGAGACACGGCCGTTGGCCGGGACGCGGCCCCGAGGCGCGACGGATGAGGAGGATCGCGCCCTGGCGGCGCAACTCCTGGCCGACAGCAAGGAACGCGCCGAGCACGTGATGCTGGTGGACTTGGGGCGCAATGATCTCGGCCGTGTCTGCGAGTACGGTACCGTGCGCGTCGCGGACCTGATGGATGTGGAGCGCTTTTCACACGTGATGCATATCGTCTCCGACGTCAAAGGCCGCCTGCGCGCAGGGCTGGATGCGATCGACGTCTTGCGCGCGTGCTTCCCAGCCGGGACCGTCACCGGCGCGCCGAAGGTGCGGGCGATGGAGATCATTGACGAGCTAGAACCCCTGGCCCGGGGGCCGTACGCCGGCGCGGTCGGGTACTTGGGGTTCTCGGGGAACATGGACACGGCTATCACCATCCGGACGATTGTGATGTCCGGCGGCCGGGCCTATGTGCAAACGGGGGCGGGGATCGTCGCGGACTCCGTGCCCGAGCGCGAGTACGTGGAGACCGTGAACAAAGCGCAGGCCCTCGTCCGTGCGATGGAACGGGTCAACCGCGTCAGAGCGGGGTGAGACTATGATCGTGGTCATCGATAAC
>WNFG01020994.1_pt1 | contig 11700 bp, 11 predicted proteins | sample 5400431 | NCBI WGS metagenome assembly WNFG01 (sample SAMN13153346, study PRJNA577476) | soil metagenome | isolation source: 120 cm saprolite under Douglas fir tree site 2 hole 3 replicate 2 | place: USA:California | collected 2015-04-18
CCGATTACTTTGCTCGGCTGGGCGGTGCACCGGAATCCGTCGCTGCGCCGGCCGCCCGCGCCGAGTTGGGGGCTGCCCTGCTCGAAGCAGGTCTCGCAAAGGAAGCTGCCGGCGAATTGGATGCAGCTGTGAAGGCCGATCCTTCGAACGTGAATGAAATCGTCCTGCTGGCGCGGGCCTACCACGAACACAAGGACGATGAGTCGGCGGGTCGCACACTGGAATCAGCACTCGAGACCGGACTGCAAGCTGCTCCCTTGTTCGCCGTCTTGGCAGAGATCTACGAGGCGAGCGGCCAAGTCGAGAAAGCAATTCCGGCAATGCGGCGAGCCATCCAGCTTGATTCCAAGAGTGAGGCATACCGCTTTCGTTACGCTATGCTATTGACCAGCGCAAACGCCCCGCAGGCCGCAATCATTCGTCTCCGGGAAGCTCTTGATGATTTTCCAGGCTCCTCCAAGCTATGGTTTGCCATGGGAGTGGCCCAGTTTACCGATACTAAGTTCGAAGAAGCAGTGACTGCTTTTTCCCGCGCGCTGGAACGTGATCCCAAGATGTCTCCGGCGTTTGCGTACCTGGGAATGATCCGCGACGACCAGGGCAGAATCCCGGACGCGGTTGCGTACTATCAGAAGGCCATAGCCATCGAGGAGCGCTCTGCAGTGAATCACTATCTTGTTGCGGAGGCTTTTACAAAACTCACGCCGCCCGATGATGAACAAGCGCAAGAGCATCTGAAGCGTGCCCTGGAGCTCGACGCAGGATTCCTGCAGGCGCATCTGGCACTAGGCAAGCTTTGCCTGCGAACTAGCCGCTTCCAGGACGCTGCCGTGGAGCTTGAGAACGTGGTGCGAGCGGATCCGAGACTGGCCGAGGCCTACTACCAGTTGAGCAGAGTCTACACGCGCCTCAAGCGGCGAGAGGACGCTCAGACTGCAGCTGCCAGATTCGAGCAACTGAGCAATGAGCAGAAGCAGCAGTCCGAAAACGAAAGGCGAGAGATCGTACGTCGCCTCGCCGACGTCCGCTATTGATATTTTGCTGGAGGTTCTTGTGCAGAGACCGAGGTTGATACTCGCAACGGCTGTGACCTGTTGCGCACTGCTCTCACTTGCGCGGACGTTTTCGCAAACGAATCCAGCAGTGGAGGAGTGGATCGCTGCTTTCGAAGGAAGCTCGCTGGATGCCGGCAAATGGGAGCGTTTCACGTTCGAAGGCGGCACCGGCGGCACGTTCAAGGTCGAAAATGGCGGAAGCCGGGGTTGCCAAAGTCGGAGCCGCGCTGCCGGAGCCAGGGAGCGGAGGGTTGACTCCGGGTGATGCGAACCTCACCGTCTTGTTCGACGATTCTGGCCGCAACCGGGTCGAATGGATCTACACCAGCGAAGGAACGTTTGAAGCGTGGGCGATTGTGAATGGGCAGGGCGAACGGCTGGACAATCGCAAGCTGGCCACAAAGATCCATAACCCGACGCTCGGAATTGTGCGTCGGGGCGACGAATTTCTTTTCATGCTCAATGGGCAGATGGGACTTCAAAAGACAGTAAAGAACCTGCCCCAGGATTTTTGGTTGATGCTCTATGGGTATGGTTCATCGGAGAACAACTGGAGCTCGGCGCGTGTAGTCACTACCAAGGGAGCGCAACCTTGAATCTCGCTCCCAGGGAAATGATTCCGCGACGTTTGCCGGCAAGCACGGAATCTGCAGGGTCCAAGACGATGTCCCATGAAGCCGTGCGCTGGCTTGCCGGGCTTTCGTTTTCCAGCCTCCTCATTTTACTGTTCCTGGTGAACAGCGCTACCGCCCAAACAGTTCGTCTCGAGTCATGGCAATTCGTGACGGACCCCTCGGGCAGATTCTCGGCGGTCGATATCGCGAATGGGGGAAACTGGCGGCCCATCCGCGCGGGCCTTTCCTGGAATGCTCAGTTCGTTGATCTACGCGATTACGGGGGAGTTGGTTGGTACAAGGCAAGCTTTGATGCACCTCAATTTTCACAACCGCGCCGGGTCCTGGTGCACTTCGGCGCTGTGGATTACTTCAGTGAAGTTTTCGTGAATGGAAAATCTGCCGGAAAGCACGAAGGCGGTTACACACCTTTTACATTCGACGTAACGGAAGCCGTTCGTCCGGGGATGAATCAGATCCTGGTTCGCGTGGTGGATCCTCCGATGAATGAGAAGGACAACCGCGAGCACTTTCCAGAGTGGATCTATGACGAAATTCCGCATGGCAAGCAGAACTGGTATGTGCAGACGGGAGGAATCTGGCAGCCGGTAACACTCGATTTTCGCCCCAGCACGTATATCGAAGAGGTGCACGTTACGCCGAATGTGAGCGGCGATTTCAAGGTTGAAGTGCGATTGGCAGGGCGAGAGGCCGTCCCAGGGCGCCCGACTCCCCTTGCGATCACCGTCCGCGACGAAAGCGGGCGGGCTGAGTTTCATCGTGAGGAAGTGAGTCCCGGTGTTGTGCACACCGTCGCCGGACACATCAATTTACCGCATTTATGGAGCTCGGACCATCCAGTGCTTTACTCCGTAGAAGTGGCACTCGGTGATCCCCTCGAGGATTCGTTTCAGGACCAATTCGGCTTTCGGCAATTCGAAGCGCGAGACGGCAAACTCTATCTCAACGGCGAGCCGTTCTACATGCGGGCTGCGCTCGATCAGGATTTCTATCCGGAAGGGATCTACACTCCGCCGTCAGAGCAGTATGTTCGTGAAATGATGCGGAAGAGCAAGCTCCTAGGCTTGAACATGATCCGTTGCCACATCAAGGTGCCCGACCCCAAATATCTGCGGGCCGCCGATGAAGTGGGGATGCTGGTGTGGTATGAGATTCCCTCATGGAATGACGCGCATCATTTTTCCTCCGCAGCGGCCGAGCGCGGGGAGAAAATCTTCGTGGAAATGGTGAACCGGGACTGGAACCATCCTTCCATTGTGATTCAGAGCGTCATCAACGAATCGTGGGGCGCCGACCTCAAGCAACAGGATCAACGACGCTGGCTGCGGGCAGCCTTCGAGCGCGCCAAGCGCCTGACGGCGCCCCTTGGCCGCGTGATCGATGACAACAGCGCCTGCTGCGAGAACTTCCACGTAAAAAGCGATCTCGCCGATTTTCATCAGTACTATTCCATTCCGGATAATGCTGACAAGTGGGACCAGTGGACGGCGAATTTTGCAACGCGCCCCAAATGGATCTTCAGCCCTTTCGGAGATGCGGAGCCGACCGGTGGCGAACCGCTGATCGTTTCCGAGTTCGGGAATTGGGGGCTGCCCAATCCTCCCCGGGAATGGCCGTGGTGGTATGGCCGCGACTTCGAGGGACGCGAAGTGACGCGGCCCGCCGGTGTACTAGACCGTTTTCAAAGGTTTCGTTTAGATCATATCTTCAGCTCGTTTAATGAGTTGGCGGAAGAAAGCCAATGGCATCAGTTCCTCTCGCTCAAACATGAGATTGAGGACATTCGAATCCATTCGTCCATTCAGGGATATGTCATCACCGAATTGACCGACATTAATTGGGAAGCGAACGGGTTGATGGACATGTGGCGCCAGCCAAAGGCATACGCCCCTGAGCTGGCGCGCATTCAGCAGCCGGATGTCGTCCTGGGAAAATTTTCGCGGCATAACTTTCAGAGCGGCGAGAAGGTGGAGTTGGAGATCAAGTTCTCGCGTTATGGCCACAATGACTTGCGCGGCGCATGGGTCACATGGTTCACGAACTCTGGCGTAAATGGGCGATACCAGATCCAGCGCCCCGCACAGCGCGGAGAAGTTACAGCGTTGCAGTCCATCTCTTTTCCAACGCCCACTGTTGACAAGCCGCAGCGCCAGCGCGTGTTCCTCGAAGTTCGGGCCTCCGATGGAGCGCTGCTCGCAGAGAACAGCTATGAATATTTTGTTTTTCCGAGCCGGCCCGCCAGTCAAGGTGCAGTGAAACTCTACGATCCAGAGAACCACCTGAAGGCACTAGAGCATGCTCTGCGCCAGAGCGGATATTCCATGGATTCGGGCAGCAACGGGGGAGCTCAGGCACTCATGCTTGCGGCGCGCTACGACGCTCAAGTTGAGGCCCAGCTTAACAGGGGCGGGCGTGTCGTCCTGCTCATCGATTCCAGCGATGCGCTGCCAGCCGGTTCCTCTCTTAAATCAACCGCTCGTAACGGATCCGACCGCGACGGCAACTGGGTCAGCAACTTCAATTGGGTCCGCTCAATCACCGCGCCGTTCGACGCCGTTGCGTTCGGCCGATTGTTGGGACTTGAATCGGCCAGTGTGGTGCCCCGCTACATCATCGAAGGTGTTGCTGCGCAAGAATATGACGACGTTTTGTCGGGCGTTTTCTACGGTTGGCTGAATCAGAATGCGGCTCTAGCCGTCCAGATGAACACGGGAAACGGCAAACTCCTTGCTACGACGTTTCGGTTTGATGCCTACGGGAAGGACCCATACGCCACGCAACTGCTTGACTCCATCATTCACTATGCGGGAAGCCCGAGCTTTGCACCTCGGTTCAGTGTGGTTCTCAGCAAGCGGAAAGAGTAACGCGATGACGATTCCTCAGAAAACTGCCGGACACCTGCGTGGTCTATTCTTTCTGCTGGCGCTATGTAGTCGGGCAGCTCTGGCCCAGGACGATTCCGTCCCCGCAACAATTTCCATCGACGCCGGCAAAGTCGAGGGGAATATCAGCCCCATGCTCTACGGTCAATTTGACGAATTCATGTTTGAAGGGGTGAAGGGCGGGCTGCATGCCGAACTGATACGCGACCGCAGCTTCGAAGCCACGCCCAACGCAATTGGATTGCCACGTTATTGGGAACGGGAGCCCGACGACCGCAACGATGACCCGGCGCTCCACTTCCGGTGAAAAGATTCAACATTCCTTGCGCGTTGATATCTCCACCGGCGATGGTCAGCGACGGGGCATCCACCAGGGGGGCATTCCTGTCAGTCAAGGCGTTTCCTATCAAGGCTATCTCTGGCTGAAGGCGAGTAGCTTCTCCGGAGAGATAACCGTGGCGCTGGAGGCAGACCAAACCGGGGGAGAAAGCTACGCCCAGGCGCAAATCCAGAACATCGCGAAGGAGTGGAAGAAATATGAATTCACTCTTGCACCCAATAAAACTGACCCGCTTGCCAAGTTTGTGGTGCTTTTCCATGGACGCGGGCGTGTCTGGCTCGACCAGGTTTCACTGCTCCCGGGAAACGCTGTGGACAGTGTCCGCCCCGATGTGTTTCTAAAGATTAAGGCGTTGCGTCCCGCCTTCGTTCGCTGGCCCGGCGGCAATGTGGCTCAGGATTATCACTGGATGTGGGGGAGCGGTCCGCGCGATCACCGCCCGACGTGGGTGAATCTCTCCTGGGCCAACGAGGATGAACCCAGCGATTTCGGCACCGACGAATTCATTCAATTCTGCCGTAACCTGGGCGCAGAGCCTTCGCTCACAGTGAACGTGGAAGGCCGCGGAGCCACGGCCGACGAGGCCGCGGCATGGGTGGAATACGCCAATGGTCCCGCCAATTCCAGATATGGCGCCATGCGCGCGGCCAACGGCCACCCCGAACCATTCCGGGTGAAATACTGGGAAATCGGCAACGAGATTTGGGGAACCTGGGTGCGCGCTCACAGCGACGCAGAGAACTACGCCCGAAACTTCGATGCGCGCTGTCGATCCCTCCATCCGCCTGATTGCTGTGGGCGACAATGACCTGAACTGGGACCGCACCGTTCTTCGCATCGCGGGCGCGAACCTGGACTATCTTGCCATTCACCATTACTACGGTAGCGAGGAGATGGGCGATGACGCGCGCAACCTGATGGCCCACCCGCTGCATTACGAAACTTTTTACAACAAGGTTGTGCAGTTGATTCATGAGCTTGCGCCGGGACGCGACATCAAGCTGAACATCAACGAGTGGAACACCTCCCTACCGCTGCCGCGGCAGCACTCCATGGAGTCCGCTCTTTACGCCGCGCGATTGATGAACATTTTCGAACGCAACCAGGTTGTGGCGATGAGCGCGGTTTCAGACATGGTGAATGGCTGGTCTGGAGGAATAGTGCAGGCGAGCCGTCACGGCGCGCCTCGGTACGCAAAAGCTGGCTGCACGCGCGGACGGCCCGACATTCGACACCAGCCGTGAGGGCAAGGGCGTGCCTTACCTGGACGTCGCCGTAAGCCGCGCGGCGAATGGAAAGCAGATATTCATCAAAGCCGTCAATACGGATGAGAAGCACGCGCTCCGAGCCACTGTTCAGATCTCTGGCGCCCGCGTCCGTCCGGAAGCAGAAATGGAAACGATCACTGCGGACTCTCTCACGGCAGCCAACAGCTTCGCATCCCCGGAAGTCGTTTTCGCGCGGCGGAGCGCCATTCGAGCGGATTCCCGCTTCGTGGTGGATTTGCCCCGGCATTCAGTTTCCGTCATAACCCTGGCAACTGTGGAATAGAGCGATAAACGCAGGGTGGTAGATTCGGACAGTGGTTAAGCGCTGGGACAAATTCGAGTTGTGCATGGGGTTTTAATCCCAAATCGAGGCCAGAGCTGTGAACCTGACTCGTATCGACTGGCCCATACTCCACGCTTATCCGAGTGAGATGGCGCAAAACTTTTGGACCGCCATCTGGGCTTGGACAACGTGTTTCGTCGTGACGATCTTCATCAGCTTGCTCACCCGAGCCCGCGATGAAAAAGAATTGGTGGGTCTGGTTTACTCGCTGACAGAACGCCCCAGCGAAGAGCAGTTGCCGTGGTTAAGCGGCCCGCCGCTTTGGGTCTCGCCGTCCTTGTTCTGACGCTCATGTTGAATCTAGTTTTCTGGTAGAGACGGAGGTTTTCATGCGTCTGGATGTCCGGTTGCCCATCGGAGGGTTATTCACCGTCATAGGAATTCTTTTGGTTGTTGATGACGATCCAAGTGTTCCCGATGTCTCCGGCGCGGAAGGTTGAAGATGGCATCTCTTAATCTGATCGAGCATCCTCACCGGCGTCTCAATCCGTTAACTCGCGAGTGGGTCTTGGTTTCTCCTCATCGTATCCAGCGGCCCTGGCTCGTCATCTCTGCTTGCTTTGCCATTACCTCGCGTTAGAGCGCACGCTGGGAGAACGAATGATCTTTGAGAACCAGCACTTCTCCGCGCTAGTTCCGTTCTGGGCGGTTTGGCCCTTTGAAACGATCGTTGTGGATTCCATCAAAGCCCGACCGACGGACGACCGCATCCTGAATGGCATTGGGTACGCACACTTCTATCCGCCCCTGTTGCGTTCCGCTACCGTGCGAAAGTTCATGGCGGGCTACGATGCTGGGAACACCGCAGCGCGACATAACCTCGGAGACCGCTGCCGCGCGCCTGCGTGAGATGAGGGACACCCAGTGAGGTCAGCTAGTTCACCAAGAACTTGTAGACCGTCTCCTGTTTATAAATCGAGCCCGGTCGAAGGATGGTCGTGGGAAAGCTGGTGTGATTCACAGAGTCGGGAAAATGCTGAGCCTCTAGACAAAGGGCCGCATGCTTCTGATACACCGCACCTTGTTTCCCTTTGATCGTGCCGTCTAGAAAATTTCCGCTATAGAATTGCACTCCCGGTTCTGTCGTCCACATTTCCATTTGGCGTCCCGACGCCGGATCACTCAGCCGAGCTGCTAATTTCAGCTTTCCGTTCCAGCCGTTCAGTACAAGATTGTGGTCGTACCCCCCTGGATCGCCCGTAAGCTGGCTGATGCGTGCCCCAATCGATGTGGCCTGTGTAAAATCGAATGGGGTTCCCTTCACCGTGACAATCTCGCCCGTCGGGATCAGCGTTGAATCCACAGGTGTGTACTTATCCGCATTTAGGTACAACGAATGATCCAGTATGCTTCCGCTTCCCGTCAGATTGAAGTAACTATGGCTCGTCAGGTTTACCGGTGTAGCCTTGTCCGAAGACGCAGTGTAATCAATCTTGAGTTCATTTTCGTCCGTAAGTGTATAAGTGACCGTAACCTTCAAAGCGCCTGGGAATCCTTCTTCACCGTCTGGGCTGATATGCGTGAGACGCACGGATACAGCATGCGGACGCTTAACGATGTTGCCCTTCCATATTTTTCGATTGAAGCCTTCCTTGCCGCCGTACAACGAATTGGGGCTGTTGTTCAGCGCCATGGAAAATTCTTTGCCGTCCAAGACGAACTTACCCTTGGCAATCCGATTCGCAACCCGACCGATCGTCCCTCCAAAATAGGGATGTTGACCAAGGTAACCCTGCAAACCGTCGAACCCCAGGACCACATCCCTGAACTTTCCGGTTTTGTCCGGCACCCAAAGACCTTGGAGCGTTGCACCGTATTCAATAATTGTCGCCCTCGTCCCTTTGGCGTTCTTAAGCGTGAAGAGTTTAATAGCCGTCCCATCTTCCATTCTCCCGAAGATGCTCTTCTCCGCGCTCGCCTTTTCTCGAACCTGGCTCTGGCTCAAAGTTCCTGGTACATTCGCGACCAGGCTTAAGATGACGACGGCAAACGCCGCACTCCGCAAACCTGACTTGTGAGTCATCACTGTGCTTCCCCAAAACCGCTAGCAGCGTCGCAGAGATTGAAAACGGGTGCAACCGATTTCTGTTCAAGGCGCTGTCGTTCGCCAAAACTCCGTAGGGCACTGACTCCCGTCCTCGTAACAATGTTACGGGCGGCTCAGCATGCTATTTCATTTCGAACGCATCTTGAATTTTGGCGAAGGACCGGTAAAGACCATCTTTCCCGCAGGCCTCGAAGTGTCCATCTTCTCAGAGTAGGAAACGAAGTCGATGCCGACGCATCGCCAGGTGCAGGTCACGGTCCGCAACTGTCAGACTGGCGAGGCGCAGAGGACCTTCCCGGTCCTTTTTACCTTCGCCACAGGGGGTACGCTGACCGTGGCGACCGCAGGCCAGCCACCCGCGCTGACCACTCCCGGCCTGGGTGTCTGGCGACACACGGAAGTCGAGTAATCGCTGGGATAAACCAGTTGTGACCGCATGAAAGCAGCCTGTTCGAGTGATCGAACGGCCGGGGCGTTCCTCAAGAACGAGTCCGTCCCGGCATATCTCTCCCTACGGAATAGGACCATCCCGCCGCTTGGAGGATAAAGCGCCTCGGGCCGTCATGATGCTGAATAGAAGTGGTTTTGGCCAGCAAGCACAGGATCAGGTGGGCACGCCGATCGGTGCTCGATTTTGACAACCGCCCAACGACTTGATGCTCAACCCGGCCTTCCAATTTGTCTCGACGGCTACTCCCTGGTCACCAAGGATTTGCCAATAGTGTGCGCGAGTCCGGAGCGTTGCTGTCGGGCTATTCGGAATGTTCTAACGGGGTTCTGGGAAGTTTTGGCGGCAACGGACGCATAACCCGCTCATCGCAGAAGTGGGACCTTCCTCACAAGATTTTCGACACAAAATTGGCCAGCGCCTGAAATTCTCACGTTCCAGTTAGGCGCAATTCTGCCGTGTTCTGCGTTTTTGGCGTCTCGAAAAACCAATAACTTAACTTACGTGTTTTCAATATGTTTGAATATTCCGATTCCCTCCGTCGGCACCATTGTCTCAATTCTCCGCTGGTTCGATCTCGCGCCGCATTCTGGCGCTAACAACACTGATTTCCTTCTACCAGAGCATTAGACTGAAGGCATGAGGGATCACCCTGATGCCGCAAGTGCTTTACGCGAAAATCCGGCAATCGTCTTTGTCAATTCCGCAGCTGGCGGAGGCCGGGCACGCGTTTATCTGCCGCGAATCCAGGAAGTATTCAAATCGCTCCGGATACAAGCACAATTCGTGATGACGAACAGCGCGAGCGAACTTGAGTCTTGCGCGCAGGCTGCCATTTCGCAGGGAAAGGAGTTGCTCCTCGCGATGGGCGGGGACGGAACGTTTCAGTCGCTTGCAAACGCGGCGTCCGGAGCCGACGTGCTCCTTGGTATCCTCCCGATTGGAGGAGGAAACGATTTTGCCTCAGCGCTGGGATTGCCGAGTGAACCCACTGAAGCTGCGGAGGCTATGTTATGCGGTGAGCCACGCAACGTCGATTTGCTGCGAGTACGCACGGCCGATGGACAGTCGCGCTTGTATGCAGGTGGAGGGGGTATCGGACTTGACGCGGACGCGGCTCGCTACGCCAGCGGTCGCTACCGCCATTTGCCTGGCCGATTCCGCTATATGGTAGCGGCGCTCCACGCGCTCGCTCGATATGTCCCCTTGGACGTCCGCGTCGATTTTCCGGAAAGCGATATCCCTCACTTTGAAGCCAGGGCGCTGCTCGCGGCGGTGCTGAATTCACCTACCTATGGCGCTGGAGTGAGACTGGCTCCCAGTGCGGCTGTTGACGACGGCTCGCTCCACGTGGTCCTCATCGAAGAACTCAGCAGACTCGGAGTACTCACTCTGCTGCCGCGGCTCATGGGGAGCGGCGAGCTTCGCACTTCCCGCGTGAAGCGCTGGCGCGCTAAACGCGTGAAATTGACCACAAATCGGCCATGCTTCTTCCACGGTGATGGGGAAATTCTGGGACCAACTCCCTTGGAGATAGAAGTCGTGCCGAGAGCAGTGCGGGTGCTGGCGCCAGTATTGCCATAGGGACCCTACCCTCGATGCATGGGGTGCGCTATGGCGCATCCTTGTGAAACACCTTGCGGCGGATATCCGGCCAGAATTCCTTCAATTCGTTGTTCATGCCGTCATACAGAATCAGAAAAGCAAAAGTCGTCGCAGTTCGCGAAGCCGTCCGGTCTGACGGCACATGGTAGATATTCGAGATGGTCGCTGCCGCGGCGTTGCCGAAGGATTCGGAGTAGTTGAATCGCTCGTGTCCTGAATCCGTTCGAACGACAAAGAGCCGGTTGATCGCGTGGTAAGCGCGATGAACAAAGCGCCCTTTCCCCATCTGGTAATAGCGCGGATCTTCACGCAGCATACTCGGAAAGATCGCCGTGGTCATGTACGTGCCGATACTGTTGTCCGCGAAGGACGCGCCATAGCGTTTCCCGAAGGCGCCCCATCCCTGGCCCCACTCCTTCGGATCATTCTTTGCCTGTGCGATTCCGGCGAGAATTCCGTTGAACGGATAGGAGCCCCAATCGAACACGCCTGCTGTCGCCAATCTGAATTTCTGTCCGGTGGTCATCGGGGGAAGATTTTTGGCGTTCTCAACCGTCCCGTAGTTCGGCAGAACTTCGAAGATGCGATCATTCACGGTTCCTGTTTCTTTCTCGATTTTGCTCTTTCCAACAGTCCCACCGGATTTGTCTCTTTCCCGATTCTTATCGCCCTGGCCATTCTCCGGCTTGGGCGTCTGTGAATGGACTCGAGGCGGGTCAGGTAGCTGCGACGGCTCTTGGCCCATGGCCGGCGAAGCGAGCGCCAGGGTCACAATCAAGAGCAGAGGAAGGAAACAGCGCCTCATCTCAATTTGTTTGCATATCGACAAAACCGGTTCTCTCCCGCGATATCCACGTCTTAGCAACAATCAAGATGGGGCAAATTCAAGAATGTCAGGCTGCAAACGGATCCGCACCTTGCGCGTGCGGATCCGCTCAGCTCTTCTTCCGGTCAATCTTCAGGTTCAGATCGATTTCCTTGCGGCTGTCAAAGCTCGAAATGGTGCGCGTCGGAGACTTTGCGCCGTCTTTTTCTGCGTGCACTTCATAATCTGCATTGGGGTCGAGCCCGCTGAAG
>WNFG01004523.1_pt1 | contig 11699 bp, 11 predicted proteins | sample 5400431 | NCBI WGS metagenome assembly WNFG01 (sample SAMN13153346, study PRJNA577476) | soil metagenome | isolation source: 120 cm saprolite under Douglas fir tree site 2 hole 3 replicate 2 | place: USA:California | collected 2015-04-18
GAAGTCGGGGAGGCTTGCGCGAACGACGAGACTTCGTTGTAGGCTTCCCGGTTGTACTGCATGTGGCTGTTGAAATAGTCCGGTGTCCCCGGCACAGCATCATCCAAGTTTAGGTCAATCTCACCATGAGTGTCCGACCAGTAGTTGTTCCACGCATACATCGGCGCGTAATTGAGTGAGAAATCTCGGCCTGCTTGATGCCAACACGGATAGCCATGCCACGTCGTTGAGGGAGCCCGGTTACCATCAATTACGGACACGGCATCGGCTGGCCCGTTCACTGTGCCGTCGCAGTGCACTGCATCGGTTGGCATGGCACCGTCGTACTGCGGGTTTGCGCGGTAGTTGTTGATGGAGATCACATTGCTTGCGTCCTTTGAACTGGCCGGATATGCAGTGAACGAGTTGTTGAACACCAAGATGGTGCCCGACCCTTGGTGGTGGAACTGCCGATAGCCGTTCGCCTGTATCGCGCTTGAGTTGTAGACGACAGAGTTGTTATAGACTTCGACGTTCTCAGGCCCCCCGGCGTGCGTGGCTCCATGTGTGCCCATCGAACAGTTCGTGAAGGTGTTATGCCGAATGACGAGGGCGGCACCACCCCACCCGTCCGTGCAGTTCAGCCCTTCATCCGTAACTGCGGCAATAGTTACCGTGTTGTCTTCAATGAACAGGTTGTTTGCCGTGCCGAGTGGATTTGGCGGCGGGGACGGATTTACACCACCGATTTCGTATATGAGAGCGCAACTTCCCGGGCAATTCAGGGTGTTATGGTCTATAACCCCGTAACACAAACCCAGCCCGGAGTTGTCCGAACATATCACAGCGTACGTACTACCCAGGCTCGTCCAAGTGTTGTGGTCCACACGAATCTGTTTCATAACTCCATTGGCTGGCTGGGCATAGCCAAACCAGATGGGATAATATGAACCTCCCTGGAAGACAAATCCTGAAATACGGTAAAAGTGATTGTTTGTTCCAGAAATTTGAGCCAGTCCAATGACCGTGGTGGAACCTATGCTCACTGTGCATCCACCCACAGCGGCACATATCAGCGTAACTCCAGTTGAGTTGGAGAGCGATATTGTACCGGAGGACCACGTATACGCTCCGCGGGCAAACGTGATAACGGCACCATCATTCGCGCTGTTAATCGCGGCCTGGACATCGGCCACCGAGGCTCCCGCCGGACAGGACCAAGTCGTGCCGCTTCCGGTGCACGCGGCATGCACAGGCGAGGCAAAGAGGATTAGGAGTGAGAGTAGCAGTAGTCTTTTCATGATCTATCCCGGTAGCGTGGCTCCTTATTTCCTTCTATTTCTTCAGACCATAGCACACTGTATGGAACAGCTGCTGCAAGCGCAAGGGTTTGGCGGATTGGGCGTACAGGAGCACGGGCAAATTGTGACGTTAGTAGCTGTGACTTTCGGCATGCTTCATCTGAACCCCTCAAATGAGGCCCCCCCTCATGCAACAAGAATTGTCGAATGAATTTGGGAAGGAGCGATACTGGTCGCTAGTACTAATTTGGCACAGGTAAGTGTACTTGCCCTTCAGTCCATGCTCGCCTTTTGGGCCGATAGTAATCGAAAGAAATAGTATAAGAACGGATCCCTGACAATTTGTGTGCGATAATGCTCAAAAATCGAGATTTTGTCATTGGCACTCACGCGGACTGCGATCAGCATAAGCGCTTAGTTGAAGAGGACCTGAAACACATTCCAAGACAATATGGCTCTCATCATTCGAATTGATGTCGATCGACCGTACGGTAGACGCCCTTTCCTTCGCCATTTTCTCAGTAGGCTAAGTTCGGACTTGTATTTTCCAAAAGTCCCAGGATTTGGATTTCTCGCCGAGTTGGAGGCAATGCTTACTTGGCTGGAGAAGGCAAGCGCGCGCGCGTATGTCTTTTTTCGTCGGTGTACGCTTCCTTCTAAATCAATCCTCAAATTGCTGGACGCCGGCCGTCACGAAATCGGCTTGCACCTGGAAAATTCTCGTTCATTGACTACCTTCATCAAGGAGATGCAGATTGTAGAGAATCATGTCGGACGGCATGTGCGTGCTATATCGAAGCACGGCTCAGGGGGGGCAAAGTATGGATTTCATCACTACGCTCCTTATGAACCCGAGAGGTACATCGAGTGGGCCCAACGTACTTCCATGCGTTTATTTCTGGGCAATCTGGAAGACCCTACATTTGAGCCCACGAAAACGGCGACCGGCCTATTGGTATTCCCCTCTGCGTTTTGGCTCGAACCGTCCTGGAGAGATCCGAAGAAGTTCACGATAGATTGGCTATTGGACCACGCTAGATACCAGGACATCGTCTTGTTGGTGCATCCAGAGAACGTGCTGGCGCATCCAGAGTTAGTAGCAAACTTTAAAACGCTTATCGAGACATTAGAATCGAGAATTTTCGAATGAGCCACCATTCCCTGCCCCGAAAAAAGATCCTCATGATTGGTTATACCTATTACGAAATTGATCCACGGGTTATTCGGGAGGCCGAGGCTGCTCTTGACGGCGGATTTGATGTAGACGTTCTGGCATTGCGGCGTTCGGGTACTCTCCCGATAGAGATGGTTCGTGGTGTTCGCGTGATTCGCCTCAATCAATCCAAGTATCGAGGCAAGACGCACTTCAGCTATTTAATGGCATATCTGAGTTTCTTTTTCCTTTGTTTTGTGAAAACCACAGTTCTTTTTTTCAGGCGGCGGTACGTGGTCATTCACGTTAATAACATGCCGGATTTCTTGGTCTTCACTACGATTCTGCCCAAATTGTGCGGAACAAAAGTGATCCTTGATATCCATGATCCGATGCCGAACACATTTGCTTCGAAATTCAAAGGAGGTGAGCATGGATTCTTCTATCGGGTGCTTCTCTGGCAGGAGCGACTCAGCGCCGCGTACAGCGATCGGGTAATAACTGTGCACGATCCGGTCAAAGAGGGCATCTTGCTGAAGCATGGCCTGGCCTCAGAGTCGATCGAAGTCATCTCTAATTTCGCTGATGAAGAGCTTTTCCCGCTCCGAAAGTCATATTGCATCAACGGCAAGATACGATGCGCTTTCCATGGAACCATCCTCGAGCGTTCGGGACTGGGGACTTTGATGTCCGCCCTGGCGAGCCTCCGCCAGAAGGACCGCATCTACGTGAAAATCATTGGGGAGGGAGATTTTAGTCAGACGTTGCGAGGAATGATCCGATCGTTGCATCTCGAGCAGATCGTTGAGTTTGACAATCACAGTTATCCGGTGGATTTGATTTCCGAGCGGATCGAGGACTGTAACGTGGGTCTCGTACCACTAGAGATTTCTTCAGTTACAAACTATGCGCTGCCATTGAAGTTGCTCGAATACATATCTATGGGACTCCCTGTAGTGACAGTTCGGAGCTATGCTATTTCTTATTACTTCGGTGAGAGCGACTGTATCTTTTTCGACTGGAATGATCCTAAGTCCCTAAGTGCCGCCCTGGACAGAATCATAGAGAATCCCGAGATTCTGCTCGAGTACCGAGAGCGGGCTGTAGCCCTGCGCGGGCAATTTGCCTGGAGCGGCGAAAAGAAAAAATATGTGGAATTGCTTCGTCGAATTTCAGGTGCTGCCTGAAACCGGTGAGCTAGGCCGTTAAGCGATTGATAGCAGGCCTGCCATTTCTGTTTCCATTGGCCCCAACTAAGGTCGATTGAGACTAGTTCGATGGAAAGGAAGCAGCCTTAACTCGTCGTTTACAGGCATTAACGTAAGATGCCTTTTGTCTCTTATTCCACGGAGTCTTATGAAAACTGTGCAAGACAGCCTTGAGGAAGTTTCACGATGGGTGGAGCAGCACGATTATCGGGCCTACGATCCCGGCGACGGCGACCTGTCTTTTCTTCGTCATTTTACGCTAAACGTCCACTTCTTTCGCCGGCTTCTTACTGCTGCCGTGCTGCGGGCGCCATTTCACATCAGACCCTGGATCGGCATCAGGCCGCATACTTCCACAAAGGGTATGGCGTATATGGGATGGGGTTATGTGAAAATGTACGCTTTAACGAAGAATGACAATTACCGTCATCGTGCCGAATTTTGTTTCAATTGGTTGATGGCTAATCGTTCGCTACATTACGAGCAATATTGCTGGGGCAATCACTTTTCGTTTTCAACTAGGGCGGGCACCATACCCCGCCATACTCCTACGATTGTCTGGAGTAGCCTGATTGCCTTGGCCTTTTTGGAAGCGTATGAAGAGCTGAATAAACCAGAGTATCTAGCCGTGGCGGCGAGTACCGGGGAATGGGTGAAAAACCTACCACGGGAACAAACGAGCCGAGGAACTTGCCTCAGCTACGTCCCTTTCAAGTACGTCTCGATTCACAACTCGAACATGTTGGGCGCAGCGCTGCTTGCGCGGGTCGCCAGTCACACTAATGATCGCCAGGCTCTCGATTTGGCAAGAAATGCAATGATTTATAGTTGCGCGCGGCAGAATGCTGACGGCGCTTGGTATTATGGAAATGCGCCGACATACCATTGGATCGACAATTTTCATACAGGTTACAATCTGGACTGCTTGAAGCGCTATATGGATAGCACCGGTGATCGGGAATTCGACTCACAACTTCAGAGTGGATATAAGTATTTCAAACTTCATTTTTTTGAGACAGATGGACGTCCAAAGTACTACCACGATAGAGCTGAACCCATAGATATTCAATGCGCTGCACAGGCTATTGATACGCTGGCATTTTATTCGGACCATGATCCTGAGGCTCTCGAACTAGCAGGAAGGGTTGCCCATTGGACGATTAACAATATGCAGGCAGAGGATGGCCATTTTTTTTACAGGGATTTGGGATGGAAGAAAGTGAAGACGCCGATGTTCCACTGGGGACAAGGAAGCATGTTCAAAGCATTGGCTCATCTGTTGAGCAAAGTGAATGGTGAAGAGAGAGCTCTGGGCAAGGCCTGAAGATCATCTAACAACGATGACTAAGTTCCTCGGAAGAGCGTTTCCTTACACTTCGTGGAAATCGGGACGCTTGAATAGCTTCACCGTTGTTAATTGGCCAAGAGTGGAAAATATTTCTGATTAGTGCCACTGGGCAGCCCAAGCCTACCTTTCACCTGAACTCGATCTCCGGCATTTTCGATAAGCCTTTTAGTTATAATCACTTACGCTGGTCACGCGCACGGGGACCCCCTATTGAATGTGGCCGGTTTTGGCATACGGATTGCGGTTCAATTGGAAGGGCATGCGAGATGCTCGTGGCCTTTCTGATGGTAGCTCGTCGAGAATAACAGAAATGCAGCGACGGTTTTTGAAAGGCTACAATAGCGACCACTGAACATTCGCAAACGAATCAAATACCTGAAAGGCAGCAAGCCGAACCCTCCGCTGCGTTCTCCTTGTAGCTTGACGGCTCTGGCGGCTTACGTGCATTGTTCGCATGTCGCCTAAAGCGCCATCTACTGGACGCGAGCCAAAAAGGCAAGACAAGGGCCTGTCCGGCAGGGCGCGATGTACATGTCCCAGCAATGGGGTCTGAAATATTTCAAAAATTATGTAAGACGGCATGAAAGTCAGCGAATGGAGCAGCTGAAGAGTTCGGAAGATGTCAACCAGTGACGAAGAATCGAGCCGAGAATCTGCTAGTGCGCTAACTGAGAAGGAAGCTTCTGGGGCGAGTGCCTGTGGCTTCGCACTTGCTACGTTCGAGCCGGGGGGTCTGCAATCCTACGGTATGAAAACCGAGCTGGGGTCAGTTGTTCAGCGTTTTTCAGACAGAAGGAGCGATCCATGAAAGTGGTGATTTTCTGCGGCGGCCTTGGTCTGCGGTTGAGGGAATACTCTGAGAATGTTCCCAAACCGCTGGTCCCTATCGGAGATGCCCCGGTGATCTGGCATCTGATGAAGTACTACGCGCATTATGGCCATAAGGACTTTATATTGTGCCTAGGGCACAAAGGCGAAGCCATCAAAAGGTTTTTCCTTGATTACAACGAGGCTCTGTCGAATGATTTTGTTCTTTCCGATGGTGGGCGTAAGGTTCAGCTTCTTGGTACAGATTTCACCAGCTGGGCGATTACTTTCGCGGACACGGGAGCCAAGTCACTGATCGGCGAGCGCCTCATGGCGGTTCGCGACCACCTCAGGGGAGAGGAGGTTTTCCTGGCAAACTACGTGGACGGGCTGACGGACATCGATCTAGATATGGTGATCGATCGACTCCTGAAGACGGGAAAAACAGGATGCTTTGTATCGGTACCTCCAACCCAGACATTCCATCTCGTGGAAACCGACGGCGACTGCCGCGTTACAAGCATCAACCATGCGGAAACCTCCAATAAATGGATCAACGGAGGCTATTTCGTTTTTCGGCAGAGGATCTTCGACTACATACGGCCCGGCGAAGACTTGGTAGACGAACCGTTCGCAAGACTAATCCAGGCTGGGGAGCTCATAACAGTAAAGCACAAAGGCTTTTGGGCCTGTATGGACACCTTTAAGGAAAGACAGCAGCTAGAGGACCTTTGGTCAAAAGGTAGCGCTCCGTGGCAAGTGTGGTCAAGGAATGGCCACGCGAGTAAGGTAGTAAAGGCCAAGACTCCGTGAGCAATGGAAGTCGAAAGTCGGTTCTGGAGTTGAGAACGCAAAGGAAAGTTGCCACCGTGCCTAGGTGGATTGGCCGAATGACTGTTGGCCGTCAATATCGTGAAGTATGTGCTGGTGGATGGTTGTCTCCGACGACAAATTCGAAAGCAAGTTTTGCGTAGAATAGGAGGTTGCGTGGTCAGTAGTCTGAAAACCGCGGAATTCAATGATCCCGGAGCGGCATCGCAGACAGAACACTTCAGTACTGATCATCTGCTCCCAAATATTGAATCTCGCGCAGTGTCTGGCGGCTTCGTCACGATCGGAGCGCAGGCGGTTAAGTTTCTCCTGAACTTCGTTGCGGCAGCGGTTCTGGCGCGGCTACTGAGCCCGAAAGATTTTGGGTTAGTTGGCATGGTCCTAGGCGCCACTGCACTGGTAGGCGTCTTCAAAGAGCTAGGACTCTCAACCGCAACAGTACAGCGAGAGACGATCACACAACAACAGGTCTCTAACCTATTTTGGATCAACGTTGTTTTCTGCGGAATTCTTGCGATGATCAGCGCCGCACTAGCGCCCTGGGTAGCGAGGTTCTATCGCGATCCGCAGGTCGCTAGCATCATGGTGGCGTTGTCGCTGACTTTTCTCCTCACGGGGTCCACCGTACAACATCAAGCTCTGTTGACCCGACAGATGCGCTTCCGGGCGCTGGCAGTGATTGATGTAACTTCGATCGCGATCGGGTTCGCGGCCGCATGCTTCCTAGCCTGGATCGGGTTTGCTTATTGGGCTCTGGTGGCGCAACAGTTGGTGACTGCGGGCTGCGGCCTTGCGATGACATGGTTAACGTCGGGCTGGCGCCCTCATATGCCTAGGCGGAACAGCGGCGTGAAGCCCTTGGTGAGCTTCGGGGCACACATCAGCATGGCCGACTTTATAGGCCAATTTTCGGTTAACAGCGACAACATCTTAATTGGGCGGTTTTTTGGAGCGGCACCCCTCGGCCTGTACACGCGCGCAAATGTGTTGTTGGCACGGCCCATACAGCAAGTCGTCGCGCCTATTAACTCTGTCCTGGTACCAGTGCTGTCACGACTTCAGTCTGATCCGGAACGTTATAGACGCAGTTATATGCGGGCTTATGATACACTGGCACTCATCGTTTTCCCATTTACGGCAATGTGCCTCGTTCTAGCAAGGCCTCTGGTTCTGGTGATCCTGGGCCCGAAGTGGACGAGCGTGACCCCGCTGTTTGCCGCGTTCACCTTGGTAGCTATCTCCGGGCCACTCTCGAGTGTCTGCACTTGGATATATGAGAGTCAGGCAAGAGGCCAGGACCAGTTGCGTAACCACGCTGCCGCAGGTGCAGTAACCGTGATCTCCTACTTGCTAGGCCTGCGATGGGGACCTCTTGGGGTTATCGTGTCGCTCGCAATCACCAGTCTTGTGATCCGGATGCCGATTGTGTACTATCTCGCTGGTCGACGCGGGCCGGTCAGGACACGTGATCTTTGGATCGGCTTCTTGTCCCACGTTCCTTGCTGGGGAGCAGTTTTTCTCACAACAACCCTGGTACATAAGATGGTCGAGCATACCGCTCCCACCGTGCAATTACTTGTGTGCGGCCCTGTCGGCTTAGGAGTGGGGGCTGTTGTAATTCTTATGTTCCCTCGCCCACGTCAGAGCGCCTTCTATGCGTGGGGCATGATCAAAAGGGCGTTGATAGCGAGGTTTGCAAGGTCATGAGCATTCCAGTGGATTATCAGGCTGCAGCCACCGAAAAAAACCTGCTATCTTCGACTGCAACAAGGAAACCGAGAATTGCGTTCTTTGGGATCTTTGGAATTCAGAATCTCGGTAACGAGTGCACCCTTCAAGCAATTCTTTACAACATTCGCAAACGCCTGCCTGGTGAAGACATCTACGCGATAAGTTTTAATCCGGATGATACTTCCCGCCGGCATAATCTTGCTGCGGTTGCCGTGTCCCAGCAAAACCCTGCCGGCGTTTTACGCTGGGGCGGCCTCTGGCGTGGCCCTGCAAAGTTGTTGCGAATATGCGTAAGAATACTATATGAATTGATGAATTGGTTTACAGCAATCAAGACGCTTCGGGGCACGGACTTGGTGGTCATGACAGGGACTGGGATGCTCACTGACTATATGACTACGGCATTAGGCTTTCCCTATCATGTCTTCAGGTGGACCGCCGCTGCGCGACTTGCGGGATGCAAAGTGCAATTTGTTGGAGTTGGCGTAGGTCCGATTTACGGCCGCCTCAGCCGGTGGCTCATCACAACCGCCCTGTCCCTAGCCGACTACAGGAGCTTTCGAGATCAGAATTCGAAAAACAGAATCAAGAAGAATGGTTTCGACAGCGACCAAGATCCTGTGTTCCCGGATTTGGTCTTTAGCTTAGCACCCGACATTCTTCCTCGGCGCTTGAACGATAAACGTCAAATCCGGAAGGTGGGCCTTGGAGTCATGGACCATCAGGATATTCACCTTTGGAACTCAAATGAGCATCAGGCACAATATTCCGCCTACCTGGAGAAGATGTGCGACTTCGTGTTCTGGCTAGTTGAACACAACTACGCAATTCGTATTCTTCAAGGTGATGTGAAATATGATGCGAGTACAAGAGCCGAACTAAGAGCAAGATTGGAGAAGCGAGGAATTCGTTATGATCAGGCTGGAATCATAGATGAGGGCAGCACTACTGTTGAGGAATTGATCGCGCAAATCGCGGAAGTCGACATCGTAGTGTCGCCGCGATTCCATAACTTACTTCTGGGATTAATGCTGAATATTCCCGCGGTTTCTATATCCTACGATCCCAAGAACGATTCATTGCTGGAGGGGGTTGGGCTTGGGAAGTATTGTCAGCCCCTAGCCGAGTTGGATCTACAAAGATTGATCGACCACTTCATTGAGCTTGAAGCTCGCGGTGACGAGCTCAAGCCGATGATTGAGAAGAAGGCGAAGGAGTATCGCAATCTCCTCGAGGAGCAGTACGACCTGATTTTCGGTGAACTAGAGCATTTGCCCAAGAGGTCAATCGCAAGCCAACCAACAGCTCGAGGACCTAGAGGATTACATGAAACAAGCCGCTGAGAATTTCAGGAGCAGAGATTACTGGGTCGTGGAGAACGCTCAGTATGCCGAAGCAAGTTTTCGCTTACGCAAATGCGCTCGAGTTATTAATGAATTGGCGGACAATCGAGAGTGCGCACTGCTGGATGTCGGTTGCGGACCAGCCGCTCTCCGATCCTTGCTCAATCCCAACATCAGCTATCATGGTATCGACATCGCAATTCATGAACCAGCCGCGTACTTGCGGGAACTCGATATTGCGCGCGAAACGATTGCTTTCGATAATAAGCGCTTCGATTTCGTGGTGGCCCTCGGTTTCTTCGAGTACATAGGTCAGCAGCAGGACCGCAAGTTCGAGGAAATCAGGACGATTCTCAAGGATGACGGAAAATTCATGATGAGCTACATCAATTTTGGACATTTTCGCCGAAAGGTCTGGCCGAATTACAACAATGTTCAGCCGGTCGCCGAGATGACGAGGAGTCTGAATGAGGTGTTCCACGTAGAAAGACGTTTTCCTGTCTCTCATCATTGGCGCCAAAAACAACCCGGGAAGCGCTCATTTCCAGCACTACAAATGCGGGTGAACTTGAACATTCCCATTTTCAGTCCATTCCTGGCGGTCGAGTACTTTTTCATCTGCTCGCGGCGCAAGTAAGCCGGTTCGTAGCTCGGTGTAGCCAGATTTTAGCGTCAATTCATACGCTGACTGCTAATGACGATCCAACGAAATCCATACAGGAGTGAAGCATGGGACCGTCCTTACGTTTTACACCGACGTCCGTGGTCGGTGCAGTTTTGATAGATCCGATTTTGCGCGAAGATGATCGTGGGCACTTTTCACGAGCTTGGTGCTTCAGGGAATTCGCGGAGCAAGGGATCAATTTCGTTCCCGTGCAGGCGAACACAGGCTTCAGCTTCCGAAAAGGGACTTTGCGTGGCCTACATTTACAAGTGAAACCGGCGCTTGAGGCCAAACTGGTGCGTTGCACCAGGGGAGCCGTTTTCGACGTGGTGGTTGACCTTAGACCCCAATCTCCCTCCTACCGAAAGTGGTACGGTGTAGAGCTACGCGCCGAGGACTATCAGATGTTGTATGTGCCTGAGGGTTGCGCACACGGTTGCCAAACCTTGGAGGATCACACAGATCTGTACTACATGTCCTCACAGTACTTCACTCCTAGCGCAGCGCGGGGGGTGCGATTCGATGATATTGCATTTGGGATTAAATGGCCGTTAGTCCCCACAGTGATCTCTGAACAGGACCGCAACTGGCCACTGGTAAGCGAAACGAGCCCACAATGATTATTGATACTGCCCTTCAAGAGCGCGAAAAATCAGGTAAACCGATCCGTGTCGGGATCATTGGAGCGGGTGCAGCGGGACGCGCGATCGCCCTGCAACTCGCAACACCTCCGCCGGGGATCCGTCTTGCGGCGATCGTAAATCGGACACCGGAGCACGGAGAGCGGGCATTCCGGGAAGCTGGCGTAGGGGAGTGGCGATGTCCAGACTCTGTTCGGGACGCCGAAAGGTCCATTAACCAGGGAATTTCCGTCTTGACAGACGATCCTTCGGTGGTGACCAACTGTGATGCGGTCGACGTAATTATTGAAGGAACTGGGACCATTGAATATGCCGCTGGAGTGGTTGTAGCCGCGTTCAATCACGGCAAGCACGTGGTGTTGGTGAATGCCGAGCTCGATTCACTCCTTGGCCCGATCCTGAAGGCGAGGGCGGATCGCGCTGGTGTCGTCATCACACACACGGACGGAGAAGAACCGGGAGTGGCCATGACCCTTCTGCGTTACCTCCGCGCTGTGGGACTCCGCCCGGTTGCGGCGGGGAACCTGAAGGGCATGGTCGATCACTATCGGACTCCAGAGACGCAGCGGACCTTTGCACTCAAATACGACCAGGATCCGAGAAAGGTTACATCGTTTGCGGATGCTGCGAAGCTCTCGATGGAGACGACCATTCTCGCCAATGCAACTGGGTTCCAGGCCGGGCGCCGTGGCA
>WNFG01004524.1_pt1 | contig 11698 bp, 10 predicted proteins | sample 5400431 | NCBI WGS metagenome assembly WNFG01 (sample SAMN13153346, study PRJNA577476) | soil metagenome | isolation source: 120 cm saprolite under Douglas fir tree site 2 hole 3 replicate 2 | place: USA:California | collected 2015-04-18
CGTAAGTACGCGATGGAAAGCCGAGCGACTTCACATGCAGCGCGAAGGTCGAGCCCATCTGAAAATCGATCATGGCGGCGCCAAGGGTAGCGATCAGGAAGAGGATGAAGGGCCGGTTGCGCGCTGCGATGCGCAATGCCTCGCCAGCGCGCTCGTTCTTCACGTATGTCCGCAGACCCTGCGGCAGCGCGAAGAGGGCGATGAGACCGTAGACGATCGAGGTTGCTGCATCGCCGATGAATAGCAGCGTGAACGAATTGTCGGCCAGGAACCCGGCCGTTGCCGGGCCGGCGGCGAATCCGAGGTTGACGGCAAACCGATAGAGTCCGAACGCGGTCACCCGGTGCTCATCCCCGACGAGATCGCCGATGAGCGCGTAGCTGGCCGGGCGATACAACTCCGACAGCGATCCGGCAATGCTCGTCAGGATGACGATGGCGGCGTAGCCGCGCGCCTGCGACAGCGCCAGCATCGCCGCGGCCGAACCGAACATCGAGAGCACGATCGTGTTGCGCCGTCCCAATCGGTCGGCGAGGTGCCCTCCTGCCAAGGAGGCGAAGAGATGGCCGATGCCATATGCGCCAACGGCCAGCCCGGCCTGTGCGCTGGTGTAGCCGATGCGGGTGAGGTAGAGGATGAGAAACGGGATGACGAACGTGCCGAAGCGATTGATGAACGTTCCGCCGAACAGGATCCATGCCGCGGGCGGGAGCGCTCGGAGGTTGTCGCGGAAAGACCGCATGGTGAGAGGGAAAGTATAGGGGGTGGGGAGTGGGGGGGTGGGAGATCTGAATAGATCGAAACTAGATCCTCGACTCCTCGATCTTCCGCTCCCACACCCCATACCCCATTCCCACTCCCTCGTCAGGCGAACTCAAACCTCAGCCGCTCCCGCATATGACCGAGGATTGCGCCGAGGAGCGTGCCAGTGGTGTTCCAGATGATGTCGTTCACGTCGGCTACGCGGTCGGGTAGAAAGTACTGCCACCCTTCGATCGTGCAGGTCAACGTGAAGCCTAACAACACGGTCAGCACGTACGTCTGCAGCGTCGGCCGGTTGACGGTGTAGAGCGCGATGAACATCAGGAAGCCCCAAGGCAGGAACAGCAGCACGTTGGCGATGATCGGCACGATGATCACCGCCAGGATGTGCGTCGAGACCGGACGTCTGGCGATACGGTTGGAGAGATGGCGGATGTCTTCGAACGGGATAGGATCGACCTTCGAGTAGCTCTTTCCCGACATCCAGATGGTCATCAGGACGATGAGGGTCGTGACGGCCAGCAGCAGCAGAATCGTGACGGGGCGTTTGATGGTGATGACGGTCTGCATGGAGTGGATTGGTGATTAGTAGATTAGTAGATTAGGACCGAGGCTGCTTTTTTCTAATCCACTAATCCACTAATCGACTAACCCCACTTCATCACACGTTCACGAACTTCCTGAACCCCACATTCAGAATCAACCCGATGGCCATGAAGAACATCATCGTGGCCGAGCCGCCGTAGGAGATGAGCGGCAACGGGATGCCGGTCACGGGCAGGAGCCCGATCTGCATCGAGACGTTGATCAGGATGTGGAAGATGAAGAAGCAGATCAGCGAGAGGACGAGGAACGTCCCTCCGCGGTCGCGCGAAGCTTTGGCTACCCCGAGTGACTCGACGATGAGGAACAGATACAGCGTGAGCACGACGCTGACGCCGACGAAGCCCCATTCCTCGCCGAGGACGGAGAAGATGAAATCGGTGTGCCGGGCGGGGAGGTACTCGAGGTTGACCTGCGTCCCGTGCAGAAAGCCTTTGCCGGTGATGCCCCCCGAGCCGGTAGCGATCTTGGCCTGCGTCACCTGATACCCGGAGCCGAGCGGGGCGCGGGCCGGGTCCATGAAGATCATGATCCGCTCCTTCTGGAACGGCTTGAGGAAATGCCAGCCGATCGGCAGGGCCACGACGAAACAGAGGAGGGCGATCATCCACAGTTTCGGTTTGATGCCGCCGAAGAACATGGCCACGCCGAACAGCGGAAAGAAGCTGGCCGCCGAACCGAAGGCCGGCTGCGCCGCGATGAGCAGGACCGGGAAGCCGATCATGGCCATGACGGTAACGAAGCTGCGGAAGTTCAGGTAGGCCCGGTCGTTCGAGTCGAAGTACTTCGCGATCAACAGCGCCGTGAAGATCTTCATGAACTCCGACGGCTGAAACTGAAAGTTGCCGATGTGGATCCACGACTTGACGTTACGGGTCAGGCGGTCGGATGCGAGCAGGTACATCAGCAGAACGATTCCGACACCATACAGAAACGGCGAGATCTCCATCAGCACGTGGTAGTCGATGGCGATGAAGATGATCATCAGGATGATGCCGATGAGCGTCCAGATGACCTGCTTGCGGAAGAGAGGCGCGTCAGGGCCGAAGTAGGTGGCGCTGTAGACGAGCAGGCAACCGATCGCTGCGATGAGTAGCGCCGTCGTCAGAAGATTGAGATCGAGGCGGGATAGCGTACGTTCGACGGACATGCAGAGTGGATCGGTAGATTAGTGGATTCGTAGATCAGAAGCATCATTAGCACGTTCTGATCCACCGTGTTCTGCTCGATGAGTCGACTGATCTGCTGGTCGACAGATCAAGGAGCCTGCGCGGCAGAAAAGACCTGAGGAAGATGGTGGCCGAGCCTTGGGCAACCAACGCCGCCGGCCGTGCCGGCCTACCTCTTCGGAAGTTCCTGGTTGTAGTAGAACATCGCCGTCACGCGCTCGGTCTCCTTGGGGAAATCCCTCGGCAGGGGACTAAGCGGCGAGGAAAGCTCGATCCCTTTTTTTGCGGCGAAGTCATACGGCGGGATCCCTGAGCTCTGCAGGATGGTGACGTCGGTGATGGTGCCGTCGCGATGGATGGTGAAGCGGATGGTGACGACGCCTTTGAGCCCGGTCTGGATGAGGTGCGGCATGTTCGCGTACCAGTTGACCCGAATGCGGCTGACCATCCCCTCGGCATAGTCGCCCCAGTTGTACCAGTCGCTCTCGAACGAAAGAGGTCCGTCCTGGGCGAAGCCTTTTTCGCCCCCGGCGGCGCCGTTGATGTCGTAGCCCTGCTGTCCGCCGCCGAGGGACGCCACCTTGCCGACCTCCTTGATGGCGTTGCGCCAGTTCACCGGGCCGGTGGCGGCGTTGGCCTGGGCCGGCTGGCGATAGGCGAGCGTCGAGGGAGACTGGGAGATGCTGGATGGGGCGGGCGAGGGAGCGGTCTGTTGCTGCTGCTGTTGTGCGGCGTTCGCGGCCTGCTGCGCCGGACTCGGCGGCTGGGGCTGCGAGGGGGATGACTTCGGCGTGAAGATATGGCTGCCGTCTCCGGGCCGCTGCGTCGGTTGCTCGCCGGTGGGGTGAGGCGTGGACGCCTTCCGGTTGGCGTTCGATAAGGCGGCGTCGGGCGAGGGGGCGTGGTCGATCTTCGCGCCGGGCGCCTCGACGAATAGCTTGTCCTGCGGATTCTGACGGATCAGCTCGACATAGCGCGCGATCGGCGGCGCGGGGGCGTCTTTCGAGACGGGGTTATAGGTGGCGATGAAGTAGGCGAAGACGACCGTGTGAAGGATGATCGAGACGACGACGGCAATGCTGACCCCGCCGCCTCGTGATTCGCTCTGGCTTCCGAGGAGGTCGATGGTCTCTTCGGGTTCGTGGAGTTCGTAGTCCAAATAATGAGTCCTGCGCCTAGAAGTTGCCCTGCCTCGGATTTCTTCCCCCGAGGCGGTGCTAAACTCGATTCAAATGTCAGACGTTTTCCATCCCGCACCGCCGCCCCCACCTCCGCCTCCGCCCCCCGCGCGGCCCTCGGCCTCGGGGTTCGACTTTGCGCGGCCGTTTACGTTTACGTTCGAAGACCCCCGTTGGGTGCAGAAAGTTCTTCTTGGCGGGCTCTTCATGCTGGCGAGCGTCTTCATCGTCGGTGCGTTCTTCGTCTACGGCTATCTGGCGCGTCTCGTTCGCAACGTGATCGCCGGTGTCGCCCATCCTCTCCCGGAGTGGGACGACCTGGGTGAGTACTTCAGCGAAGGTCTGCGACTTTTCTGTGTCGTTTTGGTCTATACGCTGCCAATGATCTGCGTTGTGATGGTCTTCATCATCCCTTCGATCATCGCGCAGTCGGCGGACAACGACGTCCTGCGCAACATCGGCGGCGGGATGGCGGCCTGTGTCTGGTGTCTGATCTTTCCGCTGAGCCTGGCGATGGCCATCTGGCTACCGGGCGCGCTGCTGTTTGCAGCCGTGGAGCGCCGCTTCGGCGCGGCATTCGAGTTCGCACAGATTTTCGCATTCATCAAAGCGAATGTTGGGAACTACCTGCTGGCGTTCGTAGTCTGGCTCGTCGTCCGGATGATCGTACCGTTCGGCTTCATCCTCCTGTGCGTAGGCATCTTCTTCACGAGCTTCTGGTCGCTGGTGGTGGCGGGCTACGCGTTCGCCGAGTCCTGGCGTCTCGCTCCTGTCCGCAAGTGAAGCGCGATACGAAAATCGTCGCGGCCACGCTGGTGGCCATTTCCGGGGCGATTCTCTCCGCCTCATTGGTATGCACGGCCGCGGTCGCCGGCGGTGCATCGATGCGGTGGCGGATACTCTTCCGCCTCTTCTGTCACGGCATCCCTGAGCGTTGTCTCTACATCTGGGGCGTTCCGATGCCGATCTGCGCCCGCTGCACGGCCATCTATGCCGGTCTCATCCTGTCGTTTCTGGCGTTCCTGATTCTTCCGCGCATGAAGGAGTCGATCGCCAGGATGGTGCTCTACGCGGCCCTCGTTCCGATGGCGATCGATGGCTTCACTCAGCTTGCGGGGTTGCGGCTGAGCACTAATCCTCTCCGTATGGAGACCGGGCTACTGGCCGGCGTTGCGTTCGGAGTCTGGGCTATGAGCACGATCGAGAATCACGAGATTGTCACGATTCCTTGACCTCTCTCCAACCGTGGGTTACGCTTCAAAGCCGCGCATCTACAACACTGACAACAACTAAAATGGCCTTCCAGGGATCGCTGAAAGAGCTTCCGCTGCCCGACATCATCCAGTTGGTCAGCGTATCCGGCAAGACGGGCAAGTTCACTCTCTCCCGCGACCACGATCGCGGCTACATCTATCTGAAGAACGGTCAGATGGTGCACGCCACGGTCGGCGATCTGGTCGGGGAGGAAGCGATCTACGCGCTCGCCATCTGGAATCAGGGAGAGTTTCAATTCGGCCCCGGCGAGGAGCCGGACCGCCAGACCATCACGAAGTCGAACACGAATCTGCTGATGGAAGCAGCCCGGCGACTCGACGAGTGGCGCGTGCTGTCGAAGAAGGTACCGTCGGTCGATTACATCCCCGAGCTGCAGGTGCGCGAGTCCCGCCACGAGCAGATCACGCTCAACCCGCAGGAGTGGCTGCTTATCACCAGGATCGACGGCAACCGCTCGATCGCGGAGATCGGCAAGGTGCTGAACATCTCCTCGTTCGAAGTCGCCAAGATCCTCTACGGGATGATCACCGGGGAGTTGGTGGCCTTAAAAAAAAAGCCTGAATTCGTTCGAGACGAGGAGAGCGGCGAGCTAGTCGACCTCGCCGCGCGCATCCGTTCCATCGCCGAGGAGTACATCGGCAACTCCGCGCACAAGACCATCGAGAAGCACTTCCTGCGCGCCCTCGACGGCATCATGAGCGGCGATGGCGAGAATGCCGTCGATGCGATGGTGACCGAGTTCGAGAAGACCGCATCGCTGCTCCGGGGCATTGCCGTGACCGAGCAGTTGCGGACGCGGATTACGGAGTTGCGGCAGGCGGTCTAATCCTGACGGTGAGCGAAGCGAGCCTGTCAGGATCTCGGGTGAGACCGCGCGGCAGTCGGTTCCAGCAGGGACCTCGCAATGCCACCGGAGATCCTGACAGGCTCGCTGCGCTCGCCGTCAGGATGGACTTCTGGCAGAATTAAAACGCCTGTCCGCTCGAAAACGCCACCAGCCATCCCTTTCGTCCCAGCGGGTCGCGATTCAGCGCATACGCGAGGTCGACGCGCAGCAGGTTCTTCGGTGTGCGAGGAAGGCCGATGCGGAGGCCGATGCCGACGTCGCTTTTCAGTTGGAGCAGGCTGGTGAAGCCTTGGTTGGTGGCGTTGCCGGCGTCGGCGAAGACGACGATGCCGGGAGAGGCCAACTGCAGAATCTCGCGTCCGAGGTAGAGCCTCTGCTCGATGTTGATCACCACGGCCCGGCTTCCGGCGAAGGCGTGGGCGCGGTAGCCGCGCAGGCCGGTCAGTCCGTCGGCGAAGAATTGCTGTTCGGCGTCCATGCGCCAGCCGCTGCTGACGGCGAGGCGGCTGAAAAACGCGGTCGGATACGTCGCCTTTCCGCCGCGGCGTACGAAAAGCAGCGACGAGGTGGCGATGGCGTTCTGCAGTCCGCCGTCGAGCCGCGACGACAGCGAAACGGCGGGCATGACGAAGCCGTCGCCAAGCCACTTGCCGTCACCGGCCGCGGCTCGGAAGTACGAGGTGGTTTGGTCCGCGCCGAGGCTGTGCGGTGAGACTCCTGCCTCGATCGAATACTGACGGCCGAGGTTGAAGTCCTCGTATCGCACGTCCTTGTTGATGAAGTTCAGCTTCACGAAATCGTTGTCGGTGCTGTTGTAGCGGACGAAGAGATAGCGGAGCTCGCGGTCCGTGGGGAGTTGCCGCGGGACGTCCTTCTTCATCAGGAAGAAGGAGTCGTCAACCGCATGGATGCCGGCAGTGATGCGATGCGCGCTGATGTCGTTGGGCGCGAGCGCCAATCCGAAGCTGGCCACGATCTCGCGATGTTTCTGGCGAAAGCGCTCGACCTCGCGGCCTCCTCCGTAGAGATGATCGAACTGCCGGAAGCCGGTAAACGAGAGCTCAGTGGCCCACGGCGTGGCAAACGAATAAAACGGCCGCGAGACCTGAAAACGGTGATCGTAGCCGTCGGAGTTCACCCCATAGCCGAAGTTCGCTTTCCAGTACGGCGCGAAGAAGGCAGGGTCGGTGTAGCCGACGCCGATGCGCGAGCGGTCCACGCCGTGTTGCCATCCGAGCTCGAGATCTTTTCCGAGACCGAGGAGATTCGTTTCGGACAGCGTCGCCCCCACGGTGCTCTTGCCGCCCTTGCTGCCGGCCTGCGTTTCGGGTGCGATCGACCACGAGTCCTGGGTGGTGACGACGACGTCGACCACGCCATCGTGCGGCGCCGAGGGCACGACGGACGCCGATTTCAGGAACTGCATCGCCCGCAGATTCCTCTCCGTCTCCGCAAGCCGCTCCGGACTGTAGATGTCGCCTTCGCGGAAGAGCAGGAACTTCTGGATGACCGACTTCCGTGTCTCGATGTGGAGCCTGTCGGCGAGCTGGTACAGCGTTCCATGGCTGGCTTCGTCGCTCGAGTAGACGTCGAGCGGGAGGATGGTGATGGTGCCGATACGAGGAGGCGGTGCCGTTTGCGCGACCAGCACCGCGGAGGTGACAAACGAGAGGAAGGCGGGGAGGAGTCGTTTCACCGGTTGCTTTGAGGGTAGCAGGAAGTTCATCCTGACGGTGAGCGCAGCGACCCTGTCAGGATCTCCGGTGAGACCGCGCGGCAATCGTTCCAGCGAGGCCCTCGCGATTCCACCGGAGATCCTGACAGGCTCGCTGCGCTCGCCGTCAGGATGGGCTAAGATCTTCCCGGAGGAATCCTTGGACAGTTATCGTGGCGGCTGGATCGAGATCATCGCTGGAGGCATGTTCTCCGGCAAGTCGGAAGAGTTGATCAGGCGTCTGCGCCGTTCGGTGATCGCGCGGCAGCGGGTGCAGGTATTCAAACCGTTGATCGACGACCGCTACAGCACCGAAGACATCGTTTCGCGCGACGACCGCCGGCTCAAGGCCCACTCCGTCGCCACGAGCGCCGAGTTGCTGGCGCGTGTGGAGATCGGAATGCAGGTCGTCGGCATTGACGAGATCCAGTTCTTCGACGCCGGTGTCGTCGATGTCTGCATGCAACTCGCCGACGCCGGCATCCGCGTCATCGCCGCCGGACTCGATCAGGATTACATGCGGCGGCCGTTCGGCCCGATGCCGGCACTCCTCGCCGTCGCCGAGGACGTCTCAAAGATGCACGCGGTCTGTGTACGCTGCCGAGGTGCGGCGCACTACTCGCAGCGCGTCTCGGGTGGAAACGCGCAGGTCGAAGTCGGCGACTCGGCCTATGAGGCTCGATGCCGCGCCTGCTACGAGCTTTATAAGTCCGCGCCCGCCGAGGAACCGGCCGTTCAGCTCACGATGCCGGCGTCGGCGTAGGCCGGCACGGCCGGCTGCGCTGGTTGCCCAAGGCTCGGCCACCATCTTCGCTCTATCGTTCTGCCGCGCAGACTCCGTAGCCGGCCCTGACATTTCTTGTCAGTGGCGGATCAATAGAATGACCCTCGGACCGGCATCACAATTCAGCCGGACGACGCAACCATCTGCAACGCAAGGTGATAGCTGCAAAACCTCTTTCTGGTATCCCCCTTGCCCTATACTCTCGTGGGTCCCCTAGAAGAGAGGTCGGCGTGACACGGAGAGAGAAGGGCTTCACCCTGATCGAGCTGCTTGTTGTGGTCGCCATCATCGGCATCATCGCGGCCATCGCCATTCCGAACTTGCTCACGGCGATCCAGCGCGCGAAACAGCGCCGTACCATGGTGGATATGCGCAATATGGCCAGCGCCTGGGAATCTCGTAACACCGAGGCGGGCCGCTACAACGCCGCGGGGCAGGCAAGCGGTGTCGAAGGCGCCGATAAGCTCGTTACGTTCGATGATTTCAAGCTGATGCTGTCTCCGACCTACATTAGGGTTCTGCCGCACTTCGATGGCTGGGGCACGCCGTATCAGGCCTATACCAATCAGTCGTTCGGCGGAGGGACCCGTGCGGACGTGTACGCCATCATCTCGGGTGGCAAGGATGGCGTGATCAACACGGACGCCACCACCGGTCCGTTTACGAACTTCGACTGCGACATCGTCTACTCGAATGGAGTCTTTCTTTCCTACCCCGACGGGTTGACGTTCAACAAGTAGTTAGCCGCCCGAAGCTATACTCCGCCGATCGCATGCTCTCCTTCCGGCGGCTCGCCCTTCTGCCGCTTCTTCTTTGCCTCGTCGGATCGATCCAGTGCCGCCGTGCCGCGGCGGGAAGCGGCGATCCTGTCGAGCATGAGGCGGAGGCAGCGCTCGTCTCCTATCTGCGCATCGATACCTCCAACCCTCCCGGCAACGAGACCGCCGGCGCGCGTTTTCTGCAGCAGTTGCTTGCGAAGGAGGGGATCGAGGCCACGCTCGTCGGATCAGATCCCAACCGGCAGTCGGTTTACGCGCGTCTCGTCTCCGGGTCGGACGAAAGGGCGCTCATCCTCCTGCACCACATCGACGTGGTGCCGGCCAACACTGCTGAGTGGACGAAGCCGCCGTTCGCGGGCGTTCGTTCCGGCGGTTACATCTGGGGGCGCGGGGCGCTCGATATCAAATCCCTCGGCATCGCCGAGTTGATGGCATTCATCGAGCTGAAGCGGCGCCACGTGCCGCTACGCCGCGACGTGATCTACCTCGCGGCCGCCGACGAGGAGCTCGGCGGCATCAACGGCTGCGGCGCGCTCCTCGAGCAGCATCCCGAGCTTTTCGCGAACGCCGGTTTCGTGTTGAACGAGGGCGGGTACAACGACACCATCGTCGATCACGTTCCGTTCTGGGGCATCGAGGTCCAGGCGAAGGTGCCCCTCTGGCTGCACATCACCATGAAGGGGAGCGCCGGCCACGCTGCCTCGCCACCGGATGACGGCGGCACGCTGGCGAAGCTCGTTCGCGCCCTCGACGCCATCCAGCGGATCCCGACACCGTACCGGCTCACACCCGCGGTAGCGCGCGCCTTTCACCAAGCCGGCAAGGCGCGGCAGGACGAGCGCGGCGAAGTGCTGCGCGGGATCGCCGAGCCGCTCGACGTCGCCCGCATCGAGCGCGTCCTCTCGCCAGGCTATCGCTCGCTGCTGCACGACACCATCGCCATCACCCGCATCAGCGGCGGTAGCGCGATCAACGTCCTGCCGACGACGGCCTCGGCGGACGTCGATATCCGTCTTCTTCCCGACGAGATGGCCGCACCGATGGTGGACAGGGTGAAGGAGACATTGCCGGCCGGCGGCAATCTGCAGGTTCTGCTTGCTGGCCAGCCGGTTCCTGAAAGCCCGAGCGATACAGAGCTCTTTCGCGTGCTTGCCGCGGCGATGACGAAGGCGGAGTCCGGCTCGATCGTCGCTCCCGTGGTCGGCGGTGGGACGTCGGACAGCCGCTATTTCCGCGCCCGGGGAATCGTCGCGTACGGCATCGCGCCGTTCAAAGTGAACTATTACGATGCCGACACGGTGCACGCGAACGACGAGCGCATTCGTGCGCGTTTCTTCGCCGAGGGAGTCAGGCTGATGCGAAGGATCGTGGCGGACTTCTGCGCGAAGGGAGTCGGGAGCCGGGAGTCGGGGGTCGGAGGCCGAGGCACCGCAGGGCACTCCTCCGACTCCCGCAGCTCCAATCCATGACCCGGCGCATCGCGTTTGCCGTCATCGTTCTGCTGACGCTGGTCGTCTTCGCACGGCCGCTTCTGCGCAACGAGGTCTTCTCTTTCCGTGACCACGGCGACTACTTCCAGCCGCTTCGCTGGTTCACGGCGATGGAGTTGCAGCATGGCCGTCTTCCGCTCTGGAACGTCTATAGCGCGTCGGGAGAGCCGTGGCTGGCGAATCCGCAGACGGGCGTTTTCTATCCGCCGGCGTGGCTCTTCCTCATCCTTCCGTTCACGGCGGCCTACACGCTTTATCTCTTCCTTCACGTCGTGCTCCTCGGATGCGGCGCGTATCTGTTGTTCGCGCGGCTGACGAAGCCAGGGGGCGCGGCGCTGGCCGCGGCGGTAGCGCTCACCTTCTCCGGCCCGGCCATGTCGCTGCTCGATGTGTCGAACAACCTGGCCACGTTTGCCTGGATCCCTTTGATCGTCTGGTGCGCGATCACGGGCGTCTCCGCGCGGGCGAGCGCGGCGGCGATCGCGCTGTCCTTTCTCGCGGGCGAGCCGTTCTTCGCGGCGGTCGGCGCCTTGCTCTTCGCCGCGGCGCGGCGGAAAGGGGCGCGCGATCTGATCAACGTTGCCGTGACGTCGTTCGCGCTGTCGTCGATCCAGCTCCTGCCGTTTCTGTCGATGGTGATGAGCAGCGACCGTGCGAACGGCGGCCTCAGTCGTGACCAACTCCTCCGCGACTCCATGCCCCTTCGGGACTGGCTGCGCATGGCCATTCCACCGAATCTTCGTTCGAGCGCGTTCGATCCGCGGCTCGGCCAGCATTTCATACCGATCGTCTACATCGGAGCGCTGACCATTTTCTTGGCGTTGATCGGCATGATCGCCGCGCGGCGCCGCGGCTTCGGATGGCTGGCGCTCCTCGTGGTCTGCATCCTGATCGGCGCCGGCAGTCATTTCCCTCCGGTGGCTGAGCTCCTGATGCGTTTGCCGGTGACCCTGTTCCGTTATCCCGCGCGCGTCGTTCCGCTGGCGGCGATGGCCATCTGCGCACTGGCTGCGATCGGATGCGACCGCGTGATCCGCGCGACGCGCTGGCAGGTGGTGATCGCGCTGGTGATCTTCGCCGACGTCGTGCTGCAGGTT
>WNFG01009751.1_pt1 | contig 11697 bp, 10 predicted proteins | sample 5400431 | NCBI WGS metagenome assembly WNFG01 (sample SAMN13153346, study PRJNA577476) | soil metagenome | isolation source: 120 cm saprolite under Douglas fir tree site 2 hole 3 replicate 2 | place: USA:California | collected 2015-04-18
AATAGGCGTTGCCGATCCCGCTGAGTATGCGCGGATCGGTAAGAGCCCTCTTGAGCGTGCGGTTTTCGGCCGTGAGCGCAGTGCGAAACGAACTGAGATCGCTCGTGAAGATGTCGATTCCTCCCGGGTCGACGGACCGCAATTCCTCCTCGCCAGTCAGCACGTACAACGATGCGCGGCGCCTTGTGCCGGCTTCGGTAAGCACAAGAGAGCCGCTGGGAAAATCGAAGGCTGCCAGACTCTGGCGGCCCGCCAGCTTTGCCTCTGGCGGCCGCCAGTGCAACCGGCCAGCAATCATCAAGTGCAGCACCAGCCAGAGATCGCCCTCAACCCCAATCGCGATTCGCTTGCCGATTCGCCGGAGTTCGCGCACGACGCGGCCCTCCACGTTCTTAACAGGGGGGTTCGCGGTTCGAAGCAGGAAGGGGCTGGCAATTCGCACTCGCTCGATCGGCTGCGCGACGATGCGCGCTTCGAGTGCAGCGATGTAGGCGGCGATATCCGGCAGTTCCGGCATGCTAATCAGCTTGCAGGTCGCGCCCGCACTTTGCAACCTCACTCTTTTGACGGAGGAAGATTACCCGCGCCCATTCTGGTCTAACTGCGGCGGATACGGAATTGATGCTGCAGCTCTCGGGGCAGGTTATGCACAACTTCCGGATGGCCAACCATCCTGGCGTTGATAACCTTGTTCCATACCGTGGCGTTGCTCGGGACCGGAATGAGCGTTATTCTCAGCCAAAGGAGAAATCGCCATGGCAGCAACTCCCTCGTTCCAGTACGAGACGCGCCTAAACATTCTGTACAAGTCCTCAGAAGTAATCGATGAAAAAGCTCTTTCGGACGCCTGCGAGTTTACCTGGTACAACCAGACTCTCTGCAAAGTAAATGACTCGGTGGTCCGCCTCGGTGTCGTCCACGGAGAGTACCACTGGCATAAGCACGATGAAGACGATGAGTTTTTTTATGTTGTAGAGGGTCAATTGTTGATTGATCTTGAGGAACGCACGGTCGAGCTTTCGCCGCGCCAGGGATTTGTTGTTCCAAAGGGAGCGATGCATCGCACGCGTGCGCGGTGCCGAACCGTGATCCTAATGGTCGAAAACGCTGGGATCATACCCACAGGCAGCTGATCATTGCTCCTGGCGGCTGACCAAATTTCTTCACAGCCGCTTCTGTTTCAACCTAGCCCGTGGTCACCGGTTTGGCTGGCATTCGTTGTGGCTTCAAGATCTCGTCGACGAGAAACACGTCTGTGAGCAGGGCGCGGAGATGGATGGAAGCATTCAGGTTGTCTATCAACTGAGAACTAAGGGTACTCTGGGCAAGAACGAGCTGGATGGCGGCGAGAGAGTCGCGAGCGTCCCTTTCAAGCACAGCGAGAAATGAATTGTAGCGCTCGGCGGGTTGCAGGTTCTGTTGTTTCACCGCTGTCGAATAAGCCTCGGCCAGCCCTGAAAGGGCCTCAACGGCGCGATTCAGGTAGTCGCGCACCTCCCCGCTCGAATGGCTTCCTTCGTCACCATTGAGTCCCTGGCCGGCATACGCGAGCATGAACTCGTAGCATTGCTCGATGGCGTTGCAACGAGCGCTTATTTCGTCGGGCATCGCCTAGGCCGGGACTTTCGATGACTTGGACGGGGCCGCTTCGGAAACTTTTTCGTTGATGGGCCAGCGTGCAGGGTCGTGGTGTTCCAGGTATTGTTCGCGGGTGATCCAGCCAAAGATCATCGACTTCGTGAGGAAGAGTTTTTCGGGCCTGATCGCGAAGTATACGTGGACCGTGACAAGCGCGACAAACCCTATGCCGGCCAGGCCGTGCAAAACGTACATCCAGCCCCACGTCATATCTCCGAAAAGGTATGGATTACGAGTAAAGAAGGGTGTTTGCACGCGCTTCATCATGAACAAGCCGGTGCCGATGGCTGCCAGCCCCGCCAACATGATAACCAAGTGGTATAGCTTGTTCTCCAGGGGATACTTGGCGAATTTCCTTGGCGCGGGAGCGGATTGTCCCACAGCGCGCGTGACTCTTCGCGAAGCATCTTCGATGTCTTCCTTGTCAGGCCAAATGGACCAAAAATCCAGCCAGAAAGACGCATGGAAGATGTGATAGATGACAGAGATCGTAAGGACAATCCCCGCGATCCAGTGGTACGTGACCCAGGCAAAACGTACCCCTACTTTCGGAAGGAAGGCGGTAAAGAGCAACGCGAACATGGCAAGCGCCATGATCAAGTGAAAGAGTCGCGCGCCGAAGGAGTGCCTGGCGACGCGCTCAGGAAGTTGGGCGGCGACTCCGGCGGAAGCAGCAGGCGCGCCCGAATGAGCGGTGGCAGGTTTCGCAAAATACTTCACATAAATGGCATGGACAATCAGGAACAGCAAACCCCCGATTGCAGACACCCACAATAGGGTCCAACCAATGTGGATCGGGATCTGCTGACCCCACGGATTTTGCGCCCACTCTATGAGGTTCAAGCTGCCTCCTACGCGGCCACTCCACGGATCGCGCGCTTCACCAGATTCCTCATGAGCGGCACTTTGTACCCGTTGTATTGCAAAGGTTGGGCGCCCCGGACAGCGAGTTGCCCAGCGAGCTCCGCCGTTTCTGCGTTCCTCGGCTTTCCTTGCACGGCGGCCTCTACGGCCGTCAGCCGAACCGGATGAGCGGCAACGCCGTTCACCACCAGGCGGATTCGCTCGATCGAGTTTCCCGAAGTCACCACGGCTGCCGCCACGTTGACCAGCGCGAAATCCCACACGCTGCGGTCCCGAACCTTTTCGAAATAGAATTGTGACCCGGCCCAAGTGGATGGGATCCGTATGGTAGTGAGCAGATCGCCGGGCTGCAAGATCGTCATCCGGGTAATGTCGATCGCAGGACCAATGAAGTAGTCCTCGGCATTGACCACGCGTTCACCTTTCGGAGTGCGGACGACCATTTTCGCATCCAGCGCGATCAGAGCAGGGGCGGTGTCTGACGGATTGACTGCCACGCACCGATCGGCATCGAGGATGGCGTGCTCACGATTCAAGCCAGTCGGAGTATCCGCATAGCAAATATTGCCGCCGGCGCGATAGCAGGGCCAGCCTCCGCGGTAGTACCAACACCGCGCATCCTGGGAAACGTTGCCGCCGATGGTACCTTGATTGCGGATTTGCGGGGAGGCGGCCGCCTCGGCAGCATTCGGAAGGATGCCGTACTTCTCACGCACCATCGGATGGCGCACCACTTCGGTGAGGGTGGTCATCGCGCCAATCTCGAGCCCATCGCTAACTGTACGAATGCCGCGCAACTCTTTGATTTGGCTCAAGTCGATAACCACTTCGGGCCGCTTGATCCGGTCCTTAAACCAGTCGAAGCTGTCTAGCCCGCCCGCTAGCACCCAGGCCTTTGCGCCGTGCCGGGCCTGCAAAGCGAGCGCATCATCAACTGAGGTCGGCTGAAAGAGTTCGAACGCTGGTATTACGTCATGAATGACAGCCATATTCCGTTCTCCTCATCTTCTACGGTCGCGCCATTCGGGTTACGGCCTCCACGTTGTTTCCCTCGCGCAGGGGGTTAAATGTTGGATCTCAAGGGGTGCTGGGCCGGTCTGCCAGCCTCCAGAGAAGCCAAGATGACGTCGGAAGTCACCGGCGCTCGCCGGAAGATCTCGTCACCAAGAGCGTCTGAGAGCGCGTTCAAGATGGCAGCACACCCGCCTCCAACTGGCGGCTCGCCGATGCCGCGCGCGCCGATAGGCGTTTCCGGGTCAGGAAGTTCGACTGCTGCCCATTGCATCTTGTCAGGTATGTCCAAAATCGTCGGCGGCTTGGTATGGTGGAACCTCTTGGCCACGGGCAGCCCATACTGCTGGTCGTAAACCCACTTCTGGCCGAGCGTATGACCAATGCCTAAGATCGACCGCCCTAGAATCTGGCCGCCCAGGGCCTTTGGATGGAGTACGGTGCCGACATCGGCGTAAGCGAGGAAATCCAAAATGTGATATTGGCCGGTTTCGACATCGACTTCAACCTCGGCAAACGAGGCAACATAGGAGAATGTGTTGCCGTCGTGCGGGTAGGTATCGCGGGCAACCGCCAGCAATCCTTGACCAGACAGCGCCGTAGCTGACACGACCGTAAATTTGTTTATATCCTTTGGCAGTTCGTGGCCATCGTAGACGCCCCCCAGCTGGACCGCGCGCCGAGCGGCCTGTGCCAGGCTCATTCCCGCGCCTCCGCCTTTCCGGAAGACGCGCTCGTTGGCGACATCATAGTCCTCGGGCTTGCCGCCAAGGTCCTTGGCAGCAATCTCTTGCAGCTTCTTTCTTGCGTCCATCGCCACTGCGTGCGCAGCGCGGGTCATGGCATGGGTCGTCTGGCTGCCGCCGGAAGGGCATGTCCAGGGCAGGTTCTTCGCTGTATTGCCCCATGTGATTTCGCACTTCTCCCATGGAACGCCAAGGAGTTCCGCGACCACGCGATGCACGTCGGTCCAGGACTCCGTTCCCAGATTGCCGACTCCAGACTGGATATAGACCTTGCCATCGGGTTTAATGACGAATAGCCCGTCAAAGCCCGTCGTGCCGCCGGAGTAGGTGCTCATCGATACGCCGATGCCTCGCACTTTCGAACCGTTTCGCTTGCCGGTGTGCAATTTCCTTTCATTCCAGTTGAATTTCTCGGAACCGCGGTCGAGCGCTTCCTTGATGAATGCGCTCGTGGCATAGGCCTGCTTGCCCGCCACTAGCGGTCCGAACGGGGCCTTACCCTCAGGGGCGTTGAGACGCCGGAGGGCTACCTGATCAACCCCAAGCTTGCGTGCGGCCTTGGCGAGGATCGGTTCCATGATCGCGATGCCCTGCATTCCACCTGGCGAGCTCTGAGCACTTCGAGGCGGTGTGTTCGTCAGGACTGTCACCGAACGCCAGCGCATCGCTTGCGGCTGGTACAGAACCGAGACGATGCGTCCCGATGAGAAAGCATCGCCCACCATGTCGTATGGGCCGTTGTCGCAGATAACGTACATATCGAGGGCCGTGATCCGGCCTTCCTTAGAGAATCCAACTTTCATCCGGCCGAGCAGGCTGGGGCGCCCGCGACCGATATAGTGTTCCTCTTCGCGGCTGATACGCATCATGACCGGGGCGTTGGTCTTCTTCGACAGGAGCGCGGGGATTACCAGCGTAATGTCCCCGGTTATCTTGCTGCCGAATCCGCCACCGGTATATTCGCTGATGAACACCACATTGCTGGGGTCGATACCCAGCCATCGGGCAATCGCGGGAACGGTTTGAGCGGTGCTCTGAGTGCCGGTGTGAACGTAGACCTTGCCATTTTGCCAGTACGCCATCGCTGTGCGAGTCTCAAGGCACTGGTGGCTCGTGTTTGGCGTAACGAATGTTTCGTCCAGGACGAGCGAGGCATTCTTCAAACCCGCATCGACGTCGCCGACCGACCATTGTTCGCTCGGCTTGCCCATCGGCAGGCGGCCCTCCTTGGCATCCTCGAAGTCCTCGCGGGTCCACTTGAGCGTTTGGAGTTCGGGCGGCGTCACAGGCGGCCGCTGGCCGGGTTGAGGCGGAGGCGGTGGCAGACGCACCCAGACGTTCCCATCGATTCTCGCGTTTGGGCTGCCCGGCCGCAGGCTTACCAGCGGATCGACGACAAACGGCAGAGGCTCAAGATCGATTTTAATTTTTTCAATGGCATCGGCGGCAGTGAGTTCGTCGACTGCGGCTACGGCAAGAATCGGCTGACCTTGATACAATGGCTCCATCGTCAGCGCCTGATATCCCCTGGGGTTTGCCAGAATCACGTTCCCGTTATCGTTGATGCTGTTGGCGGGAGGTGGTAGCTCGTCCGCGGTGAGAATTGCCTTGACTCCCGGCATCGCTAGCGCCGCGCGCGTGTCGATGCTCCGGACCCTGGCATGAGGCATGGGGCTCAGGGCCAGCTTGCAGAAAAGCATGCCGTCCGCGCGATAGTCCTCGGCGTATTTCGCCTTCCCTGTAACTTTCGCGTAGAGATCGCCCGTTGGATAGTCCTTGCCGATCAGCTTGTACTTGTTGGGGGGCGCTATGTTAGGCATGGTTCGCCTTCCTTAGATTCTCCGCGCCGCGCATCATCGCGGTGAGAATTTTGTCGTAGTCCTGGCACCGGCAAAGGTTGCCGGAGATGCCGTGCGCCAGCTCCGCGCGCGTGGGATTGGGATTGATCTTAAGAAATCCTACCGTGGCCATCAAGAAACCAGGCATGCAGAACGCGCACTGGAATCCCTGTTCATCGATGACGCCCTGCTGCACCGGGTGCAGCGTGCCGTCGGGCTTGGCGAGCCCTTCAATCGTTACGATCTTCTTGTCCCGCACGGTGTGCGTGAACACCGAGCAGGAATAGTACGGGACGTCGTCAATGAGCACCGTGCAGGCTCCACACTCCGCCTGGTCACAACCGATCTTTGTGCCCGTGAGACCCAGCTTGTACCGGAGGGTCATCACCAACGTCTCTTGCTTCATGACGTCGACGCGCCGCTGCTGGCCGTTTACATTTAGTGTGATCAGCCGATCGACCGCGCCGGGAGCCGACGCCTGGGCCCACACTTTGGAGACGCGAAACAGATAGCTTGTCGACGACACCGCGCCAGCCGCGATGACGCTCTTGATGACGTCCCGCCTCGAGAGCTTGTTGGAAGTCGAGGTGCTGGGGTCCGCTAGTTCGTTTTCTGCCATCGGAAGTCCCCTTAATGGATATGGATTTGCTCATGGTATACGCCTTGAGGCGAACGTCTGTCAACTGCGCAATTAAAATTTATGGCAGGAGAGGAAGACCGGTTTAGCTTTAGCGCCCACGAGAGATTGGCCAGACGGCCGAGTTTCTTTCCCTGAACTTCTTGTCCTCCCTGGGGTGTGCAGGAGATTGTCGCAAGAGTTTCTGACGAGTCCTGCAACAAATTGCGATCCGGTGTCCTTGATGGGAAACAAAACTAATCTCATTGAAACGAACGATACGCCCTTGGTACACGGGAAGCGGGAGGCTGCTCACTATTGATTGCTGCATAAATAATGCAATGAATTAGCGCAAAAAAGAAGGCAGCTCAGACTGCAGGATGCAGCCGCGTAGTTTCTGGGGCGAGGCTTTGATCCTTTCGACCGAACCGAGAATGTCTTCCATCAACTCGTCGACATTCTTAGGGCAGCTGTTGGCAAGGTCCCGTTTGGCCAGAGACCACACTCCTTCATCGGGGTTGAGTTGCGGGGCGTAGGAGGGAAAATATTCGATCGCCAGACGCGGGTGTTGATACAGGAGCCTTTGGAGCGGTTCTCCCTTATGGGTGGAGGAGTTATCCAGCAAAACAATGACTGGGCCGCGCAGGTGCCGCAGCAGTTCCCGCAGAAAAACGCAGACCTCCTCCTGTCCGATGTTGTCAAAGAAGAGGAGATAGTAAAGGCCCAGTTGGTGTCGCTGGGGGCTCAGCGAAATTCCGGAAATGACGGAGATCTTGTCCCGTCGCCCCTGACGATGACGATGAATGGGAGTTTGCCCTTCCGGCGCCCAGGTTCTGACCACCAAGGGGATCAAAAGGAAGCCGGATTCGTCGGCCAATACGATATGGGCACCCAGCCGCGCAGCGTTTTTTTTACCCGGGGCCAGTCCCTTTGTTTCCAGCGTTTGATTTTTCCGTCATCCTGTTCCAAAGCGCGTCGTTCGGGTTTCTGAGGGGTCCATTTCAAGCTGTGCAGCAAGCGCCCGACGTGGGCGCGGTGATATCGGATTCGGAACTTCCGCTGGACTACCTCAGCAATGCGGGCCGTGGTCCAGAGATTCGTCCGGTAACCCTGCGCGATCGGTCCTTGAAGCAGGAAACGCACCAAGCGTTTTCGTTGTGTCGCGTTCAGCTTCCAAGGACGGCCGGGAGAGAAACGCACCCGCAATGCTTTCGCTCCGCCACGCCGCCAGGCGTCCCGCCAGCGCATCACCGAACTCGGATGGCATCCGATGCGCCGTCCCACTTCGTTGAGAGAGTGACCCGCATCCAGCAACGCCAAAGCTCGCTTGCGCCGGTCTTCCAACAGATCGGCGCTCCCCTTCGGTCTGGGCATCGGTGTTCTGCCTCCTGAACACCGATTATACTCGCATTGCATTATTTATGCAGGCGAGGATTTACGCCTAATCCGGCCTCCTTGCCACAACGCGGACAGGCAAGAGTGCCTGTCCTACTAAAAAGATTCCGCTACCCTTCGCGGAGCTTATGTCCCGCGAGATTGCCAAGGCCGTCGTACGCGGCGTATTTGTACATTTCGCAGAGCGTGGGGTAGTTGAAGACAAGTTCGATGAACGTATCGATTGCGCCACCCGCTTCGAGAACGGCCATGCCGAGATGAATCAGCTCGGTCGCGCTTTCGCCAAGGATTTGCACGCCGAGCAATTGTTTATTGTCGCGGCGGAAAATCAGCTTTAATATGCCCGCGAAGTCCCCGATGATCTGTCCGCGCGCGTTGTTCGCGTATTTCGCGCGCCCCACCGCAAATTCAATTTTCTTTTCGCGGCAGGATTCCTCCGTCTCACCGACCGCGGAAATTTCTGGAATCGTGTAGATCCCCATGGGAAGCTGCGAGGCGAGACGCTGCTTGTAGGGAAACCCGAACGCGTGACACATCGCCACGCGCCCCTGCTCCATCGACGTGGAAGCCAGCGCGGGAAATCCGATGACGTCTCCGGCGGCGTAAATGTGATTCACAACCGTCTGGTAGTGTTCGTTTACATCGATGTGGCCGCGCGGATTGATTCCTAGGCCGGCTTTCTCGAGGGCCAGACCTTCGACCGCGCCGCGCCGGCCGGCGGCAAACAGAGCGGTCTCAGCTTCTACGCTCTTGCCTGAAGCGAATGTCATGCGAATTCCGGTCGCGGTGCGTTCGGTGAGCTTCGGCCGCTCCTGGAAAAAGAATTTAAGGCCCAAGCTCGCGAGGCGCTCCCGCAACTGCTCAGAAATTTCCGCGTCCAGAAATGGCAACAGGCGATCGCGCCCGTCCACCAGGCTAACCGTAACGCCCATCGCAGTGAAAATCGAGGCGTATTCACAGCCGATCACGCCGCCGCCGACCACGACCATGCTCTTGGGAATGCGCTCCATCGCCAAAATGGAATCCGAATCAAAGATGAACTTGTCGTCGAACGGAATTTCCGGCGGCCGATGCGGCTTTGAGCCGGTGGCGATCAGAATCACTTCGCCGCGCAAGGTGCGCACCGCACCGTGCTGGCCGATGGCGTTGACCGTATGCGCGTCTTCAAATTGGGCCGCGCCGGGGATCAGGTCGATTTTGTGCGCCGTGAGGTTCGCAGCAATTTTCGCGCGTTCTGCGGAAACGACAGCATCCTTGCGATGCATGAACCCCGCGACCGTCAGTCCTTCGCGCAAGGAATAATCAATGCCGTACAGCCCGCGCTGACGCAGCCCGGAAAAATAAAGCGCCGATTCGCGCAGCGTCTTGCTGGGCACCGTGCCCGTGTTGATGCCCGCGCCGCCGAGTTCCGCCCGGCGCTCGATCAATGCGACGCGCTTACCAAAGTAGGCAGCCTGCGCCGCGCTCTTCTCACCCGCAGGGCCCGAGCCAATCACGATCAGGTCAAATGATTCCACGAGGAACGCTCCATTGCTTCGCAAGACTAATGCACCTGATTGTAGTGGAAGAGGGATTTTCGAGAATGTCTATCTGTGGCGCATGTGCCGAATGCTTTTCCATGCCCATCCTACGCACGGGGACGAGAAAGGCGAGTGCCTTAGTCCTCTATTTCATAAATACAGTGACGTATATTTCATTGGCGCCATCGCCCCTCTCTGGGCTAGACTTGTTTCCCTGGAGGGAGCAGCTTTGCCAAGATCTAGCCCGTTTGTCATCCGATTGAGTCGCGGGGAGCGCCAGGAACTCCAGGCCAGAACACGCAAATATACGTCACCGTACCGTGATGTAATTCGTGCCAAGATCGTCCTCCTTGCCGCCGCAGGCCTCTCCAATGATGTCATCGCCTCGCGTCTGGATACCCCTCGCCAGATCGTCAGCAAGTGGCGCAAGCGTTTCGCGCTGGCACGGCTGCCCGGTTTGCAGGAGCAACCCCGCGGCGGGCGGCCCGCCCGCTTTTCCCCCCAGCGTCGTCATACAGGTCAAAGCTCTCGCCTGTGAACTGCCCTACCGCTTGGGCCTGCCTCTTTCGCGGTTCTCGATCTCGGAAATCCAGCGCGAGGTTCTCGCCCAGGGCATCGTGGCCGACATCAGTGGGACCACCTTGTGGCGGTGGCTCAGCGCGGACGCTCTTTGCCCCTGGCGCTACCGGAGTTGGATCTTTCCCCGCGATCCGCAGTTCCTGGAAAAAGCTGGGCCCATCCTGGACCTGTACCAGGGGCGCTGGAACGGCAAGCCTTTGCACGCCTCCGATTTCGTCCTCTGCGCCGACGAGAAAACCAGTATCCAAGCTCGTTGCCGTCGGCATCCCTCGCTGCCTCCCCTTGCGGGTCGCTCCATGCAGGTCGAACACGAATACCGCCGCGCCGGGGCGTGGGCCTACCTGGCTGCTTGGGACGTCCATCGTGCCAAACTGTTTGGTCGCTGTGAGGCCAAAAACGGAATCGCTCCAGTGGACCGCCTGGTGGGCCAAGTGATGAAGCAAGAGCCGTACCGATCGGCGCGCCGGGTCTTTTGGATCATGGACAACGGCTCGGCACACCGCGGTCAGAAGGCAGCCCACCGGCTTCGCTCGCGGTGGCCTTCCGTCATCTTGGTGCACACGCCCCTGCATGCCAGTTGGTTGAATCAGATCGAGATCTACTTCTCCATAGTGCAGCGAAAGGTGCTCACTCCCAATGACTTCTCTTCGCTCGCCGAAGTGCAGCATCGCCTGCTGGCTTTCCAGCATCGCTACGAACAGATCGCCACTCCCTTTCAGTGGACCTTCACGCGCAAAGACCTCGCGGCCCTCATCGCAAAGCTGGACTCCAAGACCCGGGCCCGCGTTGCCTGACCCACCCAAATACGTCACCATAATTCCGAATCAGAGCACTTAGTTATCGATAAGATTACTCATCGGGAGTTGGCGAGTGTGGCTGTGGCAATGAAAGGTGTCTGGCCGCATAGGCCGTAAACACTTCGACAACGCATTTACCCGAGACTGTCGGTTTCTATTGTTCTACCTTTAAACTCCTTTAGAGGGTGATTGAGATGTTGCGTGTTAGAAGGGTTGGTGCATCGTTCTGTTTTTCAAGGCATCGGATAGCGATTGCGATCTTTGCTGCACTGATTATTTGTTTCTCCGAAGGATGCGGACTATCGGGCACTTACACAGTGCCAAAGGCAGACGAAGAGACTCGCGTAACATCTCCGAATGGCGAATTAGATGCCGTATTAGTTCGCGAAGATGGAGGCGGAGCCGCTGGTGGCTGGGAATGGTACGTGTATATCGTTGCGAAGGGCAATCCTGTCGTCCGCCCGCGTTCTCATTCGATATTCAACGCTGGAACATTGACGGATGAGAAGATCATATGGACTTCGCAACATCTTCTTGAAATCCATTACGACATTGCTGAGATTAATCAATTCACGAACATCTGGGGTTCATCAGAGATTCAAAATGGCCGTGAGGGCCGCAATGAATATTTTGTGGAAATTCGGCTCGCTCCGTCCCCTAGAGACTTCTCATTGCTGACACCAAACGGAGAGT
>WNFG01013206.1_pt1 | contig 11697 bp, 10 predicted proteins | sample 5400431 | NCBI WGS metagenome assembly WNFG01 (sample SAMN13153346, study PRJNA577476) | soil metagenome | isolation source: 120 cm saprolite under Douglas fir tree site 2 hole 3 replicate 2 | place: USA:California | collected 2015-04-18
CATCGCCCCGCCGAAGCCGCACAGCAGGTAATAGACCAGGAAGTCGCGGCCGCCCATCCGCTCCTCGACCGACGGCCCGAACATGTAGAGCATCAGCATGTTGAACGCGAGGTGCAGCACGCCCCCGTGCAGGAACATGTACGTCAGGACGGTCCAGGGGCGCGCCAACGCGTTCAGCGGATTGAAGCCGAATTGTTGCACGAAGGCGGGAGACGTGAACAACGTGCTCTGGAGCAGGAACACGAACAGGCAGGCGACCATCAGTCGCCGCACCCAGGGGGTCATGCCGAACATCCGCTGCGGGCCCATCGCTGGTTATTCCCCCTTACCGCTCCCTCTGTTCCGTGCGAGGCGGCAAATACGCTCGCACATCTCGGCGAACTCGATGCCCGCCGCGCGCGCGGCCCGGGGCATGAGGCTCTCTTTGGTCAGCCCGGGCAGCGTGTTGGCCTCCAGGCAAAAGATGTCGCCGTCGGGGCTCGTGCGGAAGTCGACGCGCGAATAACCGCCCAGTTTGAGCGCGCGGTGCGCCGTGAGCGCGAGCTCCTGGAGGTGCCGGGTTTGGCGCGTGTCGATTTGCGCCGGGAAGATCTCTTGGGACATCCCCGGGGTGTATTTGCACTCGTAGTCGAAGATCTCGTGCTTCGGAATGATCTCGCCGACGGGCAGGGGCACGTCGCCCAGCACCGCCACCGTGAACTCGCGGCCGGGAATGAACTGCTCCGCCATGACTTCGTCGTCGTAGCGCGCGGCGAGCGCGATCGCGGCGTCCAGATCCTTGGCGCCCTTCACGAGGGACAGGCCCACCGTGCTGCCCTGCTTCGACGGCTTGACGATCACCGGCCACCCCAAGGCGGTAGTCACGTCTTCGGGCGAGACCGGCGTCATGAACCACGCGGGCACCGGGACGCCCGCCTGGCGGAACAGCCGTTTGGAGAGATCCTTGTCCATCGCGAGCGCGCTGGCCAGCGGTCCCGAGCCGGTGTACGGCACGCCGATCACGTCCAGCACCGCCTGCAGCGTGCCGCCCTCGCCGGCCCCGCCGTGCACCGCGAGGAACAACACGTCCGCGCCCTGCACTACATCCAGCTCGGCCAAGCCCTGCGACAGCATCCGGCGCTCGCCGTCCAGCAACGCCGCCGCGTCGGGGATCTCCTTCCCCACGTCGCTGCTGAGCAAGCGTTGCTCGTCGCTCGCCGACAGGACGCCCTTGGTGGTGTCCACGACGTGAACCGTGTGCCCCCGGCTCCGCAGCGCGGTCACGATCTGCGCCGCGCTTGCGAAGGCGACCATCCGCTCGGCCGTGGCGCCACCCGCCAGGACGGTGACGCGCATCAGCGCAGCCCCGCGAGCTGGTGCAGCAGGTCGTAGCGCGTGACGATGCCCGCCAGGCGGCCGCCGCTGCGCACCAACGCCGCGGGCGTTTCACGCGACAGTAGCTCGGTGAGGCGTTCCACGGACCACTCGCCGTCCACCACAGGGAACGGCGAATCCATCAGCTCGCGCACCGGGCGGTCGAGCGCCGTGGGGTCTTCCAGCGCGCGCGCCATGAGGGCTTGCTCCGAGACCGCGCCAACGTCGTTTTCGTTCTCGAGCACGGGCAGCTGCGACACGTTGTACGTGCTCATCAGGTTGAGCGCCTGGCGCACGGTGGCCTGCGGCGCCACGGAGATGAGCGGCGGCGCGCCGTTTTCCTTGGCGCGCACCAGGTCCGCCACGCGGCGGCGCTCGACGTCGAGGATCTGGTTCTCCCGTAGCCACTCGTCGTTATACACCTTGGACAGGTAGCGCTCACCGGTGTCCGCCAGCACGGTGACCACCAGCGCCTGGGGATCGTCCACGCGCCGGGCCACGTCGAGGGCCGAGACGATGTTCACGCCGGTCGAGCCGCCGCAGAACAGGCCTTCTTCCTTGGCCAGACGGCGCGTCATCAAGATCGCGTCCTTGTCGGTCACGGTGATCCATTCGTCGATCACGTCGAACTCGAGTGACGTGGGAATCTTGTCGCCGCCGATGCCCTCGACCTTGTACGGCTGGCCGTCGCTCTTCTGGCGGGTCTCGGCGTACGCCTTGTAGATGGAGCCCGCCGGGTCGCCCGCGACGACGCGAACCTTGGGGTTGCGCTCCTTGAGGTAGCGGCCGGCGCCGCTCACCGTGCCGCCCGTACCGGGGCTGCACACGAAGTGCGTGACCTTGCCCGCCGTCTGCTCCCAGATCTCGGGGCCGGTAGTGCGGTAGTGCGCTTCGGGGTTGACGGGATTGTAGTGCTGGTCGGCGAAGATCGCGTTGGTGTGCGCGGCCGCGATGGCGCGGCCTTTCATCAGGTAGCTCTCGGGATGGTCGGGCGGCACTGCGGTGGGCGTGATCACGACCTCGGCGCCCAACGCGCGCAGCAGCCGCGCTTTCTCCTGCGACATCTTGTCGGGCATCGTGAAGATGCAACGGTAGCCCTTCACCGCCGCGGCGATCGCGAGGCCCACGCCCGTGTTGCCCGACGTGGCTTCCACGATCAGGCCGCCGGGCTTGAGCCGCCCCTCGCGCTCGGCCGCTTCGATCATCGCGATGCCGATGCGGTCCTTCACCGAGCCACCGGGGTTGAAGAACTCGGCTTTGGCGTACACCGGCGTGCGCACGCCTTGCGTGACCCGGTTGAGCCGGATCAACGGCGTCCAGCCGATCGTCTCGAGGACGTTGGCGTACGGTTTAGCGTGGGGCGGCACTAGTGTCCGTCTTCTGGGTCGTGTCCCGCACCGGCGCGGCCGTCGTGTCGCGCCGCGGTGCTGCGGTGGTGTCGACCGGTCGCGGCGCGCGCCGGCGCGGCGGCGGCGTCCGAGCGGCCTTGGGACGGGGTGTCACCGTATCGGGCTCGTTGCCGAGCACCGGTGCCTGCGGCTGCCGGAACTCGACCGGCTGCAGGAACCACGTGGTGATCGGCACGCCGCGGCGCTTGGCGGGCGCGTAGCGCAGCTGCTTCGAGCCGTCGAGCGCCGCCGAATCGAGCGAACGCGAGCCGCTCGACTCGCCCACCTTGCTGGATTCCGGCACGACCTTGCCGGTCGAATCGATGAACAGCCGCAGCACCACTTCGCCTTCCACGCCCCGATCGAACAATGCCGGCGGATAGTGAATGGGGGCCTGCGCGTTCACGGCGACCGGCGGCTCCTCTTCGGGCGGCGCCGTACCGGCTTGCTCGGGCGGCGGGCCAGAGCGGCACGCGACTGCCGCGAGCGCCACGACGAGCCAACTGGGACGTCGCGTCATGCGCCCCCCTCGCGCCGCCGCTTCCAGGCGGCGAGGCGATTCAGCGCCTCCAGCGGCGACAGCGTGTTCAGGTCCAAGCGATCGAGCTCCTCGAGCAGCGGGTCCGGCAACGCGCCTCCGAACAGAGCGAGCTGGGCGGCGTCGGGCGGCGGCGGCGCGATCTGGTGCGCGACATGGTGGCCCGCTTCGAGCAATTGCAGCACTTGCCACGCCCGTCCTACCACTGTTTGCGGCAGGCCGGCCAGGCGCCCCACGTGAATGCCATAGGACCGGTCGGCTCCGCCCGGCTCCAGCCGGTGCAGGAACACAATCTCGTCGCCCGCTTCGCGAACCGCCACGTTGAAGTTCCGGGCGTGCGCCAATTCCTCGGTCAATTGGGTCAATTCGTGGTAATGCGTGGCGAAGATGGTCTTGCAGCCCACCGCGTTGTGGAGGAACTCGGTGACCGCCCAGGCGATGGCGACCCCGTCGTAGGTCGAGGTGCCGCGGCCGATCTCGTCCAGCAAGACCAGGCTCCGCGCCGTGGCGCCGTGCAGAATGGCGCTGGTCTCGCTCATCTCCACCATGAACGTGGACTGGCCGCGGGCGAGATTATCCGAGGCGCCCACGCGCGTAAAGAGACGATCCACCACGCCGATGTTCGCGCGGCGCGCCGGCACGAACGCACCGATCTGCGCCAGTAGCACGCACAACCCCACCTGGCGCAACAGCGTCGACTTGCCCGCCATGTTGGGACCGGTGAGCAAGATGACGCGGCAGGCCGTGTCGAGGGCGACGTCGTTGGGGATGAACGCCTCGCGGGCCATCATGCGTTCGACCACCGGATGGCGACTCCCCTCCAGCTCGATCGCGGGGCCGTCCCCGAGCGTCGGTCGGACGTAGTTGTCGCGATGCGCCAGGTCGGCGAGGCCCGCCCAGACGTCGAGCCGCGCCAGCGCGCCGGCGCTCGCCTGGACGCGGGCGATCTCCGCCGCCACCCGGCGGCGGAGCGCGTCCACCAGCTCGGCCTCGCGCAGCGCGATGCGCTCCTCGGCTCCCAGGACCTTCGCCTCGTACGTCTTCAGCTCGGGTGTGATGTAGCGCTCGGCGCCCGTGAGCGTCTGGCGCCGCTCGTAATCCGCAGGCACGCGATGCTTGTGCGGGTTCGTGATCTCGATGTAATAACCGAACACTCGGTTATAGCCGACCTTGAGCGACGTGATGCCGGTGCGCTCGCGCTCGCGGCCCTGCAACCCGGCGATGTAGGCCTTGCCGCCGTCGCGGGCGTCGGTGAGCTCGTCGAGCTCCGTGTCGTAGCCCGGCCGGATCGCGTCGCCGTCCGCCGCCTGGGCGGGCGGCCGGTCCACCAGGGCGCGCGCCAGCTCGTCGCCCAGGTCGGCGAGCAGATCGAACCCCGCGGCCTCCTCGAGCAGCGTGGCGCGCTCGCGCGCCTCCAGTCCGTCCACCGCCTCGCGCACGTCGGCGAGGCGCAGGATCGAGTCTCGCAGCGCGCCCAGCTCGCGCGGGGTCGCCCGGCCCAGCGCGGCGCGCCCAGCGAGCAACACCTCGACCGCGTCGAGTCGCCCGTTGATGGCGGCGGGATCGACGAGCGGCGCGAGCAACCAGCGTCGCAACAGCCGCGCGCCCATCGGCGTCGTCGTGCGGTCGATCACCGCCAGCAGGGTGGTCGCGGCATCGCCCGCACGCAGCGGCTCGACCAGCTCGAGATTGCGCCGGGTCATTTCGTCGAGCGGGAGGACGTCACCGCGACGCACGACGCGCGGGCGGGCCAAGTGCGGCAGGCCGCCCGGCTTCAGCTCTCTTGCGTAGCGGAGCAGCGCGCCTGCGGCGCCGACGGCAGCGCGATCGGCGGCTTCGACGCCGAGGCCGTCGAGCGACGCGAGACCGAGGGCGCGGGTCAGGTCCTCACGGCCGAGGTCGGGATCGAACTCCCACGCCTCGCGTTCGGTCAGCGTCACCGCCTCCTGCATCGCGAAGCCCGCCTGCACCGGCACGACCACCTCGGGCGGCTCGTAACGCGCCAGCGCGGCGGCGAGATCGGCCGTCGGGACAAGCTCCCACACGAACTCGCCGGTGGTGAGGTCGAGCGCGGCGAGGCCTACTTGGCCGCCGTCGGGCAGGAGCGCCACAAGCCAGTTGTTGCGCCCGCTCTCGAGCCAGTCCTCGCCGAGTACGGCGCCGGGCGTCACCGTCTCGATCACTGCGCGGCGCACCAGGCCCTTGGCGAGTTTGGGGTCTTCCACTTGCTCGCAGATGGCCACGCGGTGGCCCTTGGCGACGAGACGCCGCAAGTATTCCGTGGCGGCTTTCACCGGAACCCCGGCGAGCGGGACTTCGGCGGCGCCGCCGTTGTTGCGGCTGGTGAGCGTGAGGCCCAGCTCGCGTGCGGCGAGCTTGGCGTCGTCCTCGAACATTTCGTAGAAGTCGCCCATCCGGAAGAACAGGATGGTCTGCGGATGCCGCGCCTTGATGTCGCGGTACTGCTGCATCAGGGGGGTGTCGGGCGGCGGGGCGTCGACCCGCCGGGTCACGGCTCCTCCACCACGAACGGCTGGCCGCCGATCCGCGTCTTGAGGCGCGTCTGGGCGCGTACCGCTTCCTCGCGCGTGGCATAGCGGCCGATGCGCACCTTGAAGAAACCGCTCGTGTCGCGCACCACGCGGGCGTCGAATCCCATCACCTTGAGCCGCGTGAGCATGTCGTCTACCTGGGTCGCGCTCTTCACCGCGAGCACCTGAACGGCGTAGCTGGTCGCGGCCGGCGGCGCGGTGACACTGTCAGGGGGCGTGGCAGCGCCGCTGACGACGGGCGGCGCCACTGCAGGACAGCGTGGTAAGTAGAAGGCCAGCTGATTCTTGAATTCGACGTCGGCGCCGGCGCTGGCCAGCGCGTCGCGCAGGCGGGCGCACCCGCTGGGCTCGTCCTTGAGGTTGAAGTACGCCTGGGCCGCGATGAGATCGGCCCGGGCCTCGAGTGGCGAGTTCGGATAGTCACGGCGCAGCCGCTCCACCGCTTGCACGGCGGACGCTGGGTCGCCTTGGGCCCAGTAGAACTGCGCGAGCCGCAGCAGCGCGTCGTCCGCCCAGGACGACTGGCCGTACTCGATCACCACCCGCTGCAAGTTGGTCTGTACGGTCTGGGGGTCGGCGGCGAGCAAGCCCGCGGTGTACAGCGCCTGCGGGTACACCGAATCGGTGGGCGGCAACGTCAGTAACAGCTGTCGCACCACGGCCCGCGCCGAGTCCTGGCGGCCGGCTTGGTAGAGCTGCACGGCACCGAGCAGGCGCGGGTCGGACTGAGCGGCCAGACGCTCGGGCGCTCGGGCGGTCACGAGTAAGGCCACCGCCAGCAGACCGACCGCCTGTGCGCCAGAGCGCCGGACCGCTTTCATGCCGCCTCCCTCGCCTGAACCGCGAAGCCCAGCACCAGCTGGCTCACGATGCCTCGCTCGTCGGTGACGCTCGTGTCTTTGAGGGCCCGATCCGCCGCGAGCGCGGCCCGCAACGCGCGTGACACGTCGGCGGTGGACCAGTGTCCTGCCGCCGTGGCCCACTTGGCGGCCGTTTCCTTCCAATCCCCCAGGCCGTACGGGCGCGCGGCGTTCAGGTGCCGCAGCAGCACGGCCGGGAGCTGACGCGCTGCGGTGCCACGGTCCAACTCTTCGCGGGCCAGCGCCAGCCCGACCAGATGCGTGCCCAGGGCGCTGAGAATACGCACGCCGCTCATTCCCGCGAGCTCGAGCACCGGCTCGACCAGCGCCGCGGCCTTGAGCCCGTTGCGCGCCAGCACCGCGTCGGCCAGGTCGTGCACGGTGACGCCATGGTGCGCGCCGACTTGGGCCGCGACATCGGCACGCGTCGCGGGGCGATCGCCCGCGACCGCGCGCAGCTTATCCAGCTCCTGTACCAGGCGCGTGAGGTCGTCCCCCGCCGCGGCGAGCAACAGGTCCACCGCGTCGGGCTCAAGTGTGAGCTTGATGCGGCCCGCGCGGTGCGCGATCCAGTTCTTGACGCGCTGCGGCGGCAGACGTCCGGCGTCGACCGCCGTCGAGCGGCGGATGAGGTCCGCTTCGGGCTGCTCCGCGCCGCCTTGGACCAGGGCGAGGACCGTGTCGGGACTGGGGTTCTCGAGATAGGCGAGCAGGGCGTCGCGCACCCGGGACTTCTTGCGCAGCTGCTCCACACCGCGCAACACGACCAGCCGGCGCTCGGCCAGCATCGGCGGCGTGTTGACGAGGCTATGGAGCCCTTCGGCGTCCAGCTCGCCGGCGGCGCGCTGGTCCACGTTGAAATCACGCAGACCGGCGTCCACCGTCGCGTCCAGCAACGCCGCGACCGCCTCGTCCTTCAAGACGTCCTCGTCGCCGTGGAAGTAGTAGACGGGGTCGGGTGGGCCCTGCTTGAGGCGCCGGAAGAACTCGTCCAGGGTGATCGCCCCCATAGAGCCGGGAAGTTACCGCCCCGGAAGGGGGGAAGAAAGGCGCGGCTAGCGACCCGCGGAGGCGGGCTCGACCAACGCGCTGCCGTACGGGCTGGCGTTGCCCCGCACCACAGTCGCGCGCGGATCCTGAAACGAGACGAAGGGAATGCCCGCCCGCGCCACCGGCTTGGGGAATGCGGCGGGCGGAAGCGGCCGCGCTTCCGCCACCCGCGGGCGGCGCCCGCCTTCGGAGGCGAGGAGCAGCAGGGCGACCGCCACGAACAGCGCGGCGGCGAGCCCGCCCGCCGCGCGCACCGGCCCGGCTGTGAACGCCGCCGTCAGCCGCTCGCGCCGCAGCCGGGCATCCAGCCGCCGCCGGAACTCGGCCGAAACGTCGATCTCCCCCGATGCCTGCAGCGCCAGCACGCCGCGACGCACGCGGGTGTCGTAGGCGCGGCACTCGGCGCACAGCGCCATGTGGCGTTGGCATGCGCGTTGCTCCCGCGGCGCCGTGATCAGGCCGTCGCGGAAGTCGCTATAGCGGTCGCGGAACTCGGTACAGGTCATCGCGGGCATTGATACCCCGGACGGCGGCGGGTGGGTTCCGCTACTCGAGCAGCGGCGAAATCAGCTCGGCAAAGCTGTTCCGCGCCCGGTTGAGCCGGCTCTTCACGGTGCCCAGGTTGCAACCTGTGATCTCGGCGATTTCCTGGTAGCTGCGGCCGTCGATCTCCCGCAACACGAACACCTCGCGGTGATGCTCTGGCAGCTTCGCCACGCAGTCGTCCACCGCGCCCTTCAGGAAGCGCTTGCGGTAGAGATCGTCGGGCCGCGCCTTCGTGTCCTCGAACTGCAGCGGCCGATGGTCCGCGTCCCAGTTTTTCTTGATCGTCTGGAACAGCACCAGCGGATTGCGGCTGCGGTTGCGCAACTCGTTCTTCGCCAGGTTCGAGGCGATCGTGTAGATCCAGGTCGAGAACTTCTTGGTCTGATCGAAGCGGTGCAGGTGCCGGAATACCCGGATGAACACCTCCTGCACGAGATCCTCGGCCCGTTCGCGGTCGCCAATAGTGCGATTCACGAAATTGAGCAGCCGGGTCTGATAGCGGTCGACCAGGGTGCCGAAGGCCTGCGGATCGCCGTCGAGGTGCCGCATGACGACTTGTCCGTCGTCGAGCTGGTGCAGCTCCTCGCGGTGCGTCGCGGGCGACGCCGTCGCTTGTGTCGCTGGTGTGAAGAGCGCTCTCATAACCACCCCCGCCTGGCTTGAGACCCCTATTCCTTCGCTCTAAACCATATGGCACGAACCGTACCGGCGGCAGTACTCCTTAAGACGTTATTCCAAGGCTATTTGATACGGCGCCGATCGGCGCCGATTCGACACACCGTCCCCCGTGGGGGACACCGGAACGCTACAGCCGGAGCTTGTACCCCGCCACATATAAGATGGCGCAGACGGTCTTCGCGTCGCAAATCTCGCCGCTGCGGATGCCATCCAGCACCTGCGACAGCGGGCGCGGCACGACCTCGATGAATTCATCCCGTTCGTGGGCGGTGCGCGTGGGCTCGAGCTCCCGCGCCCAGTACAGGTGGATCCGCTCGGTGGTGAACCCGGGTGTCGTCCATATGGTCGTAAGATGCTCCAGTTGGCCGGCGGTCACGCCCGCTTCTTCCTCCAGTTCGCGCCGCGCGCAGTCGGCGGGGTCCTCGCCGGGGCTGAGCGTGCCGGCCGGCACTTCCCACAGTGCGCCGCCTGTGGCGTAGCGGTACTGCCGCAGCATCAGCACCACAGGATCGCTCGCATCGGGATCGGAGAGGAGCGGAACGACCGCCGCCGCGCCCGGGTGGCGGATCAACTCGAGCTCGCCGGCGGAGCCGTCGGGAAACCGCACCGCGTCGAGGTCGAGCTGCACCACGCGTCCGGAATAAACGCGACGGGTCGAGACCAGGGCGTCGTCGGTCATCGGTCGAGCAACCAAGTGATGGGGACCTTGAAACCCTCGCTCAACATGTAGACCGCGTTGCGGCGGGGGTTCGCGCGAATGGGCGAACCGGGTGCGGGCGAGGTGTACGCAATGAGCCCGCGATGGTGCGCCAGGATCTTGAGCCGCAGGAGGTGAAAGCCGTCGCTCACCAGCACCACCCGGCGCGCCGTGCGGCCGTCGAACCATTCGGCCACGCGCTGCACCGAAGCGACCGTGGTGGCAGCGGGCGGCAGGGCAATGACCGCATCGACCGCCACGCCGCGCCCCACCAGATAGCGCCGGCCCACCTCGGCTTCGCTGAGCGTGTCGCCCGCGCCCACGCCGCCCGTGACGAGCACGAGCGGAGCGAGTCCCCGCTGGAGCAATCCTGCCGCGTGGTCCAGCCGGGCGCGGAACACGGGCGAGGGGCGGCCGTTGTATTGCGCGGCGCCAAGGACCGCTATGGCGTCCGCCGCGCGCGCCTGGTCGCTGGCGCCGGTCACGGCGACGGCGGCGACGACGACGGCCCAGGCGAGAACGAGGAGGAGCAGCAGCGCCACGACGATGCGGCGGCGCCCGGTCCAGAAGGGCATGGCAACAACTTAACGACTACAGGCTCATCCAATAATTCAGCTTCACCAGCAGGACGTTGAGGGGCCGGTCCCGCAGCAGCTCGCGGCCGAAGTCGCGGCCCACGTCGAAACTCGGGTCGACGGGGAAGAAACCACCGCGCTGCTGCGTCCACACCACGAAGAGCGTAGAGCCCGGCCGGTACTCCCAACGCAACACGGCGTTGACGTTGAAGGAGCGGGTGCGGAAATTCGGGTTGAACACACGGAACGAGTCGGTCGGTTGTGCGCCGTCGGGGTGGACGGTGTAGGTCGAGTCGCCCGGATTGTAGCTGATGGTCGAGCCGTTCTGGCCGTACACGTTGAAGCGGAACGTACGCGCCGCGGCCAGCCCGCGGAGGCTCTGGAAGTCCCCTGAAAACGTGAACGGCTGCGCGAACACCTGCAACGACAGCGTGGGCGAGACGGTTGCATTGATGCGGAGCGAAAGATCCAGCTCGTGTTGTACCAGCTGAGCGAAGACATAGCGCGCGCCGTAGGTCTGGGTCGCGAACGAGTCGCCCACCGCCTTGACGTACTGCGCGGAGCTCCGCCCCACTGAGTAATTGGGGGACAGCGAGAGCGACAACGCCCCCGACGGCCGCAGGGCCACGAACGGGCTGAGACCGCCGTTCCAACCGCTCGCCGCGTCGGTGAAGTAATTGGCGAACAGCCCGGCGGTGACGGCCTTGCGCTGATCGGTTTGCACCCCGCCGCCCAGGCTCCAGTTCGCCGGGGCGAGCGCGGTGGGGCCGCCGCGGGTCAGGCGGTCGTCGACGCCGCCGCTGAAGTTGTAGCCCATGAAGGTGTTGAAGAACCAGAAATTGTGCAGCGTGCCGAACGTGTTGAAAAAGACGGCACGCTGGATCGGGTCGCCGTCGAAATTGAAGCTGGGGGCGCCCTGCAGGATCACCGTAGCCTCGCGCACCACGGGCCCCGGCTTGGTCCAATGGCGCGCGACGTACACGCCGTTCGCGATGCGGTCCACACGATGCTGGAAGCCGAGGTCGTTGACTTCGAAGCCCGGCGACGTGAAGCTCGTCGCGGCGCCCCACAGCCAGCTGCCGGCCAACTTGTCAACGTAGACATCACCGGTAAAGCCGCTGAGCGACGTGCGCGTCGGGTCGTAATGGAAGGCGTGCGCGTCGGGCCGCTGGTAGTAACGGCTCGAGGCCAGTTGCGCCGTTTGAATGGCGGCGACGTCGCCGGTGATGTAAGAGCCACCCAGGTCCGCCGCGATGGCGTACGTGTTGTGATGCCAGCGGTGCTTGACGTCCACGCCCCAGTCGTAGGCGTCACCGCGCAAGAAATTCAGCGCCGGGACGCGGATGTTGCGATGCACCGCGGAGCCGACCATGCCGACGGCGTCGTTGCCGCCGTTCAAGGTGCGTTTCACACGGCCTACGAAATAGTTCGTCAAGGGCTCCACGTCGTCGTGGAAGCGC
>WNFG01004526.1_pt1 | contig 11693 bp, 10 predicted proteins | sample 5400431 | NCBI WGS metagenome assembly WNFG01 (sample SAMN13153346, study PRJNA577476) | soil metagenome | isolation source: 120 cm saprolite under Douglas fir tree site 2 hole 3 replicate 2 | place: USA:California | collected 2015-04-18
GAACGAACGCGACGATGAGCATCAGCCGCACGGAAAGGCCGCGGCGCCCCGGTCTCTCTTCACCAAGCGGTCGCTCAATCCGCGCGAGGAGAAACACGATCATTGCCGTGAGCGCGATCCCTGCAAAGTTCGTGGCGAAGAGCAGTCCGGCACCGTGGGCGATGGCGGCGCCCTGGAGAGGATCGAGCGTGGCCATGACGGCGATGCCGTAGCCGACGACGCATAGTGGCGGCATCAAGGCCACGGCGATGGCGACTCCGGGAATCGAGGTGGCGGCGCCGCGCAGATTTTTGAATAGCGAGACCGATCCCACTGCGCCGGCGAAGAGTGCGATGACGAGGTCGATGGTGTTGGGCTGCGTGCGCGCCGCGATCTCTGACGTCATCTCGCGGAACGGCAGGAGCGCGACGAGCAGCGCCGCGAAGACGACTGCGGTCGCGGCGCTCAGGAGCAGCTTGCCTGCTGCTCGGATTGTCAGGCGCAGATCGCCAGCGGCCAATCCGAGGCCCGTGGCCAGGATTGGTCCCATGATGGGAGAGATGAGCATGGCTCCGATGATCACGGCCGGGCTGTTGACGAGAAGGCCGAGGGTGGCGATGGCGGCGGCGAAGAGAAGCTCGAGCCAGTAGGCGCCGTCGCGCAGATCGGCGGATTCGATGACGCGCTCCTCGATCGCGCCGTCTTGCGGTGATGGCAGTCCGAGCAGGCGGATGAAGGCGTTGGATCGTGGCTGTGTGGATGAAGCGGAATCTTTCGGAATCGATGTCATTTGTTCGTGTCCTTCGTTGAAGTACTGTTGATTGGATGAGTCTTTTCGAGATGGCCGCGGTGCTGTTTGCCATCGCGGCAGCCATCGCTTATCTGAACTACCGTTTTGCGCGGCTGCCGTCGGCGGTGGCGATGCTTGTCGGTGGGTTGGTGAGCGCCATGGCCATCCTCGCTGTCGACCGGCTTTGGCCACACGCCGGGGTCGGTACGCGCGTCGTGGGGCTGCTCGCCGATGTCGACTTTTCGTCGCTGCTGATGAACGGCATGCTCGGATTCCTGCTGTTCGCCGGCTCGCTCACCGTCGATGTGCATCGGCTTCGCGAGAACCTCGGGCCGGTGCTGACGCTGGCGAGCGCCGGCGTGCTGCTGTCGACGGCGATCGTCGGGGGCGGAACGTGGTGCCTCTTTGCCGTCGCCGGCGTGCCGGTCCCGTTCGGCTACTGCCTCGTCTTCGGTGCGTTGATCTCGCCAACGGATCCGGTGGCCGTGCTGGCCATCATGGAAGAGCTGCACGTCCCGAAAGCGCTGGAGATCAACGTCACAGGCGAGAGCCTGCTCAACGATGGCATCGGCGTGGTGGTCTTCACCGCATTGCTCGAACTGGCTGCGGCGCCGGGAAGCGTTTCCGCGCCGGCGGTGGCGCTGCTCTTCGCGCGCGAAGTCATCGGCGGCGTACTGCTCGGTATGGCTGGCGGCTTCCTCGTCTATCAGGCGATGAAGCGGGTCGACGAGCCGAATGTGGAAGTGCAGCTCAGCGTGGCGATGGTCGTGGCGCTGATCGCCGCGGCGGCGCGGCTTCACGTCTCGGCGCCGCTGGCGTGTGTCGCGGCCGGCATCATCATCGGCAACGATGCCCGCCGCCATGCCATGCGCGACGCGACGCGCGAAGCGCTCGACCGCGTCTGGTCGTTCGCCGACTACGTCATGAACGCGGTGCTCTTTCTTCTCCTCGGACTGGAGGCGACCGTGTTTCGCATCGCGTCGCCCGTCCACGCGGCGGTTGTGCTTGCGGTGATCACCCTGGTGCTCGCGGCGCGCTTCGTTTCCGTCGGTCTGCCGATGTCGATCATTCGGCGCCGGCGCGAGATGCCGCACGGAATCGTCCGCGTGTTGACGTGGGGCGGCCTGCGTGGCGGCATCTCCGTCGCGCTCGCCCTCTCGTTGCCACCGTTTTCCGGCCGTGCCGGCATTCTCAGCGCGACGTATGGTGTCGTGGTGTTTGCGATCCTCGTCCAGGGGCTGACGCTCGGCCGCGTGATTCGCCGCCTCGGCGCTGCGACGTAGCGGCATCATCGCTGCCGCCCCACATTCAGATCGACGTTACGAAGGACGATCGGGCTCGGCGAGAGCGTTCCGCCGTGAGTGACCGCATCGCTCGTGGCGATCGTCCATTTACCCGCCGGCAGCTCGCGAAAAAGATACTCGCCGTTCGCATCGGTGACGCTCTCGATCGCCAGCTCGACGAGTCTGACCCGCGCTCCGACGACGGCCACGGTCCGCAGCAGGTTCGTGTCGTACTGGACGACGCGGCCGGAGATGGAGCGCGCCGCGCGCGACGTGAGCTCGGTATGACCGGCAGCGCCGGGCGCAGTGACCACTCGGGCAGCTTGAGAGTTTTCTACGGCGTAGCCGCTTGGATAGGAATCGGCAACCGTCCCGACGGTGTATTCGCCCGCCGGGAGACCTTTCAACTCGAACGTGCCATCGTCGCGCGTGACACACAGGCGCGATCCGGCTGTACCGCGTGCGGCGACCGTCACTCCTGCGATCGGCGCGCCTGCATCGTTGCGGAGCGTGCCGAAGATGCTGCTCTGCAACAGGCTGATCGTGAAGTCGACGTTCTTGTCGATGCCTGTGACGACTCTCGAGTCGGTCGTGAAGAAGAACGGCTGTGCGGGGTCGATGACAGCTTCGAGGCGATGCTCGCCGAATGGAATTCGTGTGAAGGCGTAATTGCCGCCGGCATCGGTGCGCGTCGACCGGCCGTCATCGAGGCGGATCTCGACGCCGGGCATTCCGGACGAAGTGCCGGTGTCGTCGAGCAGAACACGGCCGCTGATGTCTCCGCGCCGCCCCGGCATCAACCACGAGGGCGTCGAGGCGAGCTGGCGTCGGAATGACACATCGACGAACGACCGCGCCGATGATATGACCGCGGTCCGCGCCTGAAAGCGTCCGGCGGTCGCGTTGATGCTGTTGCCCGCGCCGAGCGGCCGCGAATACGTGATCGATAGATTGTTGAAACGAAAACGTCCCGACGCGAGCTCCGTACGGCTGTCGAGGTATTGACCGACGATGCGCTGACCGCCTGGAGTGAAGGCGAAGGCGAGACCGCGATCCGTTCGCGAGGCTGCGAGTCCGAACTGCAGCGGCGCCAGGCCTGCGGCCGAGAGGTGCGCGGAATCCTGCAGCAGCGCGTTCGTCTGGCCCGGTGTCGTTTCCTGAGCCATCATGCGTGAGGCCGTCGCCTCCGCGCCCGGCTCGGTGGGATTGATCCCCACGATCGTCGGGAGATCGACGTTGCGGCGGTAGAACGCGCTGCCGGACCACATCGCTCCGCGCACGCCTGTGTTCGCGCCGAGGTTGTGGCCGCGACGGCCTTGGAGGTTGTCGACGAGCTGGTATTGCAGCCCGGTGTTGAAATGCGGCGACGAGAAGTCGAGACCGAGGGGAAGCGCGACTTGACGGTGGTCGAGCGCGATCGATCCGCCCGAATGGAACGACGAATACGTGATGCCGCTGCGCGCGCTCATGCCGTGAGAGAAGCGGCGCGTGATCGTCCCCGCGGTTGTGAGGATCCGCTGGCGATGCAGGGGAAGGTCGTAGTCGGAGTCGACGAGAACGAACCTCGTCTCCGTCGATTTGCTCGTGCGCGTCGCGCTCACGTCGGCGAAGCGGCCGTTCTGTTGCGTGAGCTGTAGCGACGGGTATTGGCGATCTTCAATACGCAGCTTCGCGTCGAGCGCAAATCCCGGCGCGCGATAGCGCACCTTGAGCGCCTCGGCCAGGCCTCCGTGACCGCCGCCGATCTCTGCCAACACATCGAGTCCCGGTCCCGGACGATAGCCGTAGACCAGCGTCGTGATCGCGCCATCCTCGGAGAGCGTGCCGGCATGTTTCGCGTGCCGGAAACCGTAAACGTTCGCCGTAAGCGAGTTGTGCGAGGAGAGATCGAAGCGACGGCTGATGCCAGCGACGTACTCGGGATCAGTCATGACGAAGAGGTCGCGAAACGTGGCCACGGAGCTCACGCCCGCGTGCAGCGCCCACGGTCCGTTCTGCACGTGCAGACCGCGCACGAGTGCACCGTCGACGGTGAGCGGCGAGTTGACGACCGTCTGATCGAGAAGGGTGATGGCCAGTCCCGGGCGCGCAATCTCATACGACGCCAGCGGGAAGGAGAGGCCGTTCCGCGAGGACGTCGAGCGTGCGGTGACGAGGCGAAGCCGTTGCCACCAGTCGCCCTCCTGCCGTCGCAGGTCGAGCGCGCCGCTGGCGAGACCTGGCGACGACGCGTAGCGCAACTCCAGGAAGCCGCTCTCGAAGGGCGCGCGACTCGGATCGGAGAGCGCTAGTGCGCTGCGCCCTGCGTCGTAGACAACGACCGGCAAGGTATCGACACCGCCGTTCCGCACGACGACGACTGTCGTCTCTCCCGCTTCCCGACCGGTGATCGTCAGCACGCCGTCGAACGCGCTCGCATCGGCGACGCGAGGGTCGATCGAGTAGGCCGCGGTGGCACCGCTCACGGCGAGGGAGACACTTCCGCGCGGCGTCAGGACGATCGGCGTCGTCGTCTCTGCGAGAGCCGAGCCGGTGATCAAGAGCGCGAAGAGAATTGCGAGTGCGCTCTTCATGGAAGGGTGAAATCCGTGGAGGTCGTGACGGTGCGGCCTTCGAAGGAAAACGTGGAGAGCGCCTTGTAGCGGCCGGGCGCAGGTCTGGCCGGCAACTCGACGACGAACGGAAGACGCTCGCCGGGCAGTAGACGCTGCGCCGGAATGGGCGACTTCGCCGCCAGCTTGCCGGTTGCGTCGATGAGTGCGACGACGCCGGATGGAACGAGAGGTTCCTTGCCGTCGTTCGCTAGCAGCGACTCCACTCGCAGGTTCCCGTTCGCGGTCGGCGGTGTGATGGAAGACGGCGCCGCGTCGAGGCTGACTGCGTCGCCGAGACTGAACGTGATCAACGCGCCGAGCGAACCGCTCATCGCCACGGTGCCGGCGGCGGTGCGTGGCGTGCCGGTAGCGCGGAACATCACCACGACCGCACGAACGTCGCTTTCAGCAGGAATCGTGAACCGCGTCACGACCGCTGCAGTGGTTTGCGGTTCGATCGTTAAGCGCTCGCGGGAGAAAACAGCCGTCGCCGCGATGCCGTGCGGCTCCGCGCCCGCGGGAACGAAGACCCGCTGGCCGTTGCGAACGACCACGTCGTACGCGACGAGCTCGAAGGAGCGCGTTGCGTCGGTGGTGTTGGTCATCGTAAACGCTGACGTGACGCTCTGGCCGAATGAACCGTGTGCCGCGACCTCGGCGGGTACGAGCGTGAGGCTCGATGCGCCCTCCGCGGGACGAACCGTCCCCGCGAGGAGCAGGAGCAGGAAGAACAGAATCACGGCGTACGGCGCGAGGCCGCGTAGGATTTTTCTCGTATTCATGGATGCCTCAGTCAGGAATGGCCTGGAAGACCACGTTCAATAGCAGCGGCGTGGCCGGAGTGGCCGTGGGGATCTCGATCGCCATTCGATGAATGGAGGAGGTCTCCACCGCGGCCGGAGGCCGCACGATGATCGGCACGGATGTCAGTTGGATGCCGTCGATGCGAATGACGTACGCCGGATCGATTCCGGTCACGGAAGAGACGATGTGCGCCGAGCCACTCACGCTCGTGCCGGTTACCTTCAGGACGAAATCGGTCGAGGCGACGATGCGGTCCCCGGTCTGGGTGATCGTCACGTTCGGAGCGGGTGTCCCGACGCCATACGAGGCGAGCAGGCCGAGGTCGAGAATGCGTTGCTGCGGCGTCACTCCGAGCATCGGCGCGCCTGATGCTGCCTCGGCGATTTCGATGGTCAGGCCGCTGGTCAACTGGGGCACGACGCGCGGCCGCGATGCCGAGGCGGCGTGAGCGGTGCTCGCCAGGAGCGCGATGAGTAAAGCCAGGATTGATTTCATGATGTGGTTTGGGTTGAAAGTGCGGCGAGGGAACGGCTCTCCCTCGCCGCCACTTGTTTAGTTTGCGGAGGCCGTGAACCCGATGGAGTTGTCGATCGCGGTGCCATTCGCGGTGGAGAACGGAATCGTCACTGCCACGGTGTTCGAAACATCGCTGTCATAAGTACCGGACGTCGTGATCGTGGCAGCGGCGCCATTCACGACTGTTACGCCCGAAACCTGCCACGCATTCGTCGCATCGACGCCATTGAGAACAGCGGTGAGCGTGTAGTTGGCGCTCGAGCTGTTGGCCTTCCTGACGTGGACGCCGATCGGCGAAGAGACGGTGAAGCTGTCGGCGCCCGTCGTGCGTGTAACTCCCGGGGAGATCGTTCCGCCGTATGCCTGGATATTGCCGAAAGGCAGCACAGCGTTGTTAGTTCCGGCACCGCTCAGCGTGACGCCGGCCGGATCACTGTTGAAGATGAGTGAGATGGAGCTCTGGACGGTGCCGGTGATCGAGAGTGTGCCGGTGTCGGTGACCTGTGCCGATGCCGGGCTGACGAAAGCGAGAAGAGTGATGGTTGAAAGGACTGCGAAGAGAAGACGGTGGTTCATTTGGTGTTGCTCCTTGATCCGTTGGATCGTTTTCTTGAATTCTCCCGATGGCTGATCGCCACCGCGGAGTTGTCTTTAAGGTCCGTGAGCGGGCGTGGTTGATACACCTGTCAGAAAAAAGATTGAGACGTGCGTGTATCAAACCGACGGTTTGGGAAGACTCAAGGACATGGAAGAAGACGTTTCAAGAATCCTCGTGATGGACGGTGATCCGAGCAGGTGCGCGCTGGTCGCCGAGATGCTCGCTCCCGGGCCTTTCGAGATCGTCGCAGCATTCTCGGGCTCCGACGCGATGGCGACCATCGCCGAAGAACCGCCGGACGTCATCGTCACAAGTCTTCTCGTGGCCGGCATGAGTGCACTCGATCTCGTGCACTGGCTGCGCGCCAGGCCGGCCACCGAAAAGACGCCGGTGATCGTCATGAGCGACCCCGATCAGAGAGAGGATCTCGCGCGTGTCCTGGAGGACGAAGCGACGGATTTCATTGCCACGTCGCTGCAAACGATGGAGTTGCGGTCCCGGGTTCGTTCGATGGCGCGTATGGCGAAGGCCTGTGCCGTGGCGTGTGCCCTGATGAAGGGCACGCTGGATCTGCGGACGGATCTGACGCACATGATCGTCCACGATCTCCGCACGCCGTTGCAGGCTCTCGTTCTTCAGGTGCAGTTGTTGCGGTCAACCGAGTGCGCCGGCGCTCCGTCGATCGACGCGCTGCGGTATCAGGTCGGCCGCCTGAGAGGACTCGTCGACGAGGTGCTCGTTACGGCAAAGAGCGAGGCCGGGCGACTCGTGCCGTCCCGACAAGCGATCACCGCCTCGTCGCTGATCGAGGCGGCGGCTGAAGACGTCCGGCCCTACTCCGAAGCCTATGGAACGCGGATCGAGGTTCGCGCCCAGGCCGATATCGAGCTCTATGTCGATGTTGCTCTTATGCAGCGCTGCCTCGTCAATTTGATGGTGAACGCGCTCAAGTTCGCGCCGCGCGGAACGACGGTCTCTGTCATCACGGAGTCATTCGAGGATCGAGCCGAGATCGCCGTGACCGATGAAGGCCCGGGTATTTCGGATCATCATCGACACGAGATCTTTGATCGATTCGCGGTCGCGCAACGTGGCCGGAGCGGCGCGGCATCGGTAGGACTTGGACTGAGCTTCTGCAAGCTTGCCGTCGACGCACACGATGGAACGATCGAGCATGAGAATCGATCGCCGCGCGGCAGCGTCTTCCGGATTGTCCTGCCGCTGGTCGCCTGAATCGTTCTATGCAGTTGCGACGCCGAGCTGCTTTCGCATCTTCGCCTTGACGCGGCCGAACAGGGGGCCGATGGAGCCGATCGGAAGATTCATGGCCCGGCTGATCTCCTCGTACGATTCCTCTTCCAGTCCGATGCGAACGCACAGCTCCCGTCCCCGTCCGTCGAGCGACGACAGCGCCTGTTGCACGGCGATTCCGGCATCGAGCGCGTCGGGCGTGTTGTGCGATGGTGCGTTGTACTCACTCTCCAGAGCCCGGCGTCGATAGCGCTTCGCGATCTCCTGTTTGCAGAGATTCGCCACCGTTCCGGCCAGCCATGCCCGCGACGCGCGAATGGCCGCCCGTTTTTCGAGGAAGAGCAGCCACGCCTTCTGGATGAGCTCTTCGGCATCCTCGCACTGCAGCGCATAGCGACGGCAGGCGATGGAACGAAGCCGAGGCGTGATCGCCGCGTGAAGGGCATTGAATTCGTCGTCGGTCAGCAGGGCTGCCGCGGTCTCGATCTCGCGAAGGAGCTCGCGGACGAGCGCGATCACGACCTCGGGATCGACCGGCTTGAGCAGCACGGTCCGCGCGCCGAGCTCGCGCAGGCGCATCTGCAACACCTCATCGGCCTCACCGGTGATCGTGGCCACGGCCGAGCGCGGACTGAGAGTCCGGATCTGTTCGAGAAGATGCATGCCGTCTTCTTCGCTGCGCACGCGCAGGTCCGCCAGAATGACGGGAAAGAACTCCGCGCGGACCAGCGCTTCGGCCGACTCGCGGTCGAATGCAGAAGCAACACCAAGACCTTCAGCCTCGAGAAGTTGAGCGATTTCCTTGACGACCAGGGGATCGTCATCAACGACCAAAACGCGTTCCATACAAGCACCTCTGCAAGGGAGAGCAGATCAAACGGCGCGCCAACCGGGTTGGCCGGGGAAGGGCTTTCGGTTCAATAGGTTGGACCGATGCGAGCGGATTCGAACGTGTCCCGAATGACTGCGGGTGTCCGAAATCGGCACGGATGGCGCCGGATTGAATGATCTTCAGCGCGCGCGCTTGCGGATGGCGGCAGATTTCTTCGCAGGCTTCGCGGGCAGTGTGTCCGCAAACCGGCAAGCCCGATCGATCCAGTGCCGCAGCGAGCGCGCCGTACGCAGCCCCTCCGCTCCCACATAGACCATCCCTTTGCTCGGACGGCCGGTGAAGTCCATCGGCCTGCTATGCGCCTCGGCCAATGCGCTTTCATGCTGGTCCGCTCCGACGCGCACCATGAGATCGGTCCCGACGATGCCGCAACACATATTGCCCCGGATCAGAAAGGCAAGGCCACCGAACATCTTTCGTTCGACGACATCATTGCGTTCCCGGAGAATGCCGCGAACGCGATCAGCCAGCTTCTCATCGAAAGCCATCGTGTCAATTCCTTTCGCCGAAGGCGGATGATACAGAGCCTCGGGGAAATGAAGTGAGCGTGCTTGAGATTCATCGCGGGCTCCGTGATAACGTTTTGCGTAACAAGCGATCCAAAACTCAAAAAGGAGGAGCCATGAATCGTAGAAACATCCCCGTCATTCTCATGTTTCTCTGCCTGATCATTGCGCTGCCGGTGATTGCTGCAGACCCTGCGTCGTCCTCGAAGCCCGCGAGCAAACCTTTGAGCAGCCTGCAATCGCTGGTCATCAGTGAGCTCGATGACGTGGAGAAGAAAGTCGTCGCGCTCGCGGAAGCATTTCCGCAGGATAAGTACGACTGGAGGCCGGCCGCGGGCGTCCGCTCGGTAGCGGAAGCGTTCATGCACATCGCACAAGCAAACTACCTTCTCCCTTCCCTGGCCGGAACGAAACCGCCGGAGGGGATGAACCTCATGGAGTATGACAAGGCGACTAAGGACAAGAAGGAAGTCATCGCGGCGCTGCATGCTTCCTACGATCACGCACGCAAGTTCGTAAAGGGCGTCAGTGACGCAGATCTGGCAAAAGAGGTCGATTTCTTCGGCCAGAAAAAGACGGTCCGCGATCTCCTGATGCTGGCGCTGGAACACAGTCACGAACACCTCGGTCAGGAAATCGCCTACGCGCGCATGAACGGCGTGAAGCCGCCCTGGAGTTGACGGGCGAGTGCGTAGAGGTGAATCGCCGAAGCCGTGCCGCACCTCGCGAACAACGGTCAGATCGTCGCTCTCCGCGAGATCGGTGACGGAGTGGTGACGCTGAGCGTAATCGCGAATTTTGGCAGGAGTTCTTGAAACGCAGGTGACCGCGCAAAAAAGGCCAGGAGCCCCGCCACTCCTGGCCTCAGGTTATGCGCCCGGACGTAATCACTGGCTCTTGCGCTCCTTCTCATTGCCGGCGACGTGGCGCTTCCCACGAATCAGACGGCTGGCGTTCTCGGTGGCTTTAGCGAGGAACGCCGAATCGGCGAAGCCGCCCTCGACGCTGATCTTTGTTCGGGTGTCGGAATGTGCGGAGCGGTAAAGTGCCCGCCGGGGTCAGTGCAGATGACGTTCACTCTTCACATCGACGATGCCGTCGCTCGCCGGTTTCCCGGTTGCACCGCGCGGGTGATCCAGGCCGGCGAGGAGCTCGTCAGCCTCGTGCGCAAAGTCTGGCCCAGCTGCTCCATCGACATTCAGTTGCTGGAGCCGCGCATGACATGAGCCGCACGCTGCTGGCCGTCCGCTTCTCTCGCCGCTCGCCGCTTCAGAGGTCCGAGGACGACCGCCACAAGTCGATCCCCGAGTCGACGGCGTAACGGTCGATCGTTGCCAGTTCCTCGGCTGTGAAGTCGGGGTGTTCCAGCGCTGCCAGGTTCTCCGCTAACTGCGACACGCTCGAGGTCCCGACCAACGTCGAGGCGATGTGCGGATCGCGCAACACCCACACGAGCGCCATCTGCGCCAGGGTTTGACCCCGGCCCTTCGCGATCTCATTCAGGCCCCGCACCCGTGCCAGCGTCTCCTCTGTCAGAAGGGCGGCATTGAACGTCGGGCGAGCTGCCGCGCGCTGTACGTCGCGCGTACCGTCGAGATACTTCTCCGTGAGCAGACCTTGAGCGAGGGCCGTGAAGGCGATGGCACCCATTCCGTTCTCGGCGAGGACATCGGTGAGCCCACCTTCGATCCAGCGGTTGAGCAGCGAGTACGACGGTTGATGGATGATCAGCGGTGTGCCCAGCGTGTGCGCAATCGAAGAGGCCTCGCGGGTGTGCTCGGCGGAATAGGACGACACCCCCACATAGCGCGCCTTCCCATGTCGCACCGCACTGTCCAGCGCTCCGATCGTCTCGTCCAGCGGAGTGTCCGGGTCGAAGCGGTGGGAGTAGAAGATGTCCACGTACTCGAGGCCCAGCCGCTGCAACGATGCATCGAGACTGGCGAGCAGGTACTTGCGCGATCCCAGTTGTCCGTAGGGGCCCGGCCACATATCCCAGCCTGCTTTTGAGGAGATGACCAGCTCATCCCGGTATGGGTGGAGATCCTTGCGCATGAGCCGTCCGAAATTCTCTTCGGCGGCGCCATACGGCGGACCATAGTTGTTGGCCAGGTCGAAGTGCGTGATGCCGTGGTCGAACGCGTAACGCACGATCTCGCGCTGGGTGGCGAAGGGCCGGTCGTCGCCGAAGTTGTACCAGAAGCCCAGCGAGATCGGCGGCAACTGCAAACCCGAGCGCCCCACACGGCGATAGCCGAAATGGCGATATCGATCCTGAGCCGCTCGATATGGTTCGTGCGTGAAGGGAACGCTGTCGTATGTCGACACGCTCATGAGTCATGTTCCCGGATCGTTGCCACGACTACGGAGAAGTCGAGGTCGGCCGCGCCGCGCCCCGCAGAGTCATCGAGCCAGGCCCGATTCGCTTTGGCCTGCCTGAGCTCGCGGCGCCGGGCGGCCGCGGCTTCCGTGACGAGCTT
>WNFG01005881.1_pt1 | contig 11693 bp, 25 predicted proteins | sample 5400431 | NCBI WGS metagenome assembly WNFG01 (sample SAMN13153346, study PRJNA577476) | soil metagenome | isolation source: 120 cm saprolite under Douglas fir tree site 2 hole 3 replicate 2 | place: USA:California | collected 2015-04-18
GCTAACAAGACGTACGCCTGGTGACGGATTTCCTTGTCGTCAATATCCATCCAATCATACTTGCGCCGTGCCTGTAGCTCACCGATCTTACGAGCAGCCAGTAGCCATGCGTCCTCTTCAGACAGCTTGGCATAGTCCAGCCAGTGCTCGTGTATGTCTATCTCCTCACCCCCCACAACTAGCGTGTACTGGTATAGTGCGTCAATTTTCGATACGACACCCGTGACGACTCCGGTTGTCAGCTTGTCACCAACCGCGAACTTGGGCTGATTAACCGATTGCTTGCTATTGTCGAATATCGTTGTTGTCATTGTTTCCCTCTCTTGCTTGATCTGTTCTAATGCCAACTAATGTGTATGTGAAGCACTACGAAAACAACGGCCACCAGCAGCAGTGCTAGATAGGGGGCATACAAAAGCACTAGCCCAATATACTCCCGCAGTGTGTGGCTATAATATGCCTGCCTATCTAACCAGTAGTAAAACTGCTTGCTCGGTAGCCAACGAAGAAACCAGCGATAGTGCCCACGTCCAGTATTCATGCTAACCTTTCCTTCCTGGCATATTTCAGGGCACCCTCCCAGTACCAGCTATCATCATTAAGCCGGTATTGAACATAGTACGGCCCCATGCTTATATCATCGTCGGCTTGAACCTCAATGCAGTTTATAGTGCTGGTTATAGTGCCCGCGCCATTGGTAACAAGGTCACCTAAATTGAACTTTGTCTTAATCTCCATTGCTTATTCGTTCCTTTCTGCTGTATGCCGCCAGCCACGCATGCCCGCTTTCGCAACCCGGCCCGTATAGCCTGATTGCGTCATATGCCTCATCGGACTCTCTGCACGTGAAGACGAAACCATTGTCATACATTGCTTTCTCCACGGCCTTGCACACATCTCTCGTGGTCTTCTTGCCCTCATAGACTTCTCGTGCATGGCCCCTGAAGTAGCTGAGTACGGTATCAGTGATTAGCTGCGCCTTGATCTTTGCTTTCGTTATCAACTTGATCCTCCTTCACCTTTATCGGCGGCCACCCCTTAGCGCACCCCTCACATATGCTCCCTATGCGCACAAAGTTTTCGTCGTCGTACTGGTAGGCGTAGTTGTGCCCCCCATGTAGCTGGCAAATGTCGTCAGCAATAACCGTAAATCCTAATGTCATTGCCCCCCTCCCTCCAACGAGCTTATCATCTCCGCGATCTTTAGGTTCGCGGTATGAAAGTTGACATCCTCCAATGCAGAGTAGGCCGTCTTCAGTATTTGCAAACCGTCACCCTTAAAGTACCTGGCGAGCGCAATCCCCAGGCACTCCGCGTCCGTTGCATGATAGCTCTCAATGAATGTGTTCTTGCGGATACTCTCAATAAGCGATTGTAGGCTCTTGTAATCTTCTGATCTTGGCATAGCTGACTCCTTTGATGAATAAACAGAGCTGAGTCCAGCGACCCGGAGGTCGCCAGACCGGAGGGCCGTAATTGACCCGGCTCCCTTTTGTGTCCGATGTTAAACGGGGCTAGCTGGTCAATTGGCCGCGTAACTCCTGTGCGAACTGCCAGAGCAACCGATTGACTCCTAGCGTTTGATCTATGCCATGCACTGCACGCGAACGCCGCCCGTGGTTGTCCCGTACCCCACGAGTTAGCAGGTTCTCTTGCATGACGTTTAAGGTGGTATACAGGTCGTCGCCCCGGTCTTCTCTGCGGCGTATCTGCAAGGCTGCGGCAGGGCTGTGTATAGAGGATGGTTGCACTAGTTCGCCCTCTATCACCCGCGGCTGTTCATCTCCAAACCGTGCCTTGAGTGCGTACTTAGCCAGCAGTACTTTCTCCTGCCAGGTGAGCATGATGTGCTTCATCTCCTCAACCACGCGCATCGTCTGCTCCGCCTCCTCTGCAATTGTGCGCGTAGCCTCAAGCACCTCGTTGATTATGTTGCCAATGTGCTTGACCCGAAGCGTGGTATTGACATCCCCAACGATTAAGCCATTGGAACATACCAGGCGAAAAATCCCGGCCATGATGCTGTACGCGCTGGTTCCGTTGTGGCTGTTGACCAAGACAATTTCGGGCACATCTTCCTCACGGTTACCCAAATGGTTAGCTTTGCGTAGGCGTAACAAGTGCTTCGTGAATGCTTGCTGCCCCGCTACCAGGCTCTTGGATTGCATTGCCGCTGTGGGAATGTAGCCGAACTCGCGCAATGTTTCGATCACTGCAATTGTTGGAATGTATAGGTAATGATTAGACCGGCTCTCGTGTGCGGCCTCCGCAACTACTGACGGGCAACAGCGGCCTATCTGGTCATTGGTCAATCCGTAGTTGTCTTGTATCATGGTGCAAACTCCTATCTTTGGTTTGATGAATAAAAATGACCGGTACCAATTCGGCCCGGTCTCTTTTGTGCGCCCGCAGTTAAACGGGTTGGCTATTGTTTGGGGTATTCGATGTGGTATGTGGGGCGGTCGTGTTCTGAATTAGCCCACTTGATCTCGTTCTCTAGTCCTTCCTCACTATAGAACTCAAAACGTTCTTCACGTCCATCGTCCAGCGTATAGACAACAATTGCGTATACGCCCTGCTGTTTCTCTGCCATTGTCTCACCTTTCTTGTTTTGTGGCCCTATGACTCTAACCATTGTCTCTGTCAACTCTCGTATGTAGATCGTATCATCTGGGTAGATACGTGCCACAAACCTGATTGCCTCTTCTAAGTTGCCCCCTCCAATAACCATCCAAAGCACTGGCATACTACCCCTGCTGTCTATGTAAATTCTGTATTCCGGCTCTTCACCCTCACTTACCACCCCGCCATCTTCTTGCGCGTTCGTGTCACTTCTGCTTTCGCCTAAGCTAAAGTTGCTCATCTTTTTGTGCTTCTCTAGGACACATCATCTTTTTGTTTAGCATTGTGTCTGGATGCTTCCTGGTAGAATTCAGCAAAGACCTCTTCACTGATTTCTGTCACGATAACCTGATTGGCCCCCGTCCTTATCAGTCTCAGAACAGTACCGTTTAATTGCGCATCCGTTACGGCATGGGTCGCTATAACCCTGCCAACCGATTGCATTGGCCCCCGGTGATATCCCTCAACTAACAAAAACACCGACTCTGCACACTCCTCGTTGTCTAGTTTACTATTGCCCTCTACCACTAAACATTGTACATAAACTAGCTACAAAACGCAATACGTAACAGCCAAATAAACTGGCCCCGGCTAACCACGGCGTTAATCGGGGCTAGCCGGTCTACTTTCGCTTGTCCGGGAGTTGCCCGTGATTGACCCTGCTCAACGCACCCCGGGCTGATGGCTTCGTTGTGTACGTCCGTATGCGCCTACCGTCCGATGAGAACGTGCCTGCCTTTGGGTCGTATAGACAATAGCGCTCACCAATTTCAATGTCGCCTGTAGCTGTAAAAAGTGTCACAATTCCAACTCTTAAATCTGTCATTGTAAATTCTCCTTAGCTCCCTGCCTGCCATTGCAGTATGAAGGCATATACGAACAATATAAAGTAAACTGGCGAACTAAAGTGTACCAGGGCAACATAGAGCCAAGTCATATCAAATGGTGTCATGCTGTATGCCCCCTATTCCACACGGCCAATTGTTCGGGTGTTGCTGGCGCTATCTCGTCGGCCTCAAAGTCTGTAACTTCCCCGTCATCAAAGTCAACTGTGTAGTATGTTGTTCCCGTCGCACCAATGGTAACATCCACTATGTACCCGGTTGATGTGGGGGAAGTAAAGCCGATCACGTGTACGATGTCTCCAATCTTCATTGTCTATTGTTCCTTTACTTAACTAATCGTAGTTGTACGTAGCCGCCAGTGTGCTTTGCAGCCAACCACTTTGCAGCATCGTCATAGCTGTTAAACTCACGTGCCTTGCCATTGCGCTTGTATGCTTTCCATTGACTAAACCAGCCCCGCTTATAGGTAACGGTGTAGATGTTACCCCAAGGCCTGATATCGTAGCTTATTGTGTCTCTCATTGCCCTACCTCCTTAACGCGCGTATACTGCTTTATTGCCTGGTAAAGGTAAAGGACTCTATACTGTTGTCAACGGTTAGTATTGCCAGCATTGCGAATAAGCGAGACGACAGGGAACGTGCATCAAGTCCATAACCTGTTGCCGTCAAAACTTGTGTGTCCTGTTCGACCTCTGCCTCCATGCCATACTCCTTAAGCAGTGTGTAGATTAGCCCCGCATTGCCAGCACAACGAATGGTTAACTTTGGTGTATTCATAGATGTATCCCTCTCATCTAGCTCTTAAAGAAGTTGACGACTGCATCAGTACTGGCAAAGTGCTTGTAGCCGTTGCCGTTTTTGTAGTACTTCCAGTTTCCTTTACGGTCTTGATATACGGGGTAGTATCGTATTCCGTATTTGCGGGAACTAAATACTACGTATCCGTAAAAGTCTTCAACCATTATCACTTGCATGGTTTTATCCCTCTTGCCTGGCAGAGTCACCCCTACCAGGCATTGCTCATCAACTAGTAGCTGATTGTGTACTGCACGGGTATTGCAGCCTGGCCGTTATTCAATCCGTCGTTACCCTCTTGCCATACCATCACAGCACGCTCACGTAGGTCGGCTAGGTACATGTCATGTCCAACCCTATCTACTTCACCCGCTCCCGAATATGCCACGAGACGACGCGCATATGCATTCTTGTCCTCATTCTCTGCGGACTGGTAACACTTGAGTACCTGGAACGTCTCACGGCCATTGCCCCATACTTCATACGGATTGTTGACCTTGCGGGCTTTACCTCTGAGGTTAGCTTGTTTCGTTGTTGCCATTGTTGCAAACTCCTTAGACTATTGCTACCCCCGTTAATCGGGCCATTCTAGCCATAAATTAGCTAGCCATTGCACACGAGCAACCCCGCGTGCAATCGTCAACTAACTTCTAAGTCTAACTACTATTGCTCTTAATTGTGCTAGTGACACCCCGGATATAGCATCTATATCTACGGGCTTACCTGTGATTTTTTCTATCTCCAATAACAAAAGTAGCCGTGCATTAGCGCGTATTGCGTCTCTTTTTCTCTCTGCCTTGCCCATTGACTCTTCTCCTAAACGTAGCAAGACAGGCCGCCATGTTCCGCTACTTCTTGCCTACGTACACGAAACCATAAACACGCCGCAAGCACTACTAACGGGTACCCCCCATCAATAGCCGCCTCCGCAGTGTCAAGCGTCCAACAATCGTTACGTATCTCTACCTCATAGGCTAGGTATTGCTTGCGCCTTAGAGTCCTACAATCAACGTGCAGGCGCTCTAAATGCCAGCAGTCAATGGTGAGTAGCTCACATTCATATGGCGCGTAGATGTGAAGCGCAAAGCTAACCGTTTTCATGCCCATGCCAGGGATTGCAGCGCACATAGAGTCACGCCATGTGGACTGCTCTTCAAACGTGCTACCGCAATTGAAGTGGATTATACCAGCATGCCAGAGACGCTCTATCTCGTATAGGCTGTTAAGTGTGCGACCCAAAACCCCGCCCAGTTGTGCATGCAGTTCGTCACGGTTGAGAGGCAGGGGTCTATCAATGTATTGCCGCATGATTATTGCCTGGCTACAATTTCGCTTTAAGAAGTTGCGTGTACTTAGGCATGCGTTCCAGAATGCGAGCTTGCCATTTGGTCGCTTGCCTGGTACAATCAATGCATCCATTGCCCTTGCCGTTTGTTCCAGTGTCACTGTCTCTTCTAATGACACGGGTGCTATTGCTGTTTGCATCATGCCCTATACCCCCAAATGGTTGTAGTATGCTTTACGAGTATCAATAACAGCCTGTCTCGTTTTAGCGACATTGTCCTGATTATTTGGATGATATCCCGCTTCATAGTACGCCGCCTCTGCTTTGACCATTGCACCGTTAAGCTTATCGGCTTGCGGGCAACGTACAAAAGACTCTTCACTCCAAGAACAACCACATTCTTTTCTCATTATTGCAAACTCCTATCCCCCATAGTGACTAACTCTGAGGCGACTAAATAAAGCCGTGGAATTGTTCACACGGCTTACATACTCGCTTAACTAATTAAGCGGGGATGACATTCGGAACTAATTCCTAATGCCACTTTCGACTAACTAGCGTATAATCACGCTGAAATGCTCTTTTGCGTAGTCTTTTAATTCCTTGCGAGAAGAGCCGGTCTTTCTGTAAACCGCATTAATGAATAGGTCGTAACGCGCTACACGGACACCAGCAATGGTACGTTGATACTTTTCAATAGTGTCAAGGTTCGTCGCCTTGCGTTGATACTTTTCCATTATGCTTTTTCCTCCTGCCTTGCCTGAGCCTGACCTCTGCCAATTGCCATAAAGAAGTCACCCCGCTCGTCAAGGCTAGCGAACACTACCCCATAACGCTTTATGGCTTGTTCTGCACGTTCCCGAATGACCTTAATGTCAGCTTCTTTACTGTTGTCATAACCCTGCCTCCACAAGGTATAACCGATGCTAAAACCCAATTCTAACTTGTCAGCCATGTTTGTAAACTCCTAACTTCTTACCTCTAAATGACTAATTCAAAGACGCTATTCAAACTAAAATAGACCCCTCAAACACACTGCTTGACAGGTATAAGGGCATGCAAAATAACTAACTTCCAGCCAATAATTTAATGGCTAGCTGGACTAATTGATGGACGTTTTATAGCTTGTTAGTTGAGTCTCAAAAGTGTTTCAATGCCGTACTTTTTACTCTCAACAGGTGTCTTAATTTGCGTTTGAAATGACCTCTCAATGTGTTCCTCTTCTGCTGAGCGGGGTACTGAAATGTCTTCAAAAACGCAGCACGTGGTAGTCATTTTCAGCGTCGGATAAAGCCTGTTAGCGAGTGCTTGCGTCTCTACTAAATTGGCTTGTGAGCACTGTACTTTAAATACCAAATGACCATGGTGTCGAACGGTTACGGTGTATGTCATGATGCAAACTCCTTATGAAAAGACGGCTGGATGACTAATTTCCAGCCGAACTATTTGCATGCCCTTATATCTAGCAATCAGTGTGAGTCAGGCCTAAGAAGTACGCTCTCCCATCTCAGGCTTGACTTGACCGTATGCTTGGCTTGCACGTACTCACTTCCCTGCTGTATGCCTTGCCCGTATGACTACGTGCTACGCCAGCCCAACCTAGCAGTGTGTCCACGCCATATACGCATGCATAACGCCTATAAGAAGCTTCCAGTGCTCACCTTGGCCGCGGTTCAACGTCGGTGAGCAGGAGACTCGTTACTACCGCTCTATGCTTCCGACGCTTCTTGACCTACGCTTGATCTCTCTGGTTAGAGGTCTAACACCCGGCTCGCGGCTCATTCGTCCGCTCAGTCAATCCGCTTCTATTCAGTTCTTAAAGCCCCTCACCCCTCAGCCCCGCCCCACATTCTAAGTATACGGATTGAGCTTAAATCGCCGCAAGTAGCCTGGAGACTGGGCTGAGGGTGGTTAGTATGGTGCCTCACTATACAAATTCTAGTCAATTCTATACGAATATAGCCACTTGGTACTAAGTCGATGTGTAGATGCATCTAGATGCCAACTGCATATAGTCTCACTAGCGCTCGCCGCTGGTCATCACATAGCCAGCCTGTCCCAAACCGCCATCCGTGCGAGGTACGAGCATAGCGTTAATCGGCGCTAGGCTGGTTAATAGTTCTGTTAGCTAGTTGAATAGAACTGTTACTATCCCTGCCTATATATGAAGAGAACAATTAAGCTTGACTAGCCCCGTTTAACATGGGGGTGGGGAGGACTGGGGCATGGGGGGCTGGTGGAGGGGTGCTAGCTAGTCATACCTACCATACCGTGCAGCCCGGCTCCCTGAGTCAGCCATGGCTAGCTAGTGGGGTCTCACAATGCCATCCTACTGAGTGGGGGCACGCACACCGTGGTCATGGCACATGCACTGGCTGGCTGACTAATGACTAGCTATGCATGACTCATCTGCGCAAGCTAGACTAGCCCCGATTAACAGCAGTCATGCCGCGCAGTACATCACCGCTTGCTTGCCACGATCCAGCCTGCCATGCCAGCTTAGGGCTTGTACGTACAACATGACGACCGGCGTGCGGTACCACCGGTCAGCCGGCTCAGCCAGGACGGTACTTGTCTCTCAAAGCAGCACCAACTCTGAGTATGGCGGGCGAATTGGCTCTGCGGGCGGGCTGAGAGCAGGTAGGCAGTGTAGGTCAGCCACCAGAGCCAGCGCGTGGGATTTAGAGCCGAACCGCCAGAAGTCCATCGGTGTAGCGTTAGCGGAACCGATGGAGGCAGACTAGGAGCGGGGTGCGCGGTATAGCTATGACTTACTTACTGCCCCGGCTACCCCTCCCAATGTTAAACGGGGTTAGTAATTTAAATGAGTATACAACCAATTTAATAAGGATTTATTTGCTATTTTTACTCTACCATGTTATACTAAGCAGTAGAGAGGTATATACGAGTATGGTACTTTTGGTTAGGGGTTTGCAAATGTTAAATACAAAATACTGTTTAAAGCACCCAGATGTTCAGATGGTACAAAAGGGTCGGTACAGCGGGCAGAGTAAGGGATGGCGTTGTCCGGCATGCCAATCTATTCGTGTGCGAAAGGATAAGGACAAGTGGAAACAGGCTGCTTTTGTGGCTCTGGGGGGTAAGTGCAATAGGTGCGGAGAACCAGATTGTCGTGTTCTTCAAGTTGACCATGTAAATGGGGATGGTGCAATAGAAAGAGGTAAATATAACAATAGCTACACACATGACTTAAGTAATAGTTTAAGATATCGAGAATGGTTTTTCTCACACCTAGATAGATACCAATTGCTTTGTGCCAACTGTCATGTGCTTAAATCCCTAGAGAATGATGAGTTAGGCCGATCAAAGAAGTGGGATGAGGAGCGGTTTACTTGCTTGGGATGGAAGGAAATAAATATGAATAAACAGACAATAAAATACACTTAGTCGGCTAATAAAAATATAGTGTAAATATGTTATAATTAGATTGACGATGTATCTATGGTTGCGCGAACTGGTAAGCGTGAGCAGTAGTAGTGAACCGACTCTGGAAACGTGCGTGCTACTGCAAGAGCGTCGAAGGCCGGAGTTCCCGACGCCAATGGGTTCGAGTCCCGTACCAGTAGTTAGATCGTTCTCCTCTCTCCGACTGGCAGGCGGATCGCCCCCATCGGTCGTGGACTTTCCCCTCTGGTCTGCGACTCTACCCCTGCCAGCTATTTCTCACTACGATAAGTAGGGCTAGCCAAGAGAAATCGTAAAGCCTGGCCGCGTAAGGGTTCAGGCGTATTTCGACCCAGGGCTGCTAGCTGGTACAGGCGAAGTCGTCAGCAACCGCATCGGGCAGACTAATGCTCTGACGTTAAATCAAGCCGAAAGTGTCTCTGCCTCGTGAGCGTGGGCGGGTATGTCACGTTAAGCCGAACCTGCCTCGTGGACATGTGGCTGCATCACGTTAAGCCGTCCAGCCACTATTTGACCAACCCCGATTAACAGGAGTCCTCAATGCGCGAAAAGTTGGAGCGTATTAGATACCTCATGGAAGACTGGGGTGGTGTGGATGATGAGAACTACAAGTACAGCGGTGAACTATACGGAGAGCACCTATACGAGGCTTACAAGTTAGTTCTTGAATTAATTAATGAGTTACCTAAAGAGGGAGAGACAAATGCGCGGTGATGTAGTCCTATTCAAGTCTAACGGATCATTTACGGATCGGCTCATCTCGTGGGGAACGCACGGGCCGTATGTGCATGTGGAAATAGACCTGGGTAATGGCAAGTTCCTCGGCTCTCAGGAAAAGGGAGTCAATATTCACGGGTTTGAGAAGGGCCGGGATACAGAGGTATTCAGTCCAAAGGTATCCAAGACGAACCTGGAACTTGGACTGGCATGGGCGACCCGGCAGGTTAATGATCCGTATAGCTACTTGGACAACGTGGCTGACGCGCTCGGCTTTCTTGGCTGGCGTGTCATACTTGGTCAGCAAGGTACATACAACTGCTCAAACTTCGTGGCACATTACCTGGTCGCGGCGGAGGCAGAGGAGCCACTTGGCAAACTTGCGGATAGCCTGGAAACCATATCGCCCAATGATCTAGCACGCGCCTTTGGGATACTAAAATGATAATACGGATGAGTTGGTGATGATAGATGGTTAAGGTTCTATTCCAGTTTGAAGACACACTAGAAGCACGGCGTACATTGGCTGCTGCGATGGAAGACCCGTCCTGGGAAGATACCCACGAGCACCCGACGCTGGATATTGGGTTTGGAATGTTTGAGCAAGATGCACTATTGGTATTGGTACGTTACGGGGCGAGAGTGCTGGTGGTCTCTAGTCGCGAAGCTCCCATAGCTAGCGGCTCCGCTGAGAAGCCCGTAGTCAGACCCGTAGCCAAGGTCAAGAAAGACATAGAGAAATAATGGAAGAGTTTAATCAAGAAGAGCGGTACATATCTATGGATGGCTACAATGCTGCTGTTGCTGAGTCAATGGCAAAGGCAATATGGACCGGGCCTAAGTCATTTCCGCAGTATGCTAGCACTCCTGGGGATGTAGGTGTAGAGTTGCCAGCAGGGCCGGGATCGGATGAGAGCGGGTTTAATGAGGTAGACATCCCGGACGCACGAGAACTAGCGGCCACCGCAGCTACGGATGTCGTGGGTATACAGTTACCTGGCAACAGTCGTTGGGAGCCTGGGTATACCTACGGAGAAGACTACCGAGAACTGGCACCACGTCAGGACGCCCCGGTTGGAATGAACTTTGGTGCCATGAGTGATACGAACCCAGGACTTCAACCTGGTGGTGAGATGGAGCCATTCATCCACGTAGTCGGGCGTACTCCTGCTAACCAGTTCGATAGCCCAACGGCTGCTGATATCCTTCCTGCCTTTGAAGGGCTACGGGACAAGTTCGGTAACGTTACTCCTAGCACTGGCGGCCCGGTTCCTGGCATGGACAGCATGGCAGGACTACCACTTGGCGTCGGATCGGGTATCGTTGGTGGTGAGGGCTACATGGGAGAGGATGGCAGCTTCGGGACTGGTGATGGAGACCAGGATCAGGATGACTTTAATAGGTATCCAGACGGCCCGGTGTTCCGCCCAGGCCAAGGAGTGAAGCCACAGGGTGCTCCAAGTACGGTTTTAGGCAAACAAAGCGTCTAATCTTCGGTTTTCATGCGCTTTTGTGTCAAACTAGCTGTTTTAGGGCGGGTTTGGTTGGTTTCTGACCATTTCCGCCCGTCAGAACGCATAATTTAACCAACTTATGCATATATTGATACCTCAGTGACAAACTTTATCCCCGCAAAGCTCAGAGACAAGGCTTTTGACGACCCCGTAACCTTCATTACGACCTTCCTACGGCACCCAGATGGTTCCCCAATCCATCCACATGAAGCCCAGATAGCCATCATCAACGCCTTTATGTCTGGTGCATTCGACCTCGTTGTTGAGGCAGGCAGGCAGCTTGGCAAGTCAGTTGGTTTGGCTTGGCTAATTGTCTGGTACGTGCTCCACTTCTCCAACCGACATGTCTACATAGTTGCCCCATCACTGGATCAGGCCAGGATCATATACGACGAGGTAGCCAGGCACTTCGAGGGGCCACTGCGGGTGATGCTCAAGCGAAAGCCAATTGACTTTCCCTTCCCTAAGTTGTCGCTTGAGAATGGTTC
>WNFG01004527.1_pt1 | contig 11692 bp, 7 predicted proteins | sample 5400431 | NCBI WGS metagenome assembly WNFG01 (sample SAMN13153346, study PRJNA577476) | soil metagenome | isolation source: 120 cm saprolite under Douglas fir tree site 2 hole 3 replicate 2 | place: USA:California | collected 2015-04-18
ATCTACGACCTGCGCTGCGGCAACCCGCGCGCGCAGGTGTCCGTGAAGCTCGTGTCCGAGGTGGGCGTGGGTACCGTCGCCGCCGGCGTGGCCAAGGCGAACGCCGACCACGTCACGATCGCCGGCCACGACGGGGGCACGGGCGCCTCGCCGCAGTCCTCGATCCAGTCGGCCGGGGTCCCGTGGGAGATCGGGCTGGCCGAGACCCAGCAGACGCTGCTGGCCAACGACCTGCGCTCGCGCATCGTGGTGGAGGTCGACGGCCAGATGCGCACCGGCCGCGACGTGGTGATCGGGGCGATGCTCGGCGCCGACGAGTTCGGCTTCTCCACCGCGCCGCTGATCGCCACCGGCTGCATCATGATGCGCGTCTGCCACCTCAACACCTGCCCGGTGGGGATCGCCTCGCAGGACCCGGTGCTGCGCGAGCGCTTCCGCGGCACCCCGGAGCACGTCGTCAACTACCTGTTCCTGGTGGCGGAGGAGACGCGCGCGCACATGGCGGCGCTGGGGGTGCGCACGATCGACGAGCTGATCGGCCGCGCCGACCTGCTGGCGCCCGACGAGGCGATCGAGCACTGGAAGGCCCGCGGGGTCGACCTCTCGAAGATCCTGCAGGTGCCCGAGCTCCCGGCCGGCGCGCCGCGCCGGCGCACCGAGCCGCCGCCGCCCGTGCTCGACGACGCCCTGGACTGGGAGCTGATCGAGGCCGCCCGGCCGGCGCTCGAGCGGGGCGAGACGGTGCGCTTCGAGCGGCGCCTGTCGAACGTGAACCGGACGGTGGGCGGGCTGCTCTCGAGCGAGGTCACCACGCGCTTCGGGCCGGACGGGCTGCCGACGGGCACGGCGATCGAGATCGACTTCCGCGGCTCGGCCGGGCAGTCGTTCGGCGCGTGGCTCGCGCCGGGCATCACCTTCACGCTCTACGGGGACGCCAACGACTACACCGGCAAGGGCATGTCCGGGGGCGTGCTCGCCGTGCGCCCGCCGGACGGGCACGGCTATCGGGCGGAGGAGAACGTCATCGTCGGCAACACGCTGCTGTACGGGGCGACCAGCGGGCGCGCCTTCTTCCGCGGCCTCGCCGGCGAGCGCTTCGCCGTGCGCAACTCCGGCGTCGAGGCGGTCGTGGAGGGCGTGGGCGACCACGGCTGCGAGTACATGACCGGCGGGCGCGTGGTCGTGCTCGGCCCGACCGGGCGCAACTTCGCGGCCGGCATGAGCGGCGGGATCGCCTACGTGCTCGATCCCGAGGGCCGCTTCCCGGCGCGCTGCAACATGGAGCTGGTCGAGTTCGAGACGATCGAGGAGCGGGAGGCGCAGGATCTGCGGCGGCTGATCTCGGAGCACGCCGCGCGCACCGGTTCGCCGGTCGCCGAACGCGTCCTGCGCGACTGGGACGAGACGCTGCCCAGCTTCGTCAAGGTCATGCCGCGCGACTTCAAGCGCGCCATGGCTGAACTCGCAGCAGAGGGCGAAGAGGTCAGCACCTAGCCATGGGCGAGCTGGGCGGCTTCATCAAGGTCCACCGTGTGGGCTTCGACAAGCGCGACCCCCAGGAGCGGGTGCGCGACTACAAGCAGTACTTCCACACCCAGCCCGACGACGAGCTGCGGCGCCAGGGCGGCCGCTGCATGGACTGCGGCGTTCCCTTCTGCCACGAGGGCTGTCCGCTCGGCAACCTCATCCCCGACTGGAACGACCTCGTCTACCGCGGCGACTGGAAGCAGGCGATCGAGCAGCTCCACGCCACGAACAACTTCCCCGAGTTCACGGGCCTGATCTGCCCCGCGCCCTGTGAGTCGGCCTGCGTGCTCGACATCAACGACGACGCCGTCACGATCGAGCAGATCGAGCTCGGGATCATCGAGCGGGCGTGGGCGGAGGGATGGGTCGTGGCCGACCCGCCGGACGAGCGGACCGGCAGGACCATCGGCGTGGTCGGGTCGGGGCCGGCCGGCCTGGCCGTGGCGGACCAGCTCAACCGCGCCGGCCACAGCGTGACCGTGTACGAGCGCGACGAGGGGCCGGGCGGGCTGCTGCGCTTCGGGGTGCCCGACGCCAAGCTCGAGAAGTGGATCATCGACCGCCGCGTGGACGTCCTGGCGGACGAGGGCGTGGAGTTCGTCTACGACTGCGACGTCGGCCGGGACGTGACCGCCGAGGAGCTGCGCAGCCGCCACGACGCGGTCGTGGTCGCCATCGGCTCGCGGGTGCACCGCGACCTCGAGGTGCCGGGGCGCGCACTCGAGGGCGTGCACTTCGCGATGGACTACCTCTACCAGCGCAATCGGCACGTGGCGGCGCTCGAGGGCCGCCCGACCCGCCCGGCGGAAGAGCCGATCGTCGCCGAGGGCAAGCACGTCGTCGTGGTGGGCGGCGGTGACACCGGCATGGACTGCATCTCCAACGCGATCCGCGAGGGCGCCGCGGACGTGCGCATGCTCGACGTCTATCCGGAGCTGCCGCCCTCCGGCCGGCCCGACAACACGCCCTGGCCGCTGCCGCCCAAGCGCACGCTCACCACCTACGCCCTCGACGAGGGCGGCCAGCGCGAGTGGAACGCCGAGGTGATCGAGCTGCTCGGCGAGGACGGCCGCGTGACGCGCGCACGCGCCCGCCGGGTCGAGGGGACCAGCTCGCGCGATCTCCGCGCGGTGCCCGGGACCGAGCACGAGCTGTCGGCCGACCTCGTGCTGATCGCGATCGGCTTCTCGCATCCCGAGTACGAGGGGCTCGTGGAGCAGCTCGGTGTGGACCTCGATGCTCGTGGCAACGTGAAGGCATCGGTGTACGAGACGTCCGCCCAGGGGGTGTTCGCCTGCGGCGACGCGCGCGTCGGGCAGTCGCTCGTGGTCACGGCGATCGCCGAGGGGCGCAAGTGCGCCCGCATGGTGGACCGCTACCTGATGGGGGAGCCGGAGTTCGAGCTCGAGCCCGAGGACCAGGCCACGATCACCGATGCGCACTTCCTCGAGCTCGAGGCCCAGACCGCGGGAACGGTCACCGTCTCCGACGAGTTCTTCTCGGGGCCGGGCGAGCCGGAGTAGCGGCGCGCCCCACTCGGCGGGCTTGGTACGGTCCCCGGCGGGGGAGGCGCCTCCGACACAGGAGGTAGGTGAATGGGTCGTGCTCGTCTTGCCCTGGCGGCGTGCGTCATCGCGCTGGCCGCCGTGCCCCCGTCCGCGTCGGCGCGAGACTTCGCCAGCACCGCGCTGAACATCATCCCGTCCGGCCAGTACGGGGCCCTCCCGATCCCCGCGGGCGCAAGCCGACAGGCCAATCTCTACGACGGGCTAACGCCGCTTTTCGGGTCGGTCAGCACCCGCGACCTCTTCCGCTACTTCAAGTCCGAGCGCTTCAGCTCGGCCGGGCGCCGCGAGCGCATCCCGGGTCGCTCGGGGATCAGGCTCGCGCGCGACAGCTTCAACGTCCCGCACGTCACCGGGCGAACGCGCGCGGACGTGACGTTTGCCGCCGGCTGGGTGACGGCCGAGGACCGCGGCCTGCTGATCCAGGCGGCGCGCGGGCCCGCGCGAGTCGCGGCGCTCGACGCGCCGGGCCTCGACGCGTTCGGTCTGCTCAGGTCCATTCGCGGCTTCAAGCCCAGCGCCCAAGCCGAAGGGATCCTGTCACGCCAGGACGCGGTGCTGCGCAGCAAGGGGCGCGTCGGGCGGCAGATCCTCGCGGACCTCAACTCCTACGTCGCGGGCATCAACGCCTACCTAAAATTCTCGAACAGCGGGGCTCCCAAGTGGACCCGCAACGACGTGTACGCGATCAACGCGCTGGCCGGCTTCATCTTCGGCCGCGGCGGCGGCGACGAGACCCGCCGCGCCATGTTCCTCGACGGTCTGCAGAAGCGCCTCGGCCCAGGGCCCGGTCTGAACGTGTGGAACGACCTGCGCGAGATCCAGGATCCCGAGGCACGCGTGACCTCGCCCGGCCGCTTCCCCTGGGGGAGCACGAGCAGCCGGCGGGGCAACGTCGTGATCGACGACGGCTCCTTCCAGCCGTTCAACTCGGGTGGCGCCGCGGCGGCCTCGGTGTCGGCCGCCAACCACGAGCCGCCGCACGCCAGCAACTTCCTGCTCGTGGGGCGCAGTGCGTCCAGGACGGGCCACCCGCTGTTCGTGGCCGGCCCGCAGATCGGCTACTTCTATCCCGGCCTGACCTTCGAGCTCGACCTCCACGGCGGCAGCTTCGACACGCGCGGCGCCGCCTCGGCGCTGGGGCCGTACGTGTTCATCGGGCGCGGGTCGAACTACGCCTGGAGCCTGACGTCGGCCGGCTCGGACGTGATCGACCAGTACGTCGAGACGCTCTGCGGCGGCGATGACCTGCACTACATGTACAAGGGCCGCTGCACCGCCATGGGACGGATCGACGCCGGCCTGCTGAGCGGGGCGAACGGCGCGCCGGACCACGAGGTCGTCTTCAACACGACCGTCCACGGCCCGGTGATCGGCTACGCCACCTTCACCGGCCGGCGCGTGGCGATCTCGTTCAAACGCGCGAGCGCGAACCGCGACATCCTCTGGCAGCTGCCGTTCATGCGCATGTCCACCGGACAGGGCACGACGGCGCGGTCGTTCCTGAAGATCATGGCCGACTCCCCGTTCACCTTCAACGTGGGCTACGCCAACGACCGCGACATCGCGACGTTCTCGGCGGGGCTGTTGCCGCGGCGCGCTCCCGGCGTCGACCCGGGGCTGCCCACCAACGGCGCGGGCGCCTTCGAGTGGCGCGGGTACCTGACGCCTGGGCAGCATCCGCAGTCGGTCAACCCGAGCAGCAACCAGCTCGTCAACTGGAACAACAAGCCGGCGCTCGGGTTCCCCGCCGCCGACGACGAGTACACCTACGGCGCCTCCCAGCGCGTGCAACTGCTCGAGCAGGGCATCGCGTCGCACAAGCGCCGCGGAAAGATCGACCTCGCCGGGGTCGTCGGCGCGATGAACCAGGCGGCCACACAGGACCTGCGTGTGATCCGCATGCTGCCGGTCATCCAGGCCGTGCTCAGCTCCGGGCCCGCGCCGAACGCGCGCGACAACCAGATGCTGACCATGCTCGAGGCGTGGCGGCGCAACGGCGGCAATCGCCTTGACCGCAACATCGACGGGCTGATCGACGACCCGGGGGCGGCCATCATGGACGTGCTGTACCCGAAGCTCACCGACGCCGCGCTGCGGCCGGTGCTCGGGTCGCAGCTCGGCCAGCTCAACACGCTGATCAACCGCGACAGCAACCCGGGCAACGGCTTCTTCAGCGGCTGGAACTCCTACCTGGACAAGGACCTGCGCACGCTGCTCGGCCGTCCGGTCCAGGGTCGCTACAACGCGCGCTACTGCGGCGCCGGTGTGCTGGCCACCTGCCGGGACGCCCTGTGGGCGGCGATGGACGAGGCCGGCAACGAGCTGGCCGCGCGGCAGGGTCCGGATCCCGCGGGGTGGCGAGCCAGTGCGACGGCGGAGCGGATCTCGTTCGCTCCGGGCCTGCTGAAGACGACGATCCGGTATACGAACCGGCCATCCGGGATTCAGCAGGTCGTTACGTTCAACGGCCACCCTTAGGAGTCAAAGGGGAAACTTGACGGAGGCGTCATCTTTGTATTAGGATGGCGCTGCATTTCCGTCCGGCTTGGAGGTACTCCGCTCGTGACCCAACTCCCCACCGCCTGCATCATCGGAGCGGGCTCGTCCGGTATCACCGGCGCCAAGGTCCTGCAGGAGCGCGGCGTGCCGTTCGACGTCTACGAGAAGTCGGATCGTGTGGGCGGCAACTGGGTGTTCGGCAACCGCAACGGGATGTCGTCCTCCTACCGGACGCTGCACATCAACACGTCGCGGGAGCGGATGGAGTACTCGGACTATCCGATGCCGAAGTCGTTTCCCGACTTCCCGCACCACACCCACATCGCCAAGTACTTCAACGACTACGTCGACCGGTTCGGCGTGCGCGACAGGATCCGGTTCGAGACCGGCGTGGCCCGCGCCCATCGCCGGGACGACGGCGTCTGGGAGGTCGCGCTGGAGGGCGGCGAGACGCGGACCTACGACGCCGTGCTGGTGGCCAACGGCCACCACTGGGACCCGCGCTGGCCCGAGCCGGCCTTCCCGGGGGAGTTCAACGGTCGGCAGATGCACTCCCACCACTACACCGACCCCGAGGAGCTGCGCGGCAAGCGCGTCGTGATCCTCGGAATGGGCAACAGCGCGATGGACATCGCCGTCGACGCCTCCTATGTCTCCGACGCGGTCTACCTCGCCGCCCGGCGCGGCGCCCACATCATCCCCAAGTACATCTCCGGCAAGCCGATCGACCAGCCCTGGCTGCAGGGCAAGCTCGGCGCCCGGCTCGCCGATCCGCGGATCCCCTACTCGATACGCCGCAGGCTGCTCGAGAAGGCCGTCGAGAAGCAGGTGGGCAGGATGGAGGACTACGGGCTCCCGACGCCCGACCACCGCCTGGGCCAGGCCCACCCAACGGTCTCCGGGCGGATCCTCGACCGCATCGTCCACGGCACGATCACGCCGAAGCCGAACATCGCCGAGCTCGGAGGCGACCGGGTGACGTTCACCGACGGGAGCGTCGTCGAGGCGGACCTGATCGTCTACTGCACCGGGTACAAGATCACCTTTCCCTTCTTCGACGAGGGCTTCATCTCCGCTCCGGACAACGACCTGCCGCTCTTCCGCCGGGTCTTCCACCCCGAGGTCGACGGCGTGTTCTTCCTCTCGCTGCTGCAGCCGCTCGGCGCCACGATGCCGATCGCCGAGGCCCAGTCGCACTGGGTCGCGGACCACCTCAAGGGGGAGTACGCGCTGCCCCCGCGCGAGGACATGCGCAAGGACATGGAGGCCGAGCGCCGGAAGATGTTCGACCGCTACCTGGCGTCGAAGCGCCACACGATGCAGGTGGACTTCGACGACTACCTCTACGAGCTGCGCCGGGAGCGCCGCCGAGGCGGCGACCGCGCTCGCGCCCAGGGCTACCGGCTGCCGATCCCCGGCCGTGCGGGCCCGCCGGCGACCGCGACGGCAGCCGACTCGGCGGTGGCCGCGTGAGCTCCCCGGCGGCCACGGCGCCCGCGGGCCGGCGTGAGCGCACCAAGGCCACGAACCGCGCGGCCATCCTCGAGGCGGCGCGCGAGGTGTTCTCGGAGCTCGGCTACGGCGCGGCGACCGTGCGCGACGTGATCCGCCGCACCGACCTGGCCAGCGGCACCTTCTACAACTACTTCCCGGACAAGGAGGCGGTGCTCCGCGCGCTGCTCGACGAGAGCTGGCGCGAGATGCGCGCACGTGTGGCCGAGGCGCGCGCCGGTGCGCACAACCTCGAGGAGTTCGTCGGGGACGCCTATCGCGCCTACTTCTCCTTCATCGTCGAGGACCCGCCGACCTTCGAGCTCACGCGCCGCAACGCCGGGACGATTCGCGCGCTGTTCGACGAGCCGGTGCTCGGCGCAGCCCGCGACGACCTCCACGCCGACCTGCGCGCCGCGATCGACCGCGGCGAGATGCCGGCGTTCGACGCGGAGTACATGACGGCCGCGATGGCCGGAGTGGCCCTCGAGGTGGGCATCCGCATGATCGAGCGCGACCCTCCCGACGTGGACGGCGCAGCCGCGTTCGCCACCGCGGTCTTCCTCGGCGGCATCGAGCGGCTGGGACGCACGCGGTAGAGCGCCCCCCGCGGTAGGGTTTCCGCGTGGTCTTCGCGTCGAGCACGGCAACCGGCTTCACGATCGGCCTGATCGCCGTCTTCGGCGGCATCGGCCTGGTCGTGAACGCCCTGATCGTCTACATCGTGGCGCTGGTCCTGGGCGAGCGGCGCGAGAACCAGGAGTACCAAGCGCGGCTCGGCCGCTCCGACGAGCCCGCCTGACGAGCGCCCGGCGCGGTCCGCCTAGACTGCGGCTGAGTGCCCACCTTTTGCCGCCACAACCGCTTCGTCGGCAACTGCCCCATCTGCAGCCCGCCGAAGGCGCCCAGCGAACCGCGCCGCGCGGCGACGCGATCGCGCGGCGGCGCCCAGGCGACGCGCCGCGGTACGGGCGGCGTGCACGTCCGCCAGGTGGCGCGCATGGCCGACGACGGCTTCCGCTCGCCGCTGGTGCCGGGCCTCAAGCGCGAGGACGACGCGCGCCGACTGGCCGAGGAGCTCGCCGCCGCCGCCGGCCGCCTGGGGGAGCTCTCGGGCGCCCCGACCGGCCTGTACGCTGAGGTCGCCTCCAGCCCCGACGCCGAGGAGGGCCTGTGGCTGGCCTTCCTGATCGCCTATCTCGGCCTCCTCGAGGACGGCGACCCGTTCGCGGGGGTTGCCGCCGCGCGCGTGCCGTGGGCCGGCGGCGCGGCGCCCCACCTCGACGACGTGCCGACCGGGGCGCGGACGGCCCACGACACCACCCGGGGGACGGCGACCCCGGACGCGTACCGCGCCCGGGCCGCCCGCGCGGGATCCCAGGCGGAGGCCTTCGCGGGTGAGCCGAACTGGAGCCCGGAGCGCCGCTTCCAGCAGGCCTTCGAGCGTCTGTCGCTTCCCGGGTTCCACCGCGCGGCGCGGTTCGACCTGCTCGTGACCCTCGGCCGTCTCGGCCGGGTCGACGTGCGCCCCGGGGCGCTGCGCCTGGGCGGGTCCGACCTCGTCACGACCACGGCCAAGCGGGCGTTCGGGATCGGCGACACGGTGCTCCTCGAGCGCCGCGCGGCCGGGCTTGCCGAGGCGTGCGAGGTGCCCCTGGAGGCACTGGACCTCGCGCTGGAGAACCTCGGCCGCCCGCCCGGCGGGCGCCTGCTGCTCGGCGCGAGCCCTGGCTCGCTCGACGAGGCCGCGCGCAGCCGCGCGCTCGCCGCCCTCGGGCTCTGAGCGCCGCGCGCCCGCGTCGAACCGCGCCTTCTTTTCCCTGCACTGGACGATTTCTTCCATGGTGCAGGTTCGCTTGCGCGCATTGCGGGAAGCTCCGAAAACCGCGATAACGCTTCCCATGAGCACGGTACGCACAAACGCAGCCGCGGAGATGCTGGGCGTCAGCCCCAACACCCTGCGGAGCTGGGAGCGGCGTTTCGGCTACCCCAAGCCCCGCCGTACGCAAGGAGGCCACCGGCAGTTCGAGCTGCCCCAGATCGAGGCGCTCCGTCAGGCCTTCTCCGAGACGCACAACATCTCTTCGGCGATCGCGCTCGCGCGCGAGCGCGGCGAGGGGCCGTCCACCTCGGCGCGGCTGCAATCGGCGTTCGCCGCCTTCGACGAGGACAAGGCCGGGCGCCTGCTGGAGGAGAGCCTCGCCGTCCGCTCGGTCGAGCGCACGGTCGAGGAGGTGCTGCTGCCGGGCGTCGAGGCGTTCGGCGGCGAGGACCCGCCCCCGCCGGAGCTGCAGTTCGCGTGGCGCTTCGCCACCGGCTGGCTGGCCGCTGCGCAGCGGGTGGCGCCGCCGGCGCACCGGCCCGACGGCGTCCTGCTCTTCGACGCCTCGCAGCTGTTCGACGTCGACGCGCTGCACGCGCAGGCGCTCGAGTTGGCGCTCCGGCGCGGCGGGCTGCGCACGCTCACGCTGAGCGTGGAGCTCGACCCCACCCGACTCGCACGCGCCCTGCGCGCACTCCACCCGCGGGTTGTCGTGCTGACCGGCCACCGCGCATCGATGGATACGCTCGGGCGGCTGGTGTACGCGGCTCGGAGCGGCGAGCAGCCCATCGAGGTCTTCGACTACCGCGGCGCCCTGCCCGACACCGGGGCGAGCACCGTCGCGCGGCTGGGCGGCTCCCCGCTCGCGGCGCGGGACCTCGTGCTCGACGCTCTGGCGGCGGCGGAGCAGACCGGCACGCAGCGCGAGCCGGCCTCAGAGCCTCAGCAGGCGCCCCGCGCCGTCACCAGCGCCTGAACGCTCGCAACTGACGACTGACGACTGACGACCGTCGGGTTGGCACGGCGGACCTAAACTCCTCCGTCTATGCCGGAGCCCCACCGCGCGGTCGACTCGCGCCCAGATTTTCCGCGCCTCGAGGAGGAGGTCCTCGAGCGCTGGCGCGAGCGCGACGTGTTCCACGAGTCGATTCGCCGACGCGAGGGAGCGCCGGCTTGGGTCTTCTACGAGGGGCCGCCGACCGCCAACGGCCGACCCGGCTCCCACCACGTGCTCTCGCGCGTGTTCAAGGACATCTACCCGCGCTTTCAGACGATGCGCGGCTACCGGGTGGAGCGCAAGGGCGGCTGGGACTGCCACGGGCTGCCGGTGGAGATCGCGGTCGAACAGAAGCTCGGCATCACCTCCAAGGCGGAGATCGAGGAGAGGATCGGGATCGAGCGCTTCAACGCCGAATGCCGCAGCTCGGTGTTCGCCTACGTCGAGGAGTGGAACCGGCTGACCGAGCGGATCGGCTTCTGGATCGACCTCGACGACGCCTACCGCACGCTCGACGAGAGCTACATCGAGTCGGTCTGGTGGGCGCTCGCGCAGATCGACGAGCGCGGGCTGCTGTACGAGGGCAACAAGGTCGTCCCCTACTGCCCGCGCTGCGAGACGACGCTCTCCTCACACGAGGTCGCGCTCGGCTACCAGGACGTCGTAGATCCGAGCGTCTTCCTGAAGCTGCCAGTCGTCGGCGGCGAGGACCGGCTGCTCGTGTGGACGACGACGCCTTGGACGCTTCCCGGGAACGTCGCGGTCGCGGTGGCGCCCCGGGCGAGCTATGCGAGGGTGCGGGTCGGGGATGAGATGCTCGTGCTCGCCGAGGACCGTGTGCAGCCCGTGCTCGGAGAGGGGGCAGAGATCGTGGAGCGGTTCTCGGGCACGGAGCTGGTCGAGCGATACGGCTCCTACCGCGGACAGATCTTCAAGCTGAGCGATCGCGAGGACGGCCCGCTGCCGATTCTCGCGGACGAGTTCGTCACGACGGCGGACGGCACCGGGATCGTGCATCTCGCCCCGGCCTTCGGCGAGGACGACTACCGCGTGGCCGCGGCCGCGCCGCAGGTGCCGTTCGACCCCACCCGCGCGGGCACGCTCTACAACCCGGTGCGGGTGGACGGCACCTACGACGCGCGCGTGCTCGATCGCGACGGCCGTTCCTTCGAGGGTCGCTTCGTCAAGGACCCTGCGCTGACCGACGAGCTGATCGCGGATCTCGACGAGCGCGGCCTGCTGCTCGAGGTTCGCGACTACGAGCACTCCTACCCGCACTGCTGGCGCTGCGGCACGCCGCTGCTCTACTACGCCAAACCGTCCTGGTACATCGCCACGTCGAGGCTGCGCGAGGAGCTGCTGGCGGCCAACGAGACCGTGCAGTGGTACCCGCCGCACGTCAAGCACGGCCGCTTCGGGGACTGGCTGAAGAACAACGTCGACTGGGCGCTCTCGCGCGAGCGCTACTGGGGCACCCCGCTGCCCGTGTGGCGCTGCCCGACGGGACACCTGCACGTGGTCGCGTCCTTCGGCGAGCTCGCCGAGCGCTCGGGTAGGACGCTGGCCGATCACCACCGTCCCTTCGTCGACGAGCTCGAGTTCGCCTGTCCACACGACGCGGACGGCACCACCTGCGGAGAGCCCATGCGGCGCGTGCCCGAGGTGATCGACGTGTGGTTTGACTCGGGCGCGATGCCCTTCGCCCAGCACCACTTCCCCTTCGAGCACCAAGAGGTCTTCGAGCAGCGCTTCCCGGCCGACTTCATCTGCGAGGCCCAGGATCAGACG
>WNFG01004531.1_pt1 | contig 11689 bp, 10 predicted proteins | sample 5400431 | NCBI WGS metagenome assembly WNFG01 (sample SAMN13153346, study PRJNA577476) | soil metagenome | isolation source: 120 cm saprolite under Douglas fir tree site 2 hole 3 replicate 2 | place: USA:California | collected 2015-04-18
CGTTGTTCGTGGTGACAGCGGGCGAAGGCATTCGGGTACGCTCAGAAAAAGCGAAGAACGAAGGCTACTACTTTAAGTCGCACGGCTTGCAGGCGCTGGCAATCGAAAGCGCGGAAGCTTGCGCGGAATGGCTGCACCGGCGCATTCGAGAGGACTGGGGATTTCCCGATGCGCCAGAGATGACCATGGCGCAACGGTTCACTTCGCGCTACCGCGGGAAGCGCTATAGCTTTGGATATCCGGCGTGCCCGAATCTCGAAGATCAAGCCGGGTTGTGGAAATTATTGATGCCGGAAGAGATTGGGGTGCAACTTACGGAGGGCTTCATGATGGATCCCGAGGCGAGTGTGAGCGCGCTGGTGTTTCAGCACCCCGACTGCACCTACTTTTCGGCGGGAGATGCGACAGATGACTGAGCCCGGTGTGCCAGCACATGTAATCTGACAGAGCGCCTGCACCCTCGCAGCCATTTCAACAGGAAAAGAAGGGAGTCGCTCCGTTCGGAAATCCCAAAAACGACTAGCACAACTGTGAAACAGGTGTGCAAGACGTACAGAACGTGCACAACGTGCAACGCTACGGATTGTATTTAAGAGGATTCTCGAGTTCCAGAACACCCACCTGGCACCGAGCGAGTATCCGCTCACAAAGAGTGCGAATGGAAGGATGGCGACAGGGGCGGCTTAGCTGAATGGGAACAGACTCACGGAAAGAAGAAAGAAAGCGGAAGTGTGAACTAAATTGGGAGAAACCGATACTCCTCCAATCGTAGTATACCACCGCTGCCGAAGCGAAAAATAGTGTGGTAAGAGCTTATTGTTCAGTTGTTTACAGAAGGCACCCAAGAGTTATGGCTTGGCGAGTAGAGAGCGAAGGACAGCTACGGTGACCGACTGAGGCCATGCCCTGGACGGCAAGAAGGCACGCCTTGGGCCGCAATACCGACTCCCAGGCTTGGTAATCAGCTTCATTGGCGATACTGCCGACGGCCACCATGGCGTGCAACCTCCCGGCTCACCGTCGACGCAGATCGCTGCCGACATTTGGCATACCTGCTCCTACACCAAGGCAAGGAACCAGCGGCAGAGTTCCAGAACTTCCGGACCATCGCGGCCGCGTGGGCAATTCCTTGTGGGGTGTGCCTTGGCCCATCTCGGCCTCGCTCGCCTACGTGTCGCAAGGCGACACCACCAAGGCCAAGGCGGCCTATCAGCATTTCCTCACGCTCTGGAAAGACGCCGACCCGGAGATTCCTATCCTCATCGCTTCGAAAACGGAGGACGCGAAGCTGAAGTAACTGTTCGCAACTTTGACAGAAAAGCGAACAGTTACTTCGCCAGATGGAGATTGGTCCCTCAAAGTCGCGCAGCGTTCACTTATAACTGTCGGGTGCAGGGTTGGATTGAGTCTGGTAGTTCCGCTCTTGACGGGAGTCACTAGGGAGACTACTTGTACGGGAATTACAGTCTTTAAGGGGTTGTCCCCAAGTCACACCAATAGTACGAGTAGCCGAGATCTAGCGGATAGCGACCAGCCCCAACAGCGAGCCTCTGTGACTCAATCCGAGCCGCGGCGAGGCTGGTTTCGCTTGGAGAGCTCATGGCCAACCAGATCACGCCGCGCGACCGCGGAAAAAGTGCCCACCGGAAACTGGCGACGAGGCATTTGACTGAAGAGCTAGCGCACGATGATTTTGTGCTGCTCACACAACTTGCGATGCGCCCCGCCGCGGCTGACGATGCCTTCAAGAGCAAACTGGACAACTACGCGTCAAGAGGGGCTCCAGCCGTTCTCCTTGACAGGAACAAAAGCCGAAGCTATAAACTTTGTCCCATGATGCGATGTGCGAGAGTCGCGTTGGCTGTGGTTGTTATCCTCTCGATCTCGTACGTTCTGATCACCCCGGATCCTTCTGACGATGTTTACGGGGTCCTGCGACCGAATCATGCAGCCATGGCGCAAAGAGTGCTTGCTGTTTCACTCTGGGGATCCCAGGTTCCCGTAATTGTCTTGTTCCACTTGTTCACCCCCCCAAGTTGTACTCGAGACTTGGCCACGTTGAAATTGCTCGATCTCATCTCCGTTTGCCGCTGCTAGTCTTCTTTCCTCTTTCAAGAAGCAAAGACCGTCCCGGAGAAGTGCTGGCCATCCTTTAGGTGAGCGGAAGGCCGGGACAGGACCGTATGAGGCTCTAATCTTCGTCGGGAGACATTGATATGCCAAACCTACCTATGTTGTGTCTCACGAGCGCGCTTCGGGCCTGCCAGCGTCACCCGCTAGTCCTGAGCGAATCAGGACGGCAGCAACTGTTTGTCGGGTCGAGATCTTTGACTGCAAACATTGTTTCGACCGCCGCCGAAATCCTCGACCTTACGGCGTTCGTGAGCAGTCTGGTACCAGAACCGGACATGCTTGCCCCACGCTTTTTTCTTGCATCGCTCTTGCCGCGACATTGCAGACCCTGCGTGGTTGTGGTCTCACAAGGTAGCAGGGTTGCAGGAGTGTTGTATGGAGGAGAGCGCATGGTGGCGGGAATCCCGACCGGTATTGTGTTTGGAGACGCTACCCTCGGCACGATGGTCGCGGCCTGTCTAGAGGAAATAGAATCCGTTATGCATTGCGCAGTAGAGGCTCTGCTTAAGCACAAGGCTGCACTCAGGTTCAAGGTCGCTTCGGATCGCCTTCCGTTCCTGCAAGAAGAGAGCGCGAAGGCTAACGCAGACATCCACTTTTTCTGTGAAGAACACCACGCACATCTGGAACTCCCACGAACCTACGACGAATTTCTAGCTAAGGTCCGTCGCCCTACCCGTCACAATCTTTATCGCTATCGTCGAAGGAGCGAGCTAGCAGGCAATGAATTCTGCCCTGAACAGCCATTTACAGACTTTTGCGCTGCCGCGAAACGTTTGCTTCCAAAGGCGGCCTACCCGCCGCCGAAACGGGACTTTCAGCGATCCCTTGCCATGATTGAGGCCATGCCCTCTCGACTCCTGATTGGCTTGCGGCGAAGGGGCGGCGATTGGATTGGTCTCGCCGGTGGTTGGCACGCCGGTGGTTGCGCTTTCCTCGCCTTACAGTTCAATGATCGTACTTGTAGGGGAGAGTCCGTCTCGCTGGTATTGCGCTCTTATTTGATCGAGCAGCTAATCAATCGTGGGATTCGAGAACTTGTCTTTTGGGGTGGAGCATCGGCGCCGCTGAGCTTCTACACTGCCCCCCGCGAGGAATTCACGGTTTATATAGACTCCCAGTCGCATCCATGGCGCCTCGTCCGGCTGGCATGCATTACACTCGCCAAGCTCGCTCCGGTCAAATTTGGCAAGTGGCTGAAATGGGAGGTGCCCGACGCCAACGGATAAGCATGCGTGGTACGATTCGCTCTCCGGAATCGAACTGACCGATTGAAAGAACTGGGCGGACCGGAGAACGCCGAAGTCCCAGCTTGTGAGGGCAGTGTGACCGTGGTCGATAAGAAACAGCCTTTCCTGACCGTCTGTCAGTTTCTCAACGAAGAGGTTTGTGTTTGACCTGTCTGAGTTATGGCGAGGAAGCGTGGACTGCGCCTCAGTTGTAGCCCTCTCTAATCGTCCGCGAATCGAAGTCGACCACGCGCCGTCGCAGGCGACTCTCGTCGTGCGTTACACCAAACAAGACGACCATGACGAACAAGACCCTGAAAGCTGACTGGCTCGCCCGCGGGTGCGAAGAGCGAGCAAATTGAACGGGCGCGCGACCAGAAAAGCCGACAGAAAACGTTCGCGTTTCTTGCACGCGCGGCTTAGGTCCTGTGTGCCGTCCAGGCATGGTCGCAGTTAGGAGAGTTCGCGGCAGCTCAATTTTATTGAATTGCGGCTGCTCGCGCCGCGGCCCGTCCGATTCGGCTAACCCCTCATCGGACGACGCCGCAACAAAAGGATTTTATAGACTTCAAACATACATATAGCGTGAAATTAACGGATGATCCGAATAAGTTCACCGCATCAAGCGCAAAGAGAAGTGCAGGCCTGCTGGGCGCGGTGATAGAGGTGTGGGGCGCGGCTGCCGGCGAAGAGCTGAAAACTGTCCGGTGGTGGATGGGGAGAAACTGTCTGAGGAGAACAAATTGCCACTTGGTGGAAGTAAATTGGGACTCCCACCACGCTTGGATCTAGGGATGTGAACGTAAGTGAATCTCTAACATATTGGGTATAAACACTTTAAGTTGATCTAAGTAAAGGAATGTGATGGGATGGCCTTGGTATCGAACCTGCTCCGCCTAGGCGTGAAAACCCATGACAACAGGGGCGATTCACAGTTCGGACTATATGGCGGCGAGCGGTTTCGTGTGCGGGCAAGCTGCACCCGTGGAATCGTTGAATGCCCTAGTCGCGGAGATCGCGAAAACGGATATTCCTGTTCTTCTCGTGGGAGAAAGCGGGACTGGTAAAGAGGTTTATGCCCGATTAATCCACCGACTGTCTGGACTCGGCGGAGGAACTCTCAAGAAGGTGAATTGTGCAGCGCTGAACGCTGGACGATTGTTGGCAGAGATAGAGGTGGACCTTCTCTCCGGTAGTGAGAGTAAAGCAGCCGTGCCGCGAACTGTGTTTTTGGATGACGTGCACGAACTGGATGCCGCTTCTCAACGGGCAATACTTGCATTGCTGCCGGACGGGGAACCAAAAGGCTACCCGGGAAGGACCAGTTCGCGATTTATCTCCTCAACGTCGCGAAACTTGGAGAAGGAAATCGAAGCTGGGCGTTTTCGACGGGAACTGTATTTCCGAATCAACGGGGTGATTCTGCGTCTGCCGCCCCTGCGGGAGCGAAAGGAAGACATTCCGGCGCTGCTGGAATCCTTTTTCGTGAAACATTCGAATGAGTTAAAGAGAAACATTCCGGAATTGAGCAGCGATGCTCATGAGCTTCTTGATTCTTACGACTGGCCCGGGAATATACGCGAGCTGGAAAACGTTGCGAAAAAGATTGTTGCTGTTGGCGATCCAGCACTGGCGCTTGCTGATCTACGTGCGACTCGGGTAGCTATACAGGTAAACGATGAGAGCTGGCGAGGATTATCGCTCAAAGTTGCCTCACGGGCAGCTTCCCGGAGCGCAGAGCGCGAGTTGATACAAAGAGCTCTTGAGGGAACCCGCTGGAACCGGAAACGTGCGGCCCAGAATCTTCAGATCAGCTACAAGTCTCTGCTTTACAAAATTAAACAAACGGGCTTGGAAGGAAAGAAGACGGAGCGGGAGTGAAGAAATGGCCATGAGAAACGCGATCCTGGTGATTATGGCGGCCTGTTTGTTAACAGGTGGAACGAATGCAAGGAGTGCGCGTCGCACGCCGCAAGACAGGAAAGAAGAAGCGAAGGCGGCGAAAGGCCAAGCCACTGCAACAGCAACACAAAGCGAGGGGGAGGACCCCACCTACAAGATTGGACCGCAAGATGTTTTAAAGATCGACGTATGGAAAGAAGATCAACTCACGCGAACTGTGCCGGTACGTCCGGATGGGAAGATTACCCTGCCTTTGCTTAATGATGTTCAGGCGATTGGCTTGACTCCGATGGAACTGGCCAGCGCGATCAGCGATCAACTGAAAAAGTACATTAACAATCCCCAAGTGACGGTCAGCGTTACGGAGATCAATAGCCGGCGGATTTATGTGACGGGAGAAGTAACCAAGGCGGGCACCTACGCGTTGCTTCCGCACATGACTGTACTACAGGCGCTCTCAAGCAGCGGCGGGTTTACGCAGTTTGCCAGGGAGAAGAACATTTACGTGCTCAGAACGGAGAGCGGCAAACAGATTAGGATACCCTTCAATTACAAAGAGGCGGTCAAGGGAAAAAACCCTGCGCAGAATATTGAGTTGCTACCCGGCGATGTGATTGTGGTGCCATAAGGAAAAGAAATGAAGGGCTGGAGAAAACTCACACGCGGAATTGCCTTCTTGACGGCTGCATGTCTGGGGGCATTACCCCTTCTGGCCCAGCAAGATGAAGGGGAAAAGCCGAAGCCTGCGGCGCGCGTCTATCTGCCTCTTCCCGATCCCGGTAACAAGCAGCAGGAAACGGATCAGGAAACGCAAAAGATGCAGCCCGATAATGGGCCCTTGAGCGGAGTGCAGAACCCAACATTGGGTACCACGGAGATGCGCCACAGCTACTGGGTACCTGGGATTGAATACAGCAACAATGCACGTTCAAATTCCTTGAGCGCCGCGGCGGACACCTCCTGGAACACGACGAGTTACTTGAGCGGGAACGTGAGCCTGCTTGAAGCTTGGAGTCATTCCTTGCTTTCAGCGAATTATTCCGGTGGCGGTTTTTTTTCTACGGACGCGGTACAGGGAAATGTGCAATATCATCAACTGGCGACGGCGTATGAAATCGAACAACGAAGATGGCAAATGCTATTCGTTGACCAGTTCTCTCATTTACCGCAAAGCTCGTTTGGGTTTGGGGGCACGACTGGATTGGGCTTTCCGGGGATCATGGGGACTTTGGCGGTGCCACTGCCAGGGCTTCAGAATTCGTTTGTGCCTGGGCAAACCATTTTGACGACAAATGGCCCTCGCTACAGTAATGCCGGTGCCGTTCAGCTTACTTATCACGTGAGTTCGCGGGGCTCAATTACACTCGCAGGCGTCTACGGTACCCTGCGCTTCATCGATTCGGGAAATGTGAACAACGACAGCGAGATTCTGAATGCCGGTTACAACTACGCGATCAGCCGGAAGGATACCGTCGGATTGATTTACCGATTCAGCGCCTACCATTACCCGGGTGATCCACAAGCACTCGGCGATCACGTGGGCCAAGTTGCATACGGAAGGAAGATCACCGGCAGGGTGGGCCTGGAGCTAGCGGGTGGTCCGGAGGTCACCACATTCCGGGTCTCTATCGGAGGGTTGACGCGAAGGATTTCGGGGTCCGGAAACGCCGCGTTGACATACGCACTTGCCCGAAGCAGCGTTGCGCTGAGCTATACCCATGGGGTAAGCGGGGGCAGCGGAGTCTTTAGCGGGTCGGAAATCGATCAAGCAAACGCGACTTGGAGCAGACAGCTGACGCGAGTATGGAACGGCAACGCCAATTTCGGCTACGCAAAAAACCGCCAGATTTTGTCGTTCAACGGATTAACTTCGCCGGTTTATGATACGTGGCTCGCGGGAGCAGGCGTGAGCCGGGCGCTCGGGCGCGAAGCAAGCTTTTCTCTCGCTTATCAAGCCCAAATTCAAAATTCCAGTGTGGCGCTTTGCGGCAGCCCAAACTGCGGCACGAATTACACGGTGCACGAAATCTACGCCACTTTCCAATGGCACGCGAGACCAATTGTCTTGAGATAGCTCAGTCAATGTACCAGACAGGTCTCGGATCCATATTCTCCAGATCGAAAAGACATGAGAGAATGAGAGCGAGAATAGAAATAAAGCTGCAAACCGATAAAATATAGACGTCATGTACAAAAGCTATTTCGGGCTGAAAGACAATCCGTTTAACGTCAATCCGGATCCTCGCTACCTCTTTCTTACCAAAGAGATAGAAGAGGCTCTGAGCGGCTTGATGTATGGCGTTCAGAACCGAAAGGGCTTTATTACGCTCATCGGTGAAGTTGGCACGGGGAAGACTACACTTATAAACCGTCTTTTCGAGTGGTTACATCAACAGCGCGTAAGAACCGCGTTCCTATTTAATTCCCGGATGAATACGAATCAATTGTTCGATTTCATTCTGGCGGAATTTGGGATTTCCTGCGAGTCTCGGACCAAGAGTCAGCAGCTGATGAGCCTCAATCACTGGCTTCTCGACCGTTACCGTGCCGGTGAGACAACTGTTCTGATCGTAGACGAAGCACAAAACCTCACTCACCCGGTACTCGAAGAAATTCGGTTATTGACCAATCTTGAGACATCCACCGAGAAGCTGCTGCAAATCGTACTGGCGGGACAGCAAGAGCTGGAAGAGAAGCTGAAATTGCCACAACTGCGACAACTGCGCCAGCGGATCATGCTGCGCTGCAAGACTGCACCTTTGACGAAAGACCAGACGCGCGATTACATCGCCGAACGGCTCAGGATCGCAGGAGCAGCACCAGGCGGACAACCGATTTTCAGCCCAGCGGCTCTCGAAACAATACATCTCTATTCGATGGGAATTCCCCGTGTCGTGAATCTCCTATGCGAGCATGCGCTGATTAACGCGTACGTGGAGCAACAACGGCCAATTCAGCCAAAGATCATCGAGGACATCGCTAGAGAATTTCAGCTGGATCAGGTTGAACCGATCGCCTCCCCCGAGAGCGTGAGAACCAGTGCAGAGCTCTACAACTCTGAAGCATTTATTCAAAACCTTGGCGAAGCCTTGTCGCGCTTTAGATTGAACCCGTACGACCCGCCTTCGCGCGATAGAAAATAATCACGGAAGCCAAGTCACTCCGGACGATCCAGTCAAACTAAGCTGGCACGCAGGAGCTCCGCGAGCCAATTACATCCGTGCGATCGACTGAAAAGACACTGAGAAGCTCCGGTGTCCCTTACATTTTCGAGGTGATTCACAACCTGTGGTTTCGGCCGTGGGGATATGCGGCGCGGAAGCCGCTTGTCACATCGTGGTAAGAGTTTTCCCTAGCCTCCCATCTGGCGGGGAGATTTCTACCCCGGGTTGCTGTCTGGAAGCCGACCCCATCAAATGAACTCCTTTGTTTTCAGTTACTTCCAGAATAAGTCGTACTCGTCTCCGGTGGGAGGTCCAAGCGTGATGTGGCAAGTTGATTGCGACCGTTTCTATGTTATTTGCAAGCACTTGTTGTGGACTTCTAAGTTGTTGGTTTTACAGGGCCTAGAGTCAAATTGAGCTTATTGGCGGAAGACTGAAAGTGCAATTAATGGCGGTAGCGTGTCTGGTAAGCAGCGGGAATGCCTAAACCTCAGAATCATTGGATAAACAGGCTTCAGCTGAGTCCGAGCGATTTGTTAACACGGCGTTCTCCAACATGCTAAGCAGTTTTTCTAGTCTCAACGGTGATTCAACAAATCTTGCTCCGCAGAGGAACGAGCGAACATGATCCGAGTGGGTGTAATCGGTTACGGCTATTGGGGACCCAATATCGTGAGGAATTTGCATGGTCTCGATAGCACGCGCGTGGAAATGGTGTGCGACAAGAGCCCTTCCGCATTGGCCCGTGTGCGTAAGACCTATCCGGGCATTGCCACTACGTCCGACTGCGGAGAGTTATTGCGCTCACCGCAGATTGACGCCGTCGCCGTAATTACACCTGTCTGGACGCATTACGAACTGGCCAAGACCGCGCTTGAGAATGGCAAACATGTCTTCGTGGAGAAGCCTTTCACTGCCAGCGCGGCCCAGGCCGAGGAACTGATCGAATTGGCGGCTCGCAAGAAACTCACCATCATGGTAGACCACACGTTCTTGTTTACCGGTGCAGTCCGCAAAATCCGCGAATTGATCGAAAACAAAGAGCTGGGTGACTTGTATTACTACGACTCGCTGCGCGTCAATTTAGGGCTATTTCAGCATGACGTGAGTGTGATCTGGGACCTGGCACCACACGATCTATCCATCATGGATCACCTGATAAAAAAAGAGCCCGAGGCCATCGTTGCCACCGGTGAGAAGCATTTAAACGGAGTGGAAGATGTCGCGTTCATGACGATTTATTTCCCACAGAACGTGATCGCCCATGTCAATGTGAACTGGCTTTCGCCGGTAAAAATTCGCACGACGCTGATCGGCGGGCAGAAAAAAATGCTCGTTTGGAACGATATTGTCGCGGACGAAAAGGTGCGCGTCTACGACAAGGGTGTGCAGATCAGCTCAGGAGATGGAATTCGAGACCTGCTGGTCAACTACCGCAGTGGAGATATGTGGGCGCCGCAGATCGAACAGTTGGAAGCATTGCGCGTCGAGCTCGGCTACTTCGCGGATTGTATCACGCAAAACAAAACGCCATTCAACGACGGGCACGCAGGCCTTCGCGTTGTTCGTATGTTGGAGGCGGCTGATCGTTCGATTCAAAAGAGAGGTGAGTTGGTGCGCCTGTGAACGAATTCTGCTCAATTACTCCTGACGTGAAGCTGGGAACTGGAGTTAAGCTTTCCAAGTTCATTAACTTGTACGGCTGCGAAATTGGCGACGATACCAAAATCGGTGCATTTGTCGAGATTCAGAAAAACGCCTTTATTGGAAAGAGATGCAAGATATCGAGCCACACCTTCGTATGCGAGGGTGTCACGATTGAGGACAATGTCTTCATCGGCCATGGCGTGACTTTCATCAACGATGCCTACCCGCGCGCGGCCACACCCGACGGGCAGTTGCAGACTGAAAAAGATTGGAAGGTCGAAAAGACACTCATCAAGAAGGGCGCTTCAATCGGCTCGGGAGTAACGATTCTTTGCGGCGTGACGGTTGGCGAGGATGCAATTGTCGGTGCCGGCAGCGTGGTCACTAAAGACGTTCCCGCAAATGCCATCGTTGCGGGAAACCCGGCACGTCTAAAGAGATACAACGATACGAAGGCGGCGGTTGTTATGGGAGAACAAAAGTGAACGACGAGAATCGCATACCGTTCTTGGATCTTGCGGCACCGCACATCGAGCTCGAGCAACAGCTGACGGATGTTTTCCAACGCGCGCTCCGCACTGCCAGTTTTGTTGGCGGTCCGATGGTGGAACAATTCGAGCACGACTTCGCGGAATTTTGCGGTACAAAATATTGTGTCGGCGTGAGCAGCGGAACGGATGCGTTACGCCTCGCACTGATAGCTGCCGGGGTGAAACCCGGCGATGTTGTTGTTACCGTGCCGAATACGTTTATTGCGACCACCGAGGCGATTTCCCAGGCGGGAGCTGAACCCCGGTTCGTGGACATCGACGAGCGCACCTACAATATGAACCCAGAGAAGCTGCGTGAATACCTGGAGAACTCTTGCACGGTTGACGCCCGGCTTGGCGTGGTGATCGAAAACAAGAGCGGTAAGCCGGTTACAGCCATCGTGCCTGTTCATCTGTATGGACAGATGGCCGATATGGACCGGCTCATGGAAATAGCTGAGCGATACAAGCTGATCGTCGTCGAAGACGCTTGCCAGGCCCACGGCGCCCAATATTTCTCGGAGAAGGAAGGCCGTTGGCGAGTGGCCGGTTCGATCGGGAAAGCTGCTGCCTTCAGCTTCTACCCCGGCAAGAACCTGGGTGCGTGCGGCGAAGCAGGTGCGGTCACGACCAATGATGAGGCCATCGCGCAAGAATCTCGGATGCTGCGCGATCACGGGCAATCGAAGAGGTATTACCACGAAATCGAAGGGTACAACGGGCGGCTTGATGCGATCCAAGCCGGAATCTTGCAAGCGAAACTTGAGCATCTTGCGGAGTGGAATGCGCTGCGCCGTGCAGCAGCAGCTCGTTATCATGAACTCTTTTGCACAATTGACAGTGACAGGGTCTTTGTGACGAACGAACCAGATTGGGCCCGATCTGTTTATCACCTTTTTGTGGTGAGAGTTAAGAATCGAGAAGGACTGATGAAGCATTTCTCATCCATCGGCATAGGCACGGGAATTCACTATCCGATTCCGTTGCACCTTCAGAACGCGTATACCGCGCTTGGGCATAAGAAGGGGGATTTTCCCGTCGCAGAACAGGTTGCTGCAGAAGTCCTTTCTCTTCCTATGTATCC
>WNFG01008984.1_pt1 | contig 11689 bp, 7 predicted proteins | sample 5400431 | NCBI WGS metagenome assembly WNFG01 (sample SAMN13153346, study PRJNA577476) | soil metagenome | isolation source: 120 cm saprolite under Douglas fir tree site 2 hole 3 replicate 2 | place: USA:California | collected 2015-04-18
AGCCAGTCGTCCACGTTGGTAATGATGGAGGGCTGCTTGGAAAGCCCAAATACGTCCGCGCCGAGACGGAAGACGCGTGTCGCCACGTATTGATTCGCGCCATTGATCAGGCTGACGACGGCGATCACCGCCGCCACACCGATAACCACGCCGACGAGCGTCAAGATGCTGCGCAGCTTGTGCGCCCAAAGGCTGGAAGCGGAAATGGCCACCGCCTCGGACAAATTCATAGTGGTCGGACGCGGCATAGACCCCGGAGACACCAATGCACCTCATCCTAACATACGCGGGGAAGCATGCCGGAGTAACGCTAGTACGTGGGAGGCTCGTCTAATCTGGCTACAGAATCCTGACATTACGGGTTGGGTCTGAAGAAATTGAAAAGAGATTCGTCCCTCCGCCAACCCGTCCGGAGCGCGAAAATGCGCGCTTCTTTCGGACGCAAAAAGAAAAAGGCGGGGAGTAAAAACTCCCCGCCGATTTGATTATAAATTGCCGCGACAATTAGAATGTCAGCTTGACGCCAAATTGCCATTGCCGTGGCACGCCGTACCAGTTGACACCAGAGGCCGAGCCCGGGGCTACAAGGTTTGTCCGGCCCGTGCAGGGGCCTGGATTGTTGACAGGGTCGCAACCTGGCTGATCGTGCGCCGTCGTTCCGTTCACGGACCCTACGGTCCCGCTCAGGACGCCGCTCATGGTGTTTCCTCCCGGATCCCAATTCTGGAAGTTGAACACGTTAAAAAGGGCGATCTGCGGCTCAACGACGACGCGCTCCGCGAGGCCATGGAACACCTTGCTGGGATGGAGCCGCCAGCTCACGGTTATGTCCGCCGTGAAACGCGGTGACAAACCGATTTGGTGACCAGGCCCCGTCCGAATGGGGCAGCCCGGCGCAGGATCCTGGATAGGAGGTGCTAGGCAAACGTGCGGGGTGACCGCACCCAAGGCGACGAGTTGCGCCTGCGTAAACAGGTTCGCACTGACGAGAGCCTGCCCCGCAGGTGTCAGTTGTCCGGAGCCGTTGCCGTTATAGGAGGTAATCAGATTGTTGAGCTGTCCCGGCTTGATGGTGCGGTCGAACGATCCAATGTTCGTGCCTGGAAGGACATCGCCCACTGTGCCGTCGCCGGTGACATCGGACCGGAAGATCTCCCCGGGCGATCCGGAGTTTGGAAGTAAGAGGGTTAACGCTCCTGCGGTTGCCCAATGGCTCGACATGGACAAGCGCGTGGCTCCGGGGAGGTCCATCGTTGCCCCGACACCCACAATGTGCGTCCTATCCAAGCCATTAGGTCCAAAGAACTTGTTCGGTTTGTCGAAGTCCGTGGAATTGTTGATGAAGTCCTGGTCCGCCGCCTGGCTCTTGAAGCGCGAGAGGGCATAGGAGCTCAACAGGCTGAGCCGGTGGATGCCTGGCAGGGGATGATCCAAGTTGGATTTCAGCGAAACTTGCAAGGCGTTGTACACCGAGCGCCCGATTGGCATCAGCATTTGGTTTTCGCCCAGGTTGGGATTGAGCCCCGGGAAAGCACAGGTTGGGCACGGAAAACCAGCGGCGAATACGGTTCCCGAATCGAGTCCATTATTGGCGTAGTCCGATATCGAAGCACCGGCAGCAATGGCGCAGTTGACGGATGCGGCGTCGAAGCCGCTTCCACACCCGAAACCAGCATTGGTCGCGGAAATAGCGCCCTGGGCGTTCGCGACGTTCAGCGTCCTTGCTGCGCCAACATGGTTGACGTCGATGCCAAGCAGATAGTGAAGCGATACGTTTCTCACGTAGTCCACTGTAAGCACCGTGGCGCGGCCAAATTGATGTTGGATGCCACCGTTCATCTGAATGGAGTATGGGGAGCGGTAATTGGGAGCGATGAGCTGGTCACCGGTCGCATCAACTCCCTCAGCCAGCGTGTTTCCGACAAAGCTGCCGTTGGACTGGGGGCCAGCAGCGACTACTGCTGCCTGATATTGCTTCTGGAAGGCAGCAATATTACCCACTACGTTGCCGATCGGCTGTCCGCAGAAGGTTGGCGTAATGGAGGTTCCGTCGGGCAGCGGAACAGCTAACGAACTGCCAAAGATGCAGGCCAGGCCCGTTCCGAAGAACAACCCCTTCTGCAGGCGGGCCGGCCGGTCAAAAAGTACGTTGTTGAAGACGGCGTTCTCGTAATAGATGCCGCCGCCAGCACGGAAGACGGTCTTCCCGGTTCCGGTCGGATCCCAGGCAATGCCAAGATGCGGTGAAAAGTTCTTGTTTGGCTGATGGACCTTATTGCCCAGGCCGGCACCGAACTGATTCAAAGCAGGGATGGCGGCGAGATCGCTGTCTGAACGGCCGGTATCACGGACATAGTGGACACCGTAGGTAATCGTCAACCGCTTAGTGGCCTTCCAACTGTCGCCCGCATACCATGCGAAGCGGGTATCAAATTGTCCGCCAGCAGGGAAGCCGAACTGAGGTATATCGGTAAAGAATCCCTGACCGTTGCCCATCAGGACGTTCTGCACCGGGTAGTTGAGGGGGTTGTTAATCCCGCCGGGAAAGGGACCGCTAGCGGCAAAGGCTTCTGTCGAGGAGCCGAGAATCGACCCAACGGCTGGGGCGACGCCAAAGAACTTCGCGAAGCCGCCGCCTAGAATGCGGTTGACTCCGATGCCGTAACGCAGGTTATGGGAGCCAAAGGTGAAGCTCCCGTCATACTTTCCCTGCTTGTTGCTCTGGTAAGTCTGCTGAGGCGCCAGAATATTTGTCCCAGAACAAAAGGACTCTCCCCCGCCCAGACACGTAAAGTCCAGAAAGGGAGCAATGATCAGTGAGATGCCGGGGGCGGGATTCGTTACGCCCTGCGTAGCGTCGACGATGCCGTTGCGGAACTTCATGTAGCCCACGCGGAACTGGTTGGTGAAACGTCCCTTTGAAAAGTCCGTCCCCGCCGCGTAGACGGGCGTGTGATCCACGTTTGCGAAGGGTTGATATACACCGGGATTGAATCCGCGGACGCTCAGGTTTTGATCATACGAAAAGCGGAAGAAGGCCTTCCAGGTGCCCTTGATGTTCCAATCCAACTTGGCGACATATTCGGACTCGTGGAACGGAGAACCGAAATTTCCGGAAAGGGCCGAAAATGGGGATGTGAGACTCACGGGCGACTGTAGTTTTTGTGCTGTGCGTTCCGCGTCGAGAAAGTAGAAGACCTTGTCCTTAACGAACCAACCGCCGAGGTTCCCACCATACTGATTGCGCCCAAATTCCAGCGCGGGCTGAGTGGATGTAATTGGGGCAATGCGGGCCGAGGTCCGATTGCTGCGGCCATAGTAAAACAGCTGGCCATGAATATCGTTGGTGCCGGACTTGGATAGAATATTAACCGATCCGGACGACGTCAGTTCAGTGGAAATATCAAGCGAGGACTGGTTGACGTTGAACTCCTCAATGGCGCTCAAAGGAAGGTTTTGGGTGGTGGTGCCGACGGTCTCGTCGCTGATGTCCAGACCGTCGACTTCGATGCGCGCCGTGCGTCCTGATCTTCCCCCGAAAGAGATCGAGGAAAACCCGTTCTTCGTGGGATCGAAGTTCGCGCCGTCCTGCACTTGCACGCCGGGCTCCAGCGATGCCAAGTCCAGGAAGTTCCGGCCGTCCACAGGCAGCTCTTCAATTTGCCTGGATGTGATCACATCCTGCACCGTCGCTTGCTGCGTGTTGACGGCGACGGCGTTGGCCTCCACCATGATTACCGTAGACTCCGAGCCGAGCTCCAGTGTGAGATTCACCGTAGAGATGACACTGAGCGCCGCGTGCACTAACGTCTCGGCCGTCTTGAAACCCTTTGCTTCCACACGGACGAGGTACTCTCCGGGAATTAGGGCCGCGACGTTGAACGCCCCTGTCGCGTTAGTAGAGGTTGGAGATATCTGCCCGGTGGCCTTGCTCGTGACCGTGATTTTCGCGCCATTCACGGCTCCGCCCTGCGGGTCGACGATGGTTCCTTGTATGCTTCCTGTTCCGACGGTGGCTTGAGCAGTGACCGGTGTTGGCGTAGCTAGCGCAAGCAAGATGAGAATCCCGCTGACGATGGCAAACAAACTGGTCGTTCTGAGCAAAGGACGCATTGCCCTTACATTTTTCAACATGCTAGAACTCCTTTCGATACCTCGCGGATTCGAGAAGTTAGTCGTGGCGTGCAAATCGAAACGAGGAAACTTAAGGGAGTCCACCCCACTCCCCCTAAATTCGGGCACATACTCTCATAAAACATGCATAACTTGTGCCAAAATTTATGATTATTTTATGTTTCTATAAGACATTTAGATTGAAGCAGATAGAACTCATTTATGGGTGAGGCACGTAATTCTTGATTGCCAATACTTCCCGATTCTTTGAGAAACATACAGAATTATGGATTATTGCCAGGTTGGACCCGCGCGTAACCCGAATGGTGTCATGACCTTCCAAAGCCCAACTGCATTTGTGAAATCGCTTCTTAGCCCTGGTGGCGGATGCGCTCGGCGAGGGACCGAGCCCGCTGGCGGGCGATATCCACGAAGTGTGAATCGCCGGCGATTTGGTCGAGCAGGGGCACGACCCGCTGCGGTTCCGGCAAAAGGCTGCGGTTTAGGTCCGATTCGAATTGCAGCAAAGCGTCGTTGATTCCCAGGCGGTCGTACTTCATGCGCCGTGAAATCAAGTCCACATGTTCCTGTTGACGCGCCAGCCCCTCAAAAATCTGAAGTAGCTGCGCAGCCGCCGAATTCAAAGTGTAGTTGAATTTTGCTTCATGGACTTCCGCACCGGATTCCCAGCGAAACGTTTTCTCGCCGAGGTTCGCGATTTTGCGGTGCACATGCAGATCTTGTCCCTGAAAATGTTTGAGTTGCGACACCAGATCGAACATCTTCGTGCGCCAGGCCGCGCTCACTTGAAATGGCAGCGCGCCGGCATCCTCATCCAACTGCCGGATTTCATAAGCGCCGGTATCCGAATCTTCCCGCACGCTGATTTCGATGAATTCGGGTGAGCTTCCTTTGAAGACGCGCCGAAAGGTCAGCTTGGCGACGGACGGAGCCGGAACCGAGAGCGCCGCGGAAGCCAGCATCGAGGCAACAGCAATCAGCAGAGAAAATCGCAGCAGGGAAGTCTTCATGGTCCTTTCTGATCGCAAAGCCATCAAAGTCGTTTGTGACCGCAAGCGGTCAAAGTCATGTGCGACCGCAAAACGGTTAAAGTCATGTGTGACCGCAGAGCGGTCAACGCATCGATTCGATGCGCCGCAGTCGGTGCGCGTTGTGCTGCCAAAACTAGTCTAATTTAGACTAGTTGATTAGACTAGTTGGCGGGACCTGCCGCTGCGCTTCGCCCCCGCGGCTTCGCCAGCACATTTCGCCCCGGCAGCCCAAAACGCAGCCGCGCTTGTTCCGTTTGCAAATGGCACAGCGCCACAGCGAGCGCGTCAGCCGCGTCCGAAGGCTCCGGCGTCTCGTTCATCGAAAGCAGCGCGCGCACCATCATTTGCATTTGGCGCTTGTCGGCGTGGCCGTGACCAGCGACGGAAGCTTTCACTTCGCGAGGCGCGTAGCTGTAGACCATCACATTGCACTGCGCCGCGGCAAGCAGGATCACGCCGCGTACTTCGGCAAGCTTTAGCGCGGTGCGCATATTCAGCGCCGTGAATACGCTTTCGACAGCCAGAGCATCCGGAGAGAACTCGCCGATCAAATTGCAAACGCGAGCGTGAACATCCTGCAGTGCCGCGCCAGCGCATTCCTTCTGGCGCTTCGCCGCCACTTTCAGGGCCCCATAATGAAGCATGCGGCAATGCCGTCCGTCGCTCTCAACGATTCCGTAGCCCGTCGGCCCGGCAGCGGCGGGGTCTATCCCGAGAACACGCAGCCAGCCGATAGTCTTGAGAACTTCGCTCATCGTTCATCAGTCTACGGCGAACACAGGGCTCTCGCCAACCTTTTGTAAGCGCTTCGTTGCGCTAGGTGAGCCTGGTGCGGTTACCGGTAAATGACGCACATCACATTTCGAATTGACGCCGCCGTTCCTCGGACTTACTATGAGAGCCGGTTAATCCTCTCACTGTAGTCCCCCTTTCTTCATTATTACTGCCGGGAGCAATCTCCCGGGGAAATGAACCATTTCGAATGGAAGATCTTTCTTTTGCAAAACGCGCGATTCCTTGCGCCAATGCTGATTCCGCACCGGATGAAATCCGTACGCCCGAAGTTTCTAATCCTTTTGCTGACTCCCTCTCCGTCGGCGACTCTGAGAGAGAGGGCCATTATCAATGAATCGCAAAGATCGAGGCGAAAGCCATACTGTCCGCGAGAAAGCCAAACTTTTTGACGGCTCGATCGTCGGCACTGCTCAGCAGGCTGTCGACTTCATTACCAATATTCTGGAGTCGTCCACTGAGTACTCGGTGATCGCCAAAGACATCACCGGAAAGATTGTCCTTTGGAATGAGGGCGCGCGCCGCTTGTACGGTTACGAGCCCGATGAAGTTGTTGGCAAGGCAAACTCCTCGATACTTCATCCGCCCCAGGATGTTAAGGCTGGCGTTCCCGAGCGTATCATGCGGGCTGCACTCGAACAGGGCAAGTGGGAAGGAACGCTTACGCGGCGGCGCAGAAATGGGGAGCAGTTCCCCGCGCGTGTCGTGATTACGCCGCGCCGTGACGTCTCGGGCACGGCCGTGGGTTTTCTCCTGATCTCCAAGGATATCTCCGACGAAATCCGCCTCACCGAGTATGCGAGGAGCCTGATCGAAGCCAGCTTGGACCCCCTGGTTACCATCAGCACGGAAGGGAAAATCACCGACGTCAACGAGGCTACGGTGAGAGTCACCGGCGCGCCGCGCGAAAAACTAATCGGTGCGGATTTCGCAAACTACTTTACTGAACCGGAAAAGGCTCGCGAGGGCTACCAGAAGGCGTTCCTGGAGGGCTTCGTCACCGACTATCCACTGACCATCCGCCACGCCGGCGGACGGCTGACGGATGTGTTGTACAACGCCTCGGTGTATAAGGACGCTCGAGGCAACGTCCTGGGGGTATTCGCAGCGGCCCGCGATATCACCGGGCGCAAAAAAGCAGAGGAGAAGTTTGGCGCTTTGCTCGAAGCCGCGCCCGACGCCATTGTGATCGTCAATCGGGAAGGCCGGATCGTCCTCGTCAATGCCCAGACCCAAAAACTCTTTGGATATGCGCGCCAAGAACTGCTCGGCCAGTTGGTTGAAATACTGGTTCCCCAGCGGTTTCGCGCCGCCCACCCTGGACACCGAACGGGCTTCTTCGCCAAACCCGCCGCGCGCTCGATGGGTGCCGGGCTTGAACTGTACGGCCAGCGCAAGGACGGCGCCGAATTCCCTGTGGAGATCAGCCTGAGCCCCCTGGAAACGGAGGAAGGCACACTCACGATGAGCGCGATCCGTGACATTACCGATCGCAAGCGCGCGGAACTCAAATTCAAGGGCTTGTTGGAGTCAGCGCCGGACGCCATCGTAATCGTGAATCCGCAAGGTGAGATCGTTCTGGTCAATTCCCAGACGGAAAAGATATTCGGTTATCCGCGGAACGAACTGGTGGGGCAGAAGATTGAATTGCTCGTTCCGGAGCGTTTTCGCGGGAAGCATCCCCACCATCGCACTGGTTTTTTTGCGGAACCCCGCGCACGGTCCATGGGGGCTAGCTTGGAGCTTTACGGTCTGCGCAAGGACGGCGCCGAATTTCCCGTGGAGATCAGCCTGAGCCCGCTGGAAACCGAGGAAGGCACGCTCACGATGAGCGCCATCCGCGATATCACGGCACAAAAGCAAGCCTCGCAATATGCGCGGAGCCTGATCGAGGCTAGCTTGGACCCGCTGGTCACCATCAGTCCCGAAGGCAAAATCACTGACGTCAATGAGGCCACCGCCAAGATCACTGGCGCAGCGCGGGAGAGGCTGATTGGGACAGATTTTTGGAACTATTTCACGGAACCGGAAAAGGCGCGCGAAGCTTACCGGCAAGCGTTCGCCAGGGGTTTTGTCACGGATTATCCTTTGACGATTCGCCACACCGACGGGCGGTTGTCCCACGTCCTGTACAACGCTTCTGTCTACAAAGACACCATGGGCAGGGTGCTGGGCGTCTTTGCCGCTGCGCGAGACGTTACACCGCTTAAGAAGGCCGAGGTGGAATTGGCGGACCAACGCACTCGAGAACTCGAGCGGCTGGCGGAGTTGGAACGGTTTCAAAAACTCACCGTTGGCCGCGAATTGAAGATGATCGAGTTGAAGAAAGAGGTCGACGACCTCAAGCGCCGGCTCGCAGAGCGGACGGTATCAGCCTGATGACTATGAGCACTCCCAAATCAGTCCTCAGCCACCAAGTAACGCCACCGGGCGTCGACCGCGATTGGAACTCGATCGAGAATGGCCAACCTGCTTTGCTGAACATCCTGGAAGACTTCGCCGCGGAAAAAACGGGCTCGCAGAGAGCGGTGCTGAATATTCTCGAGGATTTCGCCGTCGAGAGGAGCGGCATGGAGAACGGACAGCGGGCCATGCTCAATATTTTCGAAGACTTTGATGCCGAAAGAAAAAACTCGGAAGGTTCGCAACGCGCCATGCTGAATATCCTGGAGGACTTCGACGCCGAAAAAATCAAGGTGAAGCTGGCAAACCAGCAACTCGGGAGCGAGATTGAAGAGAGGAAGCGCGCCGAGGAGGAGACGCTGCGAGTCAACCGGGAAGTAGTAACCGCCAACAAAGAGCTCGAAGCCTTCAGTTATTCGGTTTCCCACGATCTGCGAGCTCCGCTGCGCAGCATTGATGGCTTCAGCCAGGCCTTGCTGGAAGACTGCGCGGGGGCGCTCGATGAACAAGGAACGAATTACCTGCGCCGCGTTCGCGCCGCGACGCAGCGGATGGGGCAGCTGATTGACGATCTATTGAATCTTTCCCGGATGACCCGCGCGGCGATGCATCCCGAAAGAGTAAACATCAGTGCTCTCGCGCGCTCAGTTGCCGCCGAGTTGCAGCGCACTCAGCCCGAACGCCATGTGGAGTTTCAGGTTGAAGAGGGTCTCGAAGCGCTGGCGGATGCGCATCTTCTACGCATCGTTCTCGAAAACTTACTTGGCAACGCCTGGAAATTTACTTCCAAGCGCGCGGATGCGCGCGTCGAACTCGGCGCGGCCGAGTCCAGAGGCGTTCTTGCGTACTTCGTCCGCGATAACGGCGCCGGATTTGACGCTTCCCACACCGACCGCCTGTTCGGCGCGTTCCAGCGTCTCCATGCCATGTCGGAGTTTCCCGGAACGGGGATCGGCTTGGCGACGGTGCAGCGCATCATCCAGCGTCACGGCGGCGGAGTTTGGGCGGAGGGCGTGGTCGACCGCGGCGCAAGTTTTTATTTCACGCTTGCAGGGCACTACAGTGAGGAGGGAACTCATGGAGAATAAAACGATACTACTGGTGGAAGATAATGCGGACGACGAAGACCTGACGGTCAGGGCGCTGCGGAAGAACAATATCGTCAACGAGGTGTTCGTCGCGCGCGATGGCGTGGAGGCGCTGGATTATCTCTTCGGGCAAGGCGCTCATGCCGGCCGGGATCTCCGCTCAATGCCCCAGGTGGTTCTGCTCGATCTGAAGCTGCCCAAGCTGGATGGCCTCGGCCTGCTACGCCGGCTTCGCGCGGATGACCGGACAAAGTGCTTGCCGGTGGTCATTCTTACTTCGTCTAACGAAGAGAAGGACCGCATTGATGGCTACAATCTCGGAGCCAACAGCTATGTGCGCAAGCCAGTGGATTTTAACCAGTTCAGCGAAGCGGCACGTCAGCTGGGGCTTTATTGGCTGGTTCTAAACGAGCCCGTCCCGCCCTCGAGGAGCGCATGAATGGGAGTGCCTCTCTGCGTATTGTTCATTGACGACTCGGAAGACGATGTCGCACTGCAGGTTCGGCTGCTGCGTCAAGCAGGGTACGACCTGGAGTTTGAGCGTGTCGATTCGCCGCCAGCCTTAACTGCGGCGCTCAACCAAAAGTGGCACGTCATTATCTCGGATTACTCCATGCCGCACTTCATGGGGACGGACGCTCTCAAGCTGGTGCGAGACCGGGGATTAGACATTCCCTTTCTATTCGTTTCCGGGACCATGGGGGAAGAAACGGCGGTGATGGCGTTGAAGAATGGCGCGCAAGACTATCTAACGAAAACCAACCTGGGCCGGCTGATTCCTGCCGTTCAGCGAGAGATGCGCGAAGCGGAAGAGCGAAGGCATCGCCAGGGACTGGAAAAACAGATCCACCAACTTCAGCGTTTTGAGGCCATTGGGAGGCTCGCGGGAGGCGTGGCCCATGACTTCAACAACGTTATCGGCGTAATCATGGGCTACTCCGAGATGCTTCGCGACAAACTCAACTCGGACCCCAAACTCTCGGCGCTAGTGACGGCAGTGCTAAAAGCCGCCGAACGCGGTGGCACGCTCACACGGCAGCTTCTGGCCTTCAGCCGCCAGCAGGTGCTGGAGCCTCGGGTCATCAACATTCAGGAGCACATGAATAGCATTGAAGATTTGCTTCGTCGTGTCCTCGGGGAAGATATCCGCCTCACCGTCAGCCCCGGCGGAAACCCCGTTCGCCTTCGTGCTGATCCGGCACAACTCGAACAGGTCATCATGAATCTCGTTGTCAACGCCCGCGATGCCATGCCTTCCGGCGGCAGCCTTAGCATCGCAATCTCAGACACGCATCTGGATGCCGAATATTGCAAGCAAAATCCCGACACCCGTCCAGGGAGCTACGTGTGCATCGCGGTGACGGACACCGGATGCGGAATGAGCCGCGAAGTTGTGTCCCGCCTGTTTGAGCCCTTTTTCACCACCAAGGAGAGCGGCAAGGGCACCGGTTTGGGCCTAGCGACGGTCTATGGAATTGTCAAACAAAGCGCTGGACATATCACGGTCTACAGCGAAGTCGGCCATGGCACCACCTTCAAGGTTTATTTGCCTCTCTCGGAGGAACCAGTCTCCAAGGCGGAGACGGCCACGCTCCATGGCACTGATCCAAGCGGCACGGAGACGATACTCCTCGTCGAGGATGAAGCTTCTCTTCTCGAGGTCACTTCCGAGTACCTCAGTAGCAAAGGGTATTGTGTGGTTGTGGCTTCCGATGCCGACTCGGCCATCGCGGCGGCCGATAAGAGTGCGCGCCGCATCGATTTGCTGCTCACCGACGTCATTCTTCCGGGGAATAGCGGCGTCCAACTGGCGCAGTGTCTGGCTGCCGGAATTCCGCAGATGCGCGTCCTTTACGTTTCTGGTTACACCGCGGACGCCATTGAGCATCACGGCGGCCATGCCGCGAATTTTGCTTTCCTCAGCAAGCCTTTCTCGCTCAGCACGCTTGCTCGCAAAATTCGCGCGGTCCTCGATGCGGAACATTTCGAGCCTATTCAAGCTGCCGCGGTTTCCAAAGGGGTTCGCCAATAAAAGAAAAGAGGCCACTGCGTCGGCACAGTGGCCTAAAAAAATGAAATCAATAATCAATTAATTCAAATCAGTTGGCGCCGACGGCGGCCTGAATTTCGGATTCGTCGATATCGAAGTTCGCGTAAACGTGTTGCACGTCGTCGTGTTCCTCGAGGGCTTCTACCAGGCGCACCATTTGCGTGGCCTGTGCGCCCGTCAGCTTGATGTAG
>WNFG01008465.1_pt2 | contig 11686 bp, 9 predicted proteins | sample 5400431 | NCBI WGS metagenome assembly WNFG01 (sample SAMN13153346, study PRJNA577476) | soil metagenome | isolation source: 120 cm saprolite under Douglas fir tree site 2 hole 3 replicate 2 | place: USA:California | collected 2015-04-18
TGAAACGGCTCCGATCGTCAAGCGGCGTTATCGCTTCCGCTTTTTTCCAGGCGATGGCGGCCTTCAGGTGTTGGCCGTCGAGAAAAAAAACGTCTCCGGCGATCACAAGCAATTTTGCTGACCGTTTTGATTGCGGATCGCGCTCAGCTTCCTCGACCAGAATCTTCTCGGCGGATTGATAGTCCCGCTGTTTAATGGCCCTTTCGATCTCTGCAACGCGCAAGGCATCTAGCTGCAAGTCCGAAAGCCGGTTCGAGAGATTCGCCGAGGACGGATAGTCTTGTTGCGATTCGGGAACTCCGCCAGCACCAGGCAATCCGGTACATAGAATCAGAGCTGAAAGCAGGACAATGCGTACTTTTTTCATCACGACCGCGCGCGCATCAAGGCGCTGAACCCTCGAGCGCCTTCTCAATCCCTGCCCGTACTTCGGCTGCCGCCATGCTTTCGGGTACGAGTTTCTGCTCCAGCGTAATTTCCACGAGCGCCTGGTTGTATCTTCCCTGCTTCAGCAAGATCTCACCCATCGCCAGATGAACCTCGGCCATTTTGGGATCCGCATTGGCGGCTCGCTGATAGGCAGCCAGTGCCAGATCGTATTTTCCTTGGTCCGCGTACTCCTGTCCCAAGCCCTGTTGCAATCGCGCGGAATTAGGGCTGATTCGCGCAATCTGCTGATACGACCATCCGGAGAGCTTCATCCAACTTTTGCCCATTTGATAGGCGTACTCCGTTTCGTGCGGAGCCAACTCCACGAGTTTTTGGAGTTGCTGTGCAGCGGCGACCGGATTTCCTGTAGCTTCGAACGCTTTTGACAATTGCAGACGCGCTTCAGGCTGTTGGGGCATCAATCTGACCGCGCGTTGGAGTTCCTCCTTTGCTTCTACATTCTTTCCCAGCGCCAGTAAACTCGCTCCCAGCAACAGCCGCGAAGGGCCAGAAGCCGGCTCTAGGGCAAGTGCTTTACGGAAGTTCTGGACAGCCTCCACGTGCTGTCCGCGCATCTGTGCGATGACTCCGAGGTTGTGATAGACAAGCTGATGTTTGATTCCTTGCCGCAGGGCGTTGCCAAAGATCTTTTCCGCATTGTCCAGATCACCGGATTTCAGCGCCGCTATGCCCAGATCCATTTGGGCTTCAACAGAGGAACGCGCGACTTCCTGCGCTGGACTCCTGCTTGCCGCGCCAATCATCATCCAGTAAGCGACGATGCTCGGTAACCACCGCGGGAATGGTTTTGCTGACGGCATCGTTTTGACTCGAAACCGTATCGTCCGTACGCGAAAAGCTCCTGGTACCAAATTTCAAGACTGCAATCGCAGTAACCTAATCGCATGAAGTATAAACCAGAGCAAGAACCAGCGCCTATTGGAAACTGCCTGACCGCTGGATATAATCCTTCTCATAAGCTTCGCAATTCCTGTGAAAAGGGCCAGGTGGTCAAATGCGCTCGCCCCGGTCGACTCCTCTGATAGCTCTGGGTCTCGCCACCTTTGCACTGTTCCGGGGATCGAACTGCTCCGGGCAGAAACGGCCCACTCAACAAGAGCATGAAATCCTCCAGATTCAGCAATTGATCGAGCAACACGATCTCGAAAAGGCGCGTTTGCAGCTCAACGAAGCTGTCAAGCGGCATCGCGTGGACGAGGGATTCGACAACCTGCTTGGTATTATCGAAGCACAGCAGGGAAATTACCTTGCGGCTGAAGCCAGCTTTCGCAAAGCGATTACCAAGGCGCCGAGGTTTACCGACGCGTACCTCAACCTGGGTCGCCTGTATCAAGAGCACGTTGCCGACGACCCTCCAGCGCTGGGCAAAGCGATTGACGTCTATAGTCGAGTGCTTGTTTATGCCCCGGCAAACGCTGAAGCCAATTATCAGAGTGCGGCGCTTTTGTTGCGGCAGGGCAAATATCAGGAATCGCTCAACCACATTTCGAGACTCCCTGCTGAATTCGGGTCCAACGCACAAGCCCTGTCGATTCAGTGTGCCGACTACGCCGGGCTTGGGCAACGCGATGAATCCGGCACAGCCGCGGCGCGTCTTCTGGCCAGCCCGGACTTTTCTGAGCCGGATGCGCAGCAAGCGCTCTTGGGCTTGATCCCGGGCAGGCGCGACGATCTGGTCGTTTCGCTCCTGGAGAGCCTGCAGAAACGCCAGCAACTGGGCCCGGAATTATTACAGGTCCTTGGCCTGGCTTACGAGCGCGCCAATCGGCTGGTCGAAGCGCGGGCTACTTTAGAGGATTCTTTCTCCAAGGGAGAGCCTTCTTTCGATTTATTATGGAATTTGGCTCGGATGGCCCATCAGCAAAAGGACTATCAGGGCGCCCTTGGTTATCTGGGCCATGCGCGAGATCTGCAGCCACGCAACGCCGGCCTCCATTACCATTTCGGTCTTGTGTGTATAGACCTAAATCTGATTGTCGAAGCCCGGAATTCGTTCGAGAAGGCTGTGCAACTGGAGCCGGAAAATGCGGAATACAACTACGCCATGGGTGCGGCGTCTGCCTTCCGGCACGACCCGGCGGACGCGGTTCCATACTTCGAAAAATTCCTTCACTTGAAACCGCAGGATCCACGCGGGAAGCTAGCTCTCGGCGCAGCTTTTTTCCGTGCCAAAGACTACGAGCACGCGATTCCCTGGCTGGCGGAATCTACAACAGTACCGTTGACCGCTACCAGGGCTCACTACTATTTGGGGGCGATCGCTTTGCAGGAGGGACAGCTCGACAAGGCTCTCAGTGAATTGCAGCAAGCGTTGGCGGCCAAACCGGATTTTCCCGACGCCCTTGCCGGGATGGGGCAGTATTACATCGAGCGGCGAGACTATCCGGAAGCGGACAAGTGGCTTCAGCACGCGCTAAAAGTGGCTCCGGACCATTACTCGGCAAACTTCTATCTCTTCATGGTTTACACCCGTACCAAAGACGCGAGGCAGGAAGCACAATCTAAGCGTTTCGAAGAGTTGAAAAAGTTGATGGATGAAAAGACCCAGGAGTTTTTGCGCATTGTGGGTGTGCGCCCTTTTGAGTCCCAATGAAAATGCGCTACCGTCGATCGCAGACTCCCTCCGCGTCCTTAAGACTGCGCAGCCTCTTTTTTCTGGTCCTCCTTTCCGTTGTGCCCGGCTGGGCTCAAGCGCAGGTACCGGCCCTGACGGAATGCACGCAAGCTTTTTACAAAGGCGACTATGCCCGGGCCGTTCAGCGGGCGGAAGCCCGCTTGCGCATATACCCAAGGGATGTGCCCGTCCGTGTCATGCTCGCTCGCGCTGAGCTTGCCCAAGGCAAGCCTCTGAAGGCGTTTGAAGAGCTGAAAAAAGCTTTGGAGTTCGATCCGAAAAATATTGACGCACTTTACTACCTGTCTCTCGTCTCCAGGGAACTCTCCCGGACTGAGTATCAGCGGCTGTTTTCGATGGCGCCTGACTCCTTCCGCGTGCATCAACTCCTTGCGGAAGCCGCTCTGGGCGCCGAAAATCCAAGCGAGGCGGAAAACCAGTTTAACAAAGCGTTGGAACTGGATCCCAAATCTGTGGAAATCTTGACGGGGTTAGGCGAACTCAAGCGCTCGCAGTCTAAATTTGATGAAGCCACCGCGTACTACGCACAAGCTGAGAAAAACGGACCCTTGAACTATGACATCGCCTACGGGTTGGGCGCCTGCTACACCTATAAGCAGGAATACTCTCAGGCCATAGAATGGCTGCGCAAAGCTGCGGCCCTTGAGCCTGATATTGCTGCGGGCCGCTTTGCGCTAGGAAACGCACTGTTTCAAAATGGCCAGTTCGAAGCATCCATCCCGGAATTGAACGCCTCGCTCCAGCTCGAACCACGGATGAAACAGGCGTATTTCCAGCTCGGACGGGCCTATTCGAAACTCGGCCGTATGGATGAAGCCAAGGCAGCCCTGAGGAAGCTGGACGAACTGAACCGTTCCGAAATACCAGGTCAGGGAAGGAGTTCCACCGGCGACGCCAATCCAAAGCCGGACACGCCGTGACCAGACTAGCGGAAGCCTGTTGCCGCGGCTTGCGTGTTTCTGGGACCGGCCTAGTAGGAAACTCTTACCAGCACTACGCCATGTGTCGGCACTTCGGCTAAGTAGGAGTTCTGCACCGCTCCGAGATCCTTGTGATCTAGAAGATCGCGGAGTTTCGCGGAGGCAGGCGCGCCGATGGACTTAAAGTCGAGCGTCAACTTAGAAGCCGATTCACTGCGATTGAAGAGTCCCACAGCCTGACTGCCATCAGCAAGCGGCTTCACCCAGATCTCCAGCGGCCCTTCTTCCCAGACTCGGTGTCCTTGTACACCTTTCTTGTCCTGATTGACTGCGAGGACCTCGGAGTTCGTCAGGAGCTCCTTCGTTTCGGGCGACATACTTCGAAGATCGTTTCCCGCGAGCAGGGGAGCAGCAAGGAGCGCCCATAGGGCCATGTGCGTGCGATATTCGTCGCGCTTCATGCCGCCATTACCAATCTCCAGCATGTCCGGATCGTTCCAGTGTCCAGGGCCCGCAAACTTTTCCAGGCCGTTCTGCCCGAAACCGATAAGGGACATGCGGTCGTAGGTATCGTTAATGTCTCCCGTGGTCCGCCACAAATTGCCGGTGGTGGGCCCCCAGCGCCAGGGCGTCCTCACTCCCCAGTTGCAGATGCTGAACACGATCGGGCGGCCGGATTGCGCGAGCGCGTCGCGCAATTTCGCATATTGCACCTCCGGATCGAGCCCCTCCGCATTGCACCAATCTATCTTCACGTAATCGATTCCCCAGGAAGCATAGGTCTTGGCATCCTGCACTTCGTGATTCAAGCTGCCCGGCCGTTTTTCGCAGGTACCGGTGCCTGCGTCTGTGTAGATTCCCAGCTTCAATCCTTTGCTGTGTACGTAGTCCGCGAGCGCCTTGATTCCCGACGGAAACCTTGTGGGATCCGCGACGATGGTTCCCGACGCATCGCGGCTGACCTGCCAGCAGTCGTCGATGTTCACATACTGGTAGCCGGCCGCCTGCATTCCACTGCTGACCATGGCGTCGGCCATTTCTCGAATGAGTTTGTCACTCACGTTGCACCCAAACTTGTTCCAGCTGTTCCATCCCATCGGCGGAGTCGGTGCGAGGGACGCCGATGCCTGGGCGGACGCTGCCGGGGCGAGCAGCGTCGCAGAAGTGCAGACGAGGAGGCAGGCAAGAAGCGCGAGAATCGGAAAAGAGCGTTCGATGTTCATTTTTCCTCACAAAATTGGCTTACGTAACCGCTTACGTGGAGTCTAGCACGCCACGCTAAAAAGTGCGATGCTATTCAACCCAGGAGGAGATCCCGCGTGCTCCTGCAAATGTAGCGCAGAGGAATTCAATGGCTTTCGGCCCGGACAGATTCGCGAGAGGCGTGAACCCACTGCAAGCTCACAGGAGATGAAACGGATACCAATGACATTTCTTTCATGCAGATTTCTTCCTGCGCTATTCCTTATGACGGCCTTCTTCGTCCTCGGCGCAGCGGCGCAGGAGCCTGAGGACCGCAAACCGCAGAAACCAGAGTCCATGGGTGTCGCCACCGGCAATCCTCATGTTCCGGTGAAAGACGCACTATCCCGTCCGATCACCGCCGGTGGATTTGTTGACGGCGCACCCATCGTGTTCGCAGACATCACGAAGCAGGCTGGACTCGACAAATTCCACCATCGCTCAGGAGCTCTAGAAAAGACGACAATTCTTGAAACCATCGGTTCAGGCGTGGCCTTGCTCGACTACAACAATGACGGCTGGCTGGACATCTATTTGCTGAACGGATCCACGTTTGCTGCGCTGAAGGGAAAGGAAGCGGCGCTGCGCGCCATGCTTCTTCACAACAATCACGACGGCACGTTCACCGACGTCACGGACAAAGCGGGCGTAGCGAATGAACGATGGGGCTTCGGAGTGGCTGTCGCCGATTATGATAATGATGGCTGGCCGGACATTTACGTTTCCAATTATGGAAAAAACCGTCTCTACCACAACAATCAAGACGGCACGTTCGCGGACGTGGCGGAGAAAGCCGGGGTCGCACTGGGCGGATGGTCAGCGGGACCGACTTGGGGCGACTATGATCGCGACGGCCTGCTGGATTTATTCGTGCCGGGCTAAGTGAAATTTGATCCCGAGCATCCACCCGTCGGAGGACAAAATGGACTCTCCACGAGCTCGTGCCAATTCCGCGGAGTCAGCGTGTTGTGCGGGCCCCGCGGTCTGCCCGGAGAGTGCGACCATCTGTTTCACAACAACGGTGACGGCACGTTCACGGACGTGAGCAAGAAGGCGGGCGTCTTCGACCCGCAGGGCTATTACGGCCTCGCCTCTGTTTTTGTGGATGCGGATGATGACGGCTGGGTCGATCTCGTAGTGGCAAATGATTCCGTGCCTCGGTATCTCTATCATAATCTTCACGATGGCACGTTTGAAGATGTGAGCTACCTGTCGGGTTTTGCGCTGACAAACGAAGGCCTCGCACAGGCATCCATGGGAATCGCTGTGGGAGATTACAACCGGGATGGAATGGTCGATTTTTTTGTCACCACATTTTCCGACGACTACAAGACGCTCTACAGAAATGAGGGCAACAACAATTTCTCCGATGTAACGTACCGGGCGGGCTTGGGCACTCCGACCATCCCGTTCCTTGCCTGGGGAACCGGGTTCATGGACTTTGATAATGACGGGCTACTGGACATATTTGTTGCAAATGGGCATGTCTACCCATTGGTGGACCAGCGAGACTGGGGCACAACCTGGGCAGAGCGGCCACAGCTATTCCGCAATCTCGATGGGGTTAAGTTTCAGGAGGTTCCACCCGCAACTGGGAGTGGCTTGGCCGAGGTGATCCCCGCACGAGGCGCCGCGTTCGGGGACCTCTTCAACGATGGCCACATGGACGTCGTCCTGAACAACATGGATTCCGCTCCGACGCTGCTTCGCAATGTGGCCAAGAACAACAACCACTGGATCACCCTCAAATTGGTGGGAGGACCGAAGAGTCCGCGAGATGCCATCGGCGCGAAGGTTTTCCTTACCACCGGCGGTGTGCGCCAGCGAGCCGACGTCATCAGCGGTGGGAGTTACGGTTCAAGCTCGGATCAGCGCGTTCATTTCGGCTTGGGGAGCGCGAGTAAGGTGGACAAAGTTGAAATTCACTGGCCTAGCGGAAAAAAGGAAGAAATCGTGGTCCCGGGTGTGGACCGGATTCTTACCGTAGCGGAGGGACAGGGAGTCGTTGAGAAATAATCGGCAAGATCTGTTTTGTGTTGCCTCCCGGGTTCGATATCGGAGAATTATGCTTCCGCGCCGGGTAGCTCGCCTGCTTCCCTTCTGGCATGGCGCTCTGTGCTTGCTTCTCTTTTCCTCCTTTGCATTCGCGCAGTCGCAGCCGGAGAAGGCAACTGATTTCGCCAACTTTCGTCCACGGCGGGAGATGCCTGGCGAAAGTTTTGCGGGGCAAGAGGCCTGCGCGAGTTGTCACGCTGAGAAGAGCCGATCGCAATCGAATACGGCAATGGCACAGGCGCTGAAGGTTGCGGCAGAAAGCGAAGTGCTTCGTTCCCACCCTAAGATGACGTTCCGATCGGGACAATACTCGTTCGAGATCTTACGCGAAGGTGGGGGGTATCTGTATCGCGTGAGTGACGGCAGAGAAACGATCAGCGAACCGATACTGTACGCGTTCGGTCATGGGCACGACGGACAGACCTATGTCTTCCGTCACAATGGAAAACTCTATGAAGGCCGGGTGAGCTACTACACGGCGATCGATGGCTTGGACTGGACCGTCGGAGATGCTCTCAATTCTGCGCCAAACGTGGAAGAGGCCGCCGGACGCGACATCAGCGGAGATGAAGCACGGAACTGCTTCAGTTGCCACGGGACTGCGGCGGTAGTGAATACCAAACTGCAGATGGAGAGATTAATACTCGGCGTAACCTGCGAGGCGTGCCATGGGCCCGGAGAGAAACACTCTGTCGCAATGCTCTTCGAAATCAGAGACACCTTAGGCATTTTTAATCCCAAAGCGCTCGATCCTGAAACCCTCTCGCAAGAGTTCTGTGGGGCTTGCCATAGGGGAGTGGACACCGTGGCGATGATGCCCGACCTCGGTGGCATCAACAACGTACGTTTTCAGCCTTATCGCCTGTTCAACAGCCGGGGCCACGATCCCAAGGACGCGCGTCTTGCTTGCACTGCTTGCCACAACCCCCACGTGGATCTGAAACAAGGGGACTCTGTTTACGATGAAAAGTGCACGACTTGTCATGCAACGCGCTGTGCAAAACAACCGAAGGAGCAGAACAATATCGCAGCAGCCGGCAAACGGGCGGTTGCTTCCTCCACCGGCAAATCGTGTCCTGTGGCAATCGAAGGGTGCGTAAGCTGTCACATGCCAAAGGTGGAGTTGCCGGGCGCGCACTTCAAGTTTACCGATCACCGCATTCGAATCGCGCGAGTGGGCGAGCCCTATCCATATTAAGGTTGATTACCTTCTCCAAATGCCTGTCGGTGCCGGAACTCCGTCTCGGGCAACTATGCTTCGCTATCAATCCGTTCCGCCGCGCGATTGGCCGACCGCGTGGCCGCTTCCTGACCCCAATTCAGGTTGTCGGCGTAGGCACCCGCAAAATGGATTCGCCCATGCGGTTCGGCCAGCACCGGCCGTCTTCCGATCGACCGGAATAATAGCGTCGGAAGACTTTTACTGCGGCCTCGCCGGTAGTCACAGCGTCTGCTGTGGAGACCAGCAGTCCGCGCTGCGTATCTACGTCGTCCCCTGAGCTCCAGGCATGGTTGAGGGCGTGCTCGTTGAACTCGATGTTGGGGCTGACTCCATCTTTCTCCCAAAACCGGCTGCGCGATTGAAAAAACGGCCTGGCAGCCGTGTAGTACGGAACAGTTGCGATTGCATAACGCTTGCTCTCGGGCCACGCCGGCTTAACGGGAATTTGCCGCAGCATTACTGCGGACATGCAACACACCAGGTACTCGGCCTCCATGATCTCTTCTTTGGCTGACTCCCGATAAGCGATGCGCACCCCGCTTGCCCCATGCTCGATTCGTGTGATCGGCCGTTCCAGGCGCACGCGGTCGCCAACCCTGGCTGCAAACGCGTCAGTCATTCCTTGGTTTCCGCCTTTGAGCCGGTAGACTTTGGGCGGGAACAGCGGCACTTTGCGCAATTTCAGGATTGCGGCGTGCCATAGCACATGGAGCGCGGAAACTCCCGCTCCACCGATGTAGCGAATCCCGGCTAGGGACGCGCCTTGTTGCTTCAGCCATTCGTCCATCGTGACATGGTCCAAATGGTTCAACTTGGCATCGAACGGCCGGTACTCATCTGTGAATTGATCGAGATAAGAATCAAAGTAGAGCGACGGCAGCTCCCACCAGGCATGGCGCGCGAGGAACTGAGTTTCTCGCGCGTTGAAGCCGAGTGAACTGAGCACCGTCGAGCGTTGCAGATCCTCTTCTGAATACATCTTCCCTTGAAGAACCCGTAGCATCCGGTTCCGCCGCGAGTAGGGCAGTGCCGTCAAATTGAATTCTCGGACGTACTCCCAGTAACGCTCATAGCCCGGCCGCGTGAAGTGTTCCGCGCCGGCGTCCACGTATAGCCCGTCGGCCAAACCCTCCCGCACAGTATGGACGTGGCCTCCGGTCCGACCGGAAGCTTCCAGAACTGTTACGTCGTGCCCTCTCCGCAAAAGCTCGTAGGCGCAGGACAAGCCGGCGATGCCTGCGCCGGCCACGATGACCTTCTTCGCTCGCTTGGTTTGTCCCTGCGCGGCGTACGGCAAACCGCTCAACAACAAAGCGCCGGCAACTTTTAGCGCTTCGCGTCGCGGAACCTTGTCTTCGCTCCATGTATTTCTGTGCTCATTGGTGAAATCTATCGACATTTGCACCAGCCTGCAAAATGAATCTGCATCATCAGGCGGAAAAATACGCCCCTAGCGTTGATTCTTGCGACCGTAGTATCTAGTGGCCCAACCGAAAGCAGGGTCCTAGATCTTCAAGAACAACTTTCGCCGGTACATCCACAGCAAGATCAGCCAATAACACAACAGAATCGCTGCGCCTCGGAAGAATGGTTCCAGACCGGCTCCGCCGAACTGGAAGAAATTCGCACCCAGGTGGATGCGCAGGCTGCTGGCGAGGAATCCCCCCAGAAAATGTGCGATACAGTACGCCGCGATCGAATTCATGCCGATCACAATCAGCGGGTAGGCCCATTTTTTGAGGCCTCTGGTCTCAATGACCCAGGCGAAGGCGGCCAAGAACAGGAAGCAGATGCCTCCGCTGAAAATCGTCCAAGACGGCGTCCAGATTCGTTTCACCACGGGGCAGAGGTGCGAGTAATGGAGAGCAAGCCCCAAGGCAATTCCCGATATTCCCGTGGTTAGAAATTTCTTCATGGGAAACTTCGGGCGCGAATCGCGGATCCAGGATCCGGCAATCAGGCCAAGGATCATGGTGCCCAGGGTGGGAATGAAGCTCAGCGTTAGATACCCGCCAGAATTGTATTGAAAAGGTTTTTCGCGCGGAAATTTATTCAGAAACCACTGATCGAAATGGTTTCCGAAATTGAAGTTCTTGTCCCAGTGCGCTGCGAATCCGGTGAAGTTGTGCTGAGCATTCCACGCTTCAGAAACGCCGACCGTTTGCCAGTCAAAGTTTGTTGGCGCTGCCGGATAGAGCGCCCACAGCAGCCAATATGCTACAAGAATCAAACACAAGGATGCCCATACCCACTTCATCCATCCCGCTTTTGTGTTTTTGTATCCAAGCAGAAAGAGAAAGGGGTATCCAAACCCGATCTGCGAGAGCGTATCTTCAAAGGTGAAATACGTCATCGATTGGTCCATCGAACGCAGGAATACGCCCAGCGCCGACAGTGCCAGTGAGCGCCACAACGTGTGTGTGAATAAGTCCAGAAAGCTCGATCCCTTGGCGATGCGGCTGGCAATGGAATACGGAAGAGCGACACCCACCAGAAACGAGAACCCGGGCTGAATCGTGTCGTGCAACGAACAGCCGAACCATTCCACGTGCGTCTGGTTGAAGGCAAGAAATTTCCAGAAAGAACTTGACGGATATGCCGCGGCCACCTGCGCCAGTTCCAACACCTCCGCCATCAGCAAAAGCATTACAAAACCGCGGTATGCATCGACCGAAACGTTGCGTATCGCGTCTTCCGCTATGATGTTGTTCCTCAGGCGCGTCTGCGAATCTGCAACCAACCCTGGCTGGTCCATCGCTGCCATGCGGCCCCCAGAAAATTGGCACAATCATACATGGAACAGTGCAGGTCGTGCATGTTTCTGGGGCGAAACGGTAGAACGCGGCGGTGCTCTCTGGCTACAAGCCGCCGATGCACTACGATCCGAGCCGGAGAATCGCTACCGCTGATAGAGGATGTTTTCGCGTTAAATATGAGTGGAACATGGATACGAGACGTCTTTTGTAATCATCTGATTACAAGGCAGTTAAAGTCTTGGAGGCGGGGGGAGTCGGAATTCTGCCCCCCACTGATTCCACGTAACTTACTGATTCTACTAAACGGGAGAAACGATAAAAACAGCGAATTCGCCAAAGTAAGGTACACGGCAGGTACACGGGATTTCGCGCAGCGTGGAGATAGATTGGAAAAGACATCTCCCAC
>WNFG01006808.1_pt1 | contig 11685 bp, 8 predicted proteins | sample 5400431 | NCBI WGS metagenome assembly WNFG01 (sample SAMN13153346, study PRJNA577476) | soil metagenome | isolation source: 120 cm saprolite under Douglas fir tree site 2 hole 3 replicate 2 | place: USA:California | collected 2015-04-18
ATACGCATTATGTCATCACGATAGCCGTACCTCACAAAAGCCAGCTCTATTTCCCGCAGATATCTCAGCTCGCCAGTCGCATCGTCGAGGTCCGCTTCTCTCGGATGCTTGGCTATAAACTCCTCCAACTCAATGAAGTCTTCGAAGTCGAACGGTACAGCCAATCTCACTAGGGTGACCGTCGCATCTTTGTGCCAAAGTACTGCTTCCTCCTCGCCTCGGAGGAAACGCATATTACGCTTCATCCACGGGGCGCCCTCTCCGTCTTTTGTGATTTCGCCCGCCTGCTTCCAATTCAGTTTGGCCGCCTGTCTCAGCCTTAACTTGATGGGATCGGTTTCACGCTGGCAGCCGTCCCCCTTCTCCTCCTGGAGGCGCAGCCGACGGAGTTCCTGTGCCATCAGGCTGCTGTCCTCGTCCTCCGCCCACTGCGTTAGCGATTGCTCCTCCTTCTCCTCCATAATCTCTTGGACACGATGGAGTGTATGCAACATTTCTGCCGCGCCCAGATTGCCGCGCTTTGCAGCATCGCCAAAGTAGAGATCGGGGTACATGGCCGCAATAGTGCCAGACGACAGAACGGCGGAAAGCGCGAGTAAGCCAGCCTCAATATAGAGGGCGCGCCATAGGGCGATTGCGATGAAAGGGACTGCGGCCAGTCTCAGCCAGTGCAGCGTGGTAGAAAAGAGGTAGGCCAGTTTTGGCTGATGAATATAGAGCGCAAAGCGCTTGTAGATGCTCCGTTCATTGTCCGAGAACCAGCTACTGAAAAGTGCGGGGCGGTATTTCTGCATTCCGAATATGACATTTGCTGCTCTTGCCGATGTCCAAGCGATATAGGAAAACAAGATGAAGGTGATTGTTCCAGCCTGAACATGACGGACAGCGATCAATATGGAAATGACGATAGCAAACAATGCGGCCAAGTTCGCCGCGGTTGCAGGCATCGCGAGCAATCGTTTCATGAGCGGAGTTTATGACCGTATCAGGAATTTTTCCAAGACCGACATCGCTGCCGATAGCCGAGGGACAGCGAGGGGCTTAATCGGCATTTGCAAAGGCGCGCTGCCGAGAAAGGCCCCGGTGCGGGTCGGACAGATGGGACCCGTGCGACGAACGCCACCTGCGGCCCGGTGGATTAGGCGCGAATAGCGCCCCAACACCCGCGGACAAACGGTTAGCGCGAAGTTGCTAAGCCGTTGATTTGGTGTAGTTAAATGACCACGGCGCGATGAAAACAATGTCACATATCATCAGCAAGATCGGGCCGCCCGACTATCCGGAAGCAACCAAGACCGCGCAGGCCTTCGTCAAGGCGGCGCCGGAGCGATTGGTGTGGGGCAGTGACTGGCCCCATCCGAGCGAGCAGAACGGAACCCTCCCGGATGACGCCTTGTTGTTCAATCTCCTTGCCGTATGGGCTCCCGACGAGGCGACGCGCAAGCGCATCCTGGTCGACAATCCGGAGAACCTCTACGGCTTTGCAAAATCCGCGTGATCTCTTCTCACCTTACCCGCGGCTATCGTAACAACCAGCCGGCCATGACCAAGTAGAAACCGCCACGCGTTTTGCCTTCTCGGCCATCTTGATAATCGGTGCGCTGTGCCTTCCTTTATATGACTTTATTCCTATTATGGCGTGAGTCAGGTTCTGGCCGTCGGCCAGCGCGATTCAGGCAAAACGAAATACCCCTAAAAAATAGCGTCGAATCAAGGGATTGTGCGCACCCCAAAGTAACAGGGCAAAACGCGTGGCGGTTTCTACTTGGCCATGGTCGGCGTGTCCCGGCCATCTCGATCATCGGCACGCTTCCTGATCGAGATCGCCGTTACAAGCCCGGCGATGAGGAATCGGCGGCCCCCGCGGGTTTTGCCCTCTTACCGGCTATCGATCTCACCCGCAGCGCAGCGGTTCACGAAAGCGATCAGAATAGTTTTCAGAATCGACATTATCGCCTGAATGGGCGTTATGGCATATGAGGCAGCAGAGGGACCGCTCCGGTGATCTTCCGCCAGCTTTTCGATCAGGCATCCAGCACCTACACCTACCTGCTCGCCAGCCGGCCCGGCGGAGAGGGTTTGATCATCGATCCGGTGCTGGAAAAGGTTGACCGCTATCTCCAACTCGTAAGCGAGCTTGATTTGAAGCTCGTCAAAGCCGTGGACACCCATCTTCACGCCGACCACGTCACGGGCCTTGGGGCGTTGCGCGACCGCACCCATTGCATCACCGTCATGGGCGAGCAAACCAAGGCCGATGTGGTGTCGATGCGGCTTGGCGACGGCGACAGGCTCACGATTGAAGGGCTGACGCTTAAGGCCATTTATACGCCCGGCCACACCGATGATTCCTACAGCTTTGTCATGCCGGACCGGGTGTTCACCGGCGACACCCTGCTGATCCGCGGAACCGGCCGCACCGACTTTCAGAACGGTGACCCCCGCGCGGAGTACGACTCGATCTTCGGGCGGCTTCTGAAGCTGCCGGACACGACGCTGGTCTATCCGGCGCATGATTACAAAGGCGACACTGTTTCTACGATCGGCGAGGAGAAGGCGTTCAACCCGCGGCTTCAAGTCAAGTCGGTCGAGGAATTCGCAGACCTGATGAACAACCTGAAGCTCCCCAATCCGAAGATGATGGACGTGGCCGTGCCCGCCAACATGAAAATCGGCCTGGCACAGGAGGAGATCGCGCGTCGCGGTTGGGCCGTCAAGGCGCAGGAGGCACAGCGCATGATCGGCCTCTCCGATGTGGCGCTCATCGATCTGCGCGAACGCAGCGAGCGGGAGCGTCATGGCGAGATCGCCGGCTCGATGCACGTGCCATACCCGTCGCTGAAGGAGAATATCCAAAGCGGCGGCATCCTGTACGAGCTGGCGAAATCCACGGGCAAGCGGCTCATGTTCTACTGCGCCTACGGCGAGCGCTCCGCGATGGCGGTAGAGGCCGCCCAGGAGGCGGGCCTCACGGCTTCCTGCCACATCGACGGCGGCCTGGATGGCTGGAAGAAGGCCGGAGGCCGGCTGGCGCAGTGACGTGCGCGCCTCACGGCGGGGGGTAGGATGGGTTGAGCGCCAGCGAAACCCATCAACAGCGCCGATGGGTTTCGCTGGCGCTCAACCCATCCTACGAACTGACTGGCGCGCCGGCCCGGTCACCTCGGGGTCTGCTTGAAATAGCGCAGATCCGGCGGTGGCTGGTCCTTCTTGGTGGGCATCAGCAGGCCGTCCGCGCTCAGGAAATAGGCCTGCCCCCCAATATCGACATGGACGTTGGCCTCGGCGCAAATGTCCTCGTGCCACCAGATCGGCTGCTTTGATTGGGCGCGACGGTAGTTCTTCGTGACGGTCCAAGGGCGCGTCAGCGCGTGATCGATGATGGTGATTTCGTCGTGCAGCATGTCGGGATCGCTTTTGTCCAGATAGATGCGCTCCCTGATGATGCTCTGATTGTCCCGGTGCAGCGGAGTGCCGCTGACATCGTAATTGCGGGGGCCTTTGAAGCCACGGGTCTCGACCAGCAACGCGTCGTAGCGGCCGTCGCCGTTCTCGTCGACCCATCTGCCGATCGAATAACCCGCGAACATCGGGTCGGCATCCATGTTGTCGGGAAAGTCGCGCCCGTCGGTATGGATGCGGCGATTGTCGTGGATGTGTTCCATCAGGATATACGTGGTGTCCGGCATCACGACGACTTCCATCGGCGCATAGGCGTGCATGATTCGCGGCAGGCCGGGCGGCAGGCATTTGTAGGTTGGGTCGCTGCCCTGTCCACCCGCCTCCTTGTCGGCGAGGTTGGCCTCGTAGATGGCCTGATACTCCGCGGTCAGCGGCACTTCCTGCAACCGGCCGGGAGGCTTGGTCGGATCGAATCGACCAGCGCCCGCGTTACCTTCGGCGCGGTGCCACTGGCCCTTGAGGTTGGGATACTTCGCATCGTCGAACCCCTGCGCGGCGGTTGCGGTCAGCAGCGCCACGATGAGCGCGGCCGCTCCGATCGAGCTTCGGAAAAGCATGTGGGTCCTCCCTGCGTTCTTGTGGCCCGCGACGCGTGCGCAGCGTCGAGACGGAGTTTGTCATCAGCGCCAAAAAAAGGGCCAGCCATTGCGGAGGCGATGCCCGCCGGTGGCGCCACGCATGCCCATTGGGGGGATTCGAAGATACCGGCACATCTCGTTCCACGGGGCGGCTGTGCACAAAGTTACACCACCGCGCCAGTCACCGGAAGGCCAGCACGGGCGCGCCCACGTTCGCGCTTGGCGCCAGAGCACGTTCCATTGAAATTCACGCATTGTAGGGTGGAGCTGCCTACATTGCTGCATCCGCGTGGGACGGAAAAGAGCCGCCTGATTCGAGACGGTTGCGTGCACGGCCGCGTCAGCTATCGAAGGAAGTCCTGCCGGGCCGGACACAAGGGTGGCTTGGCTCTTCGTGACTCTTTGCAGACTCCAGTAGCCAACTCCTCGTTTTCGCAAAGGCCGGCTTCCGGTTGTCGTTCATTCACCGGCCTTGCCGATGAGCCCGGCGATGCCGAAGTACGCCTATCGAGGGACTCGCCACACGATCGCTCCCGAAAATTTCATACGGCAAGTGTGATGTGCCGCACATTCAAGCTGACAATGATTTGCGATCGTGGACATGACCCTAACCACGGGAGATTAGGGCTGGCGACCTGCTTCACAAGGGTGGCACAACTGTCCACCCCAGTGCTGATGCGCACCGATTGGATGCGGGAGCGGTTGTTGAGGGCAAACTGCTGTCCCTGGCTGGAGATCGGATGCAACTCGATGGTTTGAAACGGAAGCAGAGGAGCGTTTGAAACGGAAGCAGAGGAGGGATACCTTATGCCAGACTGTAGCCGGTTCCAACAAATCGTCAGTGACCGAAGGGCGATAGTCAATACGCTGCAAGCAAACCTTAACCAGGATCTCGCGGACTGCGCGGATATTGGTACGCCGCAACAGGTGGCACAGTGTAGGGCGCAAGTGCGAGCACGCCTCGCGGAAGCAGAAGCGGCACTCCACGCTGCGGAAGCAAATCTCCAAAGCTGCTTGGAAACGCCCGATCTCTTGGAAGCACAGGGGCGGATCACTTTTCTCCGGGTCCACGACCTGGGTACCGGTTTTGGCCCCCCGAACGACTTTCTGGACGTTGAAGCGGTCATCCTGCTCGATAGTCAGCCGGGCAAAGGGTTCGGTTTTCAACTCCGCAACGACCGGAACCGGCCCGCTCGTGAGGGCATGCTTCAACTTCTTCGCGATGCCTTCTCCAGGAATGAGCCAGTAACGATTGATTTCCTGCGCCGCACCGGCAGAAATAACGGCACCATCTTCCGCGTGGCTCTAATTAGGTAGCAAGCCGTCTGAACTGCGGCTTCGCGGGATGCCCCCACCAAGCGCTGGAGCGAAGGCAAAAGCCCGGCCCGGGGCGAGGTAATGAGGTACTTGCTATGAGATCGGAGATTCGCGGTAGTGAGCGTCACGCTCCAGAGGGGGCTCGTGCTCTCGGGCCTGCTCCCCGCAACGAGTATGTCGAAGTGAGCGTCTATTTGCGGCCACGGCTCTTGGAGCGCCTGGCTGACGCTGCCGTCCCTCAAAATGAGGCGCGGCCAAGTCGTGAGGATTATGCCAGCATCCGTGGCGCCGATCCTGATGCGATCTCCAAGGTGGCCGCATTCGCGCAGGATCACGGCCTAGCCGTACTCAAGAGCGACGCTGCCAGGAGAGTTGTGGTCCTTGCAGGGCAGGCCTCCAACATGGAAGCAGCCTTTGATGTGAAGCTACAGCATTTTGAGCAAGGGGGTCAGATTTTCCGGGGGCGGCTGGGTGCTGTGCGCGTCCCCGCGGACATAGCCGAGTTGATTGAGGCCGTCGTAGGGCTCGACGAGCGCCCCCAGGCCCGCCCTTTCGTGCGGATCTTTGAACCTTCAAGCGGACCGGCCGCGCTCGTACCGGCCTCCTTTACCGTTCCCGAGCTCGCAAGGCTTTACGACTTTCCGACAGCAGGCAATGGTGCTGGCCAAACAATCGGCATTATCGAGCTGGGTGGTGGCTTTCTGCAGAGTGATCTCACTGCCTATTTCGCACAGCTGGGGCTTGCGGTACCCCAAGTTCTGACGGTTTCAATCGACGGCGGCACCAACAGCCCTGGGGGTGACGCTGATGCTGAGGTCGCCCTGGACATCGAAGTGACCGGGGCAGTAGCGCCTGGAGCGACCGTTGTGGTCTACTTCGCTCCTAACTCCGATCGGGGATTCCTCGACGCCGTCACCACCTCGATCCACGACGCTGTGCATCGGCCATCGGTGCTCTCGATCAGCTGGGGAAATGCCGAATCAACCTGGACCGCCCAGGCGATGCAGGTCATGGACCAGGCATTTCGGGATGCTGCCGCATTGGGGGTGACGGTCTGCTGTGCCTCCGGAGATGCCGGCTCCAGCGATGGCACCGGCGATGGCCGTGCCCATGCCGATTTTCCGGCCTCGAGCCCTTTTGCTCTAGGATGCGGAGGCACGAGGCTTGAGGCGGCGAACGGCACGATCACAAGTGAGGTCGTATGGAGCGACAACCTAGGAGCAACGGGCGGAGGCGTAAGTGATATCTTCGACCTGCCGAGCTGGCAGGTTGACGTTGGCGTGCCTACCTCGGTCAATCCTGGCAGCAGGACTGGCAGGGGGGTGCCCGATGTGGCCGGTAACGCCGCCCCCCAGACGGGATACCAGATCCTGCTAAGAGGGCAGAGAATAGTGGTCGGAGGCACCAGCGCTGTGGCCCCTCTATGGGCCGGCCTGTTTGCCCTCATCAATGAGCAACTCGCCGAGCCTGTCGGCTACGTCACGCCTCTGCTCTATCAAGAGCTGCGCGGTGAGGCCAACGTGGTGCGCGACGTAACGAGTGGTAACAACGGCGGCTACCAAGCGGCGCCTGGATGGGACGCATGCACGGGTCTCGGTACCCCTGGTGGAACCGATTGGCTGGCTGCGCTCATTTATTGACGGCCCATTTGTGCATCCTTTGACGATGCCGCGCGACTCGAACGTCGAGCTACATTGTCCGTCGTCAGAGTTTTTGCGGCAGATTCGGCGGGTTGAATGCGGAAATGAGGATTTCTGGCTTGCAGGGCAGCGATAGATAAGAAGATTCTGCGCACTACGCCCGGCCAAGACCCCGTCGATTAATGGGCGGCGCGCGTCCCGTTGACGACAGTTCTCGAACAGCGCATCGGTGGAACTCCTTGTGCAAGGTGAGCCGTTCCTCACCAGCACGCGCGATCAGCTCATTCCGTTGACCACACGCCATGCGAATGAGCTATGGAACGAGCCTCAGCATTTCCTATCGCTTGGCGGCCGGCTATGTCGTCCGGATACGCATGGGCGCCAAGCCGGCCGATCTACCGTGCAGCAAGCCACCACATTCGAGACAGTGCTTAATCTTAAAGCCGCCAGGGCGCTTGGGCTGACCAGTCCAATGTCTATCCTCCGGCGCGCCCGACGAGGTGATCGAATGCCGAAAGAAACTCTTCGTGAATATTGTTACCCCGGAACATCTCTTATTGGCCCATGGCTGAAATCTGCAGCACCGCAGCATCGCGGCGGCCATCCGAGGGTGAGCGGACGTGCTATATGCGGGGTTGCTCCGCGCCCTTCGGCCCGTCGCCAAACCTGTGGGGCGTCCTCAAATCGCCGCAGGGAACCTGTTCTGATGATACGGATCAGTTGCAGCGAATCCTTGTTGGTATAAATGAGCCCCTGGGCGGCTTCACGCTCGATTCACGGTTTCAGCGGCGCCAATGATGCTACGTGACCTTTTGACCAGCGAGGCCCGCTGCGACGGGCGTTTTGGCACATTGGCGGTGACCGGAATTTCGGCCGACAGCCGGGCCGTGAAACCCGGTTTCCTGTTCGTCGCCGTGCCCGGCACCAAGGTCGATGGGCTGGGCTTCTTGTCGCAGGCGGTGGCAGGGGGCGCGGTCGCCGTATTGGCCGAATGCGAGCCACCTGCTCCACTGCCGGCCCACGTCGCGCTGGTAAGCGTACCTAATGTGCGGCGCGCGCTCGCACTTGCGGCGGCGAGGTTCTATCCACGGCAGCCCGCAACCATTGCGGCCGTCACCGGCACCAGCGGCAAGACTTCGGTTACGGCCTTCACGCGCCAGATCTGGACCGCGCTCGGACATGCCGCCGCGAGCATCGGCACCGTCGGGGTGGTCACGCCGGCCGGCGAGGAATACGGCGCGCTGACGACGCCCGATCCGGTCGAGCTCCATCGCATCGTCGACCGCATCGCCGGCGAGGGGATCACGCACCTCGCGGTCGAGGCGTCGTCCCATGGGCTCGATCAGCACCGCCTCGACGGCCTGCGCGTCGGCATCGCGGGCTTTACCAATATCAGCCGCGACCACCTCGACTATCACGGCACGCAGGAAGCATACCGCCAAGCCAAGCTGATCCTGTTCCGGAACCTGGTCAAACCGGACGGCGTTGCAGTAGTCGCAGTCGATCATACGTTCGCCGCAGAAGTTAAAGATGCAGCGCGCGGCCGCTCCCTGCGCATCATCGAGGTCGGACGGACGGCCCGGGATATCCGGCTCATCTCGTCTGCCGTCGCTGGATTTTCGCAAGTTTTGACGCTTGGGTATGGTGGCGTGAAGTATCAAGTGCAGTTGCCGTTGGTTGGCGCGTTTCAAGTCGAAAACGCCCTGGTTGCGGCCGGTCAGGCGATCGCCGGCGGCGGCGACGCTGATGCCGTCTTTGCCGCGCTTGAAGGATTGGTCGGCGCCAAGGGGCGGCTCGAGCTGGTCGGCCGCAAGTCTGGCGCGCCGATCTTTGTCGACTATGCGCACAAGCCGGACGCACTCGCCAAGGCGCTTGACGCGCTGCGCCCCTATGTGAGCGGCAAGCTCGTCGTCGTGTTCGGCGCTGGCGGCGACCGCGACGCCGGCAAGCGGCCCCTGATGGGGGCAATTGCGGCCGCGAAGGCGGACCGCGTCATCGTTACGGACGACAATCCCCGCAGCGAAGAGCCCGGCGCAATCCGGGCCGCGATTTTGGGCGGCGCCCCCGGCGCCGACGAGATCGGCGACCGCAATGAGGCGATCCACCGCGCGGTCATGGATCTCGCAGGAGGCGATGTGCTGTTGATTGCCGGCAAAGGCCACGAAACCGGCCAGATCATTGGACAAAAAATCGTGCCATTCAGCGATCACGAGGCGGTGCAGGACGCGCTTGTGGCAGGAGGGCATTCATGACGGCGCCACTGTGGACAGTCGACGCGATCGCGGCTGCGACGGGAGCGGAGCGGGTGGGACCGCTGCCACAGGCCGTCACCGGGATTTCCATCGACAGCCGCACCGTTAAGGCCGGCGAGGCCTTCTTCGCCATCAAGGGCGACGCCCATGACGGCCATGATTTCGTCGCCGCCGCGCTCAGGCAGGGCGCCGCGCTCGCGGTGGTGGCGCGGAACCGGCGCGATGGCCATGGCGACGAGGCGCCGCTCATGGTGGTCGACGATGTGCTGGAAGCTTTGCGGGAGGTCGCGCGCGCCGCACGCCGGCGCTCGGCTGCGAAAATTGTGGCGATGACCGGGTCGGTCGGGAAGACCTCGACCAAGGAGGGCGTCATTCAACAACCATTGGGGCGTACCGTTATCGCTCGCCCGGATGGCGCCAGCGGCGCGCTACGGGGTGTTCGAGATCGGCATGAACCATGCGGGCGAAATCACGCCGCTCGTGCGTATGGTGCGCCCGCATGTGGCGATCATCACGGCCGTCGAGCCGGTGCATCTTGAATTTTTCGCCTCGGTGGCAGAGATTGCGGACGCCAAGGCCGAGATCTTTCTGGGGCTTGAGCCCGGCGGCGCTGCCGTGATCAACCGCGACAATTCGTATTTCGCAAGATTGCGGCGGCTCGCCGAAGAAGCTGGGGTGCACAACATCGTCTCGTTCGGCGAACACGCGGGCGCCGAGGCCCGTCTTCTCAAATGCGCACTGCACCCGGACTGCTCGACCGTCGAGGCAAAGATCCTGGGCCAGCCGATCACCTACAAGATCGGCGCGCCCGGGCGACATCTGGTGATGAATTCGCTCGCAGTGCTCGCTGCCGCGAGCCAGGTCGGCGCCGATCTCGCGCGGGCGGCGATTGCATTGGCACAGCAGGCGCCGGCGGCCGGCCGCGGCACGCGGATGGCCCTCGAACTGCCGGGCGGACGGGCGCTTGTCATCGACGAAAGCTACAACGCCAATCCGGCGTCGATGCGGGCCGCGCTCGCCCTCCTGGGGCAGGCGCCGCTCGGGCCGGGCGGCCGGCGCATCGCGGTCATCGGCGACATGCTGGAATTGGGGCCGACCGGCGCGGACCTTCATCGCGGCCTCATCGACCCGATCCGCCACAACGGCATCGATCTCGTCTATTGCGGCGGGCCGCTGATGGCGGCGCTGTGGGATGTGCTTCCCTCCGCGCGCCGTGGCAGCTATGCAAAAACCGCGGCGGAGCTAGAGCCGCAGGTCGTGGCCGCGGTCCGTGCCGGCGACGTTATCATGGTCAAGGCGTCGGCAGGCTCCCGGATGGGACCGATCGTCAGGGCGCTGATGCGGCGCCATTCCTTCGCCACAGCGCCCGAACCGGTGCGAGTACAGGGCTGATCGCATGTTCTATTGGTTGGCCAATTTTTCCGACACCATCTCGGTTCTCAATGTATTTCGCTACATCACCACCCGCACCGGCGGCGCGATGTTCACGGCCGGTGTTTTCGTGTTTCTGTTCGGCCCGACCATCATCAACCGGTTGCGGTTGAGACAAGGCAAGGGCCAGCCGATCCGGCCAGACGGCCCGCAATCGCATCTCGTCTCCAAGACGGGCACGCCCACCATGGGCGGTCTCATGATCTTGTCCGGGTTCATTGTTTCGACATTGCTGTGGGCCAACCCGGGAAATCCCTATGTCTGGGTCGTGCTTGGGGTGACGCTCGGCTTCGGTTCGATCGGCTTCTACGACGACTATCTCAAGGTGACGAAGCAAACTCATGCGGGCATCTCCGGACGAACTCGCCTGTTTATCGAGTTCCTCATCGCCGGCGCCGCGTGTTACGCGATTGCGGTGCTTGGCCGTGCCCCGATGGCGACGTCGCTGGCATTCCCCTTCTTCAAGGACGTGCTGCTCGATCTCGGCTGGTTCTTCGTCATCTTCGGCGCCTTCATCATCGTCGGGGCCGGCAATGCCGTGAACCTCACCGACGGACTCGATGGCCTCGCGATCGGACCCGTGATGATCGCAGTCGGCTGCTTCGGAGCGATTTCGTGGGCGATCGGCAATGCGAACTTTGCCGAATATCTGCAGGTCAATTTCGTGTTAGGCGCCGGCGAGCTTGCGGTGCTGTGCGGCGCCATTCTCGGCGCCGGCCTCGGCTTCCTGTGGTTCAACTGTCCGCCCGCCTCGATCTTCATGGGTGACACCGGCTCGCTTGCGCTTGGTGGCCTCATCGGAACCGTCGCGGTCATCACCAAACACGAGATCGTGCTTGCCATTATCGGCGGGCTGTTCGTGCTCGAGGCGGTCTCGGTGATCGTCCAGGTGGTGTCGTTCAAACTCACCGGCAAGCGCGTGTTCCGCATGGCGCCGATCCATCACCACTTCGAGCAACTCGGCTGGACCGAACCGCAGATCGTGATCCGATTCTGGATCATCGC
>WNFG01005400.1_pt1 | contig 11683 bp, 11 predicted proteins | sample 5400431 | NCBI WGS metagenome assembly WNFG01 (sample SAMN13153346, study PRJNA577476) | soil metagenome | isolation source: 120 cm saprolite under Douglas fir tree site 2 hole 3 replicate 2 | place: USA:California | collected 2015-04-18
GACCTGGAAGGGGCAGCAGCATTTGCTGCCTGGCGTCAAAAGGAGACGATTGTAACCTCGAATCAAGAAGATGTCCTTGCCCGCATTCAGGTGTCTCTAGCCTCCCGCGCTGCTGAAGAATTGTTCCTTGATGTTAACTTGAATGGAGTCACTGGCGACTTCGCTAGCGCGACAGAACTTGCTAGCAGGTATGTTGGTTTATATGGCATGGATGGAACGCTGACCTCGTACCTACCTTTTTTAGGTGTTGGTGCAGGAGTAACAGCATTACCAAAGCTGGCCGAACGCATTGAGGCTGTGCTTCAATCCCAGTTCAAGGCGGTGAAACATCTTTTCCAGGAACACCGCGAGGCTGTTATGGCCGTTGCTGAGTCCCTGATAGAGCGTGATGAACTGGTTGCGGAAGAGATCAAGCAATTGATCGATGAGGCCGATGCCAAGCGAGTCATTAAAACAGTCTTTGCCGACTTTGAGATCGTTGCAAGCAATGGCAACGGCCATACGAACGGTAAGACGAATGGAAATGATTATACGCTGGTCGGTGATCATAGCAATGGCGGCGACCAACCGGTAGATGCGCCCAAAGCGGACTCCGCGGAGAAATTCTCCCTGGGGCTCGAAACGGGGACTACCAGCACTGGTGAAATTATCCCCAAAGACGAAGACCCATTCTTCTTCATGGGAGGATAATACATAAGGCTCCTGGCCCCATCCAGGATAACCACAACACACGCTCCCTCTATGTAACATAGAGGGAGCGCAATCGTATCAATGGTATAGGGTAGGGGGCACTCCTTTTCAGAGACACACCTTATGTCAATCAGCACAACGAAGAACGACATTTCGATCGGTAGGACAAAGCAGGCCGCACGTTACTCTAGCTGGAAAACCATCCTGTTCTGGGGAGCGATACTGGCCCTGGTCATCGTTGCCATCGGCATGCGTCTCTATCAACTTGGCCTCCCTTTTGACCGAGACAGTTACGATGAGGGCGTCTACTGGCAAACCTTACGCGCTATGAGCGTGGGGCACGCGCTCTACCAGGATATCTTCTACTCGCAGCCACCTTTCTTTATACTTTCCACCTTTCCTGGTTACACATTCTTCGGCAGTTCGCTCTGGTCAGCACGGTTAGCCATAGCCCTGGTCTCCCTATTCGGCCTCCTGGGTGCATTGCTGCTCGGCAAGGCGCTGAGTGGCCGCCTGGGGGCAGTTGCAGCCTTGCTCTTGCTTGTCGTCAATCCATTTTACCTCGCGCAATCGCAAACCATCCAGGCAGAGGCATCATCTGCTGCTTTCTCACTATTAGCAGTGGGCCTGGCTTACCTCTGGTGGGAACATCCAGAAGGAACCCGCGGCCTTTGCTATGCCGCGCTCGCAGGTATCATGCTCACTTCAAGCATCTTATGTAAGTTGCTCGGCCTCACCGCTCTCGTGCCCATCGCTCTATTAATGCTGGCTCGCCTCTGGCAAATTTGGCGCAAGCAATCCGGAACGCGCTTTGCCGGATTGCTTCCCATCATCGTTGGCATCGTAGCCTGTATACTGACGATGGTAGCCTTTTTGTTGCCTTTCATCAATTCGTACCAGGTAATGGTGCAAAGCGTGTTCACCTTTCATAACGATGCCGCCAGCGTGTTCAGCAATACCCAGCAAGGTAATGCTTCCACAATTGAGAACGCCCTCACTTCATTCCTTGCGCTTGCCGCGCTCTATGGTATAGTGGCAGCACTTTTACGCCAGGATTGGCGCATTATCCCAATAATCGCCTGGCTGGTCGCAACAATCTACCTGCTCTGGCACCAGGTCCCCCTCTTTCAACACCACCTTGTAGTTCTCACACCTCCTCTGATTACACTGGCAGTGATGGGCATTAGCGTCCCCTCTACGCCTGCCAAATTGATCTTCACCGGTTCTATGCCAAAAGCAACAACGATCATTACCTGGGTCGCCATAGCGCTTATTCTGGTTACAGCGCTATTCGATGTGCGCCAGGATCGGCTGTACTACCGCACGGCCGAGGCCAACAGCATCGCCGGATTGACTCAACTCGAAGCCCGGGTGGCAGCTGATCTGCGGCAGGCCATATCTCCAGACCAACTGGTTGTCACAGATGCACAATTTGTAGCGGGCCTGGCCGATCGCGATACTCCTCCCGCGCTTGTGGATACCTCAGCAGTGCATATTGAATCTGGATATCTAACACTTTCACAACTTGAAAAGGCCACCTCCCAATCGCAGGTGCATGCAGTGCTCTTTTTTACTGGACGCTTTCACCTGCCAGGCGTTGCAGCTTTTCATGCCTGGGTTGCCCAAAACTTCCGTCTGCTGCACGACTATGGAGCAGGTAGAGAGCTATGGGTGCGGTGAGGTATAATGAAGAAAATCGATTTCCTCCATCCATTATGAAAGGAGATGAAAACATACATGCAGAAAAAAAAGACCTTTAGCACAATGGAGATCGTGCTGCTGGTAGTATTGACTGGATCATTGATCCTATCCTTCTTGCAGGCCTGGCGCGAGGAAAACCAGAAATAAACAAGACGGCGTTATAGGTGTAGTCATTGTAGACTTTGTTGGTGGATGACATAGGGGTTTCAACTCATGCCACTGCAAGCGGCTGCGCACCCACAATCACCTCCTCATATCCATCTAAAAGCCTCCTCATTGCTGTGGACCATGAACGTTGGCGAGCGTCCCATAGTCCAGCCTGCCTCATTATATTGCGCACCTCACCGTCGTATATCAAATGCTCCAACCTCGCTCGATACTCCATCACCTGTCCTTCATCATCGAGCCCGGCAGTATCAAGCAGGTAGCCTGTATATCCATCTCGCACCAGGTCGCACACACCTTCGGAGAGCACTCCAACAACGGGCAGGCAAGAGGCCATTGCTTCCAACACCACCTGCCCAAAGGTCTCTGTACGTGATGGAAAGGCAAAAATATCGGCCGAAGCGTAAGCAGCAGCCAGGGCCTCACCTCGTAAATAGCCGGTAAAAGTCACCGGCAGGTCTGCCAGTTCCTGCTGCACTTCGCTTAAAGCAGGGCCTTCACCAACAATCACGAGATGACAGCGCTCGTGATCCATACCTCGATAGGCCTGTGTGAGCAAATGCAGGTTCTTTTCCCACGAGATGCGACCAGCATACAGCAGCACCACTTTTGCATCCGGTCGTTCGTTTTCCAGCCAGGTTGCGCGTAGTTCGGCGCTCCTGCGCTCAGGCTGAAAGAGCGCAGTATCAACGCCGCGCGGCCATATACGCAGATGTTGAAATCCCTGCTTATGCAGCATAGTAGCCGTAGAAGGCGAAGGGCAAAAGGTTAGTGAACACTGGTTATGAATAAAGCGATTGTATGACCACATTGGCCTGGTAAAAAAAGGGAAGCCGAAATGGTCACAGTAAGCAGCCAGGTTTGTATGATAAGAGGAGACAACCGGCTTATTGAGGAAACGGGCGGCTGCCAATCCAGCCGCCCCAAGTACCACAGGATCAACCAGGTGAATAATATCGGGTTGAAACTCGTTCAGGCGACGTATGAAGAGGGGACGAAAGAAGTTAAATTTGAGTTCGGGGTAGAAAGGCAAGGGGAATCCTGCAGTACCAACGACCTCAGCTCCAGCATATTGCTCAATGCCATTCTCAGGCCCGAGTAGCAGCGCCTGGTGCCCATTATCTTGCAAGTATTCTAATAAGCGAGCCAGCGTACGTGTAACACCATCAAGTTTGGGCAGGAAATTCTCCGTAATAATCGCAACTCGCATTTTGTTTTTTACCACTCTATCTGCTATCCTCTCTACAAGAAAGGTAACATACAGTATTTAGCAGGAAGTTAAGTATTGTTTAGCGGAGCGTAAAGCGTTAGATAAAAAAGCATTAACTTGCATGCCATACTGGTACAAGTTACTTATAATTGGTATATTTGTCTCCAGAAAGTGATTTTTTTGTCCAGCAACTCGTTATACCTAAAGAGGGTTCCCAACATTTTTCTCTGTTCCTGTTACTGACGAGGATACTATCTGGAAAAAGGTAAAATGGATTGAAATCCCAATTTAAAAAGATCAATATTCTACGGGGTAAAGGCAATCAGCCAGAACAATCACCTTCACCTAATGGACGGTCGCCGGCTGAAACGCCCTCACCTTTCCCATTTGATCAATCACAGGGAGGGCAATCTTCAGCCAGCTATAGACCGCAATATCCTACTCCTGGATTTCCATCGAACTGGAATCCCGGTAGTTTGCAGCCTCCTTATCCTGGTGGAATCCAAAACGCGCTATCCTTGAGCGACCAGGATACTGTGGAACAACAGACCATCAAAATGCCAGTAAAAGGACCAGCAGGCAACGACAACGCAGTACAGGCACAAATGCTCGCCTATGGTCAGGTGCCACCGTCTCCATCTCAGTCTGGCATTACACTCTCTGCTGCGATGAACAGTAATGCTCAAACGCCACAGCCACCTTACACTCCACCAATTCAGAATCCTGGCATACAGCCCTTCTCACCACCGTTCGGGCCAAATACCCCATCTCAGCAATACACGCCGCCCATGTCCATGCCTGGATATTCGCCGACGCCCTTGTCACCCATGCCAATGGACTACCCGGGACCCGGAGGTCCTCCGCCATTTTGGGAAAGGCCACAACGGGTAGACGTAGACAACTGGGGTAAAGAACGCAAACAGAGACGCTTCCCCATCTGGGCACGTATCGTTGTATCTCTATTCCTGCTCCTGCTTATTATGGTCGGAGGCGCTGCTGGATACTATAACTATTTCTTTGCCGCCCCCGTTAGTCATATTGTGGGCCAGCAAGTGACCCGTCTAAAAGGAGACGAGGATCCCAACATGAATCGCAATGGGGCCGGTATCTTAAGTGGCCCTCGTATTAATATACTCCTGCTCGGCAGCGATACAGACGTAAAGTTCTCTAATGGTCAATACCTGGCACAGACAGATATCGTGATCACGATTGACCCTGCTACCAGGAAAGTAGGTATGCTGTCGATACCGCGTGATTTCTGGATCAATGTACCTGGCAGTGGTATGCATAAACTCGATGAAGCCTATGGCCTTGGTGGTGTCGCGCTCAGTCGCCTCGCAATTTTCCAGGATTTCGGCATCCCTATTAACTACTATGCATGGGTCGGGCTGGATGGCTTCATCAAAGTGATCGATACGGTCGGTGGCGTTGATGTCGATGTGCTGCATCCCATTACCGATGACAATTACCCTGATGATGTCGGCAACAAAACTGGTGATATCTATGCCTATAAACGCCTCTATATCCAACCCGGTCCGCAGCACCTCTCCGGGCCGGCAGCGCTTGAATACGTGCGTTCTCGACACGCGGACCTTGTAGGCGACTTTGGTCGCTCCGTTCGCCAACAGCAGATATTGGGTGCGCTCAAAACAAAACTGAATAATCCGGATATGGTTGGCAAACTGCCAGCTATCGCACACGATCTTGATGGATATGTCAGAACAGATATGCAGTTGACCGACGTTCTCAAACTGGTAAATTTTGCTCGCGGCCTCGACCCAAATTCTATTCAGCGCGTTATCCTGGGCCCGCCATACTCGCACTCAGGCACCGCGACGGATGGGAGTGGGAAGTCTGTGGTTTTCCCGGATTGCGCTTTAATTGTGCCCGTAATTGCGCAGATGTTTGCTTTAGGCAACAATGCAGCTTGCAACATCCAGGCAAACAGTAGTAATAGTTCGGTTGCTTCCGCATCACCCGCATCACCACCATCATCTCTATCCACTGCCAGTACCAATGCCAGTTGGCAATCAGTAAGCCAGCTGGCCAGCGTAAGTGCAATGAATCTAAGCCTGGCCGGAGGCAGCGATAATTTATTTGGTTTTCATAGTCTGCTCGATCTGATGCTGATGGTTGTGTTTGAATCACCACAGGCGATACAAACATAATATGCGGAATCAGTTTGGACTAGCACTTTTGGACCAATAGGAAAAAAACTTATGAAGAGACATACATCCTGGGGCTCGTTTTTATTGTTCCTCCTGCTGTCATTAAGCGTGCAAGGATGTCTCGGTATAGGTGAAAATAACCAGAGCGGCAACACCATCACGACCAACTCAAATGGCAACAAAGTAAACGTTGTCCAAAATCTCTTCAAAGGCAAGATCTATTTCACCGTCGATCACAACTTATGGGTAACTGACCCAAATGGCAACTCTCGCGAGATAATCCCCGGAAATGACATCTATGATCCTGCCATCTCTCCGAATGGTAAGTGGTTAGCGTTTATCGTGCGCTATAAGGACTATTCCGATCTGGCTTACATGCCGGTCAGCGGTGGCCCCGGACATAAACTGCTTACCGGCAATGGTCATTTTTACCCTGATAGCGGATTTATCAAAAACACCTATCACTGGTTTTCGCAGCCCGCGTGGTCGGCGGATAGTACGCATATACTCTTCCTGAGTGACCTCGAAAAAGAGAATTGGTACGCTGCTACGGGAATAAATGCTCCTCTATTGGATCTACAAGTATTTTCAATACCTTTCAATAATCCTTCAGCGCAACCACCACAAGATGTGGCTTATGCTAGCTTTGGGGATGGTGGAGATCGCGACCCAACCTATCGCCCAGGGCATCCTACCGAAATCGCTTACACACACTATGCATATGATGCCGCGACACGTACCCAGCAAGTCATTCAGGTCTTCCTGGAGGATGCCAACGCCATTGTCAATCATCCAGGATTATTTCACCCAGGCTACGATCCCGGCATAGCCATCACCGCCCCGAAGGATCAAGACCTGCAGCCAGCCTTTTCACCAGATGGCAACGCCATTGTCTACGTCAAGCGAGAGTCTCCTACCCAGATGGGACTCTATGTGATGTCTGTACCACAGGGGGTAACCGCTAATCCCAACGATCCCAAGGTCGAACAGCAAGCTCTGCTGCCTTATAAGAAATCTTCTCGCATCCTGAGCGGACTGTACGTGAGCCAGCCCGTCTGGTCTCCGGATGGCAAGCAGATAGCCTACCTTTCCTATAACAACAGTGAGTTCGATCTCTGGCTGGCAAATATCAACTACAGTGCCAAAACTGGCGTTTACAGCCTGCAAGGCAATCCTGTACAACTGACAACAGGAGGCATTGATGGCGACTCACGCTCATTCTGGACTCCCTGAATCATTGATGGTATACTTGCCTTTGGTACTTGCAAAGCTTTTCGTATGTTTAAGTTCTACCAAATATCGGGGGCCAGCGGTGATAGCCGACCGCGTAGGGGCGGCAGAGGTATGGAGCAAGGTAGGGCAGTTGATGGGGGTTCGCCCTTTGCCCCTAATGTTGAGCAGAGCCATATTTTTAGATTTGAGTTTTTAACAGAATAGTCTAAAGGGCTATCTCTGTGGATGCTCATTGAGGTAAGACATTGACTCAGTTTGAAGGTACTCTAATTGCCGGACGCTACGAAATCCGTGAACATATTGCTACTGGTGGCATGGCCAGTGTATTTAAAACTTGGGATCATCGCGTCGAACGCCTCGTCGCAATGAAGGTACTACGATCCCTGGACAAAAATGACTTGCGAGCCGTTGAACGCTTTCGTCGCGAGGCTCGTGCTGCTGCCGCACTTGCTCATCCCAACGCTGTTACCATCTATGACTTTGTTGAGGAGTTCGGTCAGTATTTCCTCGTCATGGAGTATATTCATGGTCCCACCCTGAAAAAAGAGATCCTAGACCGCCGGCACTTGCATGCACTCGAGACACTCGAGATTGCGGCGCAGGTATGTGCCGTGCTACAGGTCGCGCATACACGGGGCTTCATTCACCGCGATATCAAACCACAGAATATTATGCTGGCTTCCAGTGGTGCAACGGTCACAAGCGCAGGAAGCCTTCTGGTCAAACTTACGGATTTTGGTATCGTACGGGTGGCAGAAGATGCAGGTTTAACCAATAGCGGTATTGTGCTGGGCACTGCCGACTACCTTTCTCCTGAGCAGGCACGAGGCGAAAAACTCACTGCCTCTTCGGACCTCTACTCTCTTGGCGTGGTGATGTTTGAAATGCTTGCCGGTCGGCCTCCTTTTATCGGCCCCACCGCTGTCTCTATCGCTATGCAGCATGCATCAACCTATCCGCCACCCTTACACCAGTTCAATGCAAACGTCCCTCCTGCCCTGGAGCAGATTGTGATGAAGGCGCTGGAGAAAGAGCCAGAGGACCGCTTCCTCTCCGCCGCCGAGATGCAGCAGGCTTTGCGTCAATGCGCGAAAGAACTACAGCTACAAGCGCGTGCACATCAGACTGTGCCATCGCCCCAGCTGGTTCCCCACAATTTCCAACCTGGCGCGAGTGGGCAGGGGCAGTTCCATTCACCAGGGTATGGACAGCACTGACCGTAACTGTTACAATGCATCTCTCTGAATATTCGTATTTCTTGCTACGCGTAAAAACGTATAGCTTATAGCAGGTTTCTTAGGGCTGTATGAACTAGTTGTAGGCAAACGAGCGTAAAGCAGATGTAGGGCCGATTTATCGCGCCCACCGCCGATTTATCGGCCTTCGTTTGCTTGATGAAAACGGCGAGACGGGCCGATAAATCGGCCCCTACGGTTGGTTACTTGCCAACAACTAATTCATACACCTTTTCTCAGGTGCAGTAGGCCGTATCCGTGTATAGGGGTTACCCTGGCCTGTGGTCACCCTTTTACGCTACACATCCTATGATCGAGGAAAATACTTATGCAGCTAACAAGAATTTCAACAAGTCATGCTCCGGCAGCCATAGGTCCATATAGTCAAGCTATCCGCACCGGTGAGTTCGTCTATGTCTCTGGTCAAATTGCCCTTGACCCGGCAAATGGAGAACTTGTCGGTGATGATGTCCAGGCTCAGACGCATCGTGTTGCGCAAAATCTGCAGGCCATACTTACTAATGCAGGAGCATCACTCGCCAGCGTCGTAAAAACAACGGTATTCCTCGCTCGCATGAGCGATTTCCAGGCTATGAATGCTGTGTACGCGACATATTTCGAGGGACCCGGAAGGGTAGCCCCTGCTCGTTCAACGGTCGCTGTAGCCGAACTACCTCGTAAAGCGCTGGTTGAGATTGAGTGCATTGCTCTCGTTGAAGGCTAATAATGGGGGTAAAGCAGTGAACGTTGCAACTATCTGGCGTGCTACGCTCGAACGGCTGGATACAGCCCCTATTGATGCGGTATGTAAAACATGGCTCCTTTCTGCTACCTTGTCTAATGCTTCGAATAGCGGGCTTGACGATATCGACGCTGGCTCTCTGACTGAATACGAAGCGCTCTATTTCACGCTTCAGGTTCCCAACATACTCGCCCGTGACATGATTAATACTCGTTGGCGACGCTCCATTGAAGATGTATTGGCTGATGTCACTGGACAACCAGTCACCGTAGCCATTACAAGTATACTCGATGAACCGCCTTTTTCTACCAGAGATACGCTCAATCGCTTCCAACCGACAAGATATCCTCAAACAAGCGATTTTGGTTATTATGATTTTCCGGCGAAATCACCCATCCAACATGATGTGCAGGACCTCCAGTATGGGAGCATGTATCCCCCAGATCACTTGACGGAAGAATGGGATAACGAGCAGCATGCCAACATTCAGTTGTATAACCGCCTCAATCCGCGCTATACCTTTGATGCGTTTATTGTCGGTAATAGTAATCGGCTAGCACATGCCGCTTCTCTCGCCGTAGCGGAAGCTCCCGGTGAGTCATATAATCCCCTGTTCCTCTATGGAGGCGTCGGCCTTGGCAAGACACACCTGCTGCATGCCATTGGACACCAGGGCGTAGAGACCGGACTCGCGGTACTCTATGTATCTTCTGAGCAATTTACCAATGAAATTATTAATGCCATCCGTTACCGCACCACCGAGGAGTTCCGCGCTAAGTATCGCTCCGTCGATATTTTGCTGGTGGACGACATCCAATTCATCGCGGGCAAAGAATCCACAGAGGAAGAGTTCTTTCATACCTTCAACAGTTTGTATGAGATGAGCAAACAGATCGTGATCTGCAGTGATCGACCTCCCAAGGCGATCGTCAGCCTGGAGGAACGCCTGCGTTCGCGCTTCGAATGGGGGCTCATCGCGGATATTCAACCTCCTGACCTGGAAACACGCATGGCTATTCTGCGCGTCAAGGCCGATCTGTTGCGCTATTGGGTCCCCGATGACATCATTGCGTATATCGCTGGTCGCGTACAGACGAATATTCGCGAGTTGGAAGGCTGCCTGAATCGCTTGATGGCATACCAGCAGTTGCACCGCACCGACCTGACCATGGAAGTTGCTCGTGCCGCCATGTCGTCACTTGGTAACGATAACAAAGAGTCACGCTTGAATATAAAGCAAATTGCCCAGGCAGTGGCAGAATACTATCACATTTCACTCGAAGCCATGTGTGGCAAGCAGCGCGATAAACACATCGTCATGCCTCGACAGATCGCTATGTACCTGATGCGCCAGGAAACCCAGGCCTCCCTGTTGGAGATTGGACAACTTTTCGGTGGCCGCGACCATAGCACTGTGCTTCATGCATGCGAAAAGATCGATCGAGCGGTGAATATTAACCCCGCATTACGCCGCGAGATCGTCGCCATCCGCGAGCAATTATTGCGGGGATGACAGGTATCCGTCGAATTGTTGCGTGGGGTGCCCGGGCGACCACAAGGGTCGCCGCTACTATGGACGATCCGCCCACCGCCACGTGGATTTGATAGACCTCGATGGAGTAGTTTACCGGGGGAATGAATTGCTGCCCGGGGCAAAAGAATTCATTTCCTGGCTTGAGACCAATAAAAAGAAATACCTTTTTCTGACAAATAACTCCTTCGCGACTGGAGCACAGGTACTGGCAAAACTTGAACGCCTCGGTATTATTACAGATAATGCGCATTTGCTCACTGCCGGAGAGGCGGCAGTTCAGAATATCGCCCGTCGCTTACCTAAAGCCGTTGTCTACGTCGTGGGCGAACAACCCTTGACGGACCTGGTTGAGTCATACGGTCTGAAAGCAGCAAGTGTAGATGCGCGAGAAGCGGATGCAGTACTCGTTGGCCTCGACCGCAACTTCGATTATGCAATTATGACCAATGCTATGAACGCTATACGCGCAGGAGCGCTTTTCGTTACCATTAATCGTGATCCCGTGCTGCCAATTGCGGGTGGTTTCATCCCTGGCTGTGGTGCCCTGGCAGCCGCTATCGAAGTCTCCAGTGGTGTGACTCCAGAGGTGGTTGGCAAACCTGAACCGATGCTGCTCCAGGAGGCTATGCACAAGTTAGGCAGCCAGCCTGGCGAAACAGCCATGATCGGCGATGGCTTGCAAGTCGATATTCTTGCCGGTAAGAATGCTGGAACTCATACGATACTGCTATTATCAGGTAGTACCTCACGTGAAGACCTGGAAAAATCTTCCATTAAACCCGACCATGTCTACGAAAATCTGGCGGATTTGATGCAGCATATAACAGCAAATGCTCCTTGAGGTCAGTCATACACCTGTACGTCAGAACAGGAGAAGGATGCTTCCTGCATATCGTTTGCTTCTTCCCTTTCAGAGGCCTTCTTCTTGGGTATATATCTATCAGCATGCCCGAGAGGTGTAAACGAGAAGCAGAAAGGTATCAGGAAGATCAATATTCCGATTAC
>WNFG01008799.1_pt1 | contig 11683 bp, 9 predicted proteins | sample 5400431 | NCBI WGS metagenome assembly WNFG01 (sample SAMN13153346, study PRJNA577476) | soil metagenome | isolation source: 120 cm saprolite under Douglas fir tree site 2 hole 3 replicate 2 | place: USA:California | collected 2015-04-18
CGGGTGGAAAGGGAAGCGCTAGCCCTTTCAACAAGAATCTGGTGAGCACATTACTTGCCAAACGCTAACTTGCAGAAGCGCATCGTTTAAGGGAAAGTCGGAATCTGATTATCGCTTTTGGTTCATAGCAGCCTGGATAAATTTTCCCCCAGATCTCTGCCCAGAGCCCTTTTTCAACACCCACAGGCGTTTGCACCAACTACCGGGTCGTTAGTGTAATAGGGATTTTGCGCCAACTATCCTTTTTAGATCCACGGCTTTCGTTGACTTGCCGGAAGTGTCGCAAGAATGGGCCGCAAATGCCGGAATTTCAGCCCGCGCTGGTTCGGAATCTCGTATCGGAGGGGGCGATCCGGAATGAAAACTCTTTCACATTGACGCGAACAGGGATTGGAGAGACAATCACAGCCGTTTTTGGGCTAAGAAGGAAATTGCGGCTGAAAAATAAGTTTTCATCACAGGGGCCGCTCTACTTTGGGACGACTCCCCCGGACGCGAGGAAACCCAATCTCTTACGAACGCGCAGTACCCAACCGCAATGAGGAGGAACTCCGAATGAGACGCGCAACTGTGTTCACCACTGTCGCTCTACTGATCTTGGGCAGTGCCATTTCCACGCCCGCGCAGGAACCGTCATTAACGCACAAGGGCAGAGTGGTCATCCCTGAGTCGGCTATCGAGCGCCCTGAGGATGTCGGGATTCGTGCGCACACACCCTACCAAATTTTTGTGCCTGCAGATCGGGTTAAGTTTGGGGCTGAACCAAATGGCTATGCCTTGCCCGAGGCCGCTTTGGTGGCTCCATTGGGGCCTCCTTTCCCCGGTTTAGCCTTCGAGACACCAGCTTCGATTGCCTGCCTTTATCACTTGGTAACCCCGGCAACGGGCTGCAATCCGAACACCTTCAAAACCAATCCCAGCGGCGGCAGCAAGGCCATTGGGATCGTTGACGCGTATGACTACCCAACCGCGATGGCTGATCTGAATGCATTCTCTGCGCAGTTCGGTCTTCCCACAGTGACCTCAACTACCTTCAAGGTAATTTTCGCCGGCGGCATTGGCGGTTGTGCAGGCTCCGATCCGGGAAACGATCCAGGTTGGGAGGGAGAGCAGGCGCTGGATATTGATTGGGCCCACGCGATGGCGCCCAAAGCCAAAATCTTCCTGGTTGAGGCGGCTTCGAGTTTCTTTACTGATCTGTTAGTCGCCGAGGATTGCGCCAGCAAACAGGTTGCGGCGGCTGGCGGCGGAGAAATTTCCAACAGTTGGGGTGGGTCCGAGTTCTCCGGCGAAACCACACTTGACTCGCACTTCAAGACGTCAGGGGTCGTTTATTTTGCATCGACCGGCGATTCTGCGGGGACCGAATGGCCAAGTGTTTCTACGAACGTTGTTGCCGTCGGCGGCACCACCACAAGCAGAATTAATGGTGGCACCACGTTCGGCAACTTTGCCGGCGAAGCCGCTTGGGAGAATGGCGGCGGCGGCTTGAGCCGATACGAACCCCGCCCCAGCTACCAGAGCGTCTTGCCGAGTGCGACACATCGCCTTGTGCCCGACGTCTCCTCCGATGCCAACCCCAACACCGGGGTCTGGGTTTATGACCACAATGCCACCTTTGGCTGCTGCTGGTATGTATTCGGCGGCACCAGTGTTGGGTCGCCGAGCTGGGCCGGCATCGTGAACGGGGCCGGTCACTTTGCCACCTCGAGCAACGCCGAGCTCACCACCATCTATACGGCCTATGCCACGGCGTCGACCTATGCTGCAGACTACAATGACATCTCTTACGGCCTCTGCGGCTTCTATGATGGATACATTGCCTCAACCAAGTGGGATCCCTGCACCGGCGTCGGCAGTCCCAAAGGATATGTTGGAAAATGAGCCTTGTCACAGCATGTGACACGGCCACCCTGTGCTTTTGGCCCTTGCCGGAATGGCAGGGCCTTTTTTTCAGCACTTGTGGGACGCCCAGCAGATCGGTGACTTAGCTGGGCAGCAGGTTTTCCTGCATCAGCATCCAGCAAACAATCGGTACCGCTATCTCTGCCAGATCAAGAAGGAGCTTTGAAGCTGAGGCCGTTTCGACCTCACACGTTTCCGGGATGAGATTACTGGCGTAAACAGGCGTCGGAAGTATGTACTTTACGCAAACTAGCTTCACAAATCGCGGAACCTCGGTGCCAATTCTGCAATGCGCTTCATCGTGGCCACGTAATCTGTAACTACGCGAGAAACTTCTGCCCAGTCAAGATGCGTCGGTTCGATTCGTGCAACCGTCTGTCGATCTTTACCAACAACAATGTCGCTAGGACGAGCGTCAAACGTGCAGCCGTCTCGATGCTGAAGAAAGTACGCAAAAGCTCCAAGCGTCTTGCCCATCTTGTCCATCTCATCACTTATGGTATCGCGGTGACGTTTTAGCTTTCTGAATTGTCCACGGGTCGTTGTATAACTGACGTAAACAGATGAGATGAGAAGGCTTTCTATGAATGTTCGCGGTTTGGTGGGGTGGTGTGTCGTCGTCATGGCGCTGGCAATCTCGGCAGAGGCGCAGACGTATAACGAAGCACAGTTCAAGGGAATGAAGTGGCGCAATATCGGGCCGCACCGCGGTGGCCGCGTGCTGGCCGTGGCGGGAATTCCCGGGAGTTCCCTCACCTACTACTTCGGCGGCGTTGCGGGAGGTGCATGGCGCACTAGCGATGGCGGCCTGAGCTGGCAGCCGATATCCGATAAGAGCGTGATCTCGTCAATCGGCGCGATTGCCGTGTCGGTATCGGATCCGAATGTGATCTATTTGGGGACAGGCGAGTCCTGCCTGCGTGGGGATATCTCGTATGGCGATGGCGTCTACAAAACGACCGATGCCGGCAAGACGTGGCAGCACATCGGACTGAAAGACACGCAGCACATTGCGCGCGTTTGGATCGATCCGCACAACTCCGACCACGTGCTGATCGCCGCGCTCGGTCATGCGTACGGACCGAATCCGGAGCGCGGCGTTTATCGCACTACCAACGGCGGCACGACCTGGGACAAGACTGGCGGTCGATCCCCACAATCCAAACGTGATGTTCGCCGCTCTTTACCAGATCCAGCGCACGCCGTGGAGTCTCGAAAGCGGCGGCCCGGGCAGCGGATTGTACCGCTCAACCGACGGCGGAAATTCCTGGAAGCATCTGGAAGCGAAAGGCCTGCCGGAGGGCATTCTAGGGCGCATCGGGGTCAGCGTTTCGGGTGACGACTCGAATCGGGTGTACGCGCTCATCGAGGCGAAGGAGAGCGGGCTGTATCGTTCCGACGATGGCGGCGAAACCTGGTCTCGCGTCAACTATGATCAGCGGATCACGCAGCGCGCTTGGTATTTCATGCATATTTTTGCCGATCCGAAAAGCGCGGACACGGTCTACCTGCTGAACACTGGCCTGTACCGCTCGACGGATGGGGGCAAGACATTGAGCCGTCTGCCGGCGCCGCGGGGTGATCATCACGGCTTCTGGATCGATCCGCAGAATCCGGATCGCATGATCGATTCGAACGACGGCGGAGCGACGATCTCGGTCGATGGCGGCAAGAGTTGGTCCACGCAAAACAACCAGCCGACGGCCCAGTTCTATCACGTGGCAGCAGACAACGAGTTTCTTTACAACGTGTACGGAGCGCAGCAGGACAACTCGGCCATCGGGATCGCCAGCCGCACCGATGACGGCTATATCGGCCGCGAGCATTGGTTCCATGCCGGCGGCGGGGAGAGCGGCTATATTGCGCCTGATCCGCGAGACCCAAAAGTCATTTATGCGGGTGCCGGCGGTGGCATGGTCACTCGCTTCGATCGCCGCGGCAACCAGCAAGACATTACGGTCTGGCCGGAGGATGCCGCCGGCCACGGTGCTGGCGACCTGAAATACCGGCAGGGATGGACACAGCCGATCGTGATCTCACCCCATGATCCCAATGTGCTCTACACAACCGCCGAGCGTGTCTTTAAGACTACCGACGAAGGCAAGAACTGGACGGCGATCAGTCCGGATCTGACGCGCAACGACAAAAGCAAGCAGGTCTCTTCCGGCGGTCCGCTGACCCAAGACAACACGTCGGTCGAGTACTACGACACAGTATTCACGATCGCTGAGTCACCAGTGCAGAAGAACCTGTTGTGGGCGGGAACCGATGATGGGTTGATTCAACTTTCGCACGACGGCGGCAACAACTGGAAGAACGTATCCCCCAAGGGACTCCCAGAGTGGAGCCTGGTGAGCCTGATTGAGGCTTCGCCCCACGATGCGGGCACGGCATACGCGGCGGTCGATGCGCACAAGCTTGACGATCTGAAGCCTTATATCTTCAAGACGACGGATTTCGGTACGATCTGGACAAAGATCACCAGCGGCATTCCGGATGGCGCTTACACGCACGTGGTGCGTGAAGATCCGGTTCGGAAGAACCTGTTGTACGCGGGCACGGAGACGGGGGTTTACGTTTCGTTCAATGGTGGAGCGAACTGGCAGGGGCTGCAGCTGAATTTGCCGAACACTCCGATCCACGACCTGATCGAAAAAAATGACGATCTGCTGGTGGCGACGCATGGGCGGGCGTTCTGGATTCTGGACGATATCACGCCCCTGCGCGCAACGACTGCGCAGCCAGCGGCCGAAGCCGTGCTCTACAAGCCGCGAGTGACATATCGCATGCGCTGGCCTGATTTCTACGATCGGAGGGAGCCAGTGGGCGAGAATCCGCCGACAGGGGCGATTGTCTATTACTACCTGCCAATTGTGCCGAAGGGTGTTGTGACGCTCGAATTTGTGGATGCGTCGGGAAAGGTTCTGCGGCGATATTCGAATGAAGAAAAGAAGGAAGGAGAAGCGCCGCCAGAGTGGCTCGATGAGGCGTCTCCCGACAAAAGGATTCCGACCGATGTGGGTGTGAACCGCTTTGCCTGGGATTTGCATGAGCAGGGCCCGACTCCGCTGGCGGGAGAACTCGACGCAGATTCTTCCAATCGTGGACCGATGGTGCCGCCGGGCATCTACCGAGTCCGGCTGGCGGCGGACGGGAAATCGCGCACGGCGCCACTGGACTTGAGGGCGGACCCGCGGACCAAAATATCGAACGACGACCTGCAAAAGCAGAGCGCATTGGGCCGCAAGATCGTGGCGCGCGTGTCGGAGATTCACGAGGCGGTCGGGACGATCCGCGAAGTACGCACGCAGACTCGCGAGCTTAGCCGGCGTTTCGGCGACGACCCACGCTACGCTTCCCTGCTTTCGGCTACCAAAGACTTTGACAAGAAGACCTTCGATCTGGAGTCGCAGTTCCTCCAGGTGAACTCGAAGGGTTTGGAGAACCTGAGCGATCCAGTCCGGATTGATGAGCGGCTGCATTCACTTCTGGACAGCGTGGAGTTCGGTGATGCCGCGCCCACGAAGCAGCAATACGAAGTCTACGAGAACCTGCAAAAAGAGGCTCAACCGCTGCTGGCGCGGTACCGCGAACTGATGTCGAAGGATCTGCCGGCGTTGAATGAGATGGTGAATAAGCAGAATGTTCCCGTGCTGTATGTGCCGCCAGGAAAGTAGGAACACACAAACAATAAAGCGCCTGGCGGGATTCGCGAGGGGATCCATTGCAGAAATGGACAGAACGTGCCGCGTTGGAATCCAGCAGCCGTGACGCACAGCAGGCAAAATGGTGCGTGGCCTCGCGAGTAAGGCTAGGTCTTCACTCAAAATAACTAATGCAAACAGGCGATTTCACTCATTGAGAATTGGCCGATCCGGGTCAATGAGTGAAATTGATTCCATAACAATGTCGGCTCCCACGCCCGAGTAGACTTTGGTGGTGCCAACCAACCAAGGCCCGGGAGAAAGGAGCCGAACAATGATCATTATAGGATGCGATTACCACCCGGGTTTCCAAAAAATTGCTTTTGTGGATACCGAAACTGGGGAGTGCGGCGAACGGCGATTGGAGTACCGTGAGGAAGCGGAAAAGTTTTATCGGTGTTAATCCGTACATCCGTGCCGATCTCGGAGCCCAGGGAGAGCGGTACGTTTAGGGATGGAAGCGAGTGGGCACCCCCGCTGGTTTGAACGCATCAAAACGCTACTGGGCCTTCTGCCTAACCCTTTTCAATCGAAGCCGGGACTCCTGGTTTTTCGGGTGTTAGTCCCACGCAATGGCTTTCGGCGAAGCGCCGGAAACCAGGTGAGTAAGAGTCGCGGTATCTCTTCCATCCATCCTGGACGACGTCGATTTTCGTCCATTTGGTGAAGATTCGTGACCACCCGCGGGCGTAGGGATGGTCGCGTTTTTCCGGAAGCACGAGCTCCAACTGATTGAAGACCATCCAGATGAATTCGATCAGCTCAGAAGAAAATTGCACCGCACACTCAATCTCTTCCTCGCTGCGTCCTTTCTTCCAGTCGCGATCCTCGCTAAACATCATCTTGAAGAAGCCAGGGAGACACTTGTCGGTGCGTGCCTTGTCGAGCAGTTTCTCATAGCGAGTGGTATGCGCAGCGGTGAAACGGTCCATTTCAGGTGTGGGCGCCCACCAAGTGTCCCGGAGAGATTGGAAGTATTGTTTGCGGTCCGAAAGTGAGGCGCAGGGCCACATTTGTGCGAGATGGAGACGGCGCTGATGGCGGCGTTCGCGCCCTTGAGCGTCTTTTTCATCGGTGCAGTCGACTAGCGGTATCGTACCTGCCGGTTCGAAGACCGAAAAGCAGACATGGTGCCCAAGGCGGCGGTAACCTTCAAACTGCGATTCGGTGAACCACTGGTCGGTAGTGCTGTCGTGGGGAAAAACTGGGTGCTGTTTCTTGTAGTTGAGGACGTCTGCGGGTTCGTCGCCGGTGAGAGAGGACTTTATGTAAACCACGGTCCCGGGGTTGTCGGGAGCCTCGGGATAGATAACCGTGCCAACGACACAATGCGAGGCGCTGTATTCAGAATCTTTCATGTGTTGCAGGGGGCGCAGATCGAGGGCAACGTCCACTCCGAAATCAATGCGGACCTTTGGAGGGCCATACCGATGCCTTCAAAGTTTCTAAACCAGTGCAATTTCACCATGCCGCCACCGCGCGGCGCCGGCGATTACTGATATTGTCCCGCGAAATTGTATTCGCCCAGAGTTCGTCTCAAATGCTCGAGAACGGGAAGAGGTTCCCGTTCAGGATGTAGCGCTTCACCGGCCTTCCGCCGCACCGTCCAAGTGCGGTAGGGGGAGCGAATAATATGGGTTTCATCTTCTTCGGCGACGGCAGGGTGTCGTACATGATCCCACTCCTCTTGCTCCAGGACGTGGCCAACTAGATCGTCCTCATGCAGACGCTGCATGATAATGACGATGACTCCCTCTCGCTTGTCATTAGCCGGGTGTGGAGGGTGTGGTCGAACCACTCGTTGACCCCTTTGCGTTGGGTTTCAGAGAGCGCCTCGTCCGGCTTCAAAGGGTCATCAATGATGATGAAGTCTGCTCCGCGGCCGGTTAGCACACCTCCGACCGAGGTGGCGAGCCTAAAACCGTTTTGGGTGGTCAGAAACTCCTGCACAGATTGTTTCTGAGGCGCGAGCCGGGTCGGAAACAAGCTGCGATACCATTCACTGGTCATCACGGTCCGGCAGTCCAAGGAATGCTTGTTGGCTAGGTCCTGCCCGTAGCTGGCACAGATGATTTGTGCACTGGGGTTGTGGCCAATAATGAAAGCCGGAAAAGCCACCGCGGCCGCGTGGGATTTACGCGAGCAGGGCGGTACATTGATGATGAGTCGAGTGATCGCCCCGCGCCGGCATGCTTCCAGTTTCGACGCGACCAGCTCATTTGAAATGGCAAGAAGTCTTCGGGGGCGATTCGTATTCACCCGCTAGCCCGGGCGACACTCTGCGCGGTCATTGGCCGGAATGCTCCTCGCCGCTGCCCCGATCACGTTTCTGATCCAACGGAGGTGCGGTTGCTGAAGCCCGGATGCTATCCTGCTCAGGCGCGAGCGGCGCCTGCCAACAAGGGACGGTGGGGCCGCCTGGACCACCTTCCATCCTGATTCACGCCTTCTCGGGCGTGAGTCGCAGCGTTTCAACGTCGAATCTGAGAGGGCGATGATGGAGAAGAGGGCGTTCGTTTTCGCTATTGTTCTGCTGCTTGTCGCGGTCGGCTGCAAGGGCGGTCGTGGTGGTGCGCCGGAGCCCGCACTTCGGCTCGCCATGATTCCTTCGACCGATCCTGGAAAGATCGTGCGTGACAGCCAGCCACTGGTGAAATATCTCGAGAAAGAGACCAGTTCTCGAATCGGACTGGTGGTCCCCACAAACTATGCGGCGGTGGTGGAGGCTATCGCCAATGACAGGGTGGATATTGCCTATCTCGGTGGCTTTACCTTTGTACAAGCTTCCCGGCGCGCCGGTGTGCTTCCCCTGGTACAGCGGGAGCGCGACCAGAACTTTCACAGCGTGTTCATCACTCAACCCAGATCAGGCATCAACGCGCTAACTGATTTGAAGGGACATTCCTTCGCTTTCGGCGACGTGAACTCGACCTCCGGACATCTCATGCCGGCGTACTACATGCGCGCAGCCAATGTCGATCAAGGTCTACTCGCCAAGGCTCTCTACACCGGCGGGCATGACGCAACTGCGCTGGCGGTCGCCAATGGCAAGGTAGATGCGGGTGCTATGGATGAACTGGTGTTCGGCAACATGATGAAGTCGGGAAAAATCACGCCGGAGCAAGTGAGGGTCTTTTACACCACGCCCGCCTTCTTCGATTATGTCTGGGCCGCACGCAAAGGCCTTGATCCGAAGCTGAGTGACAGTTTTGCCGATGCTTTGCTGAAGCTCGATGCATCCAACCCGGAGCACAAGGCCCTCCTTGACCTGCTTAATGCAAACAAATACTTGCGCGCTGATGACTCGAGCTACGACAAATTGCGGCAGGCAGCCCGCGACGAAGGGCTTCTAAAGTGATCTATTCGCTCAATAGCGTGACCAAATTCTTCCTGCAACGTCGCGAGCAGGTGCAGGCTCTCAACGGCGTCACGCTGCAAGTACATCCGGGCGAACAGATCGCCCTTCTTGGTCAGTCCGGCGCTGGTAAGACGACGTTATTTCGACTGCTGAATGGGACGTTACGGCCGACTGCTGGCTCGGTGTACTTTGACGGGCACGACACCGCTTCCCTGACCGGCAGCGGGCTAAGAGCCATGCGCCGGCGAGTGGGTACGATTTATCAACAGCACAACCTCGTTCCTTCACTGACCGCGCTGGAGAACACGCTCTGCGGCGCGCTCGGACGAATGTCTCTTTTGACCACACTCCGCGGCATCCTTCAGCCCACCAAGGCTGAATCGGAACTCGCGCTGCATGCCCTGGAACTGGTTGGTCTGGCAGACAAGCGTGCAGCACGCGCCGATGAACTTTCGGGTGGGCAGCAACAGCGCCTGGCGGCCGCACGTGTGCTCATGCAATCACCAGACGTTATCCTGGCTGACGAGCCTACGGCATCGCTCGATCCAGAGTTGGCAGAAGCGATGACTTCGCTACTCGCTGGACTGGCGCGAGACGGGCGGAAGACCTTGATCATGGCGGTCCACAAAGTGGATCTGGCAACGCGACACTTTCCGCGCGTGGTTGGGCTGCGTGCGGGCGGCCTTTCCTTTGATGTGCCTCAATCCGAGGTGCAGGGTGACCTCCTGAATACCCTGTACGCTCGCGGCGGCAAATCACCTGGAGATCGCGATGGCGACTACTTCCAGTACAAATTCCGTTGCGCTCGATAGTATTTCGGCACGCCATTACCCACTGATGACGTCCCGCGGCATACTGTCCCTTGTTGCGGCGTTTGCCTTGCTGGCTTTCTCCTGGCGGCTTGCGGAGGTACGCCCGGGGGTCTTGCTTCGACCTGCCACAGTGGCCGCAATCTGGAACTTTGTGAGCCGGCTCTTCCCACCCGATCTGTCGCCCGAATTTCTCCGTACGGTGTTGCGCGCAGTGGCCCAAACGATGGCCACCGCGGTTGCGGGTACCCTGCTCTCCCTTACCGTCGCTCTGCCGCTGGGAGTTTTGGCTACCGGCACTTTGTGGAACCGCGGAGTATTGGTGGCCGCCGACGATCGCTTCGCATACGGAGTCGGCTGGATGGCAAGCCGCCTGGCACGGACACTATTGGGTTTTCTGCGAGCCGTGCCCGATCTGGTCTGGGCTTTGCTCTTTGTGGCAGCAGTGGGACTCGGGTCCCTTGCCGGAACGCTCGCTCTTTCGGTGGCCTATAGCGGCGTGCTCGGTCGTGTCTATGCCGACGTCTTCGAACATGTGGATCCCCAACCGCTCGAGGCACTGCAGTCTACCGGTGCCACACGCATGCAGATCTTCCTGCGCGGTGTGTGGCCGCAGGCCCTGCCCCATCTGATGGCCTACACACTCTATTCTTTTGAGTGCTGCGTGCGAGCGGCGGCGGTGCTAGGGTTTGTGGGCGCGGGTGGCATCGGATACGAAATCAGCGTTTCCATGCGAATGTTCGAGTACGGTCAAGTGCTGACTCTTCTGCTCGTTTTCATAATGCTTCTCACCGTCACGGACGCGGCCAGCCGCTACCTGCGAGCTCGCTCCGTCAACCGTACTGACCATGCGCGCGAAGTTAAGGCACAAGATGAGTCGTCGGGCCTGAATCCGTCTGTAAGCAATTCTCGGAGACTCGTCGGGTGGACGTTGGTTTTGTTTCTGGTGGTGGCCAGCTTTACGCTGGCCGGTTTCACTCCAGAGACATTGAATCAGGCTGGGATTGCCCCCCGCCTCGCAGGCTTTCTTCGCCGCATGCTGCCGCCGGACTTGAGCTGGTCTTTCGTAGGCAGCCTTGGAACAGCTCTCCTGCAGACGATCGCAATCTCGTTGATGGGCACACTGATTGGTATGGCGCTGGCGGTTGTGTTGGCCGTGCCAGCGACGTCCACTCTGATCTTTCTGCGCAGTGATTCTCCCGGGAGGCGTCGGGTTATAGATCGAGTCCTGCGCTGGCTTCTCTTTTGGAGTACGCGGTTGGTGCTCAATATCCTACGTTCGATCCCTGAATTGGTTTGGGTTCTCATCTGCATTCTGGCTGTGGGCATCGGCCCGTTCGCCGGAACGATCGCGCTGGCGCTGCACACGGCTGGCGTGCTGGGCAAACTGTACGCAGAGACACTGGAGGAGGTGCCTTTTCGGCCGGTGGAAGCGTTACGTTCCCTGGGTGCCCGTCCCATTCAATTGTTGCTCTGGGCTATGTGGCCGCAAGCCCGCCCTCTACTGAGCAGCTACACTGTCTTGCGTTGGGAGATGAATCTGCGGGCTTCTACCATGCTGGGACTGGTCGGCGGTGGCGGCTTGGGACAGGCGATCTATAACAATGTGCAGCTCGGTTTCTACAATCGGGATCGGGGAACGACTTCGCCTGAGTGTTGCATGAAGATGACCGCCAATGCCGACAGCGAACGCTTCCAGAACGGTGCGGACAGGTATGTCGCTTACCTCGAGACGCCAGAGGGCCGGTTGCGCTCCGACTTGAGCTTTGACAATCTGCAGGATTTTCTTCCCCTTCAGCCCGACGACTCGTTGTGTGCGCTGGATGTCGGGTGCGGCACAGGAGCGACGGCCGTTCGCCTGGCGCGACTTGGCATGCACGTCAGGCTGCTGGATTCCTCTCCAGCGA
>WNFG01010548.1_pt1 | contig 11681 bp, 11 predicted proteins | sample 5400431 | NCBI WGS metagenome assembly WNFG01 (sample SAMN13153346, study PRJNA577476) | soil metagenome | isolation source: 120 cm saprolite under Douglas fir tree site 2 hole 3 replicate 2 | place: USA:California | collected 2015-04-18
GGCTGGAACGGGCCGGAAACTGACTGGCGGGCCCCTCGAAATGAACTCAAAACCCTCCAAAGTGTGCGCAGTAGACGAAACCGCGCACATTTCGGGGCCGTGAGGCCGGGGGTTCAAATCCCTCGCCCCCGACCATTGTTCAACTGACGAAGACCGCTTACACCGAGGCCTGGGTTGCCTGACGCAGCCGCTCGTAGGGCGTCTGCCCGGCGAGCGCACCGTGGGGACGCTCGAAATTGTAGAAGTGCTCCCACTCCTGGAGCTTGACGTTGAAGATCTTCGCGTCGTCGATGACCTCGCCGGCGAGCATCCGGTAGAACTCCTCGTCGTCGATGCGATGCGAACGCTCGACCTTGCCGTTGAGCCGCGGGGTCAAGGGTCTGATGTAGACGTGCCGAAGGCCGCGGTCCAAGAGATGCCAGTGGAATGCCGACTGGAACTCGGCCCCGTTGTCGGTCTGGATCTGCTCGACCCGAAACGGCAGCTTCTCGAGGACATAGTCGGCGAACTGGATCGCGGTCTTCTGTTTCAGCTGCCCGTAGATCTTCAGGACCCGCAGCCGCGTGTAGTCGTCGATGGCGGTGAACTGGTAGTGCTTCTTTCGCACGCCGCGGATGGGATCGATGAACTTGACGTCGATCTGAACTGAGAGGCCCGGTCGCTGCTTCTCGTAATGCTTCCAGCGCTCCTTGTGGCGCTTGTAGCGCTGGGAGGTTGGTAGCCGGCTGATGTCCAGGCGGCGCAGGATGCGCCAGACGCCCGACTGGCTGACGCTGACGTCGTGATACCGCTTGAGGTACATCGCGATTTTGAACGGGCCGAAGTGGTAGTTCTGACGGAGGTAGATGATCCGGTCCACGACCGCGGCTTTGGTCGCGTTCGGGCTCACACGAGGCCGGCGCGAGCGGTCGCGGAGGCCGTCAACCCCCAGCACCTCATATCGTCGGAGCCACTTGTAGTAGCTCGGCCTGGTGACGCCGTAGTAGCGGCAGGTCAGGGCAACGTTCCCGGTGATCTCTTGGGCATGGCGGATGATGGCGAGGCGTCGGGCAGCGTTCCTGGATATCTCTCGTTCTGTCAACTGGATCTCCTCCTTTCATCTCGATGGAGACCTCAGTGTCAACGAACTCCGTCAGTTTTAGACCTCGCCCCCGACCATTTCTTGAGTTCAGAATCCGCACAGAAGCCGAGTTGACGTGACACGACCGATGTATCACTGCAGCAGTTCACCAGCAGTTTTGGTCGGTGTTATCGCCCGACAGTCGACGGACGGCCGACGTTTTGGCTTACTGAGCCGGAGCCGCGAACTCGGCCCGAAGCACCGCTGGAATTCGCTCCCCAAAGCCGTCCACGAACTTGTAGAGCAGCTCGAGCTCCGATCCGTCCCCTTTCACCGGACTGGGCTCGCCTGGCTTGAAGAGCGGACCGCCTCGGTCGCCACGGTACACGTAGGCCACTAAGCCATTACCGAGGATCGCGACGTTGACCTCGGCGCAATCGAGGATCCACTGGATCATCGGCAGGTCGAGGAGCATGAATGCCAATCGCTTGTCGTTGGCCGTGACAGTGAACCTCTGTGTGAACGCGATTGACTCGACCTCGATCCTGTCGGGGCCCCACATCGGGGTGCCCGGCAGACCTTTCCGCGTCACTGCGACAAGCGGCATGTCGATGCCGGGGTATCGCTCGGTTACGAGCGTGAAGAACAGAGTTCTTTTCTCCTGGCGGGACGAGAAGTCGGCCGCGTTGGTGAACTGATTGCTGAGTCCGAGGTTGAAGACTCCGGGCATGTCGACCGGACCCGGCGCGCCGCCGTGCGCGGCGCATATCGCCAGCATCTTCTGATACCGAGCCGATGCCCCCCTGCTCCTGCCCGGTGCCGAGACCCCGCGATAAACCGCGTAGACCACAAGCCCCAGCCCGACGAGAAGCACCACTTCCGGGGAATTCATTTGCGCGCAAGTATGGCCGAGGACTCGCGCTTTGAATCCTCGCTCTCCCGACGATGTTGCTGCGTTTCAGGCTTACCGCGACAAGCGACCGACTGATTCGCAACACGGGTGGAGCTCGGCGCAGGCGAGCCGGCCGTCGTGCTTGAGGCGGGGCTCAACAATGAGGCCGCTTCCTGGCACAGGGTCACACGGCTGCTGGCACCGCACGTGCGCGTTGCCGCCTTAAACCTCTTCTTATTGGAGGACTGGCGCCGGCCGGGAAGCTTCTTCGTCGAGTGATCTCAGGAGAGCGCTGACCACCACCGGATCGAGGTGTGGTCCAGCGGCCTCTTCGAGAACGCGACGCGCCTCCCGCTCGTTTTGAGCCCGATGGTACGGGCGGTCGGACGTGAGCACGTCGTACATGTCGGCGACGGCGACCACCCGCGCCTCGATCGGAATCGCATCCCCCACCAAGCCGTGCGGATAGCCGGTGCCGTCCATGCGCTCGTGGTGGTAAAGCACCGCAAGGAGGGCGCGCTCGACATGGCCGGCCCACTGAAGGATCTTCAAGCCGACCTCGGGATGAGTCTTCATGAGCTTCCACTCAGAGTCGTCGAGTGGATCGTGCTTGTGGAGGATGGAGCCCGGGATCCCGAGCTTGCCGATGTCGTGCAGGATGCCAGATCGGGCGAGGACTCGCTGCTCTGCGGCCGTCATGCCCAGCTGCCGTCCGATCCGGACGCACAGATGGCCGACCCGGCCATTGTGAGCTCGGATTTCATGGTCGGAGATGCGCACGATCCGCGCGCGTCCGCTCGCGTTCTGGAATGCCCCCGACAGCGGGACCGGGATCACGATTGCCAACCCGTTACCCCCTCTGGCTACTACCGGCTATTCAGACCAACAACGAAGCAGTCGAGAGGGTTGGTCGCTTAGTCGGGCCTCGAAAGGCAGGCCGCCACCATGCTGCAGGCGGTCTGGACCGGGATCCCGAGCGAGAGGACCTCGATTCCGGACCCTTCGAACTTGGCCGATGCCACCGCCACTACCCGGCCTCGCGCGTCGACGACCGGGCCGCCGCTGTTGCCCGGGCTGATCGGGGCGGAGAACTGGACGTAATCGCTACCCTCCAGGCTCCGGAATCCCGAGATCACGCCCGCGGATACCGTGCCGCCCAGCCCCAAGGGCGAGCCGATCACTATGACGGCCTGGGCCAGGACGGCAACCGTCGGCGCCACCGGTTCCGCGATGGCAACCGTTGTCCTGACCTCGCCATCGCCCCCGACAGGCGGGATACCGAAGGATCCACTTTCCGGGTTGACAGACATCGTTTTGATCTCCTGCTGACGCGTGGCCTGCAATGGGACCACCGTAGGCAGCGTCCGGCGTCGTGTCGTCAGCGGATGTACTGAGCTTTAGCTAAAGTGGCGCCTGGGCGATCCGGGCACGGGCCGCGGCGCCCGGGAGCGCGATGAAGCTCACCAACCAGCCGACCACACCCGTAACTGGCACGGCACCCGACCAGACGGTGGGCTCCCACCAGACGCCCGTCGTGGCCCCGAGGATGACGAGGTAGGAGACCGTCAGGACCGCGGGCGCCGCGAACATGAAGGCGTGGAAGGCGTACGGCCGAGCCGGCGATGGGCGCAAGACGTACACAAGCAGGTCGCCGGCGATCCCGGCCAACAGCGCCACCATGACCAGCTCGACATGACTGGCGACAGGGCTGACGAGGATCGCGTTGATGGCGAGGATCGCCGTCACGGCGCCGATCGGAAGCTCGAACCTGCGCAGGAGGATCACCAGCAGCCCGGCCACAATCGCGGCGTACAGGATGAGACCGATCATCCCGAGCTCCTCCTCCATCCACATCGGACCGCGGGGATCCGCCACTGTTCCGGCCGCCCATCGGTCGATGAACGGGTTATCGAACTGCAAGAAGAAGGTGAGCATCGAAAGCGTGAGTGCGCCCGAGATGATTGCCGGCCACGTCGCCCTCTTCCCTCCCCGGCGTGTAGCTGCACGCAGCGGACCGCTCACGATGAGCCCGCCAGTGAGCATCAGGAATAGGTGGGGCGGGCTGAACAGGAGGCCCATGCTGACCTCGAAGCCGAAGTCGGGAAGCAGCTCATCCCACGTTCCGTAGCGGCGGTAGTTGCGCACCACGTTGTAGGTAAGAAAGATCCCGATCGCGGCCATGCCGGAGTAGAGGACGTAGTGGTACGGGTTGAGGAAGCTGGTTTCGGGGCGCGCGAGGTTGTGATGATGCCATGAGTCCAGGTAGGCGCCCGCCATCAACCAGACACACAGCACCACGAAGGTCCAGGTGAAACGGGCGCTGGCCACACCGGGCTGTCGCGGACGCCGGGGTGTCGAGGTTGCGGTGGCCATCACGTTCCTCCTTCCTTTTCCTCAGCAACAAAGCCGAACCCGGTTTCGTTCCGCAGCTCCGCCCGTAGGCGCAGAAGATCAGATTGCACCGCCGGGTCCAGGTCGAGGATGACCGGCTCCCGCGGTTGTGGCTGGCTCGTGCGCGATGCTTCGGAAAGGCTCGCATCCAGAAGCCGGTCGGCGGCCTCGATTCGCGAAAGCACACGAGACCGCGGGGCTTTCGACGCGATCAGCTGCGACAGGTTGTCGAGCTCTCGCAGAAGGACCTGGCGACGACGCAAAGCCAGGCCGGCCAGGTGATCCTGACCGCCGGCCAGGGCGACCGCCGCCCGATCCCATAACGCCGGCAGCTTGTGGCGCACCGATGCCAGCTTGAGCTCCACCCCAACCGGCGCTCTTTCGGCCTTCAAATCGACTGAATCCTAGGCGCGGCTTCGGTGGAGGTCATCAGTAAGGCTACGGAGACTTAAGATTCGCGCGGGCACGCCGTGTTCGAAAGGGAAGGGGTACTGGCGGCCATAGCTCTTGTTTTGGAACGCGCGCGCGCCGGGCAAGGGCAGGCTCTGTTCGTGATCGGTGAAGCCGGGCTCGGCAAAACGAGCGTGCTGGAGCGGGCCCGCGACCAGGCTGCCGGGTTCACGGTTGGGGTGGGCCGCGGACAGGCCATGGAGGCCACGCTCCATTTCGGGATCGTCAGCGAAGCCTTGCGAGGAGTCGGAGCCGGGACCCCGCTCGACGTCCCCCGCAGCGCGGCCTCGGCCGGGCTCGACGCGCGGGCCGCCTACTTCTACGCCACCATGCGCCACCTCGAGTCGATCACGCAGCCGGCCCTGATCCTGCTCGACGACCTCCATTGGGCCGACCCCGACTCGCTGGCGCTGGTCTCGTTCCTCAGCCACCGTCTCGGCGCGGTGCCGGTCGCCCTGGTGGCAACGCTCCGCCCGTGGCCGCGAGCAGCCCTCGACCTCGCGCGCCACCTCGCGCAGCAGGGACAGGCTCAACTGGAGCAGCTGATGCCGCTCAGCCCGCCGGCCGCGACGGCTTTGCTCGCTGAGCAGATGGGGGCTGACCTGCCGGAAGACACGATCGACCGAGCCTGGGCGGCGAGCGGCGGCAACCCGCTGTTCCTGGAGGAGATCGCGCGCCACCTGCGAGGGGGTCGCAGCCTGGAGGAGCTCGACGAGCGCGGGAACGAGGCCACCATCCTGCTGTCGCGAATCGCCGGCCCGGGCGCTGACCTTCGCTACGCACACGCCGCGAGCGTGTTCGGTGTCGAGTTCCGGCCGGTGCTCGCTGCCCGGGTGGCCGGCCTCGACGAGAGTGAAGCGACAGAGGCGCTGGGGGTGCTGGTCGACACCGGGCTCGTTCGGCCCGGACAGGCGGGCTGGGCGCAGTTCACCCACCCGCTCTTTCGGCAGGCGCTGTACGACGACATGGCCCCACCAGTGCGAGAGCGCTGGCACGCATCCGCCTTCCGCCACCTGCTCGCTCACGGCGCCGAGCCCGCGGAGGCGGCTGAGCATGCGGTGAGCGGGCAGCTGCTTGGCGATGCGGAGGCCATCGCAGTGCTGCAGCGCGCGGGACGCGCCGCGATGGCAGACGGCGCAGTTGCCACCGCGCGCCAACGCCTGCAATCCGCTGTCACGCTCGCGGGCGAGAGCCCCTCCCCACATCTCTTGATCGGGCTGGCCGAGACGCTGCTGTCCACAGGTGAGCCGGCCAAGGCGGTCGCCATCTACAACCGGATCCTCGATAGCTCCGCGCTGGACGGCGAGGCACAGGCCCACATCCACCGGATGCTCGGTCGCGCCCTCTTCGCCAGCGGCGACGCGCGCGCCGCGGATGGGCAGTTCGCGGCCGCGACCGAGTTAGGGCTCGCCGGTCGGGACCCGACGCCGGCGATCGAGGCGCTCCTCGACCATTCAACCGCCTCTTGGATCGCAGGCGGTATCGCGCGGGCGGTCGAGTACGCGACCCGTGCGAGAGAGCTGGCGCTGGGTGCAGACCCGGACGTGAGACGGCGAGCCGACTCGACCTGGGCGCTCGTCACGTTCATCTCTGGCTCGGCTGAGGGCTTGCCGGCGGCGGCCGCCGCCGCCGCGGAAGCCGAGCTCAACCCGCTGCTCGAGACTGTCGACCCCAGCTGGAGTTGGGGACCGCTCGGCAATTACATGTTCATGTCGGAGTTTGCGGAAGCCTACGACGAAGCGCGTCGCGTGCTCGACATCGCCTATCACGCGGCCGAGCAGCTCGGCGCGCCGATGGCGATCGGCCTCCTCGACACGGTGCGCGCGAATGCTTTGATCCGACGCGGGCGGCTGGGCGAGGCAATGGTCCATGCGGAGCACGCATTGACGATGGTGGATCTCGTCCCATCATTGGCCGGCTACGCCTGGATCGCGAACGCCGCCACCGTCCTCGAGATGGGACGCATCGACGAGGCGGCCGCGTGGTGCGACCGGTTAGAGAAACTTCCGCCGGCACTGATCCTCCGGTTGTGGGTCCAGCGCATGCGCGGCATCATCGCTGGCCGCCGCGGCCAGCAGCAGCGGGCGAGCGACCTTTTCCTGGTCGCGGAGACGATCGCGAACGAGGCGGGCCTGTTGGAGCCCTGCGTGGTGCCATGGTCACGGGACGCCATCACCGCGCATGTGGCCTGCGGGCGGCTCGACGACGCCGCGCGGGTCGTCGCCTGGCTCGAGGCGAGAGGCACAGACCTGCCCTGCAAGTGGCCACGTGCCACCGCCGTGTTCGGGCGCGCCCAGCTGGCGGAGAAGGCGGGTAAGGACGACGCGGCCGAGGCCCTGTACCGCGACGCGCTGGAGATCTATTCACAGATCAATCAGCCGCTCTCGGAAATCCGGACCATGATCTACTTCGGGCGCTTTCTTCGCCAGGTCGGCAAATCCGTCGAGGCGCGCCCGTACCTGAACCGCGCGGTTGACGTCGCGACAGAGGCGGGCGCCATGTGGCTGGCCCAGCAGGCCATGGATGAGCTGCACGCGGCGGGTGGCCGCCAGCGCAAGCACCTGGGCCCTGACGACCTCACGCCGCAGGAGCGGCGCATCGCGAAACTCGCCGTCGACGGTCTCAAGGTCCGGCAGATCGCCGAATCGCTGTCACTGTCGCCGCGCACGGTTGAGACGCATCTGCAGAAGGTCTACCAAAAGCTCAACGTCTCCTCGCAGATCGAGCTGATGAGGGCCGGTATCCCGGCGCAGCGGGCCGACTAGCCCTCAACACATCAAAGCCCATTTGCATCGGTGGTTCAAGCGCCCGTTCAGAACATTGGGTTGACCGGACCGTGGCCCCTTCCCAGCTCGAGCGAGTGCTCGATGGCGTCGTTGATGAAAGCCTTGGCCGCGCGCACAGCCTCGAGCGGTGCCTGGCCCTTGGCCAGGCCCGCAGTGATCGCGGCGGAGAAAACGCACCCGCTTCCATGGGTGTTCTTCGTCATAATGCGGCGGCCGGACAGCTCGACCAGCTCCGAGCCGTCCCAGTAGACGTCGACTGCTTGGGTATCAGCCGCGTGCCCGCCCTTGACGACCGCTGCGCGTGGGCCGAGCGCGACGAGGTCGCGCGCCGCCTGGCGCCGATCGTCGAGCGTGTGCAGGGAACGCCCCAGGAGCACCTCCGCCTCGGGGATATTGGGCGTCACGACCGCAGCCAGAGGAAGTAGATACCTGTACAGAGACGCGATGGCGTCGCTGTGCAGCAGCCTCGCGCCACCTTTGGCGACCATCACCGGGTCGACCACGAGGTTTACGATCCCGTGCGCCCTGATCGCCGCTGCGACCGCCTCGATGATCTCCGCGCTCGCGAGCATCCCCGTCTTGGCCGCCTGCACTCCGATGTCCTCGACGACTGCGTCGATCTGGGCGCGGATGATGCGGATCGGTACCTCGTGAATCTCAGAGACCGTGACCGTGTTCTGTGCGGTCACGGCGGTGATGGCCGACGTCCCGTGCACGCCGAAGGCGGCAAAGGTCTTGAGGTCGGCCTGGATGCCCGCTCCTCCGCCGGAGTCGGAACCGGCGATTGTAAGCGCCACCGGTAGTTTCACGAATGTTGAAGGCGGCGCCCGCCCCAGTAAACGGCGGCGGCGACCGCGATGCTCACGAGACCGCTGGTGTCGGCCCCGTGGAGACTGGCGATAAGACCGTCGTTGAAGAAGTGCGGCGAAGAGATCACGTTGCCGAAGAGGTTGTCGTAGTTGACGAAAAGCAAGCTGGCCGCGGTGCCGGCGAGCCACGCGACGACGGCAAGCCGCGCCCGCGCCTTGCCCTCGAAGACGAAGAAGCTGAGAAGCACGACCGCCGCCCAGGCCGGCGCCCACAGGTAGGTGACGATGAGGAAGTCCTCGTACGCCACGTGTAGGTCGCTCACCAGCACCGCGTATGCGGCCAGCGCCGAGCCGAGGATGCCGCAGCCCAGCGCGGTCTGCCACCGAGGCAGGCGGATTCCCATCGCGAGCGTCACCAGCCCAGCCGTGTAGACGTCGAGGTAGTTGGCCCAGATCTCGCCCACCACGACAAAGACGAAGAATGGGATCGCCACCCAGCCTGGGGCGTGCGCACTGATCACGGCCAGGACGCCGCCCGGACCGGCGGCAAGACCGGAGTCGATGGTCGGCAGCAGGAGGCCGAAGAGGCCGAGAAGGATCATCGGCAGCGCCACGCCGACCAGCGGCCAGAACGTGACGGATCTGGTCGGGCTGGATGCCGGCAGGTAGCGCGAGTAGTCGCTTGCGAACGGGTACCAGGACGCAACCAGGGCGAAGCAGGTCATGAAGCCGAGCACCAACGCGCCCGGGTAGTCCGCCCCGGAAACGGATGGGCCCTGGGCCCAGTGGAACTGAGGCGCGAGCAGAACGAACAGGACCGCGGCCAGCGCGGCGAAGATGACCGCCCCGTAACTCTCCAGGACTTTGATCGTCCCGTGGCCGTATACGGCGACGGCGACGCTGACGGCGGCGATCAGGATCACCAGCGCGAATGTGATGACTCGGTTGCCACCGCCAAAGAGCTGCGCGCCGGCGTTGGCGGCGATGACGCAGTCGACCGCAAACCAGCCCACGGCGAGGAACAGGGTGAGCGCGGCTCCCACGTACGAACCCCGACGCCCGAAGATGCCGCGCGTGAAGACGATCTGGGGCAACCCGCTCCTCGGCCCGGTGTTGCTGAGAAGGCCGAGGATGAGAGCGGCCGCGACCGTTCCCAACACGGTGGCGGCGAGGCCGTCCCATACACCGAGGCCGTAGTACGTCGTCAGCAGGCTCGCGGTGAAGAGGCTGGCGTAGTTCGTGAAAGCGCCGGCCCACAGAAAGCCGAGCTCGCGCGGCCGGCCGTGGCGCTCGGCGGCCGGGATCGCATCGATGCCGTGCGTCTCGACCTTCCCGAAGGCGTCGGCGTCGACGCTCTGAACGGCGCTCATAAGTGCGGCGCGCCGGAAGTACGAAGGCGGTGGGAGGCATCGGCGGGCGACGCCAAGGAGAGGCGAGGACGTACGAGGAGCGCATCTTGATCATGCGCGACGAGAACGCCCGGAGCCTCGACGCCGGCGTCAGCGCCCCTTAGGGCGCTCGGCCGCCTAGGCCGATCCACCGCCGAGTTCCTTCCGGCGTGCTGCACTCTATCTCCCTCCGCTGGCATTACCCAGTTCAGGTGCTTGCGGTCGGCGCTGATGCGCCCTCTCAGCCTCTTTTGGCTCCCGCTGGTTCGATTCCGATTTTAGATGGGTCGCGTCCTCATATATGCGACGCCTCAGGCAAACATCACGCCGAGTCCCGTGATTGGAAATGATACGTTCGCGCGATGAGGGGGATCGTCGAAGGGCTCGTGCTCATGGCGGCCCTGAGCGTGATCGTGCTTTCCATCCGGCCGGGCGGGCTAGGCCGCCAGCTCCGGTTGGCGGCTCGCCGGCTGCGGCTCGTCCTCCTCCTCGGCGGGGTGTATCTCGTCTTCTCGACTGTGATCCGGGTGTTCTTTCCCGACGGTTGGGTGTCCGATTACGGGCCGCCGGTGGTGGCGCTAGTGCTCGCCGGCGTGTTTCTTGTGCTGGCGCAGGAGCCTGCGATGCCGCCCGAGACGAAGCAGTGAGCGACCGCGAGCCGGACTCGCTCACCCTCGCCGACGTGGAGGATGCACGCAAGCGCCTCGCCGGGATCCTGCCGCGCACGCCGCTGATCCGGCTGGAGGACGGCGGCGCCGGCGAGCTCTACCTGAAACTAGAGAACCTGCAGCCTGTCCGCTCTTTCAAGATTCGCGGCTCAGCCAACGCGATCGCAATGCTCGATGCCGCTGCACTGAAGGCCGGCGTGTATACCGCCAGCGCTGGGAACATGGCCCAGGGCCTCGCGTGGAACGCTCGACGGCTCAGCGTCCGATGTATCGCCATCGTCCCTGACGGCGCCCCGCGCGTGAAACTGGAGGCGATCCAGCGCCTGGGCGCCGAGACGATCTCGCTGCCCTTCGACGACTGGTGGAACGTGATGGCGACCCACCGCTATGCGCCGCTCGAGCCCGCGCATTTCATTCATCCCTCGAGCGACGTAGACGTCATGGCCGGCAATGGCACCATCGGCCTGGAGATCCTGGAGGATCTCCCTGACGTCAACTCCGTGCTCGTCCCCTTTGGCGGCGGCGGGCTGAGCTGCGGGATCGCGACCGCGGTGCGCACCCTTCGCCCGGAGGTCCGCGTCTATGGCTGCGAGGTGGACACGGCGGCGCCGCTGGCCGCTGCGTTGACCGCCGGCGGCCCGGTGCCGTGCGCGCGCACGGCCACGTTCGTTGATGGGATCGGCGGCCCGGCGCTATTGCCGGAGATGTGGCCTCCGGCATCGCGCCTTCTGGCCGGATCGCTGGTGGTCAGCCTGGCCGAAGTAGCCGCCGCCATCCGCCACCTGGTCCAGCACGCCGCGATCGTCGCCGAGGGGGCCGGCGGCGCGTCGGTGGCTGCTGCGCTCAAGGGCCTGGCCGGACCAGGTCGCTATGTCGCGGTCGTCTCGGGCGGGAACATCGACCCGGAGGTGCTGACCACGATCCTCGGCGGGATGACTCCCTAGTCGACCTTGACCTCGGAGCCGTCCTGGGCCCATCGCGTGTGGAAGGCTCCTTCGCGGTCGACCCGGTGGTAGCTGTGAGCGCCGAAGTAATCGCGCAGACCCTGGATGAGGTTGGCCGGCCCGCGCGCGCGCCGGTAGCCGTCGTAATAAGCAAGCGATGACGAGAAGGCCGGAATGGGGACGCCCCGATCGACGGCGGTCTTGACCACGCGCCGCCATGCCTCCTGTCCGGAGGCAAGAGCGTCCTGGAAGAACGGTGCGAGCATCAGGTTCGGCAGCCGCGGCTGTTCTAC
>WNFG01015038.1_pt1 | contig 11678 bp, 7 predicted proteins | sample 5400431 | NCBI WGS metagenome assembly WNFG01 (sample SAMN13153346, study PRJNA577476) | soil metagenome | isolation source: 120 cm saprolite under Douglas fir tree site 2 hole 3 replicate 2 | place: USA:California | collected 2015-04-18
CTCAAAGCACAAAAAGAGCATTTACTCGCAGAGATAAATATTTCCCTGCTGCCCAAAGATAGTATGGATGAGAAAAACGCTATTGTCACCATCCAGGCAGGAGCCGGTGGCGACGAGGCAGCGCTTTTCGCAGGAGAGCTTTTCCGTATGTACAGTCGCTATGCTGATAACAGGCGCTGGAAGATAGAAATCCTTGATATCAACGAAACTGCGCAGGGAGGTATCAAAGATATAACCTTTGAGGTGAAAGGCAAGGGCGCTTACAGCCGCCTGAAATACGAGGGTGGTACGCATCGTGTCCAACGAGTTCCGGTTACAGAAGCCAATGGACGCATCCATACATCGACCGCCAAGGTGATCGTATTGCCAGAAGTCGACGAAGACATTGATATCGATATCAAAGATACCGACATACGTGTTGATGTCTATCGCTCTACTGGACATGGCGGCCAGAGCGTGAATACCACCGACTCAGCTGTGCGCATTACCCATTTGCCTACTGGCCTGGTTGTTACTTGTCAGGACGAAAAGTCGCAACTAAAAAATAAGCTCAAGGCGCTCTCAGTCCTTAAGTCTCGCCTATGGGACCTGGAAGAAGCTCGCAGACAGGAAGAACTGAGCAAATCGCGACGTTCACAGGTTCAAACCGGTGATCGCAGTGAAAAGATTCGCACTTATAATTTCCCACAGGATCGTGTGACCGATCATCGCATAGGTCTAACGCGACACAATCTAGCCGGTGTGCTCAATGGCGAGCTAGACGAATTTATCGATAACTTGATCACAGTCGATCAAGCTGACAAGTTGCAACACTTGTTTGAAGCAGAGGCTACGGTGTAAGAGTATGCACGGCGGAGTAAATCTGCCGCATACTCTTCCCTCTCATCAGACTGTGACCAGGAGTGATTTATAGGGACACGCTTGTGTGCGTCCTTATCCAAAGAGGAGGCTACAAATGACACAATTAGTAATGGGCAAGAGTGAAACATATGAGACGAAACTTCCAGAACTTAACCCTTCTTACCGGCTACTGCTCGGCCCTGGTCCTTGCAACGTTGACCCACGCATTCTCCGTATCGCCTCAGCGCCTCAGCTTGGTCACATCGATCCAGAGTTTTTCAGTATTCTCGAAGAAACTGCCCAATTGCTACGCTGGGTCTTTCAAACCAAAAACGAGATGACACTGTGCATTTCCGGTTCCGGTTTCTCCGGTGCAGAAGCCGTGTTGTGCAATCTACTTGAAGAGGGCGATACACTCATTGCTGGCAGTCTCGGATTCTTCAGCGGCCAGATCGTTGAAATCTCCCAATTTGCCACAGCTATTGCTGAAACCTCTACTGGTCTCTGGCAACCGCTAGAAGAGTTGGAGCGTATCACACATGCACATGGAGCGCTCTTCGTCGTAGATGCCGTTTGTGGACTTGGTGGTATTCCTATAAACATCGACGAAATGAAAATCGATGCGTGCTATGCTGGTAGCCAGAAGAGCCTGGGAGCTTTACCAGGGCTAGCTCCAGTCACACTTAACAATCGAGCAGTACAGGTGATCCAGAATCGCAAAAAACCTGTACAGAGCTATTACCTTGACTTGCCAAAACTACACCGCTACTGGAACGGCGACCATACCTACCATCATACTGCGTGCAGTAACCTGGTCTATGGTATGCGTGAAGCGCTACGTCTTATCCTGGAAGAGGGGCTGGAGACTCGCTGGGTCCGTCATCAACTACATGGTGAAGCTATTAGAGCAGGCATCAAAGGCTTGGGCCTGGATATTCTTACCCAACCTGGTTATGAGCTTCCTGTGTTGACTGCCGTCAGTCTGCATCAAGGTATAGACGAGTTAGCAATTCGCAAAACATTACTTGATGAGTACAGTATCGAGGTTGGCGGTGGATTTGGCGCATTGAAAGGCCGCTTGATCCGTATCGGCCTGATGGGCTACAATTCAAGTCGTAAAAACGTAGACACAGTACTGGCAGCCCTGGAACACGTATTGCCCCGCAGTGGTTTCCAACCCAACATCGGCGCCACCCTCGCCGCCTCCGACGCCGTTTACAAGGCCAGAAGTTAAACAGGCCTGGATTAAGGAAACCTAAAAATGCCCCTGCAACAACCTCAAGCAATACGCACGGTATTTTTTGACGCAGGTTTTACCCTCCTGCATCCCAACCCTTCTTCCCCTGAAATCTGTCAAAAAGTCTGCCAGCAACTCGGCCTGCATATCCACATCGACGAATTCAACCAGCGCATGACAGAAGCCGATGAGTATTACTTTCGTCAGACACGTCTCAAACGTCATACCTGGGCAAGTGAGCAAACAATAAATGAATTCTGGATTGAGTATTACATGAATCTGCTTCGCCCTCTCATTGAGGAACACAATGAGCCGCTCCTCTACGAGCTTGCACGTCGGATAACCAGGGAATTTGACGAACATACAAGCTGGCAAGTTTACTCCGACGTATTTCCTGTGCTGAAAACGCTAAAAGCTCATAACTACATACTTGGCGTAATCTCTGACTGGGGCATAGCTCTTGGCCCAATCTTGCGGCGCCTCCATCTCACAGGTTATTTTGATTGCTTGTTAGTTTCTGCAGTCACCCGTCATGCCAAACCCTCACCGGCACTCTACGAACTCGCATTGCAGCGTGCAAACAGCATCCCCGACTATACCATCCATATTGGCGATTCATACATTCATGACGTATTGGGTGCTCGTGCAGTCGGAATCACACCAATTTTGCTCGACCGGCACAGACGTTTAGCAGAGAGCAACGTCGATTGTTTGCTGGTGCATTCACTTCATGGTTTGCTTGATCTATTGGAGGTTTCCGAAAAAGAAAAATAAGTATAGTAACAATTCAGTAGGGGTTCCAAGGGCCCTTGCAGGCCCCTTGGAACCCCTACTGAATTGTTACATATGTTGGTTGATTTTACACCATCTCTCTAACCACCTCAACGCCATTCAGCCGCATATGATACAGGAAAATCAGGTGCATAAAATCTCCATCATGAGGCAACGCACCAATTGCGTTAGCTGTCTCAACCGACATATCATAGGTCTGCACAGCATTCTCCGGCACAATCACACGCATCTTTAAATTGTACGCATTGGCATAAAGTTTTATATGCAATGCCGTCTGATGCACACAAAGATCAGTACAATCTCCCACAATCACAACCGCACTAAAATTGCGGTGAGATTCCAACCATTCACCCAGATCTGTACCATAAAAGGCATTGAGCGAGTTCTTGGAGACGACCTGGTAGAGATTAGCAAATGGCAGATTGGCTAGTTCAGGAATAGTGTTGGCTTCGCTTGTGCCAGCCTGGCAGTGCGGAGGAAAATCGGCAAACTCCACAGCATCAGGCGTATGGCAATCCTGCGCAAGCACAAATTCACGCACACCAATGCTATAAGCACCCTTAAAAGATGCGACCACCGCTGGAATAATGCCCTTCACACGCGGGCTGGACAATACTCCTTCGTGACAAAAGCCATTAACCATATCAACACTGAACAGAGCAACTCGCCCCTGCTGTGCCTCCGAATGCAGATCACTCCAAGCAATCGAAGGCAAGTCACGCTCCCAGGTAACCAGTGCGGAGAGAAATTCTTTTGATCGTTCTACAAAATTTGATGGGATGGTTGAAGTAGCCATTTTTCACCTCATATGTGCAATGAAATCAAAGCTCCTGGCTACAGTTTGCGTTCTGCAGCGGGATTAAAACGATACAGGCGAGCCGGACGATGGGTACCCTCCATTTTCTTGGCACCCGTATCTTCCAGAATGCCCGTCGATAAAATCTTTTTACGAAAGTTCCGTTTGTCCAATCTTCGATGCAAAATAATTTCATAAACACGCTGCAGTTCATGCAATGTAAACTGCTCAGGCAAGAGACTAAAAGCAATTGTGGTATAGTCCAGTTTGCCACGCAAGCGATTCAGCGCATATTCCAGAATCTTCGCGTGATCAAAAGCCAGTGGTGGCAGATCATAAACAGAAAACCAGCCCACATCCATAGTATCATCAGCTGCTTTCACTTGCAATCGTTCAGAGTCGAGCAAAGCAAAATAGACCACTGTAATCACACGGGTTCTCGGGTCGCGTCCCGGATCACCAAAGGTGTAGAGCTGCTCCAGGTACACATCTTGCACGCCTGTTTCTTCCTGAAGTTCGCGCTTGGCTGCCTCCTCCAGTGACTCGTCCATATTCACAAAGCCGCCAGGAATAGCCCACATACCCTCATACGGCCAGGAACGACGCTTAACAAGCAAAACTTGCAAGTCTCGTTGCCGCAGACTCATCATTACCACATCCACTGTCACCGATGGCCGATCAAATTTGGTAGCATCATAATGATGTGCCTTCGCTTCAGCCGTCTGCACTCCATCATGTGTATCGTCTACGGTTGCGTCCTGTAATTCCATCTCTTCCATTCTTTACAACGTATCTCTTTCCAAATTGCGGTATCCTGCTTCTCTACAACCTGGAACTTGCAGCAATACCTTTAACTTTGCACATTATACTCTGATGCACAAACTTCTTGTAGTAGCAAATGTTGTACCAATATCATCCCTATGCTATACTGCTGATGCATAACAAACATCCGTTCACATTTAGGGGGAGAGAATACCCACATGGGAGACGCAGGACCACAGCGCATTGGCCATTATGCTATCATCCGATCGCTCAACGAAGGTCCCATCAGCTATACCTACCTGGGCAAAGATGAACAGCGTAAAAAAAGATATGTCATTCTCAAAGTCTTCAATATCCCTCTTTCCACGATAGCAGCCAAAGAGTCCTTTCTTACACATGCCAAACAACTCAAAAAACTTAAGCGCAGCAACATTACTGAAATACAGAATTCCGGTATCATTGTAGAGCCAGGCAATCGGCCAGATCTGGGATACCTTGTAATTGAATACATTGAAGATAGCACCATTCTCAAACATTTTGCCAGAGGCAAAATGTTTGCTCCAGACGAGATCAAACCATTTCTCTTCACCATTGCCGATACTTTACAATATGCCCATGTATCACATATTTTGCACGGCAACCTCCATCCCGGCAATATTCTTCCTGGTGAGGAATTACGAATTACTGATTTCTCACCCATGCCTCAAGAGTTGCTACAACCATTTAACCATCTAGCCACGCCCGCATTACCTTATAAAGCTCCTGAGCATTTACGTGGCATGCTAACCCCCGCTAGCGATCAGTACTCATTAGCCGTGATCGTCTATGAATGGCTGTGTGGACACCGCCCCTACCCGGCCACCGAGCATGATACATTACTATACCAACAAGAACACGAGCCGATACCTTCACCTCGTGGCTTAAATAGCAAGATTTCGCCAACTGTCGAGACAGTGCTCCTCAAAGCACTTTCACCAGAACCAACAGATCGCTTCGAACATATGCTGAAGTTCTCTGATGCCTACCTGAAGGCGCTTATGGGGTTTCCGATGGTGGAGAACACGGGCAGGAAGCAGGTAGTATTGCCTGCAAATTCGCCTGCAATCAATACAACCACCATGCCTAATAAGAAAAATGAAGATGAAACCATGCATGATAAGACTCTCGGCGAGGGTGCGATTCATCAAACCTTTACAGGAGCGAACGCCTACGAGGGTGATACAGCTATAATTCCCACATTTGGAACAGGAACTCTACTTAATAAGAAATATCGTATTGATGTACTAGTAGGCAAAGGTGGTTATGGTGCTGTCTACAAGGCCTTAGATATTACACTCGATCGAGAAGTCGCTATCAAGCAGATGCTTCAAGATGATCTGAGTCCACAACAGATTATCAAAGCCACTAAAGCATTCAAAAATGAGGCTCTGAGGTTGGCCAAACTTAAACATCCTAGCATCCCACACATCTATGAGCATTTCACTGATTCCAAAGGCGCATACATTGTGATGGATTACATTGATGGAGAAACACTAGAAAACTATATAAAAACCAAGACAGAAAAACACCTTAACATTACAGAGGTTCTCTTCATTGGTATACAACTTTGCGCTGTGCTTGGTTATTTGCACACCCATGAGTCAATATTCAGAGATCTCAAACCCTCTAATATCATGCGAACTCTTGATGGACATATTTATTTAATTGACTTCGGTATTGCGCGCCACTTTAAACCAGGTAAAGCCAGGGATACATCACCCCTAGGTACTCTAGGTTACACTGCGCCAGAACAGTTCGGAGAAGCACAAACCACTCCCAAATCCGATATTTATAGTTTAGGTGCTACACTCTACCGAATACTTTCAGGAAAAGATCCTGTTGTGCTTACACCTTTTCAATTGGGCAATCATCCAGCTCTGGTTAGGCTTGAAAAGCTTATAACGCAAATGCTGAGTAAAGATGCGAGCTCGAGACCAGAAAGTATGGATGCCATCCAGAAAGAATTACAATATATTGCCAACCAATGGTCTGTCCAACCAAATTCATCCCCAAATAGAAACTTTGATGTGGATCAACAGTCATCAAACCTTGGACAACTAATCATAAGACTGGATAGAGATGCTGTTAATAACGCTATCACGGAGGAGATAAAAGCAAATGTATCTAGAAAAAATAAGAATACCTCGTATACGAATGAGGATGTAAAACCTAAAGTATCCAAACCCGAGGATCACTCTCGCCTGCACCAGATCGTTGCTACCGACCTCAGCCACGGTGGTATCCTCTCCGAGCGCCTGGACGGTTACGAAGAGCGGCAAGCACAGATCGAAATGGCAACGCTGATTGCCCAGTCAATCAATGAAGGTAGGCATGCCATTATCGAGGCTGCAACTGGGACTGGAAAAGCACTTGATGTGGATACGCCAATTCCGACGCCAACTGGGTGGAAGCGGATAGGGGATCTCGTTAGTGGCGACTTTGTATTCGATGAGAAGGGTCACCCAACTCGTGTCATGGCGGCTTTCGATGTGATGTATCAACGCACTTGCTATGAGGTTGCGTTTTCCGATGGCTCATCGATCGTCGCAGATGCCGAGCATGAGTGGGGATCCTATACAACCACCGACCGGAGTTGGGCCAAACGATCACAGACTAGCGTCTACGCAGCCAAGAACTTCGTGACCTCCGACCAACTTATCATGCTTGACCAGCTTATCAAGCTATCTCAAAACGACGACATCCTCTCTGTAGAAGAGGCTATTGCTCTCATCGGAGGCCACCAATGGAGCGTGTATCAAGCTGCCTGCAAGATAGCGCCCGTCAACTCAGAGGGAAGACCCTCACGCTACCCACGACGAATGCTCCTAACTGTTACTCGGGGTCGCCTTGAAAGGGACCTGAGCGAGCAGCGTAGGGATGGTCGAGCGTATACCCTTGTCACTACTGAGAGGATGGCCGCTACACTTAAGGTTGGTTCAGCAGCACGTTCAAATCACGCCATCATGGTCGCTAACCCGCTCATGCTACCAGAGGCGAACCTCTCTATCGCTCCATATTTCCTCGGCATTTGGCTCGGTGATGGCAGCAGCTACAGCAACGAGATTACGACCGCCGATCCTGACCTTATCATCGAGATTGAGAAGGTCGGTTACACCGCCAGAAAATTGAAGAGCCACCCACACAAGTACGCGGTTGATGACGAGAACGGTAAGGGTATAAATCGATGGCAGCCCGGTATGACCGGTCGTCTGCGTGCGCTCGAACTCCTACTAAACAAGCACATACCAGCAACCTATCTGCGTGCATCCGAACATCAGCGCCGCGCGCTTCTCGCTGGACTCCTCGATACGGATGGAACAGTCAACCGCAGGGGTGCCGTTGAGTTCACAACGACGAACCCACGGCTCGCGCAGGATGTGTATGAACTTGTGAGTTACGCTCTCGTTCACAACGGGCGAACAAGTCTTTCGACTTGAGCGCAAAGTCGCTGCCCACAAGAAGCGGCTGCGCAACTACAACCCTAAGCGTAATCGCTTCCGCTATGTTGTCGCAGTCCGCGAAGTGCCCTCACGTCCAGTAAGGTGTATTCAGGTCGAGTCTCCAAGTCACTTGTATCTCGCTGGCAAGTCCATGATTCCAACCCACAACAGCCTCGCCTACCTCCTCCCCATTGTACGCTCCGGCAAAGTAGCAATCATAAGCACAGCAAACAAAGCTCTACAAGAGCAACTCTTTTATAAAGATATTCCTTTTGTGCAGGAGCACATTCAAGACTTTGAAGCGGCGCTGGTCAAAGGTATGGGCAACTATATCTGCCTTGACCGCATGGAAAAGGAACGTACAGAGACTCAACCCTTTCTTAAGAATCCTGATTTCACTCGCCTGCTCAATATCGTCAAAGAATTTGAATTGAGCATTACCGGCGATTTTGAAACACTTGGGTTTACACTCCCCAATGACATACGCGGCAGAGTCAATGCGGATAGCGATCAATGCGCCTGGAGAGAGTGCCATTTCTTTTCCAGGTGTTACGTTCGCCAGATGCGAGATAAGGCCGCACTTTCGCAGGTAATTGTTGTGAACCACACATTACTATTACTCGACGCCGTTTTAGATGGCTATCTGCTGCCTAAACGCGATGTGATCGTAGTGGACGAAGCACATCACCTGGAAGAAGAGGCTACCCGCGCATTCACTGTGACCGTCAGTGAGTCACAAATCAATGCACTGCTGGCACACCAAAAACTCAAACAACACAGTCAGGCCAACCTGCAAGATGAAGTAAAGCAAACCTTGATGTTTGCGTGGAATAGGCTAGAGCAGGTTGCGCATTCTGCATCTTACAAGGGCAGGATTATTTTGCAAGAGCCACTACAAGAAGGCTTGCGTCTTGCAACCGTCATCGCCAAACTTGCGGAATCATTGCGTAAACAACGTCCTGAATATATGGAAGAGCCTGAAAATTCCCTTTACGATAAGTTGATTACACGCACAGAAAACTTGTCAGAGGCTCTACGCAAGGTTTTTTCAGTCGATCAACGTGACACTTACGTTTATTACGTTGAGCAGGTACTGAAGCCTGGACGACGTGGATCCCATTTGGAGGTGAGTGCTACGCCTTTAGAGGTGAATGCCTTGCTAAGGGAGCTTTTGTTTAATAAGTCGAAAGTTATTTGTACATCCGCTACACTGGCAACGGTTGGTCCGAACCCTGTTGATCCAGAGGATAGGGGACCAAACTTTGCGTACTTTCGTCGTCGTGTTGGTCTCAATAATGCGGAGTATCACGATGTACTGGAACACATTCTGCCTCATACCTTTGATTATGAAAACAAGACGTTGCTCTATTTGCCGCGACACTTACCTGAGCCTGTTTATGGTCCAGATTCAAATGACTATACAAAAAGAATTGCTGAAGAAATGATGCACCTTGTCGAAGCCTCGACTGGCCGAGCATTCCTGCTCTTTTCCAGCAAACGTATGCTCGATGCCGTTTACAATATATTTTTAGATCGTTTGCCGACGTATCTGGATTTTCGCTTGTTACGCCAGGGAGAAATGAATCGTATTGAATTAGTGCGCGAGTTTCGGGAAAGTGAAGGTGCTGTTCTCTTTGGCCTGAAAAGCTTTTGGGAAGGGGTTGATATCGCTGGAGAATCCCTTTCACTGGTCGTTATCGATAAGCTGCCTTTTGACCCGCCCGATGATCCAGTCCACGAAGCACGGGTTGCAAAGATGAAAGCCAACAAAGAAAACTGGTTTGGGAATTACGTCCTTCCCCAGGCTGTACTAAGATTGAAACAGGGTCTGGGCCGTTTGCTTCGCACTCAAGAGGATCGGGGCGTGATGGCCATTCTCGATACACGCCTGTATACAAAGAGCTATGGCAATTTAGTTATCAATGCCCTGCCACCTGCTCGTAGGACAGAGAATTTGAAAGATGTGCAACATTTCTTTGAAGAAGACGACGATACACCTTTCTAAGTCTAGACATGATCTGCTATACTTGAACCGATCACCACTTCGTTAGGAAGGCTGAAGAACATGACTTTGTGGAACAATGCAAAGGGCAAGTTCCTGATTATAGCTATTGTAGTACTGGTGTGTAGTACTCTAGTTGTCGCATTTGCCTACCGAACTGCCACTACAGCACACCTAGCTCCAACTGCGACCACTACAGTGAAAACACCATCAGTTGGAAGAACACCCACAACGCAAGCGACGACTCTACCAACACCAACTCCAACGCCATTTCCCTTAGGGCCGGTACTAGGCATTGAGAGCAGTCTTACAACCACCTATTCAAATATCCCATGGGAACATAGTCAGGGAGTTAGTGTACTGGTCACAACCTGCCAGACAAGAGGCGCTTCTTTATATGATACGAATACACTTCTAGATATTGCTGATAGTGGAGCCAATGCTGTGCAATGTGGTAATGAGCAGATGAAGTATGATCCAGGGAATACCTCCTATGTCCCGCCGGAAAATTTTGCAAGGTACTTCGATCTCTGCGAGCATACAATGCATGCTGTTCGCCCCGACATGCCTGTCCTTCTTGGTTCGCTTGATCCTCATGTTGGTGGTATCGACTACCAGCCCCTGGTAAACCAGGTAAACTACCTTAATGCCATGCAGACTGCGATGAACAGCATTGTACATCCAGGCGGTCACTGGAGCTGGCGTTCAGAAGCCTTAGGCCTGATTGACAGTTGGCATAATGGCTATCCAAACCAGTACACCAATAGTCTGTATGGATTGTTCCTTTTCTGGGCACAGCAATTCAATGTCGATCTGAACCGCGGCCAGTTAGGACAACATATCTGGGTAGTAGAAGGTACTGGTTGCTACGAAGGATGCGGTATTAATCCTTCCAGTCCATATCAAGTAGCAGTCTCACATATCTTAACACTGGTCACTGATGTCCAGACTGCTCTACGCTATAAAGTGCCATTCTTTTATTTTAGTGGTAAAGATTTCTTCTTTACAGTGAGCAGAAATATCGCACCATTTGGCATCCTCAATGTCGATGGGCATCCAAAACCAATCCGTCAGGATCTTCCAATGGGAGCGCGTTCTCTGGCAATGTCATGCTCTAATCGGCAAGTTATTGTTCTCGATCAGGAGCAATTGCTTTCCAAACTTTACGAGGGTTGTAGACTTCCGAATAACTATCTCAGCATTCTGACGAGCTAGGCGCATAAACAAAAACAATTGACGCATTTCCTAAACCTGTTATACTAGAAGGTGCATTCCGACAAATGATTGGCAATGTCCATTTCTTCAGTAAGAGCAATCTTTTGTGATTGCCCTAGAAAACAGGGGGGTTCGCGCATGAGCAAGATTAAAATGCGTTGCACAACCTGTGGCAAGTGGTTTCAGTCGGCAAATGCTAAAGAAGTAACTTGCCCCGATTGCGTGCAGAAGGCCAGAAAAGAGAAGTTGGCAGCTAAGGCCGCACAACCCTCTTCTTCGCTTAAACCAGGACAGGTTGTACAGGGAACGGTGAGGACCTCAAGACCATCACCCCCACCGCAACCTAAACCGAAACAAGCAACCAGTGGCACAAGCCATTGGATTGATACAGTCGAAGACGTAAAAGTGAGCGAACCAGAACAGCCAAAACCCAGATTACCTTCTTCCCCTGTTCCAAGAGATATGAGAGAGGGAACGACAACAGAAAGGCCTGGCAACCATAGCCCTGGCGCGTACCGCGAAGGACCCGATCAAGGTCCAGGTGATTATCGTCCA
>WNFG01016996.1_pt1 | contig 11676 bp, 12 predicted proteins | sample 5400431 | NCBI WGS metagenome assembly WNFG01 (sample SAMN13153346, study PRJNA577476) | soil metagenome | isolation source: 120 cm saprolite under Douglas fir tree site 2 hole 3 replicate 2 | place: USA:California | collected 2015-04-18
TGCCAACAGCGGTCAAGAGGCGAGCCGCCGCGGCGCCGCTGGAAATTGGGTGGACCACTACGGCGTGACCTGACCTACTGTTAGTTGACAGGCATAAACCCGTCGGTCAGCGTCTGCATGAAGCTCACGATCGCATCTTCCTCCGCGTCCGACAGGCCCAGCCGCCCGACTTTGCTCGTGTTCATGTTGTCGGTCGACTCCGGCGCCGGCCAGCATGTCGTACCTTCACCAACGTCATGGGACTGGCAGCGCAGCAGGATGTCGCGCGTGTTGTAGAAGTGCACGATCGCCTTCAGGCTCGTGAAATATCCGTTGTGCATATAGGCCTTCACGAAGGCCGGATAGGGCCGCTTGTCCACATTGCGCAGTGTCGGCACCTGAATTCGCGCTTGGTTGCCTGACGCCAGCTTGAGCCATCGCCGATCCACCGCGGAGGGCTGGCTGAGCAGATGCCCCTGGGTGAGAAAATTGCCGACGCCGCCATCGACGAACGATGACCCTGCCGGATTGGCGACATAGCCCAGTACGTCGGGCCGATTTTCCGAGTAGTAAGGAAGCCGCGGATTGGCAGGGGTGCCGATGTTGCTGGCGGTGAAGTCGGTGAACAGCGGGTCCTCGCCAGGCCCGCCGTCGCGGTGACAGGCGTTGCATCGCGCCTTGCCGCGGAATAGGTCGTAGCCGGCCTGTTCTTGCGTCGTGAACTGCGCCTTGTCCGCGAGTACCGCGTCGAACTTCGAGGTGAACGGCGTCACTTCGGCAGAGGCCTCGTAGCCGGCAATCGATTGCGCCATCTGATCGAAAGTGGCGCCCGCCCGCCCGCGATCGAGCGAGCCGAGATGAACCGGCATCGGCGCGCCGGCGGGAGGCGGCCCTGGGCGGGCGCAGACCTGTTCCACATCGCGCGGCCACGCGATCGCGAAGGCTTGCCGTCCCCATACGCTTTCGAACAGGGCGCGATAGGGGCGCTGCGAGGCGCGATAGACCGCACAGGCACTATCCGGCAGGCCCATTTCCACCGGGTTGGTCGGCGGTCCTTGCGCCTGTTCTGCAGCTGGGTTGCCCAGCCGCCGGCCGGTCGCACGCATGTCCCAGAAATTGCCGCCGACGAGGTCGCCCTGCCCTGGATTGTAGTGCAGCACGGGCGAGAGCGGCGCATAGGCGTGCGATTGCGGCTTACGATTGCTGAATCGCGTGCGCACTGACCCGGGATAGGAGCCGGTGGTCCGGTTCAGCTCCGACACGGGACCCGTAAAGCCGGTCTCGGGCGTGTGGCAGAAAGCACAGGCCTCGTTGCGGTTTACCGAGAGCTGCTTGTCGTACAGCATCAACTTACCGAGCAGCTCGACTTGCTGGACTTGATTGTCCGGCGGCACGGCGAGTCGCTGGATTGCCTGCGCCTCGATGCGGTCGATCTCGGCCTCGACCTGCGCAATTTCCTGCAGCGCCTGAGGCGAGAGTACTGTGCTGCTCTCCGTCGCGCCGGGAGCATCTGCGCCCAGCGTGGCGGCGACCAGGGCCGCCGTGATCGACAGAAGCGCGCGCTGTGTCTTCATTTTGAATCCTCCGCGAACCGGCGCTGAACCGCGTGCGCCAATATACCAATTTGGCGCGTCAGGCTCCCAGGTGGCGGGCGAGCGCTTCGGCCGCGGCGACGCTCGGGTCGCCGGCAAAGCGCGTGGGAAAATCGGCGAGCAGGGTGCGCGCGACGCGCGGGGTTCCGCCGCCGCCGGCGGCCATGCGCGCGATCTGCAGTGTGGCTGCGGCGGACTTGGGGCGAAAGGTGGGGTCTTGGCCTAAGCGGCGGGCTACCACGTCGAGGGCTTCGCCGTTGCGCTTCAGTGCGAGCAGGCGGTCGACGTAGTCTTCGGTGAGGCGGGTGATGTAGCGGGGATCGCCCCAGGCGGCGACTCGGCCGCACAGCCAGCGGTAGTCGTCGGGGGCGTTGCCGCGCGATGCCAGCCAGGTCTGCAATTGTTGCCAGGCTTGGGTGTGGGACCCCACGCGCACTTGGCCGTAGGCGTCGGTCACGGCTTTCTCGCTGTCGCGGAGATCGTGTTTGCGTTGGAGTTCCTCGGTGCGTTCGGGCGAGGCCCAGGTCTCGAGTCCCAGCTCGTGACGGCGTTCGTACAGGGCGCCGCCGAGTACGCTGAATACGGACAGAATGCAAAACATATATATCGCGATTTGCACTGGTAACCAAAGTTCCCACCGGCCCAGCAACGCTATAAGTAATGAGTAGCCGCCGATGATCGCGAGAACGAGGGCGTACATGGGACCCAAGCCTAGGATCATGCGGACCCAGGCGACGGGATATGCGGCTTTGACAATGTTTCGCTCCAATCCGAGGATGGCCACGGAGGCGGGCAGGAACAGTGCGGCCGCCACGGCGATGACCCGTGCTGGGGTGGGACCCATCATGGCTTGCGCGAAATACACAGCGGCGTAGATCAGGCCTAAGATCGCCACCTGGGCGAGGGGGCGCTGCTCGTCGAGGGGATTCAGCATCTGGATGTCGAGAGCGGGCGGTTCGTCGAAGCCGCGAACGGTGTGGTCGAACAGGATATAGGCGTACTTGAAGAACCAGGACGTCAGTATGAGGGTGAGCGGGAGGCCGAAGAGGCCGGCCTGGGCGGCGATGGAGAGAAGTAAGGCGAAGACAATGACGACGCCGGCGGCTCCGCCGCGGGCGGGGCGGAGGAGGTGGGGGATGATTTTGGTGTTTGGTTGCACGACTTTCAGCAACAACGTTGTGACCTATTGAGATCGTTGGGATGAAGGCGCCCCAACGTGCATCCAATCAAGCATCTTCGTAGGTAATGTATTGAGTGGTAGTGCGGATGAGTTAGTTACGAGGCAGCTTTCCAAAATAAGTGTTTTGAATATGTGTGATTTAACGGCGTAATTTCGGCGCCCCCCAAATAGGGCTTCACCAGCCGGCGTGCAGTGTAAAAATATACGGGAATTATCGGGTAATCATTGAGAAGCACTGCTTCGGATTTTTGAAGCAACAGAATTCGCCGATCTGGATTTGGTTCGATTCGGGCGGCGTCAATCAGGTTGTTGAATTCGGAACTCATGTAACCCGGATCGTTCTGGATATTATTCCTCGAAAAAACCTCCAGGAAGCTCGCGGGATCATTGTAGTCCGCGTACCAACCCAGGCGAGCGACGTCCCACCGAGTGTGATCCTTTCTACCGGCCAGAAATACCCGAAATTCGTCACTAACGAGATCGGTAGAAACGCCGAGATTTTTTTTCCAGCTGGCGGCGATTGCAATCATGATGCGCTGAATACTTTCACCGCTATTGAAATAGAGCGTCAGGTGGAGCGGTTTCTTTTCCGAATATCCGGAGTGAGTAAATAGGGCTCGCGCATACGTTAGCTGTCGCTCGCGCGGCCATAGGGACCACTCGTAGGCGGGAGGGTTGTACCCGCTAATACCTTTTGCAACGAATGTATAGGCGGGCGTCACACCGAGGGTGACGTGCTCCGATATCAACTCTCTGTCGACGGCCATGGACAGCGCCTGGCGGAGATCACGGTTGTCTCGAAGCGGTGGCTCGGAGACATCCAGTGCAAGGTATAGCGTCCCTAGTATTGGCGCCGTCTGTATCTCAGCACCGTGGCCTTGAGTGATTCGATCAAGATCGGGTGCCGGTATTGAGGATGTCATGTCCACTTCCCCGGCAACGTATTCCCGTATCTCCGTCGCTTCGGACTCCGCGTTGACGTAGCGAACGCGTTCGATCAAGACATTTGATGCATTCCAATAATTCGGGTTTTTGGCCAACTCGATAAATGACCCGGTAACCCTGCTTACCAATATATAAGCGCCGTTGGAGACCTTGGTCTTATCCGCGGCTCCTGCGGCTCGCATGTCCGCATTCGAATGACCATGCGTAGGGGCGGCGATGGGCTCCGAAAGAATCTGCAAGACAAACGGAGCCGGGTGCTCAAGCTCGATCCGCACAGTGGACTCGCCGATCGCGGTGACTCCGAGGTCAGTCACTTTTTTGCGACCAGCTATGATGTCGCTGGCGCCTTTGATCACCGCTAACAATGCAGACGATCCTGAAGCGGTTTGGGGATCAACAGCACGTCGTAATCCCTGAACGAATTCTGTCGCGACGATCGGATCGCCATCCGACCACTTGGCCATCGGTCGAAGCAGAAACGTGTAGACAGTACCAGTCTCATCCACGGTCCAAGATTCCGCAGCGCCGGGCACGATTTGTCCGTTACGGTCTTGCGCCGTAAGCCCTTCATAGAGATCACGCAAAACCGGGAAAGAATAGGTGTCCTCGGCCAGCTGAGGATCCAGCGTGCGGGGTTCGCCGGGCAATCCGCGCCTGAGCATCCGCGTTGCATTTGACTTATTGCCCTGAAATCGCGCCGGGCCACTATCACCATTGCTTTGACCCTTTTCCGTGCATCCGGCGATCCCCGCAATGACAGCCAGAAGTACCCCGCATCGCAACAAAACTCTCGCCGATTCAAGTAGTTGTCGGTGTCGATTTAGAGCAACACGAATGATTTCAGTGGCTTGTTGCATACAATTTCAATGTTTTGACATAAGCTTAACGACCCATAATTAAGAGAAAACACCAATTTGTTTGCGAAATGTGTGAAATCGTTCACAAATGCCGGATAATGTAAAAACTGCGCTGTCGATGTCGCTTGTGCGGCTACTCAGGCCGCTGGTGAGGATTATGTTGCGAGAGGGTCTTACATATTCTCATTTTGCCGGCATCGCACAAATGGCGTTCGTGGAATCGGCTGCCAAGGACTTTGTAGGAAAGGGAATGAAATCGTCTCTCTCATCCGTGTGTGGACTTACTGGAATGACACCCCAGGAAGTCAAGGCCGTGTTGATTGAGCAAGAGCGGTTCAACTCCAGCGAACTACTTGAGGTGTCTAATCCGTTTGCCCGTGTTTTACATGGCTGGCACAACGACCGGGATTACGTTGGCCCTTACGGATTCCCGGTGGATTTACCGTTTGAGGATAGTCCGCTCAGCATTACCAATTTGACGAATCGCCACGCTGCGGGCGTTTCGCCCGAGGCTGTACTGCAAGAGCTCAAGCGAGTTGGCGCGGTGACGGAAGTTGGCTTCAACGTTTGGAAGCCATTAAAGCAAGAATATATCGAACCGAGCCTATCACCTGAAAACCTCGGTCGAATGGCCAGTCTGGTGGAATCGTTGCTGTCGACGTTAGAAAACAACACGCGTGGCAAAAGAGACGGCACCGATCTATTCGAACGGACGATGATCGTCGATACGCCGCTGACGAGCGCTCAACTGCTTGAGTTGCAGGGATATCTGAAGGTTGTTGGTGGCCAATTTTTGCAGCGCGTTGACACTTTCGCTGCGGTAGATCTTCAAAACATGGGTGTCAAAGCCGGCGACGTTGGAGATATTCACGCCGGCCTGCAGTGCTTTCTGTACGTTGAATCGGTCCCTGACGACACGAAGTTACGGGACGCGATTGAGTTTACACAGCCGAAACATTGACTTGAATTTACGTTGAAGGGAGAAGGGGATGAAGGATAGCAAGTTAGGGATGACGGCTGCGATCGCTATTGGTGCGATCACGACGATGTGTTGCGCAGCGGTTGCACCTGCCAGCGCGGAAGTGACGGCCGCACAACTCAAGAATGCGTACGGTGCAGAACTGCAAGTCTTGGGCGAGGTTGAGAGCATCGACCTCAATCACGGCGTGCTCGTGGTTGCCGGACAACACGTCTCCATAGCCAAAGAGACTACCTTTTCGTACAACGGTATTCCGGTTGAAAACCAGGTTCATGCGCTGCGCATGATCCAGCCCGGCGATTTGCTTGCGGTCTCTGGTCCACTCGGCGCGCCTGCGCTCTCGGTCAGCCGGTTGAAAGAAGACTACGTTGCGGGGGCAACCACTGTTTTTATCAAGGCAAAGGTGCTTTCGATCGAGCCATCAGTAGGCCGAGCCAAAGCCGATCAATTAGGTATCGACTTAACCCCGGCCATGGCGGATGCGGAGTATGTCAAGGTTGAGTCGGGACAAGTCATTGAAGCTGTCGGTACTCAGCCGACCGCGCGCGGACTGTTGCTAGCCTATAGCGTTTCACCCAGTTCAATCGTCGGGACCTCTAAGGCAGTACCTCAATCGATCGTAGGCACCTCCTCGATAGTTGGTACCTCGTCGATTGTCGGCACGTCATCAATCGTTGGGACCTCTAAGGCGGCGCCGACATCGATCGTAGGCACCTCCTCGATCGTTGGGACCTCACCTCGTCGATCGTTGGGACCTCAAAGGCTGCACCGACATCGATCGTCGGTACCTCATCGATCGTGGGCACCTCGTCGATTGTTGGTACTTCATCGATCGTTGGGACCTCAAAGGCTGCGCCGACATCGATTGTTGGCACTTCATCGATCGTGGGCACCTCAAAGGCGGCACCTCAGTCGATCGTAGGCACGTCCTCAATCGTGGGTACCTCGTCGATCGTTGGCACGTCGTCGATCGTGGGGACCTCAAAGGCTGCACCGACATCGATCGTCGGCACTTCATCGATCGTGGGCACCTCAAAGGCGGCGCCGACATCGATTGTTGGCACTTCATCGATCGTGGGCACCTCAAAGGCCGCACCCCAGTCGATCGTAGGCACGTCCTCAATAGTGGGTACCTCGTCGATCGTTGGCACGTCATCAATCGTTGGGACCTCAAAGGCTGCACCGACATCGATTGTCGGCACGTCATCAATCGTTGGGACCTCAAAGGCGGCGCCGACATCGATTGTTGGCACGTCATCGATCGTTGGGACCTCAAAGGCTGCACCGACATCGATTGTCGGCACGTCATCAATCGTCGGGACCTCTAAGGCGGCACCTCAGTCGATCGTAGGCACGTCATCAATCGTTGGGACCTCAAAGGCGGCGCCGACGTCGATTGTTGGCACGTCATCGATCGTCGGTACCTCAAAGGCGGCACCTCAGTCGATCGTAGGCACGTCCTCAATAGTGGGTACCTCGTCGATCGTTGGCACGTCATCGATCGTTGGGACCTCAAAGGCTGCACCGACATCGATTGTCGGCACTTCATCGATCGTGGGTACCTCGTCGATTGTTGGCACATCGTCGATCGTTGGGACCTCTAAGGCGGCGCCGACATCGATTGTCGGTACTTCATCGATCGTTGGGACCTCAAAGGTGGCACCGACATCGATTGTTGGCACTTCATCGATCGTGGGTACCTCGAAGGCCGCACCCCAGTCGATCGTGGGCACGTCCTCAATCGTGGGTACCTCATCGATCGTTGGGACCTCCAAGGCGGCGCCGACATCGATCGTCGGCACTTCATCGATTGTGGGCACCTCAAAGGCGGCGCCGACATCGATTGTTGGTACTTCATCGATCGTAGGCACTTCAAAGGCTGCACCGACATCGATCGTAGGGACGTAAAGAACCTAAGTTGATTCGATTCTGAATTGAGCACCATCCATTAGTTTGAACGGTGTGCGGGCATCTGCGGCTGCTCGTGCGCTTGAGTGGCCGTCTCTATTTGCGCTCGGCCTTGGCTTCGAAATTCGATTTTGATCGTCGAGATTTTGATGGCCGAGTCCACGCAAAGATAAGAACGCCCAACTCTCCAACCCCCTTTCGTCTGGATCTGCGGATGCGATGTGCCTCAATGTCTCCGTCCACCGAGTCCATGAACGCTGTACCGCGTCCCTTTATGTCTCGGAGGATTGGATTAATTTTTCTGAGGTCTATTTCTGGCACATGACAATTTCTCTCTAGCAACAGAGTTGTGTCCGTTCTCTGCACCGAAAAATTTCTTCGCAACGTATCCAGATATCGCTCGATGACAAGAGCAGCCCTCGGAACCTCAAAGTCAGGGAGGACGAATACTCGTTTGAGGGCGACAAAGTTTCCACGAGCGTCGATTCGTACGCTTGGGGATCGTCGCATTAGCTCGACAGCGAGCGCGGCCGAAATCTTCACGCGCGACAATCGCACGAGGCTTGGGACAGATTGTGGGCCTCGACTCACGGCCAGCGGCAACGGGCGACTTTCCGCGTCCAAAAATCTTGGCAGCGAAAACCAAGTAGACATGACCATTCCCATGTCTTCGTACGCACGCACCAGTCTCCGGTATTCACGAACGCTTGTGTCCAATTTCCGGCTGGCGCGCGGTTGTCGCGTGGACTCCACGATAAATTTATTTGAAATGTCATTTTCGCGTAGGAACGCAAACGTGGCTGTTAGCAGGGCCATAGCCCCCTGCTGTTTTGCGAGTTCCGAAAAAGAAGGTCGCGGGTTTTTGGTCATAGCTGACCTTTTGCAACTGAGCGAGCTATTGCACCGGTAGGTCCCTTGCTATCGGTCGGGCGACGCTGTCGCCGAAGGTTCTTACGACGCCCATAGGTTGTCTTAGATTTGGATTGCGTCGCTCCTTCGATATCATCCTGAAAATAATAAACCGTGACTCCGAGACGATACCTTGTCGCCGTCTTGGGAAATGATCGTTTTGCCTTAACCGAGGATCGACTAAATAGAGAATTGGCGCTATTTATAAAGTTCGCTCCCTGTTCAGCGATCTCCCGACGAACTAACGAAACCATGTCAAGGTCGGTCTCTTCTGCAAGGGCGGTCCCCTCAAAGAGAGGTTTCGATGTGCGCCGTAGGTTGTTCGTTAGAGTCTCGAGTAGATCCCTAGTCCGCTCCCCTATCGCCGCAATCGCACTGTCTGTCATACCCGTCAGAATTGGAATGCGGGATTTTGCCTTTACTCGTTGATCCTCAAGCCTCTCCACTGCATCGATTTGCGTGAGTTCATCTAACATAGCACGCACGGGAATCCCTCGACTATGCATTGCCACTAACTGCTCAAAGCTGCGTCGCTTGCCAAATATTGGCAACACTGCCGGGTCTCCGTTTGCCGCCAAAAAGCGAGGATTGTCGAACCAAGCAGCCAGGACATTTCTTGCAGGATGCTGTTCTAATCGCTTGCCAGGCGATGCATCGTCGGACCGAAGTATCCGTGAAACTTCAGACCGCGGCAGCCCGGTAATTATTGCGACTCGGGATTTGCTATCGCGGCCGCTTTCCTTAGTCACGCGCCTAGCAGCGGTCCGAACCGCTCTCTCCCTCACTATTTGACTAAATTCCCGTACGGTGACGCCGGTTTCGAACATCAGGTCAACCAGCGGATCAACCACGCGCTTCAGCGCGACGATTGTCGCCTCTTTTAGAGGGTCATTGAAACGTGATTTGTGCGGTGCTGCTGTTTTTGGCATTTCTCGTTGAACGATATCATTTGTGAGAAAAATTGGACACAGAAACAGGCCGTGCGACGCCGCGGTAACGCACTTGGTGCCGCAGCGACAACTCGGCGGATGGCAGTAGTAGAGCCGCAAATAAGAACCTGGGATAGAAGCCTAAACTTCGATGTTTTGCGGCAACCAGAGGGACAGCGCGCTTGAAGGGCATTAGAATTGACAGGTCGAGTTACAGGTAACCCGTTTCGGCGCATTCCGGTATGTGCATATCTGGCGGTAATACGCAAATATTGAGCTAATTCCTCATGACTCACTCGCTCGTTTGTTGGCGCTGCGGCGCGTCTCTCGCCGCGCTCAGTTTGCCGCTCCGAAGGCTGGACGTCTGCAAGGCGTGTAATGCGGAGCTGCATGTGTGCAAGATGTGCGTTGAGTACGACACGTCTTATGCGAAGCATTGCAAGGAGCCCACGGCGGAGGAGGTGCGCAAAAAGGATGAGGCGAATTTTTGCGATCACTTCAAGCCCAAGGCGGGGGCCTATGTCGCGAAGGACGGTGCGGAACTGGCGCGGGCGAAGTCGGCGCTCGACGATCTATTCAAGAAGTAGTGGGCGAGCTCTCCGCGCGCAGCGACATTTGCGCGTATTCCGGCTCATGGTGGACTGGATTTCCAGGTTGCCGCGCAGCACCGTGTGTTGGCTGCCTGCCTGCGAGTGGTGATTAATCATTGCTATACTGTCGGTTATCGCAGTTTCGGCGCTTAACCTACATTATGTTGGACGTTAAAGAGCAGCGGCAATACCTATCGGAGCTCGGGATCCGCCTGAAGACGTTGCGTCTCGCGCGTAACGACACCATGGCCGTCTTTGCGCAGCGCCTTGGAGTCAGTGCGGGAACGCTACGGGCGATGGAGCATGGCACGGCTACGGTGCAGATCGGCGCTTGGGTCAAGGCCTTGTGGGTTCTTGACCATCTCGATGACCTGAACGGCGTGTTGGCCCAAAAGGAGAGCCTCCTCGAGCAGGCGCGCGCGCCGCGTACCCGCAGCAGGCAACGCGCCTCGAGGCGAGCTTGATGAAGCAAATATTTGTCTGGGTGCGACGCGCGGATGGCGCGATCCACCTGGTCGGGGAGCTGGCCACGACGGCTCCGGACCGCAGCAGCGGGCGCTTCGAATCCGAGTTCGAATACACGCGTGCATGGGTGAGCGAGTCTGGCGCCTTCGCGCTTGATCCGGTGTCTCTCCCCCTCGATACCGCTCGACGGTTTCGCGCCGAGATGCTGTATCCACCTCTGGCGGTGTTCGAAGATGCGCTGCCAGACGATTGGGGTCGGCGCTTACTCGCCGCGGCGATCACCGCCGATGGCGGCACGCCGACATTACCTGAGATGCTGCTGCGCATGCGTGGTGGAGGCACCGGGGCACTCCTATTTACGGCGACCGATACCACCCCTCACCCCGATCAAAGCGTTCCAAGCACCGCGCTGTCAAAGCTCCTGGCAGCGGCCGCACAATTCGAGGCCGGGACACTGCCGCCGGGCGATGAGTTTCGCCGCCTCTTGGAGGGCAGCAGCCGCGCCGGCGGCGCGAGGCCCAAGGCGCTCGTACACGATGAGTCCGGAGAGTGGCTCGCCAAATTCCCCAGTCGCGCACGCGATGATGCGTATGACGTCGTTGGCCTCGAAGCGACCTGTCTGACGCTGGCTCGGGGCGCGGGACTTGAAGTCCCTGAGTCGCGATTGCAGACGATCGGCGCTCGGCGCGTGCTCATGGTCAAGCGCTTCGACGTCAGTGCCCAGGGCGGTCGGTACCACATGGTGAGCCTGCGCACGCTGTGCAAAGAACGTCCCGGCATCTACGTACACAGCTATTCGGATCTTGCTCAGGTGCTGCGCAAACATTCGGCTTCCCCCGCCGATGACCTGGCAGCCCTGTATCGGCACATGGTCTTCAACGCCGCTATCGGCAATGTCGATGATCACCTCAAGAATTTCTGGATGCTGGCGCGTCCCGGTGGATTTCGCCTTGCACCGGCGTTCGATTTAGTGCCGGACATCAGCGGTCGAGGCGAGCACACACTGTCCTTTCGGCAAGGCTTTGCCTGCCCGCCCCGCGCAGAAATGATCGCGCTAGCGGCTGAATGGGGCGTGGCACTCGGGGCGCGCATCGTTCAGGACGTCGTCAAGGCCACCAGGGTATTCGCGACGACGGCTCGAAGACTCAAGGTTCGCCATCCGGGCAGCTTGCAGAAAGTATGCGCCGATGTGCGCCGGCGCACTGGACTGCTCAGTGCCTTAGGCGGTGGCCCGTGATCGTCATACAGGGCCCATTGCCCACGTTCGCTGGAATACGCTATCGCGTTCTCCGAGACACCATCCGTACGAAGCGACATTTGTACGTCAAACGTCATACATTTAT
>WNFG01019689.1_pt1 | contig 11676 bp, 12 predicted proteins | sample 5400431 | NCBI WGS metagenome assembly WNFG01 (sample SAMN13153346, study PRJNA577476) | soil metagenome | isolation source: 120 cm saprolite under Douglas fir tree site 2 hole 3 replicate 2 | place: USA:California | collected 2015-04-18
GGAGCGCCCGACGCGATCGTGCGCAAGCTCAACACGGTGATGAGCGCGACCCTCGACGACCCGTCGATCCGCGGCCGGCTCAGCGAGCTCGGCCTCGAGATCGTGCCGCCGGAGCGCCGCAGCCCGGAATATCTCGCCCGGTTCCTGCCGCAGGAGATCGAGCGCTGGGCGAAGGTCGTGCGCGATGCCGGCATCAGCCCGGACTGACGAACCACGCCCGAGGGACCATGACCGCGCGCGCTCGGGAGCAAACCACGATCAAGGCCCTCGGCATCGCGCTCGCCGCGATGCTGTTGTCGTGCGGCGCCGCCTGCGCCCAAGACTGGCCGCGCCGGCCGCTGACGCTGGTCGTTCCGTTCGCGGCCGGCGGGCCGATCGACGTCGCCGCGCGCCTCATCGCCCCGCGCATCGGCGAGCGCCTCGGCCAGCAGATCGTGATCGAGAACATGGGGGGCGCCGGCGGCATGACCGGCTCGAACCGTATCGCCAAGGCGCCGCCCGACGGCTATCTCATGGTGCTCGGCAGCGCCGGCACTCACGCCTACAACCAATCGTTCTACAAGAGGCCGCTCTATAACTCCGAGACCGATTTCGCGCCGGTCGGCGTCGTGCTGGAGAACACCAAGGTCCTGATCGCGCGCAAGGACTTTCCCGCGAGCACGATGCCGGAATTCGTCGGCTACGCCAGGGTGAACCAAGGCAAGCTGCAATACGGTTCGGCCGGCAGCGGTTCCGCCACCCACGTCGCCTGCATGCTGCTCAACTACCGCATGGGAACGAACGTCACCCACGTGCCCTATCGCGGCTCCGGGCCGGCGATGCAGGACCTGATCGCGGGTCGCACCGATTTCCAGTGCGAGGTGATCTCGACCGCGCTGCCGCCGATCGAGAGCGGCCTGGTGAAGCCGATCGCGCTCTTGTCGACGCGGCGCGCGTCGGTGCTGCCGAATCTGCCGACCGCGCTCGAGCAGGGAATGGCCGACGTCGACGCCGACGGGTGGAATGCCCTGTTCTTGCCGCCGGGAACGCCGGCGCCGATCGTCCGGGCGCTCAATGCCGCCGCCGGCGCGGCGCTCGACAATCCGGCGCTGGCGCGCCGCATGGAGGAGCTCGGGCTGGCCGTGCCGCCGCCGGAGCGACGCACGCCCGAGCACCTCGCCAGGCTGGTCCGGATCGAGATCGAGAAATGGGCGTTGCCGATCAAGGCGAGCGGCATCAGCGCGGATTGATGCTCAGGCGCGGTGGCGCAGGAGGATGAGCGCGCTGTCGTCGTAGCGGCGCCGCTCGAGCTCGTCGAAACCTTCAGGCGCGGCGAAGTCGACGGTCGCCGCCTCCTCGACCACGATCAAGGCATTGGGCGCGAGCCACTGGCCTGCGCGCGCCGCCGCGAGCGCCTGCCGCGCCAAGCCTTGGCCGTAAGGCGGATCGAGAAAGACGAGCGTGAACGGCGCGAGCGGATGCGCCGAGCCGAGCCGGGTCGCGTCGCGCCGGAAGATGCGGCTGACGCCGCCCAAGCCCAGCGCCGCGATGTTCTCGCGGATCAGCGCGCGCGCCTCCGCCCCCTCGTCGACGAACAGCGCGAACGCCGCGCCGCGCGAGAGCGCCTCGAGCCCGAGCGCCCCGGTGCCCGCGAACAGGTCGAGCACGCGCGCGTCGGTGACGGGATCGCCGTAGGCGTGGGCGAGAACGTTGAACACCGTCTCGCGCAGCCGGTCGGCGGTCGGCCGGATCGCCGCCGAGCGCGGCGCGGCGAGCGCGCGGCCGCGCAGGCGTCCGCCGACGATGCGCATCAGCGCCGCGGGCGGCGCGCGGACCGCCGGCGGCGCCGCTTCTCCCGCCGCGCCCGTTCCGGCTCGCCGATGCGCTCGGAATCGCGCGGCTTTCGTTTCGCGGCGGCCTGCTGGGGTCTCGCGCCATCCGGCCGGCCGCGATGCCGCGGCGGGCGCCCCTCGCGCGCCGGTTCCCCGCGTCCATTCGGCCGCGCTTGCGGCGCCTCGGATGCGGTCGCCTCCGCCTCGCGCTCGATCCGGGGCGCCGCGAAGTCCGCCCCGGCGAGCGCCGCGAGCCGCTCGCCGAGCTGGTCGCGCAAGGCGCGCGTCCTCACCTCCTCGATCGCGCCCGGCGGCAGCTCGCCGAGCCGGAACGGGCCGAACGACACCCGGATCAGGCGGTTGACCGCGAGGCCGAGGTGGCCGAGCACGTTCTTCACCTCGCGGTTCTTGCCTTCCCGGATCGCGACGGTGAGCCAGACGTTGCCGCCCTGCACGCGATCGACCGTTGCCTCGATCGGTCCATAGCGCATGCCGTCGATGGTGACGCCGCGGCGCAGCCGATCGAGCGCGGCCTGCTCGACGCGGCCGCGGGCGCGCACCCGATAGCGGCGCAGCCATCCCGTCGCCGGCAGCTCGAGCGCGCGCGCGAGCCCGCCGTCGTTGGTGAGCAGCAGCAGCCCTTCGGTGTCGAGGTCGAGCCGGCCGACGCTGATCAGGCGCGGCAGGCCCTTGGGTAGGGCGGCGAAGACGGTCGGACGGCCGCCGGGATCGGCATGCGAGGTCACGCGCCCGCGCGGCTTGTGGTGGAGGAACAGCCGGGTGCGCTCGCGCACCGGCAAGGGCTTGCCGTCGACCGCGACCGCGTCGGCGGCGGTGACGTTGCGCGCCGGCGAGCTGATCGCGCTGCCGTTGACGCTGACCCGCCCGGCCGCGATCCATGCCTCGGCCTCGCGGCGCGAGGCGAGCCCCGCCCGCGCGATGACCTTGGCGATGCGCTCGCCCGGCTGACCGGTTTCGCTGCTCATTGCCTGCTCGTTGGGCTCGCTGCCCGGATCGCGGCGTGATAGCAAAGTCGGGGACCTTCGACGAGCCATGCCGACGCACACCTTCATGGACCTCGCGCTCGACGAGGCGCACGCCGCGGCCGGCGCCGGCGAGGTGCCGATCGGCTGCGTCATCGTCTGCGACGGCGATCTGATCGCGCAGGCCGGCAATCGCACGCTCGCCGAGCGCGACCCGACCGCCCACGCCGAGATGGTGGCGATCCGCCGGGCGGCGGCGGCGCTCGGCAGCGAGCGGCTCACCGACTGCGATCTCTATGTCACGCTCGAGCCCTGCACGATGTGCGCGGCGGCGATCGCGTTCGCGCGCATCCGGCGGCTCTATTACGGCGCCGCCGACCCCAAGGGCGGCGCGGTCGAGAGCGGGGTGCGCTTCTTCGCCGCCGCGACCTGCCAGCACCGCCCGGAAATCTACGGCGGCATCGGCGAGACCGAGGCGGCCGGGCTGCTGCAGAATTTTTTCCGGGCGCGGCGCTGAGCAACGGATCTCTGATTCTGTAGGGTGGGCAAAGGCGCGGACCAAAGCTCGGTTCTCTCGAGCGCAAGGCAGCAGCGCCGTGCCCACGCGCAGCAGTATCCCGCCGCCAACGAGACGCTTGGGCAAAGGCGCGCCAGACCTGTCATGTATCCCGAGTCCCCTTCCGCGCCTTTGCCCACCCTACGCTCATCCTACTCGGGCATTATCCACAAGTGGGTGACGGCGCCCCGCGTCCCCCTCTAATATCCGCCCGCCGACGCGGGGGACGACCCGCATTGTGGAGGAGAGAGATCGTGAAGACATTCTATGCAATTGCGGTGGCGTTAGCGGCTTTCGCGGGCGCGGCGGCGGCCCAGGAGCAGCAATCGTTCAAGACCATCATCGGCAAGGGCTACGAGATCAAGAGCGTCACCTTCGCGCGCGGCGAATCGACCGACAACCGGGAAATCTTCCTGGTGACGCTGCAGAAGGAGAGCCACGCTCGACGATTCCAAGCGCTGCGACGTGCGCTGAGCTTGCGTCGTTCCCCGCGCGACGGCAGAGCAACCCTCAGGTGCCGATGAGCGCGGCAAGCTTCTCCTTCAGCTCGGCCTTGGCCGGCTCCGCCGCCCGCAGGATCGCGCTCGCCTTCAGGAAGTCGAGCGCGCGGAACGAGCCGACCTTGGGACGCACGATGAGGTCGGGCGCGACGTGCTTGACCTTCTCGGCGGTGATGGCGCTGCCCATGACCAGCACGGTGGCGAGCAGGCACTCCCAGGGATTGGGGACGTCGCGCCGCTTCTCGCTTGGCACGCCCGATATGTCGACCGCGATCACGAGATCGGCGCGCCCGCGCAGCACGTCGAACGGCAGCGGATTGGTCGCCCCGCCGTCGATCAGGACCCGGCCCTCGACCACCATCGGCCGCATCAGGGGCGGCAGCGCGATCGAGGCCGCGAGCGCGGGCTTGAGCGCGCCGGACGAGAACAGCGCCTGCTGGCGCCGGTGCAGATCGCTGGCGACGACGATGAGCGGGATGGCGAGTGCGGCGAAATCGTCGGGGACCTGATCCGGCAGGAATTTTTGGCAGAATTTCTCCGGATCGACCAGCGTGGCGCTGCCGAAGCCGGCCCGGAGCAGATCGGTAAAGCTGCCGGCGCGCGCCGCGATCAGCCGGCGCCACACCTTGCCGGGGTCGTGCGCGAGCTTAACGACGAAGCGGCGGAGGTCCTTGCCGGACATGCCCGCCGCATAGGCCGCCCCGATCAGCGCGCCGATCGAGGTGCCGGCGATGGCGGCGGGCTTGCGGCCGATGTCGTCGAGCGCCTCGAGCACCGCGATATGGGCGAGCCCGCGCGCCCCGCCGCCGCCGAGCGCGAGCGCAAAGCTCTTCGTCATCGCGCGCCCGCTTCCGCCGCGAAGCCCCAGGCCTTGACCGCGAGCGGGCGCACCAGCGGCGCCATGGCGGCGGCGTTCTCGCTCGTCGCCGTGCCGTCGCGCACCCGCCCGACGATGCCCTGCAGGATCGCCGCCAGGCGAAAGAAGTTGTAGGCGAGATAGACCGCGAGCTGCGGCCGCGGATCGAGCCCGGTGCGCGCCACGTAGGCGTCGACATAGGCGGCGCGCGCGGGAATGCCGAGCGCGCCGAGATCGTGACCCGCGAGCGTGCCGACCCCGGCGCCGGTCTCCGACGGCGGCATGTCCCATTGCATGAGGTGGTAGGCGAGGTCGGCGAGCGGATCGCCCAAGGTCGAGAGCTCCCAGTCGAGCACGGCGAGGATCGTCGGCCCGGATGGCGAAAGGATGATGTTGTCGAGGCGATAGTCGCCGTGCACCAGCCGCACCGGGGCGGGCGGCGGCAGATGCGACGGCAGCCAGCCGATCAGCCGCTCCATATCGTCGATCCGCTCGGTCTCCGAGGCGCGGTACTGCTTCGACCAGCGCTCGACCTGGCGCGCCACGTAGTTGTCGCCGCGGCCGAAGTCCGAGAGCCCGAGCGCCGCCGGCTCGAAGGCGTGCAGCCGCGCGAGCGTCGCGTTCATGGCGTCGTAGACCGCCGCCCGCTCGGCGGGGTCGGCAGCCGGCATGTGCGGCTCCCAGACGACGCGGCCCTCGACATGGGCCATCACGTAGAACGGCGTGCCGGCGACGCTCGAGTCGTCGCAATAGACGAGCGGCGCGGCGACCGGAAAGCCTTGCGCGGCAAGCGCGCTGATCACCCGGAACTCGCGGTCGACCGCGTGGGCGGAGGGCAGCAGCTTGCCCGGGGGCTTGCGCCGCAGCACGTAGCGGCGCGCCGGCGTCTCGAGGAGATAGGTCGGGTTCGACTGGCCGCCCTTGAACTGGCGCACGGCGAGCGGGCCCTCGAAGTCGGGCAGGCGCGATCGCAGGTAGCCCTCGAGCCGCGCGAGGTCGAAGGCGAGCGCGGAGGCGACCTCCCTGGTGCCGGAGAAGCTCGCCTGGCGGTCGATCGGGCTCACGTCACGTGATCCAGCATGGTGTCGTCCCCGCGAAGCATGTCCCCGCGAAAGCGGGGAGCGGGGACCCAGTATCCACTGACTTGGGCGCGCGGCACCAGAATGCCTCATCGTCGGCGCGAGTCTACTGGATGCCCGCCTACGCGGGCATGACAACGGCGAGGTGTGCCTTGGCGTTAGCGGGCACACAGCGGCGGGTTATGCCAAGCTCCCGCGCTCATGCCGGCGTGAAAAACTCGAGCAGCGCCGCGGCGGTCGCGGCGGGCGCCTCCTCGGCGAGATAGTGCCCGCAATCGATCGCAAAGCCGCGCACGTCAATCGCCCATTCCCGCGCGTGGTAATGGGCAAGCGCGCGCGGATCGAACGCGGCGAGGCTCTTGATCCCGGTCCCGGCGGCGGCGCGCGTGTCGAAGAAGAAGCGCGGATCCTTGCCGATCATGGTCTCCGGAAACGGCTCCGGCAGCGCGAGGAACATCCAGTGCCAAGCCCGGTTGGCGAGGCGGGCGTCCATGCGGTGCCACATCGCCCAGGTCGGCACGATGTCGAGCACGGCGAGCCGCTCGAGCCGGCCGGGATGGTCGAGCGCCAGCCGATAGGCGACGCGCCCGCCGCGGTCGTGGCCGGCGAGATGGAAGCGGGCGTGGCCGAGCGCCGCCATCACCTCGATCATCGCATTCGCCATCGCGCGCTTGGTATAGGGCGCGTGCGCGGCATCGGCGGCCGGCGCGTCCGACCAGCCGTACCCCGGCAGGTCGGGAATGACCAGGCTGAAATGCTGCGCCAGCGCCGGCGCGATCCGGTGCCACATCACGTTGGTCTGGGGATAGCCGTGCAGCAGCAGGAGCGGCGGGCCCGCCCCGCCGGTGCGCGCGAAGACGCGACCAGAGGCGGTCGCAAGCCACTTCGAGGCGAAGCCGGGATAAAGGTCGACGAGATCGGGCATCACGGGTCTGCCTGTGGAGCATCGATGCTGGTTACAGTGTGTGCCTTCAATCAAGGGATACCGACCGCCGGGTTTTTTTCCCGCTCCACCGCCCGAAAGCCGATATCCCGCCGGCAGAAGCCGCCGTCCCACGCGATGCGGTCGACCGCCGCATAGGCGCGCGCCTGCGCCTCGGCCACCGTCTTGCCGAGCGCCGACACGTCGAGCACGCGGCCGCCGTTCGCGACGATGCGACCGCCCTCGGCCCGGGTGCCGGCGTGGAAGATTTCCACGCCTTCGACCGCGGCGGCGGCCTCAAGCCCCTCGATCACCGAGCCCTTGGCGTAGCCGCCGGGATAGCCCTTGGCGGCCATCACCACCGTCAGCGCGGCGTCCGGATACCAGCGCAGGTCGAAATTCCCGAGCATGCCGTCGCAGCACGCCAGCAGGGCCGGAACGAGGTCCGACATCAGGCGCAGCATCAGCACCTGGCATTCCGGATCGCCGAATCGGACGTTGTACTCGATCAGCTTCGGCCCGGCGGCGGTGATCATCAGCCCGGCATAGAGCACGCCCTGGTAGGGCGCGCCCATCGCCTTCATGGCGGCGACCGTCGGCAGCACGATCTCGTCCATGGCGCGGCGCGCGATCTGCGGCGTCATCACCGGGGCCGGCGAATAGGCGCCCATGCCGCCGGTATTGGGTCCGCGGTCGCCGTCGAACGCCCGCTTGTGGTCCTGCGCCGAGGCGAGCGGGATCGCGGTCTCGCCGTCGCAGAGCGCGAAGAAGGAGGCTTCCTCGCCCTCCAGGAGCTCCTCGACGACGACCTCGGCACCGGCCTCGCCGAGGCCGCCGCCGAGCATCATGTCGATCGCGCCCTCCGCCTCGGCGACGCTCGCCGCGACCACCACGCCCTTGCCGGCGGCGAGCCCGTCGGCCTTGATCACGATCGGCGCGCCGCGCGCGCGCACGTGGGCCTTCGCCGGCGCCGGCGCGGTGAAGCGCTGGTAGGCGGCGGTCGGAATCCGGTTCGCCCTGCACAGGTCCTTGGTGAAGCCCTTGGAGCCTTCGAGCCGCGCCGCGGCCTTGCCCGGGCCGAAGGCCTTGATGCCGGCGGCGGCGAGATCGTCGACGATGCCGGCGCAGAGCGGCGCCTCCGGGCCGACCACCACGAGGTCGATCCGGTTCGCCCGGCAGAACGCGATCACGGCGGCGTGGTCGGCGAGATCGAGCGCGGTGACCTCGCATTCCCGCGCGATGCCGGCATTGCCGGGAGCGCAGACGAGCCGCTCGGTGAGCGGGCTTGCCGCGATCTTCCAGGCGAGCGCGTGCTCGCGCCCGCCCGAGCCGAGGAGGAGGATGTTCATGGGATGGCCGCCGGATCGCTGGGAGCAGGTTTTAGGGCTGGTGTAGCATGGTCCGACCGCCTCTCTCAGTTTGAATTTTCCGGCGGTAGTCGAAGGGACCGTGATCGGGCATATTGGGCGGGCCAGGAAAGGACTGCGCGATGAGCATTCAGCACCCGAACGTCAAGAACGCATATGTCACGCATGAGGGTCGGTTCTTCGAACATCCGCAACGAATGGTTTTGGTCATCGAGACCGACCTGCCTACGAACCCTCAGCACCCGAATTTCGACGCGCATGCGATTTCGCGCCTGATTGATGCGGTCCAGGGGTATGTAACCGCGCAGAACCGGCAGATATTGGAATTTCGGATCGTCCCGACGAGCGACCGGATTTAGCGATATCCGACTTCGGCCGGTCATTGAGCGGGCCATTGAAGCGAGACGTTCAGCGAGCGGAGGACATGCAGCCATGGAGATCAAGCCGTTGGGCGCCACGCCCTCGCGCCGCGGACCGGCGCAATCGTTCACCGGCACGGTGTGGCAGGAGCCGATCATCGAGGCGCCGGCGCCGGCGCGGATCCGCGGCGCCTTCGTGCGGTTCGAGCCGAAGGCCCGCACCGCCTGGCACACCCATCCGCTCGGCCAGACGCTGCACGTCGTCTCCGGGGTCGGCCGCGTGCAGGTATGGGGGACGCCGGTGCGCGAGATCCGTCCCGGCGACACCGTCTGGATCGCGCCCGGCGAGAAGCACTGGCACGGCGCCGGCCCCGACACCAACATGGTGCACATCGCGCTGCAGGAGCACCTCGACGGCAACCACGTCACCTGGCTCGAGCACGTCAGCGACGAGCAATACGGTGCCAAGGTCGGCGGCTAGCGAACGTCCATCCGGACTTGCCCAATTGTCGACAGACATCGAATGACAGAGTTCCGGTCGGGCTATCTGCGCTAGACTGGGCTTCATGAGCGGGTCGGACCTTTTTCTGTTCGTCAGCCATGTGAGCGAGGATCGCGCCGCCGCGCTGCAGGTGGTCGCCGAGCTCGAACGTCGCAGCGTGCGCTGCTGGATCGCGCCGCGCAACGTGCGGGCAGGCAGGCCGTTCGATGACGAGATCGCCAATGCCATCGACGGCTGCCGGGCGATGCTGCTGATCTTCTCCGAGCGGTGCAACGACAGCGAATACATCCGCCGCGAAGTCACCGTCGCCGGCGAGGCCAACAAGATCGTCATCCCGTTTCGGATCGAGAATGCACAGCCGAAACGGGGCCTGCGAGTTCGGCTTGCGGACCTGCACTGGATCGACGCTTTCGTTGCACGCGAGCAGGCGATCGACGAGGCAATGCTCGCCAAGGTCCGAGCGCAGGCGGTCGAGGAGCTGATCCAGACCTTGGGGCCGGACGAGAACATGTGGGCTCGTCCCCTCCCCGGTGGCGATCAACCGCCGCCTGCCGCACCCGCTCGGGCCGAACAGGCTCCGGTCGAGAAAACCGCCGCTCGGGTCGTTCCGGCTGCCGAGCTCGGGCCGGCATCGACGCCATCGGAGGCAAGCGTCACCCGCGAGATCGGGGACCAGGCGCATGTGCCGCCACTCGCTCCTGACCAGCAAGACAAAAAGACCGGCTCGCCGAGCCGCCGGATCGTGGTGATCGGCGGCGGTGCTGTCGCAGCTGCCGGACTCGGCGGGCTCGCCCTTTGGCTGCGCTCGCTACTGCCCTCGCCCGAGCTCATCCGCACTTTTTCGGGAAATTTCGGGTCGCTCCATTCGGTTGCTTTTTCGCCGGACGGCCGCACGGCGCTATCCGGCAGTGGGGATCACACGCTCCAGCTTTGGAACATTGCAACCGGCGATGCGATCCGCACCCTGTCCGGGCATTCGGGTGCGGTCTGGTCGGTCGCGTTCTCGCCGGACGGCCGCACCGCGCTGTCCGGCAGTGGCGACGAAACGCTCAAGCTTTGGGACATTGCAACCGGCGATGCGATCCGCACCTTGTCCGGACATTCGGGCTCGGTTTTCTCGGTTGCCTTCTCGCCGAACGGCTCCGGGGCGCTGTCCGGCAGTGAGGATCACACGCTCAAGCTTTGGGATATTGCAACCGGCAATGCGGTCGACACGTTCTCCGGGCATTCGGATGTGGTCCGTTCGGTTGCAGTTTCGCGGGACGGCCGCAGGGTGCTGTCCGGCAGTGACGACAGAATGCTCAGACTTTGGAACGCACCCGGCGATACCCTCACCTTGTCCGGGCATTCGGGCTCGGTTTTCTCGGTTGCGTTCTCGCCGGATGGCCGCACCGCGCTGTCCGGCAGTGCAGATCACACGCTCAAGCTTTGGAACGTTCCAACCGGCGATCCGATCCGCACCTTTATCGGGCATTCGGGTTCGGTCGATTCGGTGGCCTTCTCGCCGGACGGCCGCATGGCGCTGTCCGGCAGTGCAGATCACACGCTCAAGCTTTGGAACATTGCAACCGGCGATGCGATCCGCACCTTGTCCGGGCATTCGGATTCGGTCGTTTCGGTGGCCTTTTCGCCGGACGGCCGCATGGCACTGTCGTGCGGCCATTTGGTGAACCCGACGCTCAAGCTGTGGAACCTCACCAACATTCGAATTTGAACAAGTGCGATTTCTCGGGCATAGCAGGCCGCCGAACGGAGTTCCGGCCAAATGAACGAGCCCGCTCGCCTCAACATCCCGGAATGGACGGTCTCCGAGCTCTCGGCGGCGCTGAAGAAGACCGTCGAGGACGCCTTCGGCCAAGTGCGGGTGCGCGGCGAGATCTCGGGCTACCGCGGGCCGCATGCCTCCGGCCACTGCTATTTCGCGCTCAAGGACGACAGCGCCAAGATCGACGCGGTGATCTGGCGGAGCGCGCTCGCCCGCCTGCGCATGAAGCCCGAGGAAGGGCTCGAGGTCTTCGTCACCGGCCGCCTCACCACCTATCCCGGCAAGTCGACGTATCAGATCGTGATCGAGACGCTCGAGCCCGCCGGGCTCGGCGCGCTGATGGCGCTCATCGAGGAGCGCAAGAAAAGGCTCGCCGCCGAGGGCCTGTTCGACGCCGCGCGCAAGCGGCCGCTGCCGTTCCTGCCGGAGGTCGTCGGGGTCGTCACCTCGCCGACCGGCGCGGTGATCCGCGACATCCTGCATCGGCTCGCCGACCGGTTTCCGCGCCATGTCGTGGTCTGGCCGGTGCGGGTGCAGGGCGACGGCTCCGCCGAGGCGGTCGCCGCCGCGATCCACGGCTTCAACGCGCTCGCCGCCGACGGCCCGGTGCGCCGGCCCGACCTCATCATCGTCGCCCGCGGCGGCGGCTCGCTCGAGGACCTGTGGTCGTTCAACGAGGAGATCGTGGTGCGGGCGGCGGCCGCGAGCATGATCCCGCTGATCGCCGCGGTCGGGCACGAGACCGACGTGACGCTGATCGACTTCGCCGCCGACCGGCGCGCGCCGACGCCGAGCGCGGCGGCCGAGATGGCGGTGCCGGTGCGCGCCGAGCTGATGGCGCGGGTCGACGGCCTCGGCCGGCGCTCGCTCGCCTGCTGGCAGCGCGGCGCGGAGGCCCGCCGCGCCGAGCTCAAGGCGGCGATCCGCGCGCTGCCCACGGCCGAGGCGCTGCTCGCGCTGCCGCGCCAGCGGCTCG
>WNFG01004537.1_pt1 | contig 11672 bp, 10 predicted proteins | sample 5400431 | NCBI WGS metagenome assembly WNFG01 (sample SAMN13153346, study PRJNA577476) | soil metagenome | isolation source: 120 cm saprolite under Douglas fir tree site 2 hole 3 replicate 2 | place: USA:California | collected 2015-04-18
GTTTCATTTGGCGCCGGCAAGGTCTGATGTCGCTGCGTACAGGAACTCGACAAATTTGCCAAACCCTGCAATCTGCAGTCGCTCATCGTTGCCGTGAATTCGCCTGCGGTCCTCGGCCGTCTGCACTGGCTCAATACCGTAGGCTTGAACGCCTTTGGCGCGAAGTTCCGAAGAGTCGGTCGCGCCTACCTGCATGATGGGAATGGTCAGCGCGCCGGGAAAAACTTTGCTCTGCGCGCGCTCCAACGCGTGGAACGCATCAGAATCCAGGCCGGAGGGCGGCGTGGCCGGGCGCAAATTGTTGGGTGCCGACGTGATCTGGACGGCGGAATCGTTGATCATCCTGGCCAGATCCGCCTTCAGCGCGTCCATGTTTTCGTCGGGAAGCGCGCGTACGTCAACCTCAGCTTGGGCGTCTGCCGGAATCACGTTGATACGGAAGCCGCCCTTGATGATTGTCGGCACCAGCGAGGTGCGCAGCATGGAATAATACGCGGGCTCAGTCTGGTGCAGCTTAAGTTGCACTGCCGGATCTTCCACATGACGGTAGAGTTCCGCTTTGTCCGGCGGACTGATCTGGGCAAGCTGCTGGAAGAATCTCCGCGTGGTTTCATTGAGGCGCATCGGGGCTTCCCACGTGCCGATCTTCGCGACAGCCGCCGACAAATGAACAATGGCATTGTCCATTCGCGGAGCAGACGCGTGTCCGCTGGTCCCACGCGCCGTGACTATCAGTCCGCGCGGCACCTTCTCTGTGGTCGAAACACCGACGTAGCGGACTCGCCCGTCCTCTTCGGGCGTATCGCCGCCTTCGTTGAGCGCGAACTCGCAGGCAATCTCGTCCCAGTGTTTTTCGATCATGAAGTCGATGCCGAACTGCGGGGTGCCCTCTTCGCCGGCTTCAGCTAGCAGGATCACGTCGCGATCCAAAGGCGCCTTGAGGCGATGCAGCAGCAGGAAGACCTCGAGGTTTGCGGCGTCCATGGCTTTGTCGTCGGTCGAGCCGCGGCCGTAGAGATAGCCATCCTTGATGAGCGCGGCGAATGGGTCCACCGTCCACTTGTCTCTCTCCACGCCGACAACATCCAGGTGTCCCATGAGCAACAGGGGCTTCTTCCTGCCATTGCCTTTCAGGCGCGCGACCACATTGCCGCGGCCCGGAACCGATTCGTAAATCTGCGCTGGGATTCCTTCGGCGGCGAGCACGCTCTTGATGTACTCCGCGGCTTTGGTTTCATTTCCCGGAGGATTGCTCGTGTTGATTTTGACCAAGTCGGCAAGAAACTTGACCGCTTCAGCTTGCGCCTTCGCGAAATCAGGCTGCTGCGCAACAAGCAGAGCAGGAAACAACAGAGCAGCAGGAACGGCTCGCAAGATGTTTCGGATCATAGGTAGCAAGGTTAGAGCGTCGCAGCAGTTTTGTGCAACCCTTCTTACGCCTTGGTCCCCCCATTTCCTAAATCACCATATTTTCATTAAGCAGAATCTCTCGCACGGCAAGGATTTGCCTGGAAAACAAAGTTTTTCATTACATCCGTAATCTAGGAATTTCCATTAAGAAAGGCTAATCTTTACTCAATTTTGGCCCAGAGGAGAAGGACAAATGAGTGAATTTAGAGTTATCGAGGCGACGTACGACTACCGCCTTGTGGCGTTATCCGTGCTGATCGCCATCTTCGCTGCCTACGCGGCGCTCGACCTTGCCGCACGAGTTACAGCAACGCGAGGGAGCGCGCGCCTGCTATGGCTGCTTGGCGGCGCCGTCGCCATGGGTACCGGAATCTGGTCCATGCACTACACCGGAATGCTTGCCTACCGTCTTCCAATGCCGGTGTACTACCACATTCCCACCGTGATCCTGTCGCTGGTCGCTGCCATCGGCGCTTCGTTGATAGCGCTCTGGGTGATAAGCCGGGAGCGTGTCAACCCAATTCACGTCATTGTCGGAAGTGCGCTGATGGCCGCTGGCATTTCCACCATGCACTACACCGGAATGTCTGCCATGCGGCTGCAGGCGATGCACCACTACGACACCGGCCTGGTGCTGATTTCCGTGGCCATTGCGGGGGCCGTGGCTCTGGCCGCGCTGGGACTGACGTTCCTGTTCCGCGAAGAAAAATCGTTCAGTGTACTCAAAGTGCTCTGCGCGATCACCATGGGCCTCGCCATTCCGGCCATGCACTACACCGCCATGGCCGCCGTGACCTACGTGCCCATGAACACCGCGCCCGACCTCACGTTCGCGCTGGATATTTCCGCCGTGGGCAATGCCGCCATCATCGCCAGCACAGTAGTGATTTTGGCATCTGTGTTTCTGGCCCGCTGGTGGAGTGACAATTCTTCACGCAAGGCCGCAGTGGCGCTGGCCGAGAGAAGTCCTGCCGTCCGATTAGGGTGATTCGAAGGAGAGCGTCTGCTTAAACGCAAACGAGCGCCTTCTGCGAAGAAGGCGCTCCGTTTTTTGTATGTTTCTTTGGCTGAATGCTGCCGCTCAGTGCTGAATGCTTGATCTCACGGCTTTGCCGCTATCGCCTCCAACACTTTCTCTACCTGCGCCAAGTCCGCTGATCCCGCTGGCAAACCGCCCTGGGCCATGTCGACCGTTCCGCCGCCGCGTCCGCCCAGCTCGGCCATGGCACTTTTCATGAGTTGGCCCATGTTCGATTTCTGGCCCGCGCTCTGGGCAAAGACGAGCGTGCACTGTCCCTTGCCAGAAGCCAACAGCGCGATCACGTCGGGCTTTCCGGCGGTCAGTTTCTGCGCCAGCAGCTTGATGTAGGCGGCGTCGCGATCGGGAAAAACGGCGGTGACTTTTCTGGGCGAAGATTGGCTTCCCGCCAGAAGCTGGTCCGCCTGAAGCTCGGCCAGCTCTTCCAGAAGTTTATGCTGTGCTTTCGCCGCGGCCTTGGCGTCTTCCAGAGATTTATGGATTTGCAGCGGCACATCATATATATGTGCCGAATAAAGTGCGGCCGCTTCCGTCAGGGCGATGAAGTCCAACCGCGCCGTGGCTACCGCCCGCGCTCCGCAGGCAAACTCTACTCGCGCGCCCTGCTTCACCTTCTCCACTTTGCGCAGAAGAATGGCGCCGACCTGCCCGGTGGACTCGGCGTGGGTACCGCCGCAAGCGGTCAAATCGAATTCAGTGATGTCGATCAGCCGAAGCTGTCCCGTCTGCCCGGGCGGAAGCTTGCGCACGCCCAACTGCCGTGCTTCCTCTAGACTCACAAAGCGAATCTTGACCGCGCGGTCTTCTGTCACGATCTCATTGGCCAGCCTCTCCGCGCCCTGAATCTGCGCCGGCGAGAGCCCTGTCGTCTCCAGATCGATCGTGCAGCTCTCCACGCCCATGTGAAAGCTGACTGTAGGAATTTCAAACAGCCGTATGAACGCCGCGGACAGCACGTGCTGTCCGGTGTGCTGCTGCATGTGGTCGCGACGCCGGGCAGCGTTAATGGAGCCGTACACCGTCGTCCCTGACGCAACCGGCGCCGAGGTGAAGTGAATGATCCGTCCGTCATCTTCGTCGGCCACATCGACGACAGATACGCGGTTCTCGCGAGCGCTCCCGAAGGCGAGGATCCCAGTGTCATGGACCTGGCCGCCGCTGGTCGGATAAAAGGCCGTACAGTCGAGCACAAGCCCAGTCTTCCCTTCCCGCTCAACCGATTCCAGCACCTGCGCCTGGAATTCATATAGGAAGGAGTCGTGATAGTAGAGGCGGTTGGTCATAGAAAAGCAATTAGCAAATAGCAATTAGCCAAAAGCTCATTCGCGATCCCTTTGGCTAATTGCTATCTGCTATTTGCTCCTTTAGTACGGCTGAATAATCCCTCCCAAGCTTCTCCCCGCGGGCGCAGCCACTTGCGGCTGCGGCTCAGCGACACCGATCTTCAATGCTTCGGCGATCACGTCAATATATTTCAACCCTGAACCTGTATTGAACAGGACAATTTTGTCTTGTGGCTTCAGGAACTTTTGTTGCAGCAGGACCTGATACGCCACTAATGACGCTGCGCCTTCCGGCGCTGCGAACACGCCCTCTTTGCTGGCCCATTCCTTGACGGCCTGAAAAATCTGCGCGTCGGAAACGGCAATGGCCGTTCCGCCGCTCTTCTTCAGAATGTCGAGAATAATATAGTCGGCATATGGCTTGGGCACGCGGAGTCCGGCGGCCAGCGTTTGCGCGTTCTGCCACATCTCCGCGACCGGCTTGTGCTCGCCCCATGCCTTGGCGATAGGCGCGCAACCGGCGGCCTGCACGGAAATCATCTTCGGACGCTTGCTGCCAATCCAGCCAAGCTGCTCCATCTCCTCGAATGCTTTCCACATTCCAATCAGGCCCACGCCGCCGCCCGTGGGATAGAAGATCGCGTCAGGCAGCTCCCAGTTGAGCTGCTCGGCCACTTCGTAACCCATGGTCTTCTTTCCTTCCACGCGGAAAGGTTCTTTGAGCGTGGAGACATCGAACCATCCCTCGGCCTGCTTGCGCTCGTTCACCATCCTGGCGCAGTCGGAGATCAATCCATCAATCAGAGTGACATCCGCGCCGTAGGCCCGGCACTCAACCACGTTCGCCAGTGGGACGTCTTTGGGCATGAAGATGTGGGCTTCAATGGCCGCTGCGGCGCAATAAGCTGCAAGCGCGCTGGCGGCATTGCCGGCGGACGGGACCGCCAGCTTCCTCAATCCATATTCGCGCGCCATGGTCACGGCGGCGCAGAGTCCGCGCGCTTTGAACGAGCCAGTGGGATTGAGGCCTTCATCCTTTATATAGACGTTGGGATTTTCGCGGCTGGGCAGCATCGGCGTAAATCCCTCGCCGAGAGTTACAGGTTTTTCCCCGGGCAGGACTTCGTGATAGCGCCACATGCTGGCCACGCGTCCGCGGAGCGACTCGCGGGTGAACTTACCTTTGAGCGATTGCAAATCAAAGCGGACGTAGAGAGAGCCGCCGTCTTTAGGACAAATGGTCTGCGGCTGCGCCGCGCTGATGTGGTCGCCGCACTTCGTGCATTCCATGTACGCAATTTTGGCCATGCAGGAAGTTTAGCAAAAGAAGCCGCGGACGCTTGAATTGGAGCCAATCGTTGGTAATCAAGCCAAATCATTTACCGCAAAGGGCGCGACGGACGCAAAGGGGGTTTTTGGCCAATTCTTCCTTTGCGTCCTTCGCGACCTTTTGCGGTGAAAAGTTATCCGCGGCTACTTCAACGATTTAGGCTCCGACTTGTTGCTCGGCGAAGCCTTCTGCAGCGTGGACACCAGCAGCTGTCCGGCAGCCGGCGTGCCCACCTTGTGTTGAATCACAATCTCTCTCGCCGTGATTTTATGGCCGTAAACTTTTTCGCTGGCGCTGTTGTCCGGACGCAACGTGGAGCCATCCAGGGAGATGCCGGCAAAGAGGCCGCGCGAGCGGGAGTAGGTCAGGATCTCGGCATGCATGAGCACGTCGGTGGCGGCCTGTGCGTCCCGTCCCTTGGGGCCGGCGGCAGCAGCGGCGTCAGCGCCGAGCTTCACTTTACTTTTCAGGATCGAATCAATTCCCTTCGGGTTGACGACCAGCAGCACAAAATCCGTGGCTTGGCCGCCGAGCTGGAAGCCGATATTGGCGCCCTCCAGGGCCACCATCGCGGGCGGTCCCCATGGACCGGTAAAGTGCTCGCCGCTGCGGCAGGTCATTGCGCCGCGTCCATAGTTGCCGCCGATTCCAATGGCAAACTTCTTCACCGAAGGAATCACGATCACGCACTCGGACTTGTCAAGAATCGATTTGGGAAGATTATCAGGAATGTTCAGGATCTCCTGGAGCACTTCACCGGCATGCTTCAGCCGGTCGGCTTCATGTCCCTGGGCCGTGGCCCGAACGGTGACACACAGTAAGGAAATAGCCAGCAGAACGGATGTCTTTTTCATGTTTTCCTCGCGCCTTTTTTATACCACCAGACTACACCTCCAGTGAACACGATGGACAGGGCCGCACACTGCTCAAGAGGTCAAGGGGCATCTTTTGAGGAACAGGTACCAAAGTTTTCAATCCGTTTCTGTCGAAGAACATCAAAGTGTCGTACATTAGATTTTCATAAGAATGAGGCCAGCACTACTACTATGAAGTCGACCCCCGGAAGCATTGCCAGCGAATTAAAGCGTCTGTCAGCGAGTTTGCGACGGATTGAGAAGCGTCTCCAATCAGAACCTGCACCCAGTCCCATACACGTGAATGATTTTCGCCAGGCGGTGGACAACGTTCGCCTGACCGCCTGGACCGTGAGCGAATTGATTAACGCAAAGCAAACCAGAAGGGACCCTGGCGCCGTACTGTCCTTTGTGGCGGCCGAACGTCTGCGCCGGTTTGACCAACTGGTAATCAGCCTTGCCGAAGACATTGACCGTCGCTTCATCACGCTCGAAAGCAATGGGATCGAGCCGCTGCTGGGTTCCATAGAGATGCTGCAACGACGCTTGAAACAAAGCAGCCGCAATCACGGACGAAAGCAAAAGATCAAAGCCGTAGCCAGCTGAATTTTCTCTTCCAGTCATCGCCCGAGGGGACGGCCGTTGTCGTAATATCCTTGTGCTTCCCTGTGGAGGAAACCGATGCGCCGCGCCCGTTTTCTTGCTCTTTTGGTTCTCGCCGCCGTTCTGACCCAGCCGCTTTCTGCCCGCGTTGTCCGCGTGGAAATCACCTCGCGCACCGACATCAACACCGGCAAGGCCTTCGGACTTGCCGGTGCTTATGAAAAAATCCAGGGCCGGGTCTACTTCAGCGTTGATCCTGCCAATCCGCACAACCGCCAGATCGTTGATCTCGACAAAGCGCCGCGCAACGCACAGGGTGAAGTGGAATTCTCCGCCGACCTCTATTTGCTCAAACCTAAAGACATGAACAAAGGCAACGGCGCGGTGCTGTTTGAAGTTTCCAACCGCGGCGGCAAGGGGATCATGCGCATTGTGAATGGCTCTGACGCCAACTCCGAGTTCGGCGACGGCTTTCTCATGCGCCAGGGATACACAATTGCATGGCTCGGCTGGGAGTTTGATGTAGCTGCCCGGAATGAGAACGTAGGACTGCGCGCGCCCATCGCGCATGACGCCGCAAACGCGATTCGCGGCCTGGTGCGCGGAGATTTCACTCCCTCAGTAAAGCGCTATGATTGGCCGCTCGGTCACATTCTTCTGGGGCCGGACGGCGGGCAGAGTTATCCCGTGGACGATCCTGCCAGCACGCAAAATGTTCTGACTGTGCGCGATGCGCCGGAATCGCAGCGGCGGACCATTCCCCGCAGCGATTGGAGCTTCGCACATGACGTCAATGGCAAACTCACCGACGATCCGCACTACGTTCATCTCAACTCCCGCTTCGAACTGGGGAAGATTTACGAGATTGTCTATGTCGCCAAAGATCCCGCGGTTGCGGGCGTGGGACTCGCCGCAGTCCGCGATTTTCTTTCCAGTCTCAAGTATGGGCCGCAATCCGTCGCTCCGGTAAAGCGGGTGTACGCGGTCGGCATCTCGCAGAGCGGACGCTATCTCCGCCACTTTCTGTATCAGGATTTCAACGCTGACGAAGAAGGCCGCCAGGTCATGGACGGCGTGATCGCTCACGTGGCGGGCGCGGGCCGCGGCAGCTTCAATCACCGCTTCGCGCAACCCTCGCGTGATGCGCAGCCCATGTCCAGCATTTTTTATCCTACTGACCTGTTTCCCTTCACCGACCTGCCGCAGAACGATCCCGAGACCGGCGAGACCGCGGGCCTGCTCGACGCCGCAAGCAAGTCGCACACTGCGCCGAAGATTTTCTATACCAATACATCGTACGAATACTGGGGACGCGCCGCCGCCCTGATTCATCTCTCGGCCGACGGCACAAAAGACGCGCCCATCGCCGGCAACACTCGCATCTACTTCCTCACCGGCTTGCAACACTTTTCCGGCCCGTTCCCTCCGGCGAAAACGATGTCCGGCAACCCCGACTATATTGCGCAGCAGCGGCACAATCCCAATCCCATCCGCTGGTACTGGCGCGCACTGATCACTGACATGGACCAATGGGTCAAAGACGGCGCCGAGCCGCCAGCCAGTGTCTATCCCAAAATTGCCGACAAGGCTCTGACCCCGCTTTCCGAATGGGCCTTCCCCAAAATCCCCGGCGTGAATCTACCGCATGAGTTCAACGTGGCGTACCGGCTCGATTTCGGTCCGCAATGGAGGCAAGGGATCGTCTCGCAGGAACCGCCAAAAGTCGGCAAGGCATTTCGCGGACTGGTTCCGCAATCCGACCCTGACGGCAACGATCTCGGCGGCGTGCGCCTGCCGGAACTTCAAGTCCCTCTGGCCACGTACACCGGATGGAATCTGCGCGACCCCAGCATCGGGGCGCCCGATCGGCGGCTGAGTTTTATCGGATCATTCATTCCCTTCGCAAAAACCGCGCAGGAGCGCCAACAGTCAGGCGACCCGCGTCCGTCCATCGCGGAGCGCTACAGCTCGCGCGAGCAGTACCTGGGTAAATACGCGGAAGCCGCAGTCAAACTGATCGAGCAGCGCTTCCTGCTGTCAGAAGACCTGGCCGCGGTCCTGGCGCGCGGCCAGCAGGAGTGGGACGAGATTGCAGGACACTAAGCCCGATTCCCGAAACTGAACTTGTCGTTGCTCGTCCACGAACAGTTACTAAAGTCTTGAACTTTCTTGTGCCATGGCATCCCCGACTGTGTCATTGTTAGGGCAAGTTCACACAGTAGAAGGAGGGGTAATATGACCCCACCCCAGGAAGACCTGAGCTTGGTCCTGCGCTGTTTGTCATCCGAATTGAAGCGGATCGAGCGGCGTCTTCAAACGGAAACCGCCCCAGATGCCGCGGCGGTGCAGGAGTTCCGGCAGGCGGTGGACAACGCGCGTACGACTGCGTTCAGCGTGAGCGAACTGATCAACGTGCAGCGCATCAACCAGGACACCAACGACGTGGTGTCGTTCCTTGCCATAGAACGCTTGCGCAGGTTTAACCAGTTGGCAAGAAGCCTTTGCAGTGATATCGAACGGCGCGTGATCACGGCGCAAACCAACGGCATGCAATCGCTCGTGGATTCGGTTGAAGCGTTGCAGCGCTGCCTGAAGCAGAACATGGGCAAAAACCGTCCTCAGGAACACGACGTCAAAGTCACGACCGGCTGAACTGACGGGTGGACGGCCGCTGCCGTCTTCTTCGAACTGAGGCTCCAGCCACCGCTACAATCCCCAGAAGAACGATCAGGCCCGCAGGCCCGCCGGGAGCAAATAGCCCGATGACCAATACCACTGCCGCCAACGTCCCGACGATGACCCAGTTCATGGGATCACAATAGCTCAAACGACCTGACCCGCGCTTCATTCTCCTTTTTTGCCAAGTAGCCCATTTTTTCCTTGACAAATGCATCACTTTTGTGGTACCAAGCGTCCGCAAGGTACAACTGGAAATTGGCCCGACTGGAAAATCCATTGAGACCCATTGTGATACCGCAATCCCAAAAGCGCGCTAAGTCCTTTAGATATTGTGATCCATTGTGATGAATTGTGATCAAGGTAGGGGGTACCCCCAGATCGGGTGATCGGGGAATCGGGTGATCGGAAAGCCAAGAGCTTAAGAGCCAAGGGCCAACAGCCAATTCGAAAGGAATCAACATGTTAGAACGAGGAAGAGCCATGAACCACCTGAAACAGGCGCACCGAACGCCGCGCTGCGTACACCTCAAGCCTGACGGCGTGCAGTGCGGGTCGCCGGCGCTTAACGACTGCGCTTATTGCTATGCCCACGCGCGGCTGGCCATGCGGCATCCGCGCACCCTGTCCATGCCGCTGCTGGAGGACGCCAACGGCGTGCAGTCCGCCATTATGGAGGTCATGCGCGCGCTGCTCGATGGCGAGCTTGACCGCCGGACCGCGGGATTGCTGCTCTACGGCCTGCAAATGGCGTCTTGCAACCTGAAATATGTCCGCTTTGAGCCCAAAGACCCGAAGACGGTGGTGCGAGATACCTCTAACCTCCAGCCCTACTGTGACTTTGCGGAAGACGAGCCCGCGGAAGTGCAGCCGGAGGAAGCCGGCACGCCGATGGTCGCGGAAGAACCCCACGCAGAGTCTTCCTCCTCTGACGTCGCCGTAGCCAACGTCCTGCCGGAAACCTCCGTTGCAGCCGGTGTTCCGATCACCAGATCAACCGATCACCCGATCAACCGATCTCGCGCCCACCACGTCGGTATCAAGACCGCAGGCGAGATGCTGAAGGCGATCACGGAATTGCATCGTCTCGGCCAGGCCGTAGCCGATGCGGAGCGCAAGCACGTGGTCAGTACGGTCAGCACATGAGAGGTGCCGGCGCATGATGACAATCCTTAAAGGAGTGGCAATCCCAGAAGGCCGGGGCGCCCAGAAGCCTTTGTAAAGAAGGATCAAGCTTCGTTGGAAGCACAATGATTGTGAGTTCCATTTGCTGTATGATTTTCGGTCAATCAAATCACTCTTCGTCCGTGGAGCCATTCCCATGAAAACCATGTTTAAGCTGATATCCATCTTTGCCCTGCTCGCATTGCTGACCGCCAGTTTGCCGGCGCAGGAAGAAGCCGCGGCCAAGCCGGCCAAAGCGCAGGGCAACTCCTCCAAAGATCCCTTGGAAAATATGAAGTTCCGCAACCTTGGACCCGCGGTCGGCGGAGGCCGGGCCACCACCGTGGTGGGAATCCCGGGCAAGCCGAACGTCTACTATGCCGGCTCGGCCGGCGGCGGCGTCTGGATGACACAGGATGGCGGTCTCTCGTGGAAAGCGATCTTTGAGAAAGAGTCCACTGGTTCCATTGGCGCGATTGCGCTTGCGCCTTCCAATCCCAACCTGGTCTGGGTAGGCACGGGCGAGAAGAACATACGCAATGACGTGATTACCGGCAAAGGCGTTTACTTCTCCTCCGACGCCGGCACTACGTGGAAGCACATGGGACTGCGCGATGTGGGACAGATCGCCAACATTGTGATCGATCCGCAGGACCCCAACATTGTTCTGGTGGCGGCCATGGGACATCCGTGGGGCGCCAATGCCGAGCGCGGCATCTTCCGCACCGCCGACGGCGGCAAAAGCTGGCAGAAAGTCCTCTACGTTGACGAAGAGACCGGCGCGAGCTCGCTCATCATGGACCCGGGCAATCCCATGGTGCTGTTCGCCGGATTGTGGCACGTGCGGCGCTATCCCTGGATGCTCGAAAGCGGCGGCGCCAGCGGCGGCATCTTCCGCTCGCTTGATGGCGGTTTGACCTGGAAGAAACTGAGTGACGGCCTGCCCGAAGGCCCCGTTGGGCGCATTGGCCTGGCGGCTGCGGCGAGCAATCCGCGGCACATTTACGCGCTGGTGGAATCGAAGAGCGGCGTGCTCTGGGACACGAACGATCTGGGCGACCACTGGAAGATGGTCAGCAATCAGCACGTGCTGAACGCGCGTCCGTTTTACTTCAGTGAACTGGTGGTTTCGCCGCGCGAAGAAAACAAGGTCTACTTCATCTCCTACAACATCATGCTCTCTGAAGATGGCGGCAAGACGGCGCGCCCGACCTCGCGCGGCGTGCACGTGGACCATCACTCCGTCTGGATCGATCCGGAGAATCCCGATCGCATGATTGACGGCAACGACGGCGGCGTCTACGTGACCTCAG
>WNFG01008848.1_pt1 | contig 11672 bp, 13 predicted proteins | sample 5400431 | NCBI WGS metagenome assembly WNFG01 (sample SAMN13153346, study PRJNA577476) | soil metagenome | isolation source: 120 cm saprolite under Douglas fir tree site 2 hole 3 replicate 2 | place: USA:California | collected 2015-04-18
GATCGAGGTCGGGATACGCCTCGCGGAAGGTGCGCCCGAGCAGCTCGCGGGGGCCGGCCGCGCGGCGGTAGGCCTCGTTGACCGAGATGAAGCGATGGTCGGCGCCCTCGAGGAGCGCGATGAGGAGCGGCGCGCGAAGGAAGAGCAGACCAAGCCACTCCGCACTCAGGTCCGCCGTCCCAACGAATTGCAGCATCGCGGCGGCCTCACCGAGCGCCGCGCGGTTCGGCGCGGCGAGGACTCGGAGGAGGTTGGACACGTGCTCCTTGACGGCCTGCTCGCTGATGCCGAGCTCGTGGGCGATCTCCTTGTTGCCGAGGCCGGCGGCGACGAGCTCGAGGACGGCGGTCTGACGGTCGGTGAGGCGACGGCCGCGCGTATGGCGGCGTTCACGTCCAGGGGGTTCGGTGGTCATCTAGAGAGGCAACTCGACTAGACGTAAGTATAGCTAGCCTCGCGCGATCTTAGACTTCACTCGTTGACTGAGGGCCTGTAGCTCAACGGTAGAGCAGGGGACTTTTAATCCCTTGGTTCCGGGTTCGAATCCCGGCAGGCTCACCCGTCAGCGCGCCGGATCGAAGAGGTGTGCGTCCGGGTGGGCCCCGGTGGAGATCAGCGTCGCGACGAGCTCCGCGCATGCCGGACCGAACGCCATGCCGTGACCGGTGAAGCCACCGCAGACGTACACCTGAGCGCCGGCGCGTCCGACATATGGGAGGGCGTCGTGCGAGAAGCCCATCGTCCCGGCCCAGCGGTGCGTGACCGCGGCGGTGATGCCGTGCTCGCGGAGGAACGCGTCGAGTTGGAACTGGACCTCGTCGGTCGGGCGCTCGTCCTCGCCGACCTCACGCTCGACCGCCGTGTCGCGCCAGCCGCCGACGACGATGCGGCCGCCCTGCGTCTGGCGCCAGTACTGGTAACCGCGCTTCGCGTATGCGGGGCGCGCGAAGGTCGGCGGCGCAGACGCGGTGGCGAGCATCTGCCCGCGGACCGGACGGACGCGCGACGCGATGAGGTGTGCGGTGTACGCGTTCGTGCAGAGGACCACCGTGTTCGCCCGGACCGCGCCGCGCGCCGTGTGCGCCACGCCGTTCTCGACCGAGGTGACCGCGCTCTCCTCATGGATGCGCGCGCCCGCTGACACGGCGGCGCGGGCCAGCCCGCGGACCCAGCGGACCGGATGGAGGTCGCCGTCGTCGGGGTACGTGGCGGTGCGCGCGGCCGCAGCGACGTGCACGCGCACGCCCTGCGCGGTCAGGCGCCGCACGCTCTCCTTGATCTCGCGCCACTCGTCCTCGTCGCCGGCGATCTGGTCCGACCCGTTCCAGCGCAGCTCGCAGGCGATGTCGTTCTCGGCGACGAGCTGGCGCACGAGAGCCTGCGTGCGCTGCGTCAGGCGCCAGATGCGGAGCGCGTTCGCCTCGCCGTAGCGAGTCGAGGCGGCGACGAAGTTCTCCGCGACGCCCGCAAGGAGGAATCCGGCGTTGCGGCCGCTCGCGGCCTCGGCCACGCCGCGCGCGTCGAGGACGACGACCCGCGCGCCGCGCTTCGCGAGGAAATACGCGGTCGCGACGCCCGCGATCCCCGCGCCGACGACTGCGACGTCGGCGGACGTCTCGCCCTCGAGCGGCGGATACGAACGTTCGGCACCGTCCAGCCACAGGCTCATCACCTGCAGTCTCGCGCGTCCGGCGGCGCCTAGCCCCCCAACTTCACCTGGTCTTCACCTGGCAGTACGCGTAGAGCGCGTCGAGGATCGGCTTCGACGCCCTGCGCTGTTCTTGGTCGTTGGGGAAGTGCAGCGAGCGCACGCCGTCGAGCAGCGCCTCGACGCCGCGTGACTCGGCCGTGAGATCCTTCGCTGAAGTGTCCGCGCCGCGGATCACCTTGGCCATGTAGGCCATCGCGGGATCGCCGAGCAGGTCGTACTTGCGCACGAATGCGTCGAAGCTGCATTCCTCACCGCGGTGCCCGAGCTCGACGCCCTCGATGTCATAGGGTGTCGCGCCGACGCGCTTGCCATCGCTCAACACGTGGTCGGTCGGCACGTAGAGGAATTCGGCCTCGCGATCGACGAAGCGCTCGATGAGCCACGGGCAGGCGACGCGGTCGACCCTGGGGTGCTCGCGCGTGATCCACTTCGCCACGGAGTGGGATGCTACGCGGCGCAGGGGAGGTGAGCGCGTGGACGTCAAGAAGATCGACTCGGTCACGCTGCCGGTGAAGGACTACGCCAAGAGCGCGAAGTGGTACGCCGCCACGCTCGGGTTCGCCGAGATCTGGCGAATGGAAGATCGCAAGGGCGTCGGGTTCGGCGTCGGCGACAACTCCGCGACGATCAACCTATTCCAAGTGGATGGCGCGCCTCAGCTCATCGTGCAGGTCGAGCGCGTCGACGACGCGCGCCGGGAGCTCGAGGGCAAAGGCGTCGCGTTCGAGGGCGCCACGCAGACGCTGCCGGGCATCGGCCGCTTCGCGGGTTTCCGCGATCCGGACGGGAACCGCATCGCGCTGCTCGACTACACCATCGAGCACGGCGAGAGCTAACGCATCCGGCGCCGAGCGGCGCGCGTACAGAGGACGTGGCCCTTCGCCCGATGGTCCGTGCCCTGGCCTGCCTCGTGCTCCTCGCGAGCGCGTGCGCGCCGGCGAGCGAGCCGCAGCGCTCGCCAAAGCCCAACGAGGTGCAGGTCTTCGAGCCTGCGGGTCAAGAGGACAAGTGGACCTACACGCCGAACACGATCTCCGTCCCGCAGGGCACGACGGTCACGTTCGTGAATCGCGGCAAAGAGTTCCACACCGTCACGTCCGATGACGCTGGCCGGCCGTTCGACCTCAGCATCAACACCAATCAGACTGGAACCATCCTTTTTGAGAAGGTCGGGACGTTCTCGTACCACTGCGGGGTGCATCCGCAGATGAAGGGGATCGTGAAGGTCTGTGACGGTGTCTGCCCGTAGCGTCGCCCTGTCCGCGCTGATCTCCGCAGCGTGTGGTGGTGGCGCGATGCCGCTGACCGCGAGCCCGACGCCGACCCTCCCCGCGAGTTCGTCGCCCGCAGCCACGCCGGTCGCGACCGTGTCGGCGTCGGGCCCATGGACGTTCACGGTCGACACGTCGTCGAAGGCCACGGTCCGCGTGCGCGAGGTCGTCGCGCGGATCCGCGCGCCCGGCGACGCGCTGCTCAGCACATCGGCGGTGAAGGGAAGCTTCACGCTCAACGCGGACGGCACGTTCGCTCCGACCTCGAAGATCGCCGTCGACCTGACGACGCTGCGCAGCGATCAGTCGCAGCGCGATCAGTACATCAAGGACAACACACTGCAGACGCGCCGGTTTCCGAGCGCCGAGTTCGTGCCGACGAAAGCGACCGGCGTGCCGCTGCCGCTCCCGGCGAACGCGGACATGAAATTCACGCTGACCGGGGATATCACGATCCACGGCGTCACCAAGTCAGTGACATTCGCCGTCGCCGCGGCGCGCGCCGGCAGCAAGCTCGCGGTGACCGCCACTGCCGAGCCGGCTTGGAAGTTCGCGGACTTCGGCATGACCGTGCCCCGGGTCGCGTCGGTCCTCTCGATCGAGGACGACATCCGCGTCGAGATCACCCTGGCCACTACCGAGAGGGGTTAGACAGAGCCGAGCGCGAAGAACTAGATCGTCGTGCGGTCCTGGGGCGGCGCGAAGATGTAGCGGATCGACAGCCCCGCGATCGCCGCGCCCAGCAGCGGTCCGATCCAGTAGACGTACCAGTTCTCGTAGAACCCCGCGGGCACCGCGGTCCCGAGCCAACGCGCCGGATTCATGGCCGCGCCGGTCAGCGGGCCACCGAGCAGGATGTCGGTCATCAATGCGAGGCCGATGCCGAAGCCCGCGATCTTCGGAGCGAGCGGCGAGACGGCCGTGCCGTAGACCGCCCACACCAGGAAGACCGTGAGGAGCGCCTCGACCACGATGCCGGTGAGTGGCGTCACGCCGCCGCCCAGTGCGGGCGTCCCGAGATGCGTCTTGTCGATCGCGACGATCGCGTAGTCGAAGACGTACCGGAGCGCGAAGCCCGCGAGAACTCCGCCGACGAGCTGCGCGATCCAATAGCTGGGCACGCGCGCCCACGGATGCTTGCCGGCGAGCGCCAGCCCGAACGTGACCGCTGGATTGAAGTGCCCGCCCGAGATCGAGCCGAACACCGCGATGGCGACGGCCAGCGTGATGCCGTGCGCGAGAGAGACCTCGAGCAGCGCGCCGCCGTTGATGATCGCTCCTGCGCCGACGAAGAAGAACCAGAAGGTGCCGCAGGCTTCCGCGAGCAGCGCTTTGTTGAGTGAGTTCAAGAGAGTCACCCTCCTCGGTCGGGTATTCTCGCGCCGTGGCCGATTTCCGTCCCGTCGAGGCGACAAAGGCGCGCATCCTCACCATCCATCCCGCACCCGCGGGGACCGCGCTCGAGAACGCCAACGCCGAATGGATCGAGGTCGCCGTCCAGCTCAACTCGGACCTCGCCAACTGGCGGCTCCAGCATCTCCGGGCGCTCTGGCGCGAGGAGATCGCGAAGCCGGTGGAGTGGGAGTGGGTCTACACCTGGGGCTCGCCGGCGTTCGTGGGCGAGGGCGAGATCTATCGCATTCACTCCGGATCGCGCGTCCGCGCGGCGTCGCACCCGCTGCCCGACGATCTCGCGCCGGGCCGCAAGCACGTCTACATCGCCGGACCCATCGCCGCGGCGCGGATCCTCTGGCAGGTCGGTGACTACGCGCGTCTGGTTGACGCGTTCGGCACGGTGATCGACGAGATCGTCGTCTGGACAGCGGCGCCCGGCACGCAGACCGCGAAGGACGCCGCGAAGGCCTGATCTTCCCCTGGGCGGCGCGCGCAAAGAGGGCGAAGCGACGGGCACTCCTCTCCTCGCGTATGGTTACGCGCGGCCGCCAATTCCCGGCGCGCGTCGACAACGGCCGCGCTGTGCGCATGTGCTCGTCGAGGAGTTCCCGCCGCTTCGCCCTCAGGCGTGCGCCGCCGTGAAGGCCGTGTCGCCTTGTTAGGCCCGGTACTCCTTTGTCTTGAGCGCCATCTTGCGGATGTCCTTCTCGAGGACTGTCACCCCGATCCCCGGACCGGTCGGCACCTTCATCGTCCCGTCCTTCTCCACCGTGAACGGCTCGGCGATGATCTCTGTGTCGAAGTAGCGCGCCGACGCGCTCACGTCGCCCGGCAGGCGGAAGTTCGACAGCGACGCGAGGTGCACGTTCGCGGCGCGGCCGATGCCCATCTCGAGCATGCCGCCGCACCACACTGGGATCTCCCGCTCCTCGCAGACGTCGTGGATGCGCTTGGCCTCCGCGAGCCCGCCCACGCGGCCTGCCTTGATGTTGATGACACGGGTCGCGCCGATCTCGATCGCCTTGCGTGCATCCTCGGCCGAGTGGATCGACTCGTCGAGGCACACCGGTGTGAGGATCTGCTTCTGCAGCGTGGCGTGGTCGATGATGTCGTCCTCCGCCAGCGGCTGCTCCACCAGGAGCGGGGTGTACGCGTCCATCCGTTTGAACAGCCCCACGTCCGCGAGCGTGTACGCCGAGTTCGCATCGAGCTGGAACGGGAGGTCGGGAAAGTGGTTGCGGATCGCCTCGGCGATATGTCCGTCCCAACCCGGCTTGATCTTCACCTTCACCCGCTGGTAGCCGCCCCTCAGCTCCAGCTCGATCTTTTGCAGGAGCGCATCGACGGTCGGCTGGATCCCGATCGCGACGCCGCAGAGAATGTGGTCGCGTGTCCCGCCGAGGAGCTTGGACAACGGGACCTTCGCGGCCTTAGCGAAGAGATCCCAGACGCCCATCTCGACCGTCGCCTTCGCCATGCGGTGGTCCTTGATCCAACCGAGCACGCGGCCGGTGTCGTCGGGACCGCCGAGGTCGGTCGCGAGAAGGCGCGGGATCGCGATCGCGTCGAGGAGCCACCACACCGTCTCGGGTGTCTCGCCCGAGTACCACGGCGTCTCCGGTGCGACGCTCTCGCCCCATCCGACGACGCCCTGCGACTCGATGCGCGCGATGACGCGCGTCTGATGTGTCTCGCGCGAGCCGCTCGTCTCATACGGCGACTTCAGCGGAAGCCGAATGAGAAACAACTCAACGCGTTCAAGTTTCACGTTGGCCGTGACCCTGCCGTTCCTTGTGTCATGCGTCGTCAGTATCGATGGCGTCGTCGCGACGTGGCTGCGGCACGAGGAGGTACGCGCCGCGCCCATCGGCCGAGCGCAGGAACTCGACCGCCGCGTAGCCCTTCGCGAACGCGGATTCGAATGCCGCCCGCGCTGCGAGGCGCCACTCGAGCGCGAGCTTGGGGTCGCGCGCCTTGAGCTGCTGGAACTGCGGCGGGATCGCCAGGAGGAGATGCGACTCTCCAGCCCGCCCTGCGTCCACCGGCCCGGGCCGATCTCCGTCCTCCGCCTTCAGCAGATAGCGGATGCCCTCCGCCTCGGCCTGCTCGAGCGACAGTGCCTTGTCCTCGCCCTTTAGCCGCTTGTACGTGCGGTCGTGGCCGATGGGCCACTCGACGTAGATGCGATCGGAGGGGAGCCCGGCGTTCAGTTTGTCGGGCATCGCGCCGTAGAAGTCGCGGTGGTACTCGCGCGTGTACGCGCCGAGCTTCGCGAAGTTGAAGGTCGCGTTGCGCGCCTCGAGTGGATCCATCGTCCAACCGATGATCTCGATCCCCTGGTCGAGGCAGTGGTCGCGCTGCGCTTCCTTCAGCTCGCGCGCCAGCGTCGTGCCGCGGTACGGCTCGCGTACCGCGAGCATGTGCGAGTGGTGGCGGAAGTGGTAGTCGTGGATGCCCAAAAAACCGAAGACGAACCCGGCGGGCCGCTCGTCGCCCTTCGCGTACCCGAGCGCGACGAAGCCGCCATTGTGCGCGGTGGCCAGCATGAGCTGCGGCGGGACGACCACGTCGCCGCTCCACACCTCTTCTTGTATGGGGACGGTCGCGGCGCAGCCAGCGATGTCGCGCGCCACATCGATGCGGAACGACATTCCTTTGGCCAAGTATCACGCGAAGCGATACCATCCCGCGCGTGGCAGGCAACACCGAGTTCCTGAAGAAAGTCTCCTGGTTCGAGGATCTCGACCAGAAGTCGCTCGACGCGATCTCCAACGCCGCGGTCGAGCAGAAGTATTCGCCGGGTCAGGAGATCATCCGCCAGGGCGACACCGGTGTCGGCGCGTTCATCATCCGCTCCGGCAAGGTCGACATCATCCAGGAACGCGACGGCAAGGAGATCAGACTCGCGACGCTCGGCGCAGGCGACGTCATCGGCGAGATGTCGCTACTGGATGAGTTCCCTCGCTCGGCGACCGCACGCGCGGTCGAGCCGACGACGGCGCTCGGCATCCAGCGCTGGCATTTCAAGGGCATCCTCGAGAGCCACCCGCAGCTTGCGCTTGCGCTGTTGCCGATCTTGTCGCGTCGCATCCGCTCCGCTGAGGGCACGCTTCCCGAGCGAGCCGCGCGCCACTAAGCGCGAGCGCTACCGCGCGCTGATCGCGAGCTGGTAGGTACCCGTCGCGTTCCGCAGGCCATGAACGACCACGTGGTACGTGCCCGCGTCCTTCACGTGATAGCTGATCTGCGCGAGCTTCGAGTTCCCGATCGCGTTCTCGGACGCCAGCTGCTCGCCGTTCGGACCGAGCAGATTGATCCCGCCATCCGCGAGGGTGCTCAGGCGTAGCTCCACCAGCACGTCCTTGTTCGCCGGCACCTGGAACCGAAAGAGATCCGACTCGGTGGCCGAGGAGATCGCGCCGTTCAGCGTCGCCGGCAGGGTCACGACGATCGCACTCGGTGATGGCTTGACGGTCAGCGCCGGCTCGCGCGGCGCGAACTGTGCGAGCACGATCAGGATCAACACGACCGCGCCGGGGATCGCGATGATCTTGCGGGTCCGCCACCACGGCGCGCGCTTCTTCACCGGTGCCGGCGGTGCCAGCGGTCGTTCGCCGACCGGCCCGGTGGACGCCTCGGTCGCCGCACCACGTGACGGGAACATGACCGACGCGGCGCGCGGCACTGCGGGCGGGATCGATGCCGGTCGTGTCGGCGGCGTCGACTCGGGCGGACGCACGAGGGCGGACGGTGACAGGATCACCGCCTCGGGCGCGGGCGCCGGCGGCGCGGTGGGCGGATCGGACGGCGATGCCGGCGCTGTCGTCGGCGGGGTCGTGGCCAGAGGACCGGTCAGAACGAAATTCGATCCGATGAGGGCGCGAACGAGATCGCCGCACCGCGCGAATCGCTCCTCGGGTCGTTTCGCCAGCGCGCGCAGGAGCGCGGCTTCCGTCCCCGGCGGCAGCGCGACGCCGAGCGTGCTCGGGAGGGGCACGGGCTTGTGGACGTGCGCCATCAGCGCGGAGAGCGGATTGTCGGTCGGGAACGGATGGCGGCCGACGAGCATCTGGTACGCGATGAGTCCGAGCGCGTACTGATCCGCGGCGGGCCCCGCGACCTCCGCGCCGGTCGCGCACTCGGGGATGTTCTGCGGCTTGATGTCGCGGTGGACGATGCCGCGCGCGTGCGCGTAATCGAGCGCGGCGGCGACCGGAGTGAGGAGCTGCACGGTGTACTCGAGTGGCAGCGGTGCGCCGAGCTGATCGAACAGCGTCCCACCGTCGATGAACTCCGATACGAGATACGCGATGTCGCCGTCGTGCGCGAAGTCGAAGGCCGTGACGATGTTGGGGTGCCGCAGCTTGCCGATCGCCTTCGCCTCCTGCGCGAAGCGCTCCGCGAACGACGGGTCGCCCGCGGTCTGCGGCGGCAGGACCTTGATCGCGACGTAGCGGCCGAGCGCGGTCTGGTACCCCTTGTAGACGGCGCCCATCCCGCCCGCGCCGATCTTCTCGATGATCTCGTAGTTGCCGAGGCGATTCCCGGGTTGAAGCGTCACGACATCCCCTCCACCCGATACGCCTCGACCGGTGTCTTGCGGCCCTTCAGCTCGAGGGCGCCTAGAGGCGCGGCGTGGACGCCGTCGCCCGCCGCGCTCAGGACCGACGCCGAGCAGATCACCTCACCAGCCTTCGCCTGTGCCTGTAAACGTGCGGCCACGTTCACCGTATCCCCTATTGCGGTGAAATTTTGGTATTGCTCGCTGCCGAGGTTCCCGACCATGGCCTCGCCGGTGTGCACGCCGACGCCATAGCCCAGTTCGGTCCCGACCGCGCGGGCGGCGTCACGCATCGCCAGGGCGCCCTGGAGCGCCAGGCGCACGTGCTCGGGCTGCGGAGTCGGCGCGTTCCAGAGGGCGAGGATCGCATCGCCGGCGAACCGGTCGATGGTGCCGCCCTTCTCGCGGATCGCCTTCGCCGCGGCGCCGTGATAACGCAGCAGCAGGGACACGACGCGGTCGGGCGGCATCTCCTCGGCCATCGTCGTGTAGCCGCGCACGTCGGCGTGCAGCACGCTCACCGTCTGCGTCCGGCCGCCGACGTCGACGAACGACGGCCGGGCATCGACCATCTCCGCGACGTTGTCGCCCAGGTAGCGGCGGAGCGCGCCCTTGAGGCGCTCCTGCTGCTCGGCCATCTGCTCCATCTTCGGAGACGAGGTGTCCTCGTCGGCGACGAACACGATCCCGCTCACGGCGCCGCGCGCGTCGCGGATCGGACCTGCCGATGCGCGGAGCTTCGCACGCCTGCCATCGGGCAGCGTCGCCTCGATCATCTTCACGTCGGCGCGCGCGCCCTTCAGCATGAGCGCGAAGACGCGCGACGACAGCGATTTGCCGAAGACATCGCTGTAGACCTTGCCGACCGCGTCGGCCTCGGTCGTCGAAAGGAGACGCTCGGCATTCTTGTTGAGCGACCGGATGCGCCCGTCGTTGTCCATCAGGACGACCGATGACGGGTTGAACTGCAGCAGAGCGAAGCTCATGCCTTCCGTGTCGGCGATTCTATTTCGCTTCTCGCGGAGGACCCGCTCGTCGCTCGTCTAACCTGTCCACGTGCCCGCGCTCGTCGAATGCGTGCCGAACATCAGCGAAGGCCGACGCGCCGAGGTCATCTCGGCCGTCGCGTCGGCGATCACGGCGGTGCCGGGTGTGCGACTGCTGGATCAGACCAGCGATGCCGACCACAACCGCAGTGTTTTCACGTTCGCCGGCGAGCCCGAGGCCGTGACGCGGGCTGCCCACGGGCTGGTGGACGTCTCGCTCCGCGAGATCGACATGCGCGTACATAAAGGAGAGCACCCGCGCCTCGGAGCCGTGGACGTCGTGCCCTTCGTGCCGATCAGCGGCATCGCCATGAACGAGTGCGTCGCGCTGGCGCACCGATTCGGGAAGGAGGTCGCGGCGCGGCATCGCGTGCCCGTCTATTTCTACGCCGAGGCCGCGCTCCGACCGGACCGCGTGAAGCTCGGCGACATCCGCAACAAGGTGCAGTACGAGGGTCTGGCCGAAGCGCTCGCGACGACGCACGTCCCGGACGCGGGTCCCGCGACGTTCAACGAGCGTGCGGGTGCCGTCGTCGTCGGCGCGAGACCATTCCTTATCGCGTTCAACATCGAGCTCGACACCACCGACCTCAAGCTCGCGAAGCGCATCGCGAAGGAGATCCGCGAGTCCTCGGGCGGTCTGCCCGCGGTGCAGGCACTTGGGTTCGAGCTGAACGACCCGCCGCGCGTCCAGGTGTCGATGAACCTGCTCGACTTCCGCAGGACGTCGCTGTCGCAGGTGTGGCGTGAGGTCGAGGCGCGCGCGACCGAGGCCGGTGTGAAGATCCTGCGCGGCGAGCTCGTCGGCCTGGTGCCGCTCGACGCCGCGCTGCAGGCGACCGCCGACGCGCTGAAGCTCGACCGTTTCGATCGCACGCGGGTCATCGAAGCGCGCTTCCTCGAGTAGATGGAGGCCGACCTCGTCATCCGGCGCGCGCGTCTCCTGACGCTCGCGCCGCTGAAGGACGAGCGGCCGCGTGTCGGCGCCTCAGCCGGCGACGTTGGTGCGATCGACGACGGTTGGGTGGCTTCGCGCGACGGCGTGATCGCCGCGACCGGACGCGGCGAGATGTGGGAGCGGCTCGAGCTCACCGGCTCCGCGACCGTCGTGGACGCCGCTGGCGCTGTGGTCATGCCCGGGTTCGTCGACGCGCACACGCACCTCTGCTACGCGGGTCACCGCTGGGACGAGTTCGTGACGCGGAAGAGCGGCGCCGACTACCTCGCGGTCCTCGAGCGCGGCGGCGGCATCCACGCGACGGTCCGTGCGACCCGCGAGGCTTCTGACGACGCGCTCGCCGCGCTGCTCGAAGCGCGCCTTGCCACCGCGGCGGCGCTGGGGACGACGACGATCGAGGTGAAGAGCGGTTACGGCCTCGAGCCGGCCGAGGAGCTGCGACAGCTGCGCGTGATCGCGCGTGTGCGAAAGACCGCGCCCATCGACATCGCGCCGACCTATCTGGCGCTGCACGCCATTCCGACGCAGCACGCCGCCGATCGCAAGACCTTCCTGCACGAGGCGACGCAGGCGGTGGCGACCGTGGCGAGCGAGGGGCTGGCCGAGGCGGTCGACGCGTTCGTCGAGCAGGGCGTGTTCGACACCCAGGAGGTGCGACCGCTCGCGAAGGCCGCGCGCGATGCTGGCCTCGCGCTCACGCTCCACGCCGACCAGCTCAACGACGTCGGCG
>WNFG01015479.1_pt1 | contig 11670 bp, 8 predicted proteins | sample 5400431 | NCBI WGS metagenome assembly WNFG01 (sample SAMN13153346, study PRJNA577476) | soil metagenome | isolation source: 120 cm saprolite under Douglas fir tree site 2 hole 3 replicate 2 | place: USA:California | collected 2015-04-18
ATGAGCAGCGCCAGCGCTGGGAACACCAGGTACCACCAGGCCACGCTGTAGTAGTTCTGCGCACCAGCGAGGATGTTTCCCCAGCTCGCCGCAGGCGGCTGGAGGCCAAGCCCGAGGAAGGACAAGGTGGCCTCGAAGATGATCGCTGACGGGATGGAGAGCGTGGCGAGGATCAGCACCGGGCCGGCCAGATTCGGGAGAATCTCGGCGAACATGATCCGCCCGGGGCCAGCGCCCAGTGACCGGGCGGCCTCGATGTACTCCCTTTCCCTCAGCGAGATCGTCTGGCCGCGTACCACGCGGGCGATGCCGGACCAGGTGAAAAAGGAGATGACGCCGATCACCACGGGCAGGCTTGCCCCGGCTACCGCCACGAGCGCCAGGGCCAGGACAATGTAGGGAAAGGCCAGCACCGCATCGACCAGCCTGGACAGCGCCGTGTCGATCCAGCCGCCGAAGTAACCGGCCACCAGCCCGGCGCTGACGCCGAGGACGGTGCCGATCGCGGTGGTCACGACGCCGACGAACAGCGAGATGCGGGCACCGTAGAGGAGCCGGACCAACAGGTCGCGGCCGAGCTCATCGGCGCCCAGCCAGAACGTCGCGCCCGGCCCGGCCGGCGCCCCCGTCGCAGATATGCCGGTATCAGGCAACTGCTGAGCGGGGCCGTGCCCGGTCAGCGCAGCGAACGCCGGAGCCGCGACGGCGAGGGCGGCCGTGATCACTATCACCGCCGCGCTGGCCATCGCGGTCTTGTCACGTCGCAGCCGCCGCCAAGATAGCCGCCATTGGCGGTGTCCCTCGGTTACCCGGATCGGCCCGGCCCCGCCCCCCTGAGCCTGGAGCCGCAATCCGGTAGCGCTCATCGTGTTGCTGTCCCCTGCGGGCGTTGCGTGCTGGCCACGGCGTCAGGGCGCAGGCGGGTTCAGCCAGATGTCGGTGAAGTCCCAGCCCTGGATGAGCGTGGAGAAGTTGGCGGTGCCCGCGGTCGCGCTGTGCACCCGGCTGCTGGCGTACTGCGCGACCTGCGAGGAGACCAGCGGGACGATGGCAGCTTCATCCATGACCTTGGTGTTCGCCTGATGCCACAAGGACGCAGCGGCCGACGGGGAGGACGCCTTGAGGGCGCGGGCGATCAGCGCGTCCACCGCCGGGCTGTGGTAGCAGCCGGCGTTCACGGTGCCGAGCGTGCAGGTGCTGCCGAACAGCGGCTGGATCAGGGTGCGGCCGTTGTTGCCGAACCAGTCGGGGTACCAGCTTCCGGTGGCCATGTCCCAGGTCCCCGGCTTGGCTGTCTGCGGGGTGTTGCCCAGATCGGTGAAGTAGGCGCCGCCGCCCGGTTGCGGCATGCCCTTGAGAGTGATCCCGCAGTTAGCCAGGCTGCCCTGGATCGACTGGAAGATCGTGGTGCCGCCGCTGCTGTTGGGATACAGGTAGCCCAGGGTCAGCCCGTGCGGATAGCCGGCCTGGGCGAGCAGCGACCTGCACCTGGCCGGATTGCCCTGGCCGCCGGGGGTCGAGTAGCGGGCATACGGCTGATAGCCGGCACTGCCGGGCGGGATCGCACTGGTCGCGATCTTGCTGACGGCCGGCCCGCCGCTCACCTTGACGATCGCGGCCTTGTTCACCCCGTACTCGATGGCCTCGCGGACTCCCGGCTTGCCCATCGCGCCGCCGGAGTTCGGCGAGCGGGTGTTGAGGATGATGTAGGGGTTGAGGTTACTGCTCGGCCATACCCGCAGCCGCTGGTCGTGGCCGGCCTGCAGCGAGGCGATGGACTGCGGCGGGATCCCGAGGTCGGCGAGGAACAGGTCCTGGCTGTTCGCCTGGATGTCGGCTAGCACTGTCTGACCCGAGCTCGTGCCCATCGTCACCACGACCTTGCTCACGTACTGGTGCCGGACCGGGTCGGTGGACTGGTTCCAGGCCGGGTTCCGCGCCAGGACTATTTGCTTGCCCGGCACGTAAGAAGACACCCGGTAGGGGCCATCGGACATGATGTGCTGGTTGAGACCGGCGCTGCCGGGGAGATAGGCGTCGTATTCGGCCGGCCTCGCCGACACGAACGGCAGCGCCATGATGTTGTTGAAATCACTGGCCTGCTGGACAAGCGTCACCCGCAGGGTCAGCGGGCCCGGCGCTGACAGCCCCACGATCGAGTGGCTGTCCTGCCAGGCCGCCACGGCGCTCGCAGTCACCGCGGCCGAGGCCTGGCCACTGAAATGGCTGCTCTCGGCGCTGCAATAGCGGCCGAACCCGGCGATCGCAGAAATGAAATAGGCCGAGTTTCCCACCGGGTACTGCCCCGGGTTGCAGAACGCCTTGAACTCACGGACGAAGTCGGCCGCGGTCACCTGCCGCGGCGGGGCCGAATTCCAGTCCACGCTAGAGCGCAGGCGGTAGGTGTAGACCAGCCCATGATCAGTGACCCCGCCGTTCGCAGCGCTGGGCACCTCGGCCGCCATATCGGGCACCAGCGTGATGGCCCTGGCCCACACGGTCCCACCGGCAGTGCCCGGCGACGTCGCCGGATAGGTGACAAGCTGCCGGGCATAGCCGCGTTCCAGCTCGTAACCCGCGTAATTGTAGGTCGGCACCGGATCCAATGAACCGGGCCCAGCATCGGTTTACCCGACGCCGAACCCACCGGGCCCGCCGCCACGGTACAGGACACCAGGCTGCAAAGAACCACGGCCGCCCCGGCCAGCACAGAATGGTCAGCGGTTCGATGACGATCTGGTTAGCCGGATCGGACGCCAACGCCGCGCAGGCCGCGATGATCGGCGAACCAGCGCGTGGGTGGCCCATCAGCCGGGCCAGCGCCTCGGTACGGAACAACCATGCGGACCCATCGCTGATCAGCAGTTCCGCCAGCAGGCGCTCGGCGAGATCCGCCCAGGCGGCGCGCGGATGCAGGAACGCGGTTGGCAATGCCGCTAGGTGACTGGTCAGCTCGTCCCAGTCCATCCCGGTCATCAAGCCGGCCGACAGGGCCTGATCAAGTAGCTCGTGGGTGCGATCGTGCATGTGCGGGTCCGCCGGGTCCAGGCCACGGTGGAGCACGGGAGGCCCAGCCGCATCCGATGCCTTCCGGTAAGCCCAGTCGGCAATCGCGACGAGTCGGCCATAGGGCAGGCCGAGCATCTCCTCATACCGGCGCACGACGTTGAACCCGGCGCGGGCCGCCGCAGTTTCCCAGCGGCTGATCTGGCTCGCACTGGCGGGATCTGGCCAGGAGCCACCCTGGAACGCCGCCGTAAAGCGCTTCAGGCTGGTGAGCTTCTCATCGCGGCCATAGAGCCGGTTGACGCGGAGCAGCCAGGCGACTACCTGCTCGCACCCGTACCAGCCGGGCCGGCGGATGGTCTGCCGGACCTCGCGCGGCGGCCTTCCCTGAGCATCGCTTGACATCACGGCGACGACCGGGATCAGGCTTCCCTGTGTGGCGGTCTGCCATCACGCGGTAACGGTGAGGCAGGGTAAATGACCGACCGTTGCTCCGCCATTACCATGGCGCACTACTGCCCGTTGCCACAATGGCTGATCTTACTCACCGCAGCACGTCAGCCGCCAGCCATTATTTTGCTGAACGGCTGGCGCGTGGTGACCCATCGCCATCGGCGACGCCGCCGGTCGCCGAGCGGGGCGGCCCACGACCGGCGGCGCCGCGGTCAGGACTTGGGGCCGAATAGCCACCCGAATGTCTGCCTCAGGGCCTCGTTCGCAGCGTCCATATATTGGGCGTCGACCTGTTGCAGATCTTCGAGATTGCGTTTGATGGCGCCGCTGATGTCGCCCGATTGCAGCATGCTCAGTATGTCCTGCCGGAACTGATCTGCGCTGCGTCCGCCTCCCAGCTCGCGGTGTCCTGGTGCGCCGACTTTTCCATCTGGACGGCGGGGCCGTCGTTTTTGTTTATCCCGAGCTTCTCGAGCACCCAGGTCGGGATGAGGTGGTGCTTTTCGATACCTTGAAGATCCTCGCCTTTGAACATGCTCTTCAGCCATCCATACGCGCCACCCCGGTACTGCCTCCCGCCCTTCCCGCTTGAGGTAACAAGGCCGGGGACTTGGCTATTATCGCCCGAGCTGCTTCCGAGACCGGCCCCATCACCTTCCTCGTTGCCGCCGAACAGGGAGTCGAAGAGCCTTCTCAAGGGGTTGTTAGGCATGTCCAGTTGCTTCTGGAGCTCCGCATAGTCAATGCCACACGGATTGCCGGAGATTGACAGGCAGACGCCAATCTCCTCACGCAGGTTCTGCATCGTCTGCGGATCGCATTGCAGCGCCAGGGTAGTGGGGTCCAGGCATTTGTCTACCTTGGAGGGATCGAATTGCGGCGGCTGGCCGCCGCCTGGGGCCAGGCCTGACTGTGACTGCGCGGGTGGCGCAGGGGCGCCGCGGATGACGTCGCAGTCGGCCGTGACGTTGTTAGGGCTGCACGCCCTGTGCCCGGTCAGCTCGATGTTGGAGATGGGATTGCCGCCACCGAATGTGTACCGGTTGCCGGTGAACGGGTCAGTGTCGAGGCTCATGTCGGCCAGGGCGCCGACGAACATGTCCCGGGACAGGAACTGGTTCAGCGCCGGGTCGTAGTTGCGGAACCCCATGTCGTACTGGCCGGAGGAGGAGTCCCACCGCGTCGCGTTGTACCGGTAGGCATTGAACGGCTGCACATTGCCGTCGGGGGTGGTGTTGTTCTTGTCCTTGCCGGTGAACTGACGGCGATCGTTCTGCCCGTAGGCGGTGTACCCATAGGTGGATTGCGTGTTCCCGTCATTGCCGGTGACCGCTTGCACGTCGGAGTGATCGTTGTAGGTGTAGTAGCCGGGTGTCTGGGTGCCGTTGCTGTTGCCGACGGTCTGCGATAGCCGCGTCCCGCCGGGGGTGTAGGTGTACGACTTGGTTTGCGCGCCGTTTTGCAGCTCGGTGATCAGCTCGCTGGACAGGCCACGGTAGGCGTAATTGGTGGTCTGCGGTGAACCGGTGCCCACCCCGGTGGTCTGGGACGTCCTTCGGTCGAGCGGGTCATACGTGTAATCTGCGACGTCCATAGAGCCGTTGGCGTTCAACTGCTGGTGCTCGACGATGTGGTCGAACCCGTCATAGGTGCTACGCGCCTGCACCTGTCCGGCTGCGGTGACGGTGTCGATGCGGCCGAACGGGTCGTAGTTGTAGGCGGCGGTCACTCCGTTCGTCACCGAGGTGAGCAGCCGGTTACGGTCATAGTTGTATGTGGTCGCAGCACCACTGAGGGTCTGGGACGTGACGTTGCCGCTGGCGTCGTGGGCATACGACTCGGTGACCGTGCCGTCCTTGGTGACCTGTGCGACACGGTCCTGCGGGTCGTAGGTGTAGGCGAGGGTTTGGGCCAGGTTGGCGGTGTTGTTGTCGGCGGACATCAGGCTTCCGACGTCCTTGGTCTTGTTCCCGTTCGGATCGTAGGTGAAGGTGTGCTCGGCGACGGTGGTGCCGTCAGGTTTGGCCTCTTTCGAGTGTTGTAGCGACCAGTCGGCGAAATAGCTGTTGGTGACGGTATTGCCGTTGGGTTTGACCTCGCTGGCCAGCTGTCCGACGGCGGAATAGGCAAAGGTGGACACCTGCGGCGACGGGTCGGACGCCGACTGGGCGTCGGTCTCCTTGCTCAGCAGGTTGCGCGGGTCGTAGCTGTAGGTTGACGTCGCGCCATCGTGGCCACGGCTGGTGAGGTTGGAATTGGCTTCATAGCCATAGGTGGTGGTGTGTTTGGTCACGCCGGCGGCCAGCTCGGCGACTTCGAACCCGGAGCCAGGATCGCCAATGCGGGCCGCCCGCCCGGCGCCCGCACCGGCGACATCTGCGACAGCACCAGGCACACCGCGGCCAGCAGCGCCGCTCCGGCGACGATCCCGCGTGATCTCTTCATCTTCGGCATGCAGCGACACGCGAACAACCTCAACACTGAAGGCCTCCTGCCCCCGAGGAATGCAAGCAGGATCGCCCCAGCCGGTGGTTAAGGGCAGGGCTGTTCCAACCAGAATCCCCGGCTGGAACAACCCTTGACACACGGTCGCGGATATGGTCCGCATCCATCCAGCCGATGGTGTGCCCGGACGGTCACGTTCCGCCAGAGGCGTCCTCCAAGGGGTAATCAGGCTGACGCCGGAGGGTGGCTTGCGGCCTGTGTGACCGTGCGGCCCGCGGCCTGCGTGACCGTCAGGAGGCCGTCTTTCATCAGGCCGATCCGCTGCGCGCGGGCGGCCACGGTGCTGTCGTGGGTGACGAACACCATCGTCAGCTCGAGTTCGCGCCAGAGGTTCTCCAGGAGGCCGATGATCTCGTCTCTTGTCCCCTCGTCCAGGTTGCCGGTCGGCTCGTCGGCGAGCAGCACCTCGGGGTCCTTCACGAGCGCCCGGGCGATCGCCACCCGTTGCTGCTGACCGCCGGACAGCTCGGACGGCAGGTGGTGCAGCCGGTCGCTGAGTCCGACGGTCGCCAGTGCCTGCTCTGCGCGCGCTTTCCGCTCGGCGGCGCTGACGCCGAGCGGGACGAGCGCCACCTCGACGTTCTCCGCCGCGTTCAGCGTGGGGATCAGGTTGAAGGTCTGGAAGATGAATCCGATGGATCGGGCCCGTACCTGGGTGACCTTGGCCTCACGCAACCTGGTCAGGTTGATGCCGTCGAATTCGACTGTCCCGGAGGTGGGCTGGTCAAGGCCGCCGATGATCTGCAGCAGGGTGGACTTGCCGTGGCCGGTGGGGCCCTGGATGGCGAGCCACTCGCCGTCCTCGATCACCAGGTCCACGCCGTGCAGGGCGGTGACCGTGCCGCGGCCCTTCTTGTAGATCTTGACAACGCCGGAGAGCTTGTACATCGCTTCCTCTCATTCCGTTCTGTGGTTGCCTGGCTGGCTCGTTATTCGACCCTGGCCAGCGCTGCCGCAGGGCGGAGCCGGGCCGCCCGCCAGCCGCCGAACGAGCCGGCGATCAGGCCGCCGGCGACGGCGAGCACCACGGCGGCCACGATCACGGTCACCGTGACGGGCGCGGTCAGTGTCACTGAAACGGTGTGGGCGGTATTGGTCAGCGCCCTGAGGGCTCCGCCTCCGCCTCCGCCGCCGCCTTTGCTTGCGACCGAGGCGGTGTTGGCCGATCCGACCGTCGCGGTCAGCTTCGGCGCCAGCGTGTCGATCAGGGCGGCGCCGCCGTACCCGAGGCCGACGCCTGCAATCCCGCCGATGATGCCGATCGCGATCGACTCGCCCATCACCTGGCCGATGATCCGCCGGCTCCGCCAGCCCAGTGCCTTCAGCGTGCCGAACTCCCGCACCCGCCGGGCTACCGCCGCCATCGTGAGCAGGCTCGCCAGCAGGAACGCGGCGATGAGCACCGCGGCCGACAGCCACTTCCCGAGGTTGTTGGCCAGGCTGGACGCGCTGGACAGCGACCCCGTCACCTCGCTGGCCAGGTCGTTCTGGTCGGTGACGGTGGCCGACGGCAGCACCACGGCGATCTCCTGCTGCACGGCGGCGATATCGGCGGCGCTCGCGGCCGACACGTAGATCGTGTTCACCTGGCCGGTCAGGCCGCTCGTCCCGTTCTTCCCGAGGCTCTGGGCCTTGGCCAGCGGGATGTACACATCCGGGGGACTGCCGCCCTGCGGCGCGCTGACGATCCCGGTGATCGTGAAATTCGTGCCGCCCACATCGATCACAGAGCCGACGCCCAGCTTGTTTTGCGTCGCGTAGCCGGAATCCACCACCGCGACGTCAGAGTTCGCGTCGGCGGATGTGAGAGCGGTGCCGGAGGTCAGCTTGGCGGCGCTGAGCGGACCGAGTGCGGTGTGGTTCACGTCCACGCCGGCGACGCTGAACGAGTTGGTGGTGAAGGCCGACCTGAAACTGCCGCCGCCGCTGCCGGTGCCGCCGGTGGTCACAGCCGGGACCGTCCCGGTGACCGTGACATCGGAGAGCGTGAGCCCGCCTACCGCGGACATCACGTCGTGCTGGCGCGCAACAGCAGCCAGCGCGCCGGAACGCAGCGGCGCATACCGGCCGTTGACCAGGTCGTTGATGTTGATCTTCGTGCCGGCCGCGATCTGGCCCTGCTTCGCCGCCTTGATCTGCTGCTTGAACCCGAACGAGGTCTTCTGCCCGCCCGAGCCCTGCGGCGGCGCCTGGGTGACGGTAAGGTCAGTGCCCACCCCGTACAGCGCGTGCAGCACACTGGCTTGGGAGTTCTTCACGCCATTGGAGGCGGCTGTCACGGTGATCACCAGGCCGATTCCCAGTGCCAGGCCCAGCGAGATAAAAATCGCTTGGCACATACGCCGTCGCAGCTCGCGGCGGAGATACGTAAAAAACATGCAGACTCCTCAGGGCACCTATTTATCCATAACGGGCAGCGCAGCACCCAGTCCCCCGCGCCGGCTAATACTCTTGCCAGTTCCTCGCGCTATTCCCGAAGAAGGGCGCGAGCGGCCTCTTCCCCGCGCTATTCCTGAAGAGGGGCCGCGAGCGGCCTCCGGGTAGTCCCGGTATCAGGATGGGATCTGGCGGCCATTTCCGGGCTCCGGGTCCCGCCGACCTGCGGCGTCCCGCCGGGCGGCTGCGTCCCGCCGGGCCGCGGCGCGGAAGGCAGGCGGACCCGGATGGCAAGCCCGCCGCTTTCGCGGGGCGTGGCAATCAGGATTCCGCCGTGGCTGTGGACAACCGACTGGACGATGGAAAGGCCAAGCCCGACGCCCTGGCTGCCGTCGGCCCGGCTGCTGTCGGCGACCCGGCTGCTGTCCAGGCGCCGGAACGGCTGGAACATCATGTCTAGTTGCTGCGGCGGCACGACCGGCCCGCTGTTGATCACCGCCAGTTCGACCCGCCCGGGCTCCCCGTGCGCGGCCGTCGACACCTTCACCCAGCCGCCCGGGTGATTGTGCCTGATGCCGTTGCGGACGAGGTTGAGGGCCAGCCGTTCCAGGAGGACGGGGTCACCGACGGTCATGGCGGGGTAGGGCATCGCATCGACGGAGATACGTGCGGCCGTGATGGCCTCGCTGTCGCTGCGGGCGAGCGTGAGCAGGCCGTCGATGATCAGCTCGCTGCGGGAGTTGGTGGCGAGAATCGTGTCGACAAGCTCGCGCAGCCCGGGGGGCACGCGGCCGGACGCGATCGCGACCTCGATGAGCGTGCGGTTGGTGGCCAGCGGCGTGCGGAGTTCATGCGAGGCGTTGGCCACGAACTGGCGCTGGCTGTCGAAGGACGCGTCGAGGCGCTCGAGCATGGCATCGAAGGTGTCGGCGAGTTCCTTCAGCTCGTCGTCGGGTCCGGCCAGTGCGATCCGCTCACCCAGATTGCGGCCAGCGACCCGGCGGGCGGTGCTGGTGACGCGGCGCACCGGGCTGAGCGCACGCCCGGCCATGATCCATCCGAAGCCGACCGCAGCGACAGCCACCACCGCGAGGGCGACCAGGCACTGACCCACCACGGACTCGACGACCCGGCCGCGGTGCAGATCCAGTTCCTGGCGGACGGCATGCACCTGGTCCGGCCGCAGGTGCCCGGAACCCGACAGGATATTTTCGACGGCTTTCCCGCTGGGATAATTGTGCTTGAAAATGATGTAGAAGATAGCGATCAGCGCACCGCCGGCGAGCAGGAACATCCCGCCATAGAGCAAGGTGAGCCTGGCCCGGATGCCGGGCCGCCGCAGCGCGAAATCGCGGATGTGGTTCATGCGATGCGGTATCCCGCACCCGGGATGGTCTCGATCGGCGGCGGATCGCCCAGCTTTCTGCGGAGCGTCATGATCGTGACCCGGACGACGTGCGTGAACGGGTCAATGTTCTCATCCCACGCCTTTTCCAGCAGTTGCTCGGCGGATACGACCGTGCCGCCGCCGCGCAGCAGTTCCTCAAGGACCAGGAATTCCTTGTGCCGCAGCGGCAGCGGCCTGCCGTCCCTGGTTGCCTCGTGACGGGCCGGGTCGAGGCGGATGCCGGCGCGCTCGAGAACCGGCGGGTCGGGCGGGCGTGCCCGCCGGCCCAGCGCCCTGACCCGCGCGACCAGTTCGGCGAACGCGAAGGGCTTGGCCAGGTAGTCATCGGCACCGAGGCCGAGTCCCTCCACCCGGTCGTCCAGATCCCCGGCGGCGGTGAGCATGAGGATCCGCACGAGGGCTTCGCCGCTGACCAGGGACTTGCAGATCTCGTCGCCATAGATAACGGGAAGGTCACGGTCCAGGATGACCACGTCGTATTCGTTGACGGCGAGGCGTTCCCGCGCCGACCCGCCGTCAAAGACCACGTCGGCGGCAATGGCCTCACGCCGCAGGCCCTCCGCGATGGCCTGCGCGAGCGGCCGCACATCCTCCACCACAAGCACCCGCACCTGCGCCTCCTGACGATCAGGGGTTTCGCGCGCCCATAGATCAGCGGATCGCGCGTCACCCGGCGTCAACCACGATCGCGTGCGCCCGGTCAACTCAGTGTAAAAGCGAGCTTTGACGCTGCCTTTACCGCTGCTCCGGTGAACTGACCCGACGAAGCGGCCGCGGAACGCGGCTTCGCCCCGCGAACAGGAGGAAGCAACTTGACCAGGAACAGGCAGCGGCATGGACGGCTCACCGTGGTCAGTGGCGCGGGACTCCTGCTGGTCACGCTCACGGCGTGCGGCGGCAATGCCGGAGCCGCGCCAGCCGCAAGCAGCGCTCCGAACATGTCTCAGTTCATCACGTGCCTTCAGGGGCACGGCGTGAGCGTTGCCTCGGGCAGCGACGTTCAAGCGATCCGCGCCGCGCTCAAGAGCATCGTCAAAACGCAGCGGAAGTCGGCGGTGGCCGCATGCCGGCAGTACAGTGGCGGACTGATAGGCGCAGGCAAGGCAGGCGTAGGCAAGGGATGAGCGGGGGTGCTGAACCCCGGTAGCCACTACCGGGAAGGGCCTTTATGGCGCTGTCCGGGCATGCCGTACCGCGCAGGCCCACGCGAGGTGCAGCACAGGTCCGCCGGAGGTCTCGCACCCCTGGACGCCGAGCGGGTACTGGCCCTACTGTGATGCCCGCTAGATCCGCCGCCGCTGGCCAATGGCGGTGGAGGGCTGGGCCGCGACCTGCCCGCCCCTGCTCGCGGATTCTCACCGTTAGGCAAGCAAACGTAATGAAGCATGTGACGCCGGCATTTGCTGGCGGGCTCCTTCTCTTCGTCGCCGCATGTTCGCACGCGGGGCCTCCAGGCGCGTCGTCCCGGTCACCGTCACCGGCTGACCCTGTCTCACGGCCGGCCTCGGCTTCAGCGCCAACCAGCCCCGCGTTGGCCTCTACCGGCGTGACCTGGCATGGGCAGTTCGCTGGCTATGGCGGCTCCGCCTGGCGGAGCTCATGGGGGTATGCGGACCAGGGCAGTTACGGGCAGGGCCAGCTCAGTGAGGTCAGTGACCCCACCGCGCCGGGGGGCGGTCCGGCGCTGCGGGTCGTCTACGGCCAGGGCTCATCCGCCAACTCCTGCGGAAACTGTCCCCATCCGGGCGGCGGGCAGTTCTATACCTCGTTCGCGAACATGGGCCATTCTGGCTTCGCCAGCGCCCGGGTATTGTACTTGCGCTACTACGTCAAGTTCCAGGCGGGTTTCGATTTCGGCCGCGGCGGAAAGCTGCCCGGCCTGTATGGCGGGCCGATCAGCCAGGCGAGCGGCGGCCGCCACG
>WNFG01012323.1_pt1 | contig 11666 bp, 9 predicted proteins | sample 5400431 | NCBI WGS metagenome assembly WNFG01 (sample SAMN13153346, study PRJNA577476) | soil metagenome | isolation source: 120 cm saprolite under Douglas fir tree site 2 hole 3 replicate 2 | place: USA:California | collected 2015-04-18
CCTGATCCAGGTCGGACCACTCAAGCATCCAGTCAAGGGTAGCGTCAGCACTGGGCCAGAGTTCTTCCAGCAGTGCCTGGTCATCAAAGAAGGCATCAACGCGGGCCAACGCAATAAGGTAGAGGAAAGTTGCATCAAAGCTGCCATAGTAGCGTCCATTGATCACTGGCCAGCCTGCCGCGAGCATGCGCTGTGGCACAGGATCCCAATATTCATGGACGATCCTTCCAGGCTGTTCCTCGTTGACATCATTCACGACCTTACCCTGGAGACTTGCCAGCCCGCGAAGCACGCTTGCAGCCAGATCATGCAGCCAACCGGTATAGGAATCAGGCAAAAATGTAGTGACACTCCTCCTGCTCCCCTCCTGCTCCCCTTGCCCACAGGCAATGCCCTCAGGCAATGCGGGCACCTGTCCCTGGACGGGTGTCATGCCCCACTCCTTCATCGTTTGTTGGAGGCTTGCTGCCTCCAGAGCCAGCAGCACAGTCCATAAAGAATCACGCCCGAAGATGGCATGAAATTGATCATTGTGACCGCTGGCAGTTATGCCCAGGGGCGTTTGCAGCGATTGCAAGGATTGCAGACCCTTTTGCCACAAATGACGCAAAACCTCGCTCTCGAGAGCGAGGTCTATATGCTGTGGATAGTGCTGTTCTATGATTTCCACCGTCAATCCTTCCCTTTCTTGTGGTGTGAATTTAGTCTTTTATCCACATCATAGAGAAGATTCCTTTCCTGTATTGTATGAGGAACGGACACCTCCTATTCCAGGTAACATGAAATTCACTGTATGCATTTACCCTGGGTTGTGCGTGTCAAATACAGAAGAAAAAACAGAATGTGTCACTTTGAATGAGAATCCCATCTCATATCATAGGAGTCATGAAAATGAACATTTGAAAAGTGCCCCTGCTTTCGAGTGCAATCGCCCCCAGGGATAGGTTGGCACCACAATAAAGGTATTGTCCATTGGTAACGTCCTTTGTATGCCTTCTTAGCAAGTCGTAGGTTGTAATGGCAATTCATCTTTTGAGGCTACTAACAGCGGGTACATCGCTGAGCTACAAACAGGAGGTTTCGATATGAGACGAATCTTGGCGAAACGCATTTTCGTCCCCTTTATTATCTTTCTTATGCTGGCAGTGGCTGCCTGTGGCAGTAGCACTGGCGGCGGCGGGAATAGCGGAGGTGGTGGCAATGCCCAACAAGGCTTGACTGGTGGGAACAGTTACAACGCTTGCCCAAGCAGCACTAATACCACCGCAGCTTCACCTGAAAGTGGGTCCGTCACACTCACTGTCTCCGGCTTTTCATCTTCACCTGCTGAAGATGCATTGGTTCAACAGAACCTGAATAAGTTCACCCAGGCGCACCCAAACATTAAGATCAATTGGTCGCCTATTCCTGGTGACTATCCGACCAAAATGCGTGCGAACGTAGCGAGTGGTACTGTTCCCGATGTATTCTACCTGACGCCAGATATGTCCAGTGAATACATCCAGGCAGGCAAGGTGCTCAATCTCTCGCCGTACATGCAGCGTGACAATGTGAGTCCAAACGATTACTATGCATCCTTGCTCAGTCCCTTTACCTGCAAAAGCGGACAAGCCTTCGGCATTCCTAAGGACTGGAACACACTGGGAGTCTTCTACAACAAGACTCTGTTCCAGGCAGCAGGTCTTTCCGCCCCAAGTCCTAATTGGACATGGAGTGACATGCAGAACGACGCACAGAAGGTGACGAAGAATCCTGGAACTACAAATTCTGTTTATGGCATTACTCTGGACAGTAGTACATCCCGCTGGGCGGCTTTCTTATTCGCTGATGGAGGAACGGTACTCAACAAAGATGGCACGCAAGCGGCCTTCGATAATCAGGCCGGCATAGATTCATTAAAATTTTATGCCAGTTTCCAGAAGAATAACACTGGAACGCGGCCTCAGAACGTAGGCTCTACCTGGGCAGGTGATGCCTTTGGTAAGGAGCGTGCTGCAATGGCACTGGAAGGTGGCTGGCTCATTCCTTACATGACACAAACCTATCCGAACGTCCAATACGGTATCGCACCTGTACCAGTAGCTCCAAACGGGAAGCGCGCTGACTTGATCTACACCAATGCCTGGGCGGCATATGGCAATACAAAGCATCCAGATGCAGCCTGGCAGCTTATCAAGTATATGACAGGCTCTGACGTACAGACGAGCCAGCTCCATGCTGGTTTCGCACTGCCTACCTTGAAGAGCCTCGCCAATGACTCCTACTTTACTCAAAATCCAGGAGTCAAGGTAATGTTCGATGCAGCTACGTATGGCTACGCCGATTATTATGGCTCACAAGACCAGGCTATCCATACGGATCTTGATAATGCTATCGAGAAGGTATTGCTGAACCAGGCAGACGTGCCAACAGCTCTTCAAGAAGCTACAAGCAAAGTGAATAACCAGCTCCAGCAGCAGTGATTTTCGCTAGGCACACCCCTCATGCCTTGCACCCGCAAGGAGGGCAAGGCATGAGGGGTGTGCCACAATGTAGCACCGCATAGTCAAAGGAGATTTCTATGGCTACACAACCGGTAACACCATCCGTCGCATCTGCACCACCGATTACCGCCGAAGGGAGACGCAGGCTAGGCCGTGGCTTAGGAGGAGGCTCCAAGGGCCGTCCAGGTGAAACACTGGCCGCTTACCTCTTTCTTTTGCCCTACCTCACCGTTTTGGGCGTCTTCATCGTATTTGTTTCGCTTTATGGGATTGGTCTAAGCCTTTTCAAAGTAGATATTGGCTTTTCAGTACCGCAGTTCATCGGAACGCATAATTATGAGGTGATTTTTAATCAACTGTCCGATTTTGCCAACAGTGACTTCTGGACATCGATGATCAATATCATCAAATTTGTCGTGGTTATTGTAACCGTACAGACGATCCTGGCATTGGTTCTGGCTGTACTTCTACAGAACAGCATTTTGAAGAACAGATCAACGCTCAGAGGAATGTTTCGCACCATCTTCTACATTCCATCATTGACATCTTCAGTGGCTGTCTCCTTGATCTTCCTCTGGTTTTACAATCCAAACGGGCTGTTTAACTACTTGCTTTCATTGGTACACATTCCAGGGCCACAATGGTTGCAAGACCCTAACTTTGCCTTACCCGCGATCATGATTCTCAACATCTGGACAACCTCTGCGGCTTTCATGATCTACTTCATGGCGGCTCTCCAGGATATCCCGAAGGAGCTGGTTGAAGCGGCGGAGGTAGACGGAGCAAATCGCTTCCAGTCTTTCTGGAACGTTACGGTACCATTGTTACGTCCCTCGATATTCCTGGTTGTGGCCCTTGGCACAATTGGTGGCTTCCAAATGTTCGACCAGGTCTTTTTCATGACTCAACCATTAGGCGGCCCACTCAACTCAACATTAACACCGATGGTTGAGATTTACAATGTGGCTTTCAGTGATAATCACTTCGGGCTAGCAGCCGCGATGTCCGTGATTCTCTTCGTTGTCATTTTCATTGTGACGATCATCCAGCGCCGTTTCATTGACCCAAGTACCAGTCAATAGGGGCGCAATTCATTGCGCCCGCAAGGAGCAAGATCATGGCACAAGTACAAACACAAACAAGGGCACAAGCTGTAGCCAGGACGAGTGAGGGACGTAAAAAGCGGCCCTTTGCATGGTTTAACATCATCGTTTACATTTTCCTGGCTATTTTTACCATTAGTGCTCTTGGCCCGCTCATCTTTTCTTTTCTCTCATCCTTCAAGACATTCCATGATGTGCTGGCTATTCCGCCGACGCTCTTTCCGCAGACTTGGACATGGGATAACTATGTAAAAATTACAAGCGATTCTGCCTTCCTGCGCTGGATACTGAATGCATTCATCTACGCGGTTGGAGCAATGATTCTCAACACGCTCTTCTCAGCGATGGCAGGTTACGCCCTCTCACGTTTACAATTTCCTGGCAAGGAAACCATCTTTCTATTGACGCTGGCGGTGATGATGATTCCTTTGACCGTTACCCTCATCCCCAAGTTTCTCGTCATGAACAGCCTGCACCTGGTGAATACATACTTCGCGCTCCTGATCCCAGCTATGGCACAGCCCTTCTCAGTCTTCCTGATGGTACAGTTTATGAAGGGTTTACCGAAGGAGTTGGAAGAATCGGCCTTTATTGATGGTGCATCGCGCTGGCGCACGTTTTACCAGATCATCCTGCCATTGGTCAGGCCAGCACTCGTCGCTGTGGCGATTGTGACTTTCCAGGGCGCGTGGAACGACTTCCTCTGGCCATTGGTTGTGCTGGGTACCCGCGATATGTACACGCTGCCATTGGGGCTCTACTTCTTCAAGAGTGCTCACTATACAGAGTACAATCTGTTGATAGCAGGCTCGATGTTCAACACCATTCCGATCATCATTCTCTTCTTCATCTTCCAACGCTACTTCATCGAAGGTGCAACCGGTTCTGCCGTCAAAGGCTAATCCGGCCTTACATGCATTTGTATTCCGTTGGAAGATTCGCAAGAGCTAATTGGTGCTGTGGGCTTTGCCGCCTTTGGCGGCAAAGCCCACAGCACCAATTAGCTCTTGCGGCTGAATATTACAAATGCAGTGCCCTGCGATAATAGGCCATCTGCGTCGGAGCTTCCTCTACTCCAACCATGATCGTCTGTAGATTGGCGGTATTATATTCGCGAAGCATCGTACACAGTTCACCGCAAATATATTCCGCCATGCGTTCAGCGGATGAGTTATCAATCGGCAACTCGACTACATCGCCGCGGGGAAAAACATAGCGTTTGTCCTGAAATTTGATCTCCCAGGCATCAGGAGATGCGCTGAGTTGCAGGTGAGGGTTGTGCAATGGCAGCAAGAAACGGTGATTCAGCTTCCGGCATATCTCCCTGGTGAGCCGTTTCAGCACGGTAAAATCAAAGACCAGCTTATCATCATTGAGGGTGCCTTCAATTTCTACCAGCACGCCATAATTGTGACCATGTAAACGTTCACACTTCCCGCCAAAAGTGATAAAATGGGCCGAGCTAAAACGCAGATAGCCCCCCTCTACTTTTACCTTACGTAAAATCTGCTCGCCTGTCATAACACAAGTCTCCATTCTTTTTTCCTCAGAACCAGGGAATTTACACATCGTCCTCTGGCTCATGTCGGCCCGCAAGCGGGCCTACGCTGAGAGGAATGGGTGAGGTGGTGGCGGATGAAAGCCCGCCACCACCTCACCCATTCCTCTCAGCGAGCACCGAAGGCGCGAGGAACGAGAACGAAACGCGACGTCTAAATCACCCCGCCTCAGAACAGTGAATAGTGGCTGAAACTGTGCAAGACAGCTATAATGGAACAGGGATAGGGCTTTGACAAACCTCTATCTTAGAAAAGAGGTCTAATGCTGTCCTTCCCTCCAAATTGCACAAAGTCAAGCTAAGTATCGAAAGAGAGGCTTTATATGCAAAACATGCCTAACCTGCTCAGTTCCAGCCGAATTGTAGCCACATTCTTCGTTTTTATACTTATAATAGTGAATCAGCCGTGGGCTTTTCTGGTTGCGACAAGCTTATTTATTCTCGCCTCGGCGACAGACTTCTTCGATGGTTATCTGGCGCGGCGTTTCCATACTGTTTCTCCTCTGGGAGTCTTTCTAGACCTCACCGCAGACAAAGTTTTTGTCTCCACCATTCTGATTGCATTTGTACAGATTGGTCTTGTTCCTGCCTGGGTCGTCGCAATCATCGTAGCCCGTGAGTTCCTCGTCACTGGCTTGCGCTCTATGGCAGCCGCAAAAGGAACAGTTATTCCAGCAGGCATCTGGGGAAAACAGAAAACCTTCATAACCCTTGTTGCTCTTGGAGGGTTGCTTTTGGCAAAGGGGCTGGGTGCGCACCTTCTGTCTCTATTCCCTCCGATGCTCGTTTTCAATAGTCAAACATTACAGGCCAACGAGCTATTGTTATTGTTGGCGGACGCACTGCTGCTCGTAGGAGTACTCTGGACAATTATTTCCGGCGTCGAGTATACCGTCGGTGCCCTCCCTCTTTTCCTAACAAAGCCCGAAACCACAAAGATCTGAGAAGCTCGGGAGCATGACTATAGAACCCAGTAATCACGCTTGCAAGTTCGACGGCGCATTGCTTGAAGGGGCAACTGGCTCTTCGATCTTCACCTTCTGCCCAATCTTGCGCTCGGTTCCCGACAGTAAGCGTCCGATATTGTCGTAATGAAGCACAATAATCAGAATAGGAGCCAGCACCATGTAGATCATGGTGGGCAGGCTGACCCAACCAATGAAGACAAAAATGACGCCACAGACGAGTGAAGTCAGGCTGGCAACAATTGAACCAAGAGAAACATAGCGCCAGATGGCGATAGTGATGACGAAAGCGATGAGTGTGAGTAAGAACGCAAGTGGAGAGAGAACAAGTAATGCTCCCGCCCCAGTCGCCACGCCCCGACCTCCCTTAAATCCGATGAAAACAGGGAAACAGTGACCCACCAGGGCCATAAGAGCTGCCACTGGTGGTCCCCAGGCCGCTCCATAAAAGAAGGGCACGAACAAAGCCAGGAGTGTGGGCAGTATGCCTTTTATGAGATCGAAGACGAATACGATGATGGCCGGAACACGCCCAAGTGTTCGTAGCACATTGGTAGCTCCGATTTTATGACTGCCATAGTCCCGAATATCGAAATTCCCGCCACGCAGCAATTTTCCCATCCAATAGCCGGCGGGAATTGATCCCCATAGATAGCCGATAAGACCTATAAGCAAAAGCTGACCAAGAAGAGCTGGCATAGAGGCCTCCTTTGTACACAAGTATTTTGCTCTCCTGGAAACAGGAGCTCGAGCCCTTTGCCCGGAACCGTCCTTTATTAACAATACCACATTTCAGGGAAAAAGAAAGCATTGCTTGAAGAAGGCTCAAGTCTTCGGAAAAGTCGCCCTTGATTTCACGTCGGCTCGCAAGCGAGCGCCGCAGGCGCAAAGTGGCTTTTGCGAAGCCCTGGATGAAGGCTTGCCAACTACTAAAAACCATGTTGTGTTTGAACATCAATACACGCTTGTTCAACTTCGGCCACCGTTTTCAACCGACTGATTTTCTCTGCAATTGCCGTTAAATCCTTGTGTGACCAGCGAGAAAGGGCAACCCTGACCTCTGGTATGGCGGAGGAAGTCATACTCAGTTCGTCTACGCCTAGCCCTACCAGAATGGGTGCCAACCGAACATCACTTGCTATTTCACCGCAGACCGCTACAGGTTTACCCGCACGTCTTCCAGCCTCTGCGATAGACGCGATCAAAAATTGCCCGGGCTGCAAGCAGCTCTTCAACGGTGGTAATCATGGGGAACATGATGTGAAGATTAGCCTTTGCTTCAGCGGCCGCCAGTAGTAATGCGCTGAGTTGCTGCTCAAGTAAGATTTCATGAGCTAAGGAAATACGGATACCTCGCAAGCCGAGCGCGGGGTTAGCTTCCACCATCGCTCCGAGTAACGACTTCAACGCAGGCATGGGCTTATCAGCACCAACATCAAGGGTGCGTACGACGATTGGCCTCGTCGTTTCAGAGGCATTCCCATAGAAAGCCCGAAATACCTTCACATAGTGTCGACGTTGTTCCACTTCATCTGGGAAGGTTGAGGCATTTGCGAAAAGAAACTCTGTGCGGAGTAGCCCTACGCCTTCAGCACCCCACTGCCGTGCCGCCTCAGCCTCAACCGCGCTCCCAATATTCGCTAGAAGGCGGATATGCCGACCATTGAACTTGAGAGGCACTTGAGCCTGTTGAGCGGCAGCTTTGAGCGCAGTTTGTTGACGCTGGCGTTCGGCCATTTGTTGTGTCAACCGGGTGCGAACTTCGGAATCAGGATGATGGTAGAGTAGGCCATGATCTGCATCCAGGCCCAATTCATCTCCAGTATGAATAACTTGCAACACCGCTTCATCCAGACCTGCAATGGCGGGTATGCCGAGCGCGCGGGCTAATATGGCGGCATGGGCCGTTGGCCCTCCCTGGATCGTGCAGATTCCAAGTACCGTGGAAGGATGTAATAGTGCTGTATCCGAGGGAGCCAGGTCGCGAGCTACAAGAATACTGGCCTGCGGAAGTGTACTCAACACCTGTCGAGGATAATCTGAGGTACGCAGCCGCCCTAACGCTCGACTTATAGCATCACGTACATCGACGGCGCGTGCTGCCAATAGGGGATCGTCAAGGGTTTCCAGTATAGCCGCTTGCTGCTCACCTGTGGCAGCCAGGGCACTCGCCGCATCAATATGCTGTTCTTTAATCATGTGAAGCGCCGATTTCAACAGCTCCGGGTCATCCAGCATAAGTGCCTGGGCATCAAAGATAGCTGCCTGAGCTTGTCCGACGCTGCTCTGCATATCTATTGCCAGTGTTTGAAGTTCCTGGGCGGCGGCGGCCAGCACCTCGCGAAGTTGCTTCTGTTCAGTTTCGATCTCCTGCGTGTCAATAGCACGCCGTTCGATGGTGCTGAGCGCGAGATTGCTTGAAGTATAAAGAAATGCTGGCCCCAGGGCCGTTCCTGCCGAGATGGGAACTCCTTGCCAGGCTTTGAGGGCTGCGACAGGCCCGGCTCTGACATCACTCACAGGCTCTTGGGAAGTGATGGATTGAGCCTTTACATTTGGAGTGCCAACTTCTGGTGTTGTCTCGTAGAAGTTCGCGCGTACCAGTTCGCTCAATGCTTCGATGGCTGCCCCAGCATCTTCTCCCTGGGCACGGATAGTGATGCTATCACCATTTCTGGCCCCCAACGAGAGAATACCCATAATACTGGTTGCATTGACCTGTCGTTGCCGTCCCTGCACCTGTATGCTGGATTGGAATTTGGCTGCTGTCTGCACAAAGAGGCTGGCCGGACGTGCATGCAGGCCGGTAGGATTGGTCAAAAGCAACGTTACCTCAGATGTACCTGGCTCTACTGGAGGTGCTGGTGCTACTGGCGGTGGAGCAGTATCCGCAGAGGTTGATGGCTCCTCCGACTGGCTAAGCGGTTTGAGTTGTTGGAGTTGCGCTACACTGGCTGTGTTTTCCGCTGCTTGCTGGACTTCCGAAAGCGTATGACCGAGCGAGGCTTCGAGGGCAGCCGCTATTGCTCCTTCAACAAGAGGCGCAAAACTGAGACGTATGCGGCTTCTCTGGTCATCACTCACCATCTCCAGCGCCATCTCAGCAGAGAGTACGGCACTGCCCAGGTCCAACAGTACCAATACTCCATTTGAATTGTCAAGAGATTGGATGGCCGCGAGAATTTTATCAGCGGATGTTCCCAGTACATTATCGACAGCCCCACCTGCGGCAGCGATGGAAGTTTTGCCCTGGGCCATCTGTCCAGCAAGTTCAGCGACTCCCGCGGCCAGCTGGGCGCTGTGGGAAACAATGACCAAACCCACGGTCATGGTGCGATCTCCATTTGCATGAAATAACCAGGCAGTTTGCCTGGTTATTTCATAGTTTGACAGGTCTCCGCAAGACTACGAAGGATGAGCCAGCTCGATGTCGCACCGGGATCCTGGTGGCCAATACTGCGCTCACCCAAATAGCTGGACCGGCCCTTCGTAGCAAGCAGAGGAATGGTGGCCTTCATACCCTCTTCAGCGGCTGCAGTGGTGAGTTGTGTCAATTCCGCGAGCGCAGCGCCATCGTTCAAGGCCTGTTTAGCAGCATTTAGAGCTGGCGTCAAAGCATCCACCATCGTTTTCTCACCGGGTTGAGCCTTACCACGCGCAACAATACCTCCCAGAAATGCATCCAGCATAGTAACGACATCAGCCGAAGTAAGCTCTTGCTTGCCAGCTACCGCCCCTCCTGCCCTCAAGAAGGCTGTCCCATAGAGCGGGCCACTGGCTCCGCCAACAGTAGAAACAAGCGTTGACCCCACTGTTCGTAACTGGCCCGCGATGTCCATGGATTGCATGGTGGGAAATTTGCTCCGAACGGCACTGAAGCCTCGATCCATATTGATGCCGTGATCCGCGTCACCAATAGCAGAATCGAGGCTCGTCAAATACTCGCGGTTCTCATGCAGCACATCGGCAATGCGCTCTAACCAGCGCATGGTATCTTCGTTGGTCATACGGGTTGCTTTCTAACGTTCGCCAGGAACATATTATGACTTACACACCCCAGCGCAGGGCAGGAGTATGAACAGGCGCATCCCAGTATCTTGTTACATCGTTGTCCAGGCGCAGCAGGGTGATGGAGCAGCCGGCCATCTCCAAAGACGTGATGTAGTTCCCCACCAGATTACGGGCAATGGTGATATTTTTGCCTTGCAGGATGCGATTCAAGGTGTTGTAAACGATATAGAGTTCGACGAGAGGTGTTCCACCCATGCCGTTGACGAAGGCGAGGACTTGCTCACCCGACTTGAGGCCGAGGTCTTCAATAATGGGAGTAGCGAGCATCTCGGTAATCTCATCGGCAAAAGCCAATTTGACTCGCCTGCGACCAGGCTCGCCATGAATACCAACCCCGATCTCCATCTCGTCTTCGCCCAGATCAAAGGTGGGTTTACCTGCCGCTGGCACAGTGCAAGACGTAAGTGCCATACCCATGCTGCGTCCCTGGCTGTTGACCTTACGTGCCAATGCTGCAACCTGGGCCAATGACGCGCCCGTTTCAGCGAAGCCGCCCACGACTTTTTCCAGCAGGACAGTAATACCAACACCACGGCGCCCCGCCGTGTAGAGACTATCCTGTACGGCGACATCGTCATTGGTGACAACACTTTCAACCTCTATACCCTCTGCTGCGGCCAGTTCAGCGGCCATCTCAAAGTTGAGAACGTCGCCGGTGTAGTTTTTAACAACATGCAGCACGCCCGCACCGCCATTGACAGCTTTTGTGGCAGCAAGCATTTGATCGGGCACAGGAGAGGTAAAGACAGCACCAGGGCAAGCGGCGTCGAGCATACCGCGTCCAACAAAACCTCCATGCATCGGTTCGTGGCCGCTGCCGCCACCAGAGATAACACCGACTTTACCCTGCACAGGAGCGTCTTTACGAACGATAATTTGCTGCTCGATATCAACACGAATCAGGTCTGCATGGGCTGCTGCCATGCCCTCCAGCTCCTCTTTGACAACATCTTCCGGTTTGTTGATGAGTTTTTTCATAGTATCCTATTCCTCCGTATATTAATGACATGCCTTTATCTTTCCCCGGATGTGACCGCCTCTACCCGTTTCTCGGCAGCCAATTGTTCCTCCATAGCAGTACGATAGGTTTCAATCGCAGCCTGTTGCTGCTCAGATGACCAGCCAAGCTCTTTCGCCATGAGATCAGCAACATCATTGACAACAGCTAACCCCCTCTGACGATCCACTAGAGCAATTGAGGTGCGACGAGCCAGCACATCATAAGGCGTCATCGCCATCTCCTGGCGACAGGCATGCAGCACTTCGGCACGAATGTAGGGAAGATCATCAATGAGCAACTGCCCTAATGAAGCGTCGTCTTCAAGGAGCTTCAACACTTTCAATGCTTCTGACCCGTAGCTCTTTCCCAGATGCTTGAGTGTTTGAGGACTCAGTCCAAGGGCTGTTCCTTCCCTTTCCAGATCACGCTGCACAACAGGCCAGCCAGCACTGCCGTACAAGGGCAGGTTTTGCGTCGGGTGGACCG
>WNFG01009959.1_pt1 | contig 11663 bp, 7 predicted proteins | sample 5400431 | NCBI WGS metagenome assembly WNFG01 (sample SAMN13153346, study PRJNA577476) | soil metagenome | isolation source: 120 cm saprolite under Douglas fir tree site 2 hole 3 replicate 2 | place: USA:California | collected 2015-04-18
AGTCACGGCAGAGAAGCTGCAGCGTGCCATCGCCAACAGTTCTTCCGGCCACATGCAGCAATTGGAAAAGGAGCAGCAGGACCAGTGGATAGCCACAAAAAAGCACCGCAAAGACATCCCCTTCGTGCGCGTGGCGAAACGAAACTGGAGGACCGATCTCCCGGAACGCTCGGTGCAGCAGGTCGAAGCAGCTTGGGGAGACTTGATGATTTCTCTGGGATACCCTCTGGTGACAGATCGCGTTCCTGACGGCCAGTTGGCTTCCAGTTCCCCGGTACCCTACTAACCAGATGCCCGAGTACTATGGAGTGGGCAGATCCCGTCCGCGCAGCATGTATCCCCACAACTTTAAGACCTGCGATCTGTATCCGTAGCCGATGCGCAAACTGGAAAAACTTCAGCTCGTAAAGAACGTAAGCTCCAATTGGGTTGCGTTGGTAGTGAACGTACTGGTTGGAATTTTTCTCTCCCCTTTTATTCTCCACCGGCTGGGAGACACCGCGTTTGGCATCTGGGTCCTGATTTTCTCCATCACCGGCTACTACGGCCTGTTCGATCTGGGAATCCGGTCGTCCGTAGTCCGCTACGTCTCCAAGGCCAAGGCTACCGGAGACCCGGATTACGCCAGCAGAGTCATCAGCACGAGCCTGTTCGCCTATAGCTGTATCGGCATCGTCACCTTCCTAATCACCCTTACTTTAACGGCGCATGTTGACGCGTTCTTCCGCATTGAGCCGGAGTTTCATACTACTGCGCGCTGGCTTTTGTTCATGGTTGGCTCGGCGGTTTCCCTCGGCTTCCCGCTCGGTATCTCCGGCGGCATGCTGGAAGGCCTGCAGCGATTCGATATCACGAGCTTCACCAGCATCGCGTCAGCCCTGCTCAGGGCTCTGTTGATCGTGATCGCTCTCCAGCACGGCCACGGTCTGTTGGTGGTAGCGTTCATCACCGTAATATTGCCGATCCTCGCGTCCACAGTCGCGGCTATGGTGGCTTTCCGGCTGCTGCCGATTCGGCTTCGCTGGTCTCGAGTGGACCGCGAGACCTTCCGTGAAATGGCGGGCTATAGCGCTCCGATGCTGATTATGATCGTTTCTGCTCGCCTGCGGTTTAAGAGCGATTCCGTCATCATTGGCGCGATTCTCTCTCCTGCAGCAATCACGTACTTCAATATTGGCTCGCGCATTGTGGACTATGCGGGCGAAGTGGTGGAGAGCCTGGCGCAGACCTTCGTTCCCATGGCGAGCCATGCCTACTCGCTGGGCGATGTGGACCGGTTGAGAAAGATTTTCGTTGCGGGGAATCGTTTCTGCGCGTTCACAATCTTTCCCATTTGTGCGATTTTGATCATTCTCGGGCGCTCGGTGATTGAGGCTTGGGTAGGTGAAAGGTACGTAGCCCAAAGCTATCCAGTGCTTCTGATCCTGCTGATCTCAACCACTCTGATGCTGGCGCAAGCAGCGTCCGGGCGCGTGCTCATGGGGATGAGCCGGCACGGGACCTGGGCGATCGTGATGTTCATCGAAGGCGTGGTCAATATTGTGCTCAGCGTTTTGCTGGTTCGGCCGTATGGAATCATCGGGGACGCAATCGGCACCGCGGCACCGCTCGCCGCCACCATGATTTTCTTTTTGCCCTGGCATGTGTGCCGGCAATTGCAAATCCGGATGAGCTTGTACTTGCGGGAGGCGTATCTGCTACCGGTGATGGTTTGCACGCCGGTGGTGATTGGGTTGCTGCTAATGAAGCAGTGGTTCGTGCCGCACAATTATCTACAACTGGCGGCGCATCTGGGGGTAGCGGGGACGGTTTATGGACTTGCTCTGTTGTGGGCATTCGCTTCCAAACGGGCCATGAAAATTGGCAACCTAAGCTCGGCCGAAGCGATGCTGGAGGCGTCGGCGGCTGCGGGGGTTGTGGTCGATAATTACTCGCAAGAGATATAGGGACGCGAGCTTCGGCTCAAGACTCAAGAAACGCAAGGTCCCTCGACTCCGCAGAGTGACCCATCATTCTGGTGCGCTCGAGATGATGACAAGAGTTGGGGGTGAGTGAGCAGGTCGGAGCAGGTTACTTTTGGTAAGATTGAGAACACCGAATCAACTGTTAGATTAGAACTAGCTGTCAGGAATACCGTCTTCCAAATCCCACATTTTTGGGCTGTGCCCCTGGCTGGATATCCAGGAAACTAAAGAATCTACGGAGGTTTTCGCATTTGACAACTTCGACGAGCCATCTTATCCCGGCCCACGGCGGCGAACTGGTGCAACTGATCGCTGCAGAGGAGCGCGGCGCGGAGCTGAAATCCCATTCCCGCGAGTGGCCTTCCTGGGACCTGACCGGCCGCCAGCTCTGCGATCTGGAGCTTTTGTTGAGCGGAGGCTTCTCTCCGCTGCGCGGCTTTATGACGAAGGCAAACTACGAAGGCGTCTGTCATAACATGCGGCTGGCCAGCGGCGTGCTTTGGCCGATGCCGATCACTCTCGACGTCACGGAAGAGTTTGCCAAGAAGCTGCAGCCGGGCAGTGGCAAGATTGCGTTGCGCGATCCCGAAGGCGTGATGCTGGCCGTAATACACGTGGAAGAAGTCTGGCAGCCGGACCGCAAGGCTGAGGCAGAGTCGGTTTTCGGCACCGCGAGCGCGGTCCATCCCGGCGTGGATTATCTGCTCAACCGAGGCAATCCCTGGTATGTGGGAGGAAAGCTCGAAGGGGTACAGGATCCGTCGCATTACGATTTCAAGGCGATTCGGCAGACGCCGGCAGAATTGCGCGCGGAGTTTGCCCGCATGGGATGGCGTCGCGTGGTTGCGTTCCAGACGCGAAATCCTATGCATCGCGCGCACGTGGAGCTGACTTTCCGCGCGGCGAAGATGGTAGAAGCGAATTTGCTGATTCATCCCTCAGTCGGAATGACGAAACCGGGCGACGTGGATTATTTCACCCGAGTGCGCTGCTATCAGCTATTGCTGTCGAAATATCCTGCTGGAACGGCAAAGCTCTCGCTGCTGCCGCTTGCGATGCGCATGGGCGGGCCGCGAGAGGCGATCTGGCACGCGCTGATCCGCAAGAACCATGGAGTCACGCATTTTATTGTTGGCCGCGACCATGCTGGGCCGGGCAAGGACTCCGATGGCAAGCCGTTCTACGGGCCTTATGAAGCTCAGGAGCTCTTCAAGAACCACGAGAAAGATATTGGCGTCACCATGGTGCCGTTCAGCATGATGGTGTACCTGGAGAATCAGGATACCTATGTGCCGGACAACGAAGTTCCAGCAGGCGCGCGGGTGCTGAATCTTTCGGGCACCGACCTGCGCGACCGGTTGAATGAAGGCCGGGAGATTCCCGCGTGGTTCACGTATCCCGAGGTGGTGCGCGAGTTGCGCCGCAGCTATCCACCGCGGCACAAACAGGGCGTGACGATTTTCTTTACCGGGCTCTCGGGCTCCGGCAAATCCACCATCGCCAACGTTTTGTTGACGAAGTTCCTGGAAACGGGCGGGCGTCCGGTAACCATTCTTGACGGCGACCTGGTGCGCAAGCATCTTTCTTCGGAACTTGGATTCTCCAAAGAACACCGCGACATCAACATCCGGCGCATTGGTTACGTGGCATCGGAAATTACGAAGAATGGCGGAATTGCTATTTGTGCGCCCATTGCTCCGTACGATGCGACACGCAAGCATGTGCGACAGATGATTGAGCCTTACGGAGGCTTTATTCTGGTGCACATTGCAACGCCGATCGAAACCTGCGAAGGGCGCGACCGGAAGGGACTGTATGCCAAGGCGCGAGCGGGAATCGTAAAGGAGTTTACCGGAATTTCCGATCCTTACGAAGTGCCAGCCGACGCAGAGGTGGTAATCAACACTGCGGAGCTGAGCGCGGAGGAAGCAGCCCAGGAAATCATTTTGCACTTGGAACAACAGGGATTCATCGGAGTGAGCCCGGAGCTTTCGACGGGCGCCTAGCCAGACGAATGGAACTGATCGCTCTCAAGATCCTGATCGGCCTGGTGGTGGGCACGCTGATTGGCCTGACCGGGCTCGGCGGGGGCGTGCTGCTGCTGCCACTGCTGATCTTTGGATTGAAGGTTCCGGCGATCATCGCGGTCGGTTCCGATGCGCTGTTCAACTTCATCACCAAGATTCCCTCCAGCGCTGTGCATTTGTATAAAGGCAACGTACGCCGCAAGGTGGTGCTGGCGATGGCGGTAGGGAGCGTGCCGGGATCCATCGCTGGAGTAAGGTTGTTGCAACACCTGCGGGTTCTGTATGGGGCCGGGGTGAACGACTTCATCAAGACCGCAATTGGGATACTGCTAATTGTCATTCCGGTGCTTCTGCTGTTGCAGCGCAGGATCGAAGACCACATGGCGAACCGCCGTCCCACCGCCAAGTCTTTTGCCGGGATGGCGGTGATCGGACTGGTCGCGGGATTCCTGGTGGGTATGACTTCGGTGGGGTCGGGCAGCATCATCATGATGCTTCTTCTGCTTTTCTACAGCTATCCTCCGAAAGTGATGGTGGGCACCGATATTACGCATGCGGTGATTCTGACCGGGGTTACCAGTCTTCTGCATTTCCGGCTGGGCAACGTGAATCTGCCGCTGGTGGGATATCTACTGATTGGGTCAATCCCCGGGGGATTGATCGGTTCGTATCTCAGCACGCGGGTCCCGGTGCTGTGGCTACGGCGGATCCTGTGCGTGATTCTTCTGGCTACAGGCGCGAGAATGCTCTGGGCCTGAGCCCGTTCTTTCATCTTTCATGGCAGAAAACTTCTACTCCGACGTGCTGGAAAGAATCCGTGCCGCCATTGAACTGGCCCAGGGGGTGTTTGCCCGCTTCACGCCGGGGGAGATTGCCGCGGAATACAAGTCGGGGCATGATCCGGTGACGGAAGCCGATCATGCGCTGGACGCGGTGCTGCGGAAGACGCTGTTGCGCGATGGCGAGGGCTGGCTTTCTGAGGAAACCGCAGACGATCTTTCGCGGCTCAGTTACGAATGCGTTTGGGTAGTGGATCCGCTGGATGGAACGCGCGAGTTTGTCGAAGGCATTCGGGAGTTCTGCGTCTCGATTGCGATGGTGGAGCGCGGACGGCCGGTGGCTGGAGGCATTTGCAATCCTGCCACCAACGAAGTCTTCCTGGGATCGATTGACGGCGGCTTGGAGTTCAATGGCTCTCCGGCGCGGGCCAGCCAGCGCAGTACGCTCGAAGGCGCGGTGGTGCTCGCCAGCCGCAGCGAAGGCAAGCGCGGGGAATGGCAGTGCTTTCAGAATGCGCCGTTCAAAGTTCAGAAGATGGGATCAGTGGCTTATAAGTTGGCGCGGGTGGCGGCCGGGTTGGAGGACATTACGTTCACTCTGACTCCGAAGCATGAGTGGGACGTCGCGGGGGGCGCGGCTTTGATCGCAAGTGCTGGCGGGTGTGTTCGCACGCTTACGGATACCGAGTTAGTCTGCAATCAAAAAAATCCACTCATCTCCGGCCTGATCGCCTGCGGGCCGCTGCTTAAAGATGAGTTGATGGAGTTTCTGAAGCCTCATCGCAGCCGATAAGCCTTACCAGCAAATCCCCTGGTAAGAAGCAGCCTGCGGACGGCGGGCGGGATCGAGATTGACTAAATCAATTACCATCTGCGCGGGCGTGAGAAGTTTGGCCAGTTCCTCTTTTTCGACTTTGGTCCCTACAACTACGACTTCTGCGTCGCGCACGACTTCGGGCATATCGGCGGAGAGCAGAGAGCCGATGTGCGGGATTACGTCTTCGATGTACTGACGGTTCGAACCGGCCAGGCGGCCCAGCGATACGTCTTTGTCCCAAACTTTCACTTGGCAACCTTCTCCGATCAGGCGCTTGATGAGCTGCACCTGAGGACTTTCTCGCAAGTCGTCGGTGCCGGCTTTGAAGCTCAATCCCAGCATCGCGATCTTGCGTTTGCCGGTGCGGAGGACTGCTTCCACGCCGCGATCCACGTGCTCTTCATTGCTCGGCATCAGAGACTGCAGAAGCGGCAGATCGAGGTCCAATTCTTTGGCGCGGTGCGTGATGGCACGCAAATCCTTGGGCAGGCACGATCCGCCAAAGGCGAAGCCGGGCGCGAGATATGCGGACGAAATGTTCAGCTTGGTGTCGGACATGAAAATCTTCGTTACCTGATCGGCTTCCACGTTGAGATGTTTGCACAGCGTGCCGACTTCATTGGCAAAGCCGACTTTCACCGCGTGATAGAGATTGGAAACATACTTCACCATCTCGGCGACGCGGATGGAAGTTTCAAACGTTGCGGCGGGAAGGCTGCCATAGAGTTCGCGCAACGGCGCAAGGTGCTCGGGATTCTGCGATCCCAAAATGGTGTAGGGGGGCTGCAGGAAGTCGCCGACCGCGCTGCCTTCGCGCATGAATTCCGGGTTGTAGCAAACCGCAAAGTCCACGCCGGCGCGCTTGCTGCTGGCGCTCTCGATAGTGGGAATCATCAGAGTTTCTGTGGTGCCGGGCAGGACGGTGCTTCGCAGAACGATGGTGTGAAACGTGGACTTCTGTTTGAGCGCGGCGCCGATCTCGCGCGAGACATGCTCGACGTGACTCAAATCCAGTTTGCCGCTGCGCAGGCTGGGAGTACCAACGCAGACAAAAGAAATATCACTGGCGAGGACGGCGGCGATCGAATCGGTCGTCGCGTGCAGACGGCATGACTTGTGGGCCTCGGCGACCAGTTCTTCCATGCGGGCCTCGATGATCGGGCTGCGACCGGAGTCCAGCATTTCAACTTTGGCCGGGCTGATGTCCACGCCGGTAACTTTATGTCCCATGTGGGCGAAGCAGGCTGCGCTCACCGACCCGACGTATCCCAGACCGAACAGGCTTATGGACAAACTCACTGTCGAACTCCCTCGATCCGCGGGCAGCATGTCCCTGGCAGCATTTCACGGGCAACCCGGGCACGTGCCCCACGCAGAATTTGGTTTGCGAAATTACGACGTTAGCACATCGCGACATCACGGGATGTAGAAAACACGGTACCCCTGAAACCAGCTCACACGGTCACATGTCACTCATGCGATTTTAGTTAACAGCTGCATTAGCAGCGACTTACGACGGTCACTTGACAGGCCAAGCGCCCCGTAAAGAGCGGCCTTCGCAATTATTGGCAGTTTGTCGCAGGCTGCGCGTCGGGATACGATCACAGCGTGAGCCTTCGCCTGCAAAAAGTCTGGTACCGGCTATCCGGCATGAGTTGGGATGAGGTCCGCACTCGGCTGGGCCAGGAGTTTGGCAAGAGGGTTGACTACGCGCTCTACCGCGCCCGCATGTCTCCGGCTCATGGTGGAATTGGGCCACGGCCTCGCGAGGGCGCCAAGTTTTTCTTTGGCCCCGGGCAGGTCCAAGAGCGGGTGGCTTTGTTGAAGAAGCACTTGCCGGAGGAGGTTGAGCGCACCATCCAGGAAGCGGACGAAATTTTGCAACATCGGTTCCGGCTGCTTGGGTATCGAGATCTGGATTACGGCAGCGAAATCGACTGGCACTTGGACGCGGTTCACGGTAAGCGTGCATCGCTCAAGCCCTGGTACAAGATTCCTTTTCTCGATTTCGAGCAAGTCGGCGATCACAAGATCATATGGGAACTGAATCGCCATCAGCATCTGGTTACGCTGGCCAAAGCTTGGGCGTTTGCTGGAGATGACAAGTATGCGCGGGAACTGGCGAAGCAGTTTTATTCGTGGCGCGCGTCGAACCCTTACCCTATGGGGATCAACTGGGGCAGCAGCCTGGAAGTGGCATTCCGCAGCCTTTCCTGGCTGTGGGTCCGTAATCTGCTAGCGCAGGGCCCGGCCTTGTCAGATTCGTTGGATGAAGACTTGTTGCGCGGGCTGGCTTTGAACGGGCGGTACATCGAACGCTACCTCTCGACCTACTTTTCTCCCAACACGCATTTGATTGGAGAAGCGGTCGGACTTTTCTTTATCGGCACTTTGTGTCCGGAGATTCCCGCTGCTTCGAGATGGCAGCGCAAAGGCCTGGAGATTGTACTGGCGGAAGGATGATGACGGGGGCCGGGTGTTCAATCCCCGGCGCAATCGCGCGGAGCACATGAGCGATCCGCTCGCGCTTGGCGCGGCGTTGCTGGGGATAAATTCACTCAAGCAATTTGTGACACCTACAGAAGAGGCGATCTGGTTGTTCGGCAAGAGCGTCGCAGAGCTGCACAACACGGGTTCGCCTGCCGTGTTATCGTCCGTGGCATTTACCCAGGGCGGGCTGTATGTCATGGCGAGCGGCAAGGATGCCGCGCAAATGCTGATTGACGCAGGCCCTCAGGGGAACGGAGCCAGCGGCCACGGCCACGCGGACGCATTGAGCGTAAGGCTGTGGACCAAGGAACACCGCTGGCTGGTTGACCCCGGATCCTACGTTTACGTTGCCGCTGGTAATGAGCGGCAAGAATTTCGCGGCACCGGCGCCCACAATACTTTACGAGTGGATGGACTCGACCAGGCGGTCCCGGGAAACCCCTTTTCCTGGACGTCTCTTCCCGAAGTGTCTCTGGAAAAATGGGTCGCGGGTTCGATCTTTACTTTTTTCTCGGGCAGTCATACCGGCTATAGAAGGCTTCCTGACCCTGTGCTCCACCGACGGATGATCTTTTATTTGCGTGAGCACTCGCACGGTGCGTACTGGCTGGTACGGGACATTGCGGAAGGCGCGGGGGTCCATGAGCTCGAAATCTCATGGCACTTCGGCGCGGACGTAAACGTTGCCGTCGCGCAGAGTGCGCTGACGGTGCACACCGCTTTGGGTCAGGGGGGGAAACTGGTGCTGCTGGGCGCGAATCCGCGGAAGTGGAAGCTGGCGGTGTCTGAGGGCTTTGTCTCGCCGGCGTATGGAGAAAAGGAGTCCTCGCTGGTGGCAAGTTTTGGAGCCCAAATTCAGCTTCCTGCCGAACACGCCACTCTGGTGTTGCCGTTAGGCGCTTCGGATTTGCCGGGGCGCTTCTATCTTGCCGAAGGCGTCAGTGAGGCCATCGGTTATGTGTACGAGCAGGGTGAGGTAACCGACTACGTCATCTTTGGAACGGGGACCGGCGGCAAAACCTGGACCGTGGGGCCCTTCCGCAGTGACGCCGGGGTGTTCTTTTGCCGCATGGACAACAGGGAGATCATAGCGCTGGCGATTTGCTCGGCATCCAAGTTGGAATTAGACGGGCGCGGAGTGCTCTCATCGCCACAGGCAGTCGAAAGACTGGAATGGACCAGGGCGACGGGCGCGAGCGTGTCCGAGGCGCAGTCACTAAAGTTTTTCTCTGCTGAGGCGCTGCGGCGGAGAACTCCTGTACCCTAGAGGATGCACGGCTGCAAGAAAACAGGGTGGACGCGACACCATGTGCGGAATTGCCGGGGTAATGAAGTTCGGAGGCGACGCGCGAGCTGATGCGGGCGCGGTAAGACAGATGTGTGCCGCCATGGCGCATCGCGGCCCCGACGACGACGGTTTTTATACCGATGGCCCGGTCTCTCACCACGCGTCCTTGAGAAAAGATCTGGAAGCCCGCGGCCACCGTTACCGCACCAACAGCGATACGGAAACGATTGTTCATCTGTACGAAGAGTACGGGCGCGACTGTGTGCATCACCTGCGCGGGATGTTTGCATTTGCCATCTGGGACCGCGAGAAGCGTTCGCTGTTCGCGGCGCGCGACCGATTGGGCATCAAACCGCTGTACTACCGGCTGACGTCGGAATCTTTCCTGTTTGGCTCGGAAGTCAAAGTGATTCTGGCTCACGGCGGAGTGCGCCCTGAATTCCATTTTGCGGCGCTTCCCGAATACCTGGCCTTCGGATATCTCTCGGGCGAAGAAACTTTTTATGACGGGATCAGCAAATTGCTGCCGGGGCATCGCCTGGAACTGAGCGAGAACGGCGAGGTAACGATCGATCAGTACTGGGACCTTGACGTTTCGAACACCGGGCCGGTCCGCGACGAGGGTTATTACGTGGAGACGTACCGCGAAATGCTGGAGCAGGCTGTCGGCAGTCATCTGATGAGCGATGTGCCGCTGGGAGTTTTCCTGAGCGGCGGCGTGGACTCAAGCGCGGTGGCGGCGCTGATGACGAAAATCCGCAAAGAGCCGATCGAAACTTTTTCAGTGGGATATGCGGAACAAACTCATAGTGAATTGCCTTACGCCCGTACCGTGGCGCAGCACTTGAACTCGGTGCATCATGAAGTTCTGGTCAGCGAGCGCGACTTCTTTGATTCTTTGCCAAGACTGATCTGGCACGAAGACGAGCCGATCGTGTGGCCATCGAGTGTGTCTCTTTATTTTGTGGCCAAGCTGGCGCGGGAGCGGGTCACGGTGGTGCTGACTGGGGAAGGCGCCGATGAAACCCTCGGCGGTTACACGCGCTACGCTTTCACGCTGCGGAACCAGGCGGCTGACCGCATCTATCGCAGCGTGACGCCTGAGTTTCTACGCAAACAAGTGCGCGGATTGATCACCAGATCCCCCCTGATCGGCGCGAGTCTTCGCCGCAAATTGGCGCACACCTGCCTGGGAGTGGATTCGGCGTCGTGGTCTTCGTTCTACTTCGATAATTTTCTTTCCGCTTTCAGCGAAGCCCAGCAGGCGCCGCTTCTGACTGACGACACCCGGGAAAGACTGACAACGGGGGCGGCATACAAGCATGTGGTTGGGTATTGGGAGAGATCCAAGGGCGAAGTTTTGCAACGTCTGCTCTACACCGACATCAAGACTTATCTGGTTGAGCTGCTGATGAAGCAGGACAACATGAGTATGGCAGCTTCGATCGAGAGCCGGGTGCCCTTTCTCGACCACGTTCTAGTGGAATTCGCGACCCGCATTCCGCGCGAAGTGCAGCTGAAAGGGCTGGCGGGAAAAGTCATCCTAAAGAAAGCGGTGGAAGATCTGCTGCCTCATTCCATTCTTTACCGCCGCAAGCTCGGGTTCCCGACCCCGTGGAGCGGGTGGCTTGCCGGACCCAGGCTGGATGCAATCGAAAAACTTCTGGTGGGGACCAGAAGCCTGCAGCGCGGGTACTTCCGGCGTGAGGCTATCGAGCGCATTTTTTCCGAGCACCGCGCGAAATACCGGGACCACTACGATCGGATCTGGCGCTTGCTGAATCTGGAGCTGTGGCATCGCGTTTGTCTGGAGGGGGAATCGGAAGGATTCACGCGGCAGGAGAGAGTGGCGCTGGCGTCACCGGTTAGCTGAGGGGGGATGTCCTAGACGCGGAGAGCCTGAAATCTCCATGCGCTCGAGTTTTGCGAAGCGTCCGAGAGGAGTTCTGCTCTTCAGCCAATGGCGCGCGGCGAACCATGTAAGATAGGCGGAACGCAGCCGCAAGGAGCGGGGATCGGAGCGGCGAGGACTTGAAGACAGCGGGTACCCGAGCGCTTGGAGGAAGTTTCCGGTGAGAGCTTCGAAATCCGCAAGCTGCTCTGGCGTCATTTTCTTCTCCCAGCGGCCTACTGGATTGAAGACGCCGCCGTCGTCAGACGTGAATGATGTGTTTGGCTGGCGGACCGATCCGATGCCGACCTGCTGGATCTTTTCGTAATCGAGATTTTGTCCCACGAAATCGCCCAGAGCGCGCAGAGCTTCGCGGGGCTTTTCCACCAGATCTTCGTAGTGAAGCT
>WNFG01009417.1_pt1 | contig 11658 bp, 8 predicted proteins | sample 5400431 | NCBI WGS metagenome assembly WNFG01 (sample SAMN13153346, study PRJNA577476) | soil metagenome | isolation source: 120 cm saprolite under Douglas fir tree site 2 hole 3 replicate 2 | place: USA:California | collected 2015-04-18
GTCGGCGCGCGACCGACCCCCTGCTCGATCCGATCTGCGAGGTGGCGCGCCGGCATGGGTTGCCCGTCCTGCAGCACATCTGGCAGCACCGCCGCCGCGACTGGCCCGGGCAAGAGGCCTCGGATGCGACCGAGCTCTGCGCCCTGGCGGCGCGCCACCCCCAGGTCACATTCATCTTGGCGCACATTGGCGGGGGCGGGGACTGGCTGCACTCGCTTGCCGTTCTGCCGGCGCGCGCCAACGTCTGCGTCGACCTCTCCGGGAGTGGCGTGGACGGCGGCCTGCTCGAGGCGTGCGTCGATGCCGTCGGCGTCGAGCGACTGCTGTGGGGCACTGACATAACGATGGAGACCGGCTGGGCCAAGCTACGCTACCTCAAGCACTTGCTCTCGCCGGAAGAGCTTGACCGGGTGATGTGGAAGAACGCCGCTCGTATCTTTCCGCCGCACAGCTTTCCCACCGACTGATGCGCATCGACGTCAATGCTTTCCTCGGCGCCTACCCGTGGCGGCGCGTCCCCGCTACGTCGCCCGAGGCGCTGCTCGCTGCCATGGATCGCGTGGGTATCGACGAGGCGTGGGTCTCTCACCTGCCAGGTCTCTTCTGGCGCGATCCGACTGAGGGGAACGCGTGGCTCTACAAGACCACCGGCACGCACCGCCGGCTGCGCCCGGTTCCGGCGGTGCACCCGGGATTCGCCCACTGGGAACGGGTACTCAGCGAGGCGGCGAGCGCAGCAGTGCCGGCGGTGCGCTGTGATCCGCACTATCTGGGCCTCGCGCCCACGGGAGACGAAATGCGGATCCTCGCCGCCGCGTGCGGCGCGGTGCGCCTCCCGCTGATGCTTGCCGTGCGGCTCGAAGACAGCCGGCAGCGCCACCCCAACGACGTCGCCCCCGAGCTCGCCGCCGCGAGCGTGCGCGCCTTGATCCGCGCAGACGAGGACCTGCGGCTCATCGTCACCCATGCCGATCGCGGATTCATCGAGGAGGTGCACTGGGGGTCGACGCCCGCCGAGCAGCGGCGGATGTGGTGGGACGTGAGCTGGATTTGGGGACCGCCGGAGGACCATCTCGCGACGCTCGTGCGAACCATCGGGCCGGACCGGTTCGTGTTTGGGACCGGGCAGCCGCTGCGGCTGCCAGAGAACGCGGTGGCCAAGTTGGACTTGTTGGAACTCGCCGGGGACGCGCGCGCGGCCATCGAGTCACGGAACCTCAAGGATGGGTTCATCCGTGCAGCCACCTCCTAACGCGCTCGAGCTCTCCGCCCGCCTCGAGTGGGGCCTGGTTCCCGCGGTTCCCGTCCCCTTCCGCGGGTCGGAGCTCGCTGAGGATGCGCTGCGCGCGTTCGCCGACTGGATGGCTGGTCAGCAGGTCGCCGGCGTCGCGGTGTGGGCGCATAGCGGTCGGGGCCCGCACCTCTCGCCCGCGCAGCGACACGCCGTGCTCGCCACCTGGCGCGCGGCGCTACCCGAGAGCGTCATCATCGCCGGCGCGAATTCAGTGGAGATGGCCCGCGAGGCCAAACGCGGCGGCGCCGATGGCCTCCTCGCCTTTCCGCGCGCTGATGATCCGGTGGGCTACCACGCGGCCCTCGGCGCAGAGCTTCCCGTCATCGCCTTTTACCTCTACGAGGCGGCGGGTGGCGTCCCCTACGACAACCCCACGCTCCACGCGATCCTCGAACTCCCTGCAGTGGTCGGCATCAAGGTCGCGACGCTCGATTCGGTCTGGACCTTCCAGCGACTGGCCGGCCTGATGCGACAGCATCCTGGGAAGCTTCTCATCACCGGGGAGGATCGCTTCTTCGGGTACTCGCTCACGATGGGCGCGCGGTGCGCCCTGATCGGGATGGCTGCTGCCCTTACGGACCTGCAGGCCAACCTGGTGGAGGCGTTCCACACTGAAGCGCTGGCGCGGTTCGTCCGGCTGTCGGGTGTGCTCGACCAGTTCGCTGTGGCGACGTTCGGGCAGCCGGTGGAAGGCTACGTGCGCCGACTGCTCTGGGCCCTCGCCGCCGACGCGGTCATTCCGGAGGACGCGTGCGACGATCCGTGGGGACCAACGCTCGGCCGCGACGAGCGCGACGCCGTGCGGCTGGCCGTGCAGGATGCACGCGCAGCTCGCGCGTGACTTCGAGCGTTTCGCGCGCGACCTGCCCCGCGACTTCCCGCACTATGTACGGGAGACCTACCGCATCGACCTCCGCGCCCGCTACCTCGGGGAAGCGATCGCCCACCCCATCGGTAAAGGGTCGGGCCAGCTCTCGCTGAATCAGAAGCAGCTTGAGGAGGACGCGGCCGCTGGGCTGGCTTTCGCGGTCCTGAAGACCGTCATCGCCCAGGACGAGCAGGGCGCGCAATCCATGGCCGCCTGGGCGATCCACGAGACCCGCATGGCGGTCGAGCGGCGCCGTGCGAGCGACGGTCGCGACGGCTGGACTGTCACGTGGAAGGGTCGGGGGTGGGACCGGTCGTTCGAGGAGTACCTCGCGCTGCTGCGGGCGGGGCGCGATCTCGCGCGCGCGGGCGCGTTGCTGTGCGTGCCGTCGGTGAAGTACCACCTCCCCCGTCTCGGCGAGCCGTTCCGCGAGGAGGAATACCGCTGGACTACACGCCGGCTGGTGGAAGGGTGGGGCGAGGCGCCCCTGCTCCTCGAGAAAGACTTTTCGCCGACCCTCGCTGGCGACTCGCTCGCGCAGGACCAGGCCCAGATCCTGCGCTGGGTGCGCGAGGTGCCGCAGCACATCCGCGCCGCTGCCGGCCTCCCGGTGCGCCTCGCGCTCAAGCTGATGAATACCCGGTTCGACGACCGCTTTCAGCTCGAGATGCTGCGCGCGGCCGCGACGGACGCGGATGCCCTGGTCGTCTTCAACCGTCTGTTCGACGACACCCAGGGCGTAGCGTACGGCGGCTGGGACTTGAGCGCGCGTAACCTGCGGGTCCTGGATACCTCCGCCGTCCGAGCGTCGGCGCGTCCGAGCGTCCCTCTGTGCGGCACGGGCAACATCTGCTCCGGTCGGATGATCGTGGAATACGCACGCCGCGGCTGCTCCTCCGTCCAGCTCCACACGGCGTTCCAGCTGCCACTGTCGGAGTACGCCGCGACTGCCGGCTCGCGCACCCAGCGGGTGTTGCATGCGCTAGTGTTTCACCCGGACGACGGCCTGCTCGCGGGGCTGCTCGCGCTCGAGGCGCAGGGGGAGCTGGAACGGAGCGGTGGCGAGCTGCGCTTTCTGGATCTCGTGGATGCACACAGTCCGCGCTGAGCTCTTCGAGCTTGCCCTGCCGCTGGTCGAACCCTTCATCATCTCGGGGGGCGCGATTACGGAGCGGCGCTCCCTCGTCGTCGCGCTGCACGATGCCGATGGCCACCATGGCTACGGCGAGTCCCCCCCCTTCGAGCTCCCATTCTACTCCGAGGAGACGCTCGCTGGCGTCACCGACCTGGTGCGGCGGGTGCTGCTGCCGCGCGTGGTCGGCCGAGAGTTCGCAACGCCGGAGGCGCTCGACGCGGTGCTGCGAGACGGCATCCGCGGCAATCCGTTCGCCCGGGCCGGCGTCGAGACCGCGGCCTGGGACCTCGAGGCCCACCGCCGCGGGGTCGGGCTCGCCACGCTGCTGGGGGAGCGGCTCGGTGCCCGGCCCGCCGCTGCGGTGCCCTGTGGCGTCGCTCTGGGCATTCCGCCGGATCGCACGCTCGCCACGCTCACGCGCCGCGTGTACGATGCCCTGCAGCTCGGCTATCGCCGGGTGAAAATCAAGGTGATGCCGGGGTGGGACGCCGCCGCGGTGCACGCTGCGCGCGAGGGAATGGCAGGCTTCGAGCTGCCGCTGACCGTCGATGCCAATGGCGCTTACGAGTGGCCGGCGCACGAGCGCGAGCTGCGCGCGCTCGACGACACCGGGCTGCTCTACATCGAGCAGCCACTAGCGCCCGACGAGCTCGTCGGCCACGCGCGATTGGGCAGGGAGCTGCGCACCCCGATCTGCCTCGACGAGACACTGAAGAGCGCCGCGCACGCCCGGCAGGTCGTCGAGCTCGAAGGTCCACGCGTCTGGAACATCAAGGTGCACCGGGTCGGCGGGCTCACCGAAGTCTGCCGCATCTACCGGATTGCGGCGGACTACGGCGCCGAGCTCTGGGCCGGGACGATGCCGGAATCCGGGATCGGCTCGCAGGCGCCACTCGCCGTGGCCGCGTTGCCGCGCTGCGTCTACCCCACGGATCTCGAGCCCAGCACGCGCTGGTACGGCCGGAGCGCGGACGTCATCAAGCTGACGATGGGCAAGGACGGCCGCATGGCTGTCCCCGACCAGTCATGTGCGCGGCTGCTCGATCAAGGGCGGTTCCGGGCGGCTAGCCGGCGTATAGACGCTTGACGTCCAGCCTCGCGGGTGCAGAATCAGCCCCTGCGATACTCCACTTTTTCCGGAGCCTCCGGTGATACTGTGTCACTTCCGCGCCTCCGCCGCGCTCGCGCTCGTCACCATGTTTCCCGTCGGCGCACGCGCCCAGCAGGTGGACCCGGCCTTGTTCGCTGGCCTGCACTGGCGCATGATCGGCCCGTTCCGGGGCGGCCGAACCGTCGCCGCGGTGGGCGTCCCGGGCCATCCCAGCCTCTTCTATATCGGCGTCAACAACGGCGGTGTCTGGAAGACCACCGACTATGGTCGCACCTGGACGCCGCTGTTCGACGACCAGCCGACCGGCTCGATCGGCGCGATCGCAGTCGCCGCGTCTGACCCGAACACGATGTATGTGGGGAGTGGGGAAGGGTTACAGCGCCCCGACCTCTCCGTCGGCGACGGCGTCTACAAAACGCTCGATGGCGGCAAGACCTGGCAGCACCTCGGGCTCCGGGACGGCCAGCAGATCGCACAGATTCTGGTGGACCCGCGGGATGCCAACCGCGTCTTCGTGGCGGTGCTGGGCCACCCCTACGGTCCCAACGCCGAGCGCGGCGTCTACCGGTCCGCCGACGGCGGGGCCACCTGGCAACCGGTGCTGACGAAGGACGAGAACACCGGCGCTGTGGAGCTGGCGTTCGATCCCGCGAATCCGCAGACGGTGTTCGCCGTGCTGTGGGCGGCGCGCCAGGCGCCCTGGGAGGTCGGCAGCTCGTGGACGCTCTCGGCCAACAACGGGCTCTACAAGTCCAGCGACGGCGGGACGACGTGGCGCCAGATCACGGCGGGGCTCCCGTCGGCCGGCGACGGGCTCGGCCGGATCGGTCTCGCCTTCGCGCCGAGTGCGCCGTTGCGCGCCTATGCGGTGCTGGGGGCGACCAAGGGTGGCGGCCTGTATCGCTCCGACGACGGAGGCGAGAGCTGGCGCCGCGTGAACGGCGACCCGCGGCTGTGGGGTCGAGACGGGGACTTCAACGAGGTCAGGGTGGACCCGAAGAACCCTGACGTGATCTACGTGGCCAATGTGGTCACTTGGAAGTCCACCGACGGGGGTCAGACGTTCGGGCCCTTCCGCGGCGCGCCGGGAGGCGACGACTACCACCGCCTGTGGATCAACCCCGACGATCCCCAGATTATCCTGCTCGCCGGCGACCAAGGTGCCGTGATCACCGTGAACGGCGGCGCAACCTGGAGCTCGTGGTACAACCAACCAACGGCGCAGTTTTACCACGTCAACACCGACAATGCGTTCCCCTACCGGGTGTACGGCGGCCAGCAGGAGAGTGGCTCGGCGGGGGTGGCGAGCCGCGGCGGCGACGGCGAGATCACCTTCCGCGAATGGCACCCGGTCGGCGCGGAGGAGTACGGCTACGTCGCTCCTGACCCGCTGCACCCGAACCTGATCTATGGCGGCAAGCTGTCGCGGTTCGATTGGGCCACGGGCGATGTGCAGGACGTGACACCCGAGCCAGTGCGGGCGAGCGCCCAGAGTGGGGAGGGGGGGCGGGCGGCGAGCCGATACCGGTTCGTGCGCACGATGCCGCTGCTGTTCTCGCCGCTTGACCCGCGGATTCTGTACTTCGCGGGCAACGTGGTCTTCAAGACGCTGAACGGTGGGCACAGCTGGCAGGTGATCAGTCCCGACCTGACGCGGGCCTCCTACGACGTGCCCGCGAATCTCGGTGCGTTTACCGCCCTCGACCCTGAACACGGCCGGCATCGCGGCGTGGTTTACACTATCGCCCCCTCGTTCAGGCGCCTCAACCTGTTGTGGGTGGGGACCGATGACGGACTGATCCACGTCACGCACGACGGCGGGCGAACCTGGAAGAACGTCACGCCGCCCGCGCTCACCCCCTGGAGCAAGGTCTCGCTGTTGGAGGCCTCGCACTCCGACACCCTCGTCGCGTACGCGGCCGTGAACCGGTTCCGGCTGGACGATCTGCACCCGCACATCCTCCGCACGCGTGACGGTGGGCGGACGTGGGTCGAGATCACGGCTGGCATCCCCGACCACGAGGTCGTGAACGCGGTGCGTGAGGACCCGGTACGGCGCGGCCTGCTGTTCGCCGGCTCGGAGCGCGCGGTATACGTCTCCTTCGACGACGGCGACCACTGGCAGTCATTGCGGCTGGACATGCCCGCGACGGCGATCCGCGACCTCGTGATCCACGACAGCGACCTTGTGGTCGGCACCCATGGCCGGTCTTTCTGGATCCTCGACGATATCACGCCGTTACGGCAGCTCGGCGGGCCCACGCCTCTCGCCCCGGTCGTGCTCTTCCGGCCGGCTGGTGCGGTTCGAGTGCGTTGGAACCGGAATCCCGATACGCCGCTGCCGCCCGACGAGCCGACGGGGAAAAACCCACCGGATGGAGCGATCCTTGATTACTACCTGCAGTCTCGTGCGAGCAGGCCCGTGATACTCGAGGTGCTCGACCGGCAGGGCCGGGTGGTGCGCCACTTCTCTAGCGCCGATCAGCCGACGCCTCCCGAAAGCACGCTCAATATCCCGACGTGGTGGATCCGGCAGCCGCCGCTGCTCTCCGCCGAGGCCGGGATGCACCGGTTCGTCTGGGACCTGCACTACGCGCCGCCCGCGTCCCTGTCGCACGAGTATCCGATTTCGGCTACCTACCGCGACACGCCGCTGGAGCCACGGGGCCCTTGGGTGCTCCCCGGATCCTACGTCGTGCGGCTGACCGTGAGCGGGATGGTCTATACCCAGCCCCTCACCGTGCGGATGGACCCCCGCGTGCGGACGCTGCTCGCCGGCCTCGCGCTCCAACTCAACGAGGCGCAGCGGCTCGTTGTCGCCCTGCGGCAGGATTCCGTCGCACTCGGCGAGGTGCGGCAACGGAAGGCTGGACAGAGCGCGCCGTCCGTGGCACTCGACTCCCTCGACGCCGAGCTCGGGCGACTCAACGGACAACTCGCTCGCGCCTACGGCGTGATCGAGGGCTCCGACGGCACGCCCACAACTCAGGCGGTGGGGGCGGTAGGGAGGCTGGAACGCGAACTGGCTGACTTGCTGACGCGATGGAGCCGCGTGCGACGGTAAAACGCGCACTCGTCGGCGCGGTCGCGCGCGCCGTTCTTACGTCAACCCCTTACGTGGCTTACGGATATCGCTTGGCTTCCACTTCGTCCGCCGGCCAGTACTTTTTGGGCCATGTCAAAGCACCCCGACAACTACTGGGCCACGAATCTCTACCAGGATCCCCGCTCACGTCCCAAGGCGGACGCGCCGGGACGGGACCTCGCGTTGCGCGCGGCCGCGCGCTTCAAGAAGGCGCGCGAGGGCATCCGGAGCTTCAAACATGTCACCGAGCAGGTGGTGTTCCTCGGGACAGCGTGGAAGTGGGTGTGGATGTACGAGGTGGGCGGCCGCAAGCTCGGGTATCTGCATCCCATGGAGTCCGGCATCAGCGGGACCTTCGTCCTCACCGAAGCCGAAGAGCAGGAGCTCGTGCTCGCGGATGGACTACCGAGCGTCATCAAGCAGGCAGTCAAGGACGGCGCGGTAGATGCTGGGGTGCGGTGGTGCTGGCTCGAGTTTCCCGATCTCGACACCGTCGCCGCGTTCGTGGAGGTCATTCGGCTGAAACACCATTTCCTGGCGCGGCCTGAATAACCCTTGTGCGGTATTCGGCGGCGGCGCTACATTGCGTCGCCCGCAGCCGTTGCCGGACCGACACAACAACCGATTTCACCGATTCGCCATCGAGGCCACCGCATTGATGACGAACAGTGGGTGGCAGGCCGCCCTCGGGGTCGTGTGCGTAGGGGTTCTGGCTTCCGCCGTTCCGGCGGCTGCGCAGAGCGGCCAACCCTCGGGCGTGGGGGGGGGGGGGGGGGGGGGGCGGGGGGGGGGGGGGCCCTTCCACGCTCCCGAAATCAAGGATACGGCGTCGCTCCCAGGCCCGCGCCAGCCGATCTTCTTCCGACACGACGTTCACGCTGGGCAGGACAAGATCCCCTGCCTGTACTGCCATTCCACGGTGACGGTGTCGAGCGAGCCGGGGATCCCGGCGCTGCAGACCTGCATCGGGTGTCATCAGATCATCGGTGGCTCCACCCCCTCGCACACAGCCGAAATCCAGAAGGTGCGCAAGGCGTGGAGCGACCGGCAGCCCCCCCAGTGGATCCGCATCCACGCGCTACCCGGGTTCGTGCGTTTCCCGCACCAACGACACATCAAAGTCCTGGGGACTGGTGCGTGCGTGATGTGCCACGGGCAAGTGGAGACGATGGCGCAGGTCTCCCAGGTCTCTACGCTCCGCATGGGGTGGTGTGTCCGCTGCCATGCGGAGCGCAAGGTGACCCAGGACTGCACGGCGTGTCACTACTAGGGCGGAACGAGCCATGAGCGACGGGATCGACCGGCGACGGTTCCTGAAAGTGCTCGGCGTGACGGGTGGGGGCGCCGCCGTCCTGTCCGGCTGCGGCATTGGCCCCGAACCGACCGAAAAGCTGATCCCGTACCTGATCCCGCCCGAGGACCAGATCCCCGGCACACCCACTTGGTACAGCACCACGTGTCGCGAGTGCACAGCGGGCTGCGGCCTGCACGCCAAAGTGCGCGAGGGGCGCGTGATCAAACTGGAAGGCAACCCCGATTCGCCGATCAACCGCGGTCGTCTGTGCGCCCGCGGCCAGGCGGCGCTGCAGGGGCTCTACAACCCCGACCGGGTCACGGGCCCGATGGTCCGCACCGCTGGGACGGCGGGGGAGAGCCGGGGCCGCCTCGAGGAAACCACCTGGGACAAGGCGATCGCCCTGCTGGCCCAGCAGGTGGCCGCAGCGAAGGGGAAGGGCATCGTCTTCGTCACGGGTCAGGAGACGGGCGCGTTCGGCGAACTGGTGGAGGAGTGGATGAAGGCGGTGGGCGGCCGGCATCTCACCTACGAGCCATTCGGATTCGAGGCGTTACGCGAGGGCAACCGCCTCGCCTTCGGCACGAGCGCTGTGCCGTTCTACGATTTCGCGAGCGCCAAGTACATCCTCTCATTCGGCGCCGACTTCATGGAGACCTGGCTCTCGCCGGTCGGCTTTCAGAACGGCTTCTCCCACGCCCACGGCTTCGAGGCTGGGCGCGACTCTGGGATGGCGAAGTTCGTCTCCGTCGGCCCCCGAATGTCGCTTACCGGCATGAGCGCCGATGAATGGATCGGAGTGACCCCGGGCACCGAGGGACTGCTGGCGCTCGCGATGGCGCACGTGATCGTGAGCGGGCGGCTGGCACGGGTCCCGGCCGAGGCGAGAGGCGTAACTCGGCTGGCGAACAATCTGGCGGCCTACGCCCCGGAGAACGTCGCGGGGACGACGGGTGTCGAAGCCAAGGTCGTGGAGCGCCTGGCGCGCGAATTCGCAGCCTCTGGCGCCGGCCTCGCGGTCGCGGGCGGTATGGCGACCCATTACCCCAACGGCGCCGCGATCGTCGCCGCGGTGAACGTCCTCAACGCTGTCGCCGGCGCCGTCGGCAAGACGGTGCTGTTCGGTCCCGACCTTGCCGTGGCCCCGCCCGGGGCGTTCCGTGACGCCGCGGCGCTGCAGACCGACCTGGCCGCTGGCAAGGTGGCGCTGCTGCTCGTCCATGGCGCCAATCCGGTGTACTCGCTAGGCGGTTTCGCGCAGGCCTTGGGCAAGGGTGTCTTCACGGTCTCCTTCTCCTCCTCCCTGGACGAAACGGCGAGCGCGGCTGACTTGGTGCTCCCCGACCTCCACCCGCTCGAGCAGTGGAACGATTCCCGGCCTCGCGCCGGGGTCTACGCGCTGCAGCAGCCGGTGATGCAGTCCGTCTTCCCCAACGCCATGCACACGGGCGACGTGGTGCTGCGGGCCTCGGGCAAACCCGGCACCTTCCGGGACTACTTGCAGGGCAAGTGGCGCGCGCTGCACCAACGCCGTGGCGGCGGCAAGAGCTTCGAGCAGTGGTGGACCGAAGCGGTGCAGCACGGCGGGATCTACAGCGACGTCCCGACCCGGTCCGTCCGGTTGAGTGCGAGCGCGATTCCCGCCGAGCCGGCGCTCACGCGTGGCGATGATCGCTGAGGTGAACCCCCGGACGGCGGCGAAGTGGCAGGTGGAGAGCGGCGACGTGGTCCTGCTGACGTCGCCGTATGGCGCGGTACGTGCACCGGTATGGATCACGCCCTCCGTGATGCCGGGCGTCCTGGCCGTCCCCACCGGTCAGGGGCACACCGCTCACGGCCGCTACGCGCGGGATCGTTCCTTCAACGCGTTTCAGCTGCTCGGGGAGCAGCCCGCCGCCTACGGCGGCCGCGAGTTCCTGGTGAGCGTGACGGTCGCGAAGACGGGTGACCACCGTCGGCTCGCCACCGTCGAGGGGAACGCGCGCGAGCAGGGGGAGGGGATCATCGAAGTCCTCCCGCTCGCGAAAGCGCGGCAGCTCCGCGCGGGCCAGCATCCATTCGTCGAGAAGCAGGTCCCCGACTACGCGGAGCGGGCGCGCGAGGGCTGGGCCGAGGCGCAGCAGGAGAAGACCGCGCTCGGCAATTACGCCGGCGCGCACCCGCGCTGGGCGATGGCGATCGACCTCGCCAAGTGCACCGGCTGCTCGGCGTGTGTGACGGCCTGTTATGCCGAGAACAACCTCGCCACAGTCGGTGAGGAGCTCGTGACGCGGCATCGCGAGATGAGCTGGATGCGGATCGAGCGCTACTTCACGGGCGGAGTGAACGGCGCGCCGGTCAGCGCCGTCGTGAGCCCGATGCTGTGTCAGCAATGCGGCAACGCGCCGTGCGAGCCGGTCTGCCCGGTGTACGCCGCCTACCACACGCCCGACGGCTTGAACGGGCAGGTGTACAACCGCTGCGTCGGCACGCGCTACTGCTCCAACAACTGCCCCTATAAGGTCCGCTACTTCAACTGGTACAACTACGCGGAGCCTGGTGGGGAGTGGGAGAGCTGGCCCGAGCCGCTGCACTTGCTGCTCAACCCCGACGTGACGGTGCGCGAGAAAGGGGTCATGGAGAAGTGCACCTTCTGCGTGCAGCGCATCCGGGGCGCGCAGAACCAGGCCCGGCTCGAGGACCGGGGGGTGCGCGACGGTGACATCGTCCCCGCCTGCGCCCAGTCCTGCCCGTCAGAGGCGATCGTGTTCGGCGACCTGAACGATCCGCGCTCGCGTGTCCACGCACTGGCCGAGGACCCGCGTGGCTACCACGTGCTCGCCGGGCTCAACACCAAGCCGGGGATTACCTACCTGGCCAAGGTGAGCGCCG
>WNFG01017919.1_pt1 | contig 11658 bp, 8 predicted proteins | sample 5400431 | NCBI WGS metagenome assembly WNFG01 (sample SAMN13153346, study PRJNA577476) | soil metagenome | isolation source: 120 cm saprolite under Douglas fir tree site 2 hole 3 replicate 2 | place: USA:California | collected 2015-04-18
TCGACCCGAACATCCATGTTCAAGCCGTTCTGTCGGAACCAACGCAGGCTCGGATCGGCGGCGGTCCAGCGGTACTTGTTTTCTTCCAGGCGCGTAATGGTGCCGTCGTCGATCACCTTGCCCTGCTCGTCACACCAGCAGCAATAAATGACCTGCCCCACTCTCACCTTGGTGATGTCGCGGGTGATCACGCGATTCACTAGTTTGGTGGCGTCCTTGCCGGTGATCAGATACTTGTAGAGCGGTGAGATATCAATGAGCGCGGCCGCGTTGCGGATGGCGTTGTACTCGTGCTCGTGATGCACTTCGTACACGCTGACGGCGTAATATCCCGACCATTCTCTGTAATTCAGGCTCTGGCAGAGGGGAAAAGTTCGTTCGTGAAATGCGGTTCCAACTGGCAATGTGGTTTCCTCGATGCAGCAAAGATTATAAGCAGCGCGGTGATGCTGGGCAATGCGATGCGGTTCTCCTTCTGACTCGTGGTCACGACCGTTCTCACATTACAAGTAGCGTCATCCCGAAACTGGGCGCAGCCCAGTGAGGGATCTAGCGTGGGCCGGCACGATAGCTGGCGAGTGCGATCCGCTGCGCGCAAGATCCTTCACGGCCTGAAGGCCGCTCAGGATGACACCTCTCAAGTTAGGGGTCGGAAATTCCAAACTGTATCGCTACGACCGATCTTTGCAGACAAGACTCAAACTTCCCGGTAGAATGACGTTTTGTTCAGGATCATTCAACCATGACATCACCCTGGAGCGTCATTCTTACCTGGACCGTCCTTCCTAGCGGGCTCTAGTCCGAGTCACCGAGTTCTCTTCCCGGCGTTCGAGATGTAACTGTTAGAATTCTGGCAATCTTTTGCAGGACAAACGCGGCCCACTCGCGGGCTGAGAGTTGAAAGCTGGCATGCCGTCTAATTCAAAATACGACGCAATCATTATTGGCGGGGGGCACAACGGCCTTACCACCGCTGCTTATCTGGCGCGCGCTGGCAAGAAAGTTCTGGTGCTCGAGCGCCGTCACGTGCTGGGCGGCGCCGCCGTCACAGAAGAAGTGTTTCCTGGCTTCAAGTTTTCGGTGTGCTCCTATGTAGTCTCGCTCCTGCGGCCGGAAATCATTCGCGACCTCGACCTTCCCCGCCATGGCCTGGAAATCCTGCCGCTCGACGGCACTTTCACTCCCATGCCAAGCGGCGACTATTTGTGGCGGGTCAACGATCACGGCAAGACTCATCGCGAAATTGCACGGCACTCGAAACTTGACGCCGAGGCCTACGACGAATTCGGCAAAGCGATGCAGGCGATGTGCCGCTTCGTGAAACCGATTCTGAGCATGGTGCCGCCTGATCCGGCGACGCTTAATCCAAAAGAACTGATGAAGCTCCTCTTCATCGGACGCCGCTTCCAGGGCATGACCAGCGAGGATAAATACAACCAGGTGCAGTTGATGACCATGAGCGCCATCGACTTCCTGGACCAGTGGTTTGAGACTGATGTGCTCAAAGCCACCATGTCCGCCTCGGGCATAATTGGAACGTTCCTGGGCGTGCGTTCGCCGGGAACCGCCTACGTACTACTTCACCACTACATGGGAGAGATTGACGGCGCGTTTCGTTCCTGGGGATTTGCCCGCGGCGGCACGGGCGCGATTTCGAATGCGATTGCTGATGCGGCGCGGGAAGCCGGCGCTGAAATCCGCGTGCAAGCCCCGATAGCAAAGATCATCGTGAAAAACGGCAAGGCCAAGGGCGTTGTCCTGGCGGACGGGGATGAGATTTACGCCGACATCATCTCGTCGAGCGTCGATCCCCGCCTCACGTTTACGAAATTTCTCGAGAAAGGCACGCTGCCCGGCGAATTTCTGGAAGACGTGAACCGCTACAAGTATCGCGGCTCTTCCGGCAAGGTAAATCTGGCGCTCGACGCGCTGCCCAACTTCAAGGCGATACCCGGCGCCGGAGCGCATCTGCGCGGCGCGATTTCGATTTCTCCGAGCGTTGAATACATGGAGAGGGCCTACGACGACGCCAAGTACGGCAACTTCTCCCGCCGTCCTTACATTGACATGGTGATCCCCACCCTGACCGATCCTTCGGTCGCGCCGCCGGGAAAGCACATCATGTCGTGCTTTGTGCAGTACGCGCCTTACAAACTGCGTCCCGGCCTGAACTGGGACGACCAGAAAGAGGCCTTCGGCGACAACGTGATCAACACCATCGCCGAGTACGCACCCAACATCAAGGACATCATCCTGCACCGGCAGATCGTCACGCCGCTCGATCTGGAACGCGAGTTCGGGTTGAGCGAAGGCAACATCTTCCAGGGCGAACTTTCGCTGGAACAACTTTTCTTCCTGCGGCCGGTGCCGGGCTGGGCGCAATTCCGCACACCCATCAAGAACCTGTATATGTGCGGATCAGCGACCCATCCGGGTGGCGGGATCATGGGCGGACCGGGGCGGCTGGCGGCGCTGGAAATCCTCAAAGACTTCAAGGGAGCAGCCTAGGTCCATGCCCGAAAAGACTACCACGGCTGCGAACCGGAACGTTGTCATCATCGGAGGCGGGCATAACGGGCTGGTCACCGCCTTCTATCTGGCCAAGGCGGGATACAAACCGCTGGTGCTGGAGCGTCGAGCGCAACCGGGCGGCGCGGCCATCACGGAAGAATTCCATCCCGGTTTCCGCTGCTCGACACTCGCGCACTCGGCTGGGCCGTTGCGTCCGGATATTGTCCGCGACATGCAATTGCAAAAGCACGGGCTGAAAATGATTGTGCCTGAGGCTGGTGTGACTTCCCTTTCACCCGACGGCAAGGCGCTCATTTTCTACAACGACGCGGAGAAATGCGCCCAGGAAATCGGCGAATTTTCGCAGAAGGATGCAGCGAAGTATCCCCAGTTCCAGGCATCGCTCGGCAGGATGGGCAAAGTGATCGGCAAGGCGCTGGCGCTGGCACCGCCGAACATCGACAACCCCAGTTCGGGCGATCTGTGGGGCATGCTCAACACCGGCCGCGCCGTGCGCAAACTCGGTCGCAGAGACATGTACCGGTTGCTCCGCTGGGGGCCAATGGCGGTTGCCGATCTGGTGGCGGAGTATTTCGAGACTGACCTGGTGCGCGCCACCATCGCAGCACGCGGTATCTTTGGGACATTTCTCGGACCGTGGTCGGCAGGGAGCAGTCTGGTTCTTCTCATCCGCGCCGCCGCAGATGAGCATCCCGGTGGCACTGCGTGGTTTGCCGCCGGCGGGATGGGTGCCATCACCCAGGCCATGGCCACAGCCGCGCAGCAAGCCGGGGCTGAAATACGAAGCGGCGCGGAAGTGATCGAAGTTCGGGTAAAGAACGGCGTGGCCAGCGGCGTCGTGCTCTCGACCGGGGAAGAGATCACCGCCAGGGCCATTGTCTCGAACGCCGATCCCAAGCGTACGCTGCTGAAGCTGGTGGATCCGGCGCATCTGTCGCCGGATTTTGTCATGAAGCTGCAGCACTATCGCATGCCCGGCACTGTGGCCAAAGTGAACCTGGCGCTCTCCGGACTGCCCAACTTTACCGCGCTCGAAGGCGAAAACCACGATCATGCCCTGAGCGGGCGTATTCATATTGGCCCGGAGATTGACTATCTCGAGCGTGCCTTCGACGAATCCAAGTACGGGAATTTCTCCAAGCAGCCTTATCTGGAGGTTGCGATTCCCTCGCTTACCGATCCCTCGCTCGCGCCAGAGGGCAAGCATGTGATGTCGATCTACATGCAATATGCTCCCTATAAATTGAAGGGCAGCGACTGGGAAAAGCAGCGCGTCCCGCTCGGCGACACTGTGGTCAAGACGCTGGCCCAATATGCGCCCAATTTGCCCGAACTGATCCTGACTCACCAGATCATCACACCGCAGGATCTGGAAGATACCTACGGGCTTACCGGAGGGCACATCTTTCACGGAGAGCTGGCGCTGGACCAGTTCTTCACCATGCGTCCGCTGCTGGATTGGGCGCGCTACCGCACGCCAATCCAGAATTTATATCTCTGTGGCTCGGGAACCCATCCGGGCGCGGGGCTGACCGGCGGCTCAGGGGCCAACGCAGCGCGGGAAATCCTGAAACATTTGAAGAAGTAGGTGCGGCAAATCAAAGTCAATTGCAGATTTCAGATTGGAGATTTCAGATTGAACTGCCACCCTGGGAGTACGGCTGAGGGTAAAATCTGAAATCTGAAATCAACAATCTGAAATCCCCCAATCCCTCCTCCATAGTGACTTTGGTGCCCCCCCTTTGGGAAAACGATTGTGTGGGAGACCTGGGTTAAGCTTTACTAAGCTAACCCTGTGTTCACAGCATTCCGCAGGTTTAGATCAGCGGGAGTGACAACGGAAGTGGCAGAAGATCCAAAGTGGGAGCTCGCAATCCTAGCGACCGTGCAGGGCTTCTACGAGAAGCTCCTGCAGGAGTACGTCGGCGGTGAAGTCCCGGTTCCGGCAGGTCTAGAGGCAATTTCCCTGCAGCAGGGCGACGGCGAGGTACACGCGACGCTGGACAAGATGCGTCGCTGGCTGCGTCTGCTCGATCAGGCCATCACACCGGCCATGCTGCGGAGGGCGTTTACGCTCGAGACTGATCCGGAAATCGCGGAAGCGGTACTGCGCTATTTCACCCGCCAGAAAGATACCAGCGACGTAAATCGCGACAAGACCGACTTGGTCGCCACATTTCTCTATCGTCACCCGCGCGTGCCAGGACAGTGGGAGCGCCGCGGTTACGGGCTCGATGGCTCGCTTCCACTTTCACCCTTTGAGATTGCCATGATCGAAATCCTCGCCGACACCGATGTGCCCTCATTGCCCGAGGATCACGTACAACAGCTGCGGCGTTTCGATCCCCTGCGGCAGGAAGCGCTCAGTTTCAAGGACCTGAATGCGCTGCTGGATTCGGAAATCATCTCCCGGGTTCGCGATCTCAAACAGTCTCTGGACGCGTCTTTCTATCACCCCGGGGTGCTGGCCACGCTCGCTCCCTACAATGCCGCTTTCGGCAAGCACTTCGACGACCTGTTTCATGCCGCAGCATCCGAAATAAAAGAGTTCGCTTCCGCCCTTCAGGAACAAGGCGGCAGTATTCTGGGCAACGTAGATGGTGTGGACGTCACGGTCGAGCATGTCGCAGGGCTGGAGGAGAGCGACTTGCTGAAAACCGACTACAGCGTGGCATTGGAGAAGTTTCGCCGTGTGTCCAAGCTTAAACAGGCCCTGGAGAGGCGCCCTCCCATTCGCAGGATGTCCTTTCAGATGAAGGTTCCCGCTGCCAAGCCGGCCCCCCCGCGGCCAACGCGGCCGGTGTTCGATCTGCAGGCCATGCGCTCGGCAGTTACGCCGCAACAGGTTTCCACGGAAGAAACCAAGCTTCGCCAGGTTGAGGAATCCATCCGGGTGTTCGTACGCGTCGCCGACCCAAAATTCCGGCAAGTGGTCCCCATGCGGTTCTTCAATCTCACGCTCACCCCGGCGGAGGCGGATGCATGCAGCGCGGATTATCTCGAGGAAAAGAGTCTGCGCGGCAGCGTTGCCCGAGTGTTGCTGCGGATCGTGGCCGTGGTCGCTCGCATCAGTACGGAGCTGGAAGAACTCAAGCGAGCGGAGAACTCACCGTCCTTGTGGAAGCTGCATGCGGATTCGCTCCTGGCTTTGCTGGAAGTTGCTCGCGTCTTGTCGGGACATGCCAAAGAGGTGATGGCCGAGGCCAGTAGCCAAGGCAACCTCGCCAGCGAAGAAACCATCAAAGCTTCGCTGCAGAGGCTTCGCCAGCGGTCCGATGCGAGTAAAGCTGCGCTGTCTGAATCGGTAAGCCGCGCAGCAAGAGTCTGACCTCTTCTTTTTTCTCGCCCTTGTGTTAAAAATATAGCCACGGTCTTGCCTTTTGCGCTCCTTCCAGCATCCTAGGCTTGTTTCTGCGGTTTGTTTATGCGATCAGTGGGAAACCATTTCGCGCGCGCGGTGGCGCTGGCACTGGTTGTTTCCGTCTTCTCTTGTCCAAGTTCGGGGTACTCGGTCCTGACCCACGAGCAGGTCGTGGACCTGATGTGGAAGGACCAGATTCAGCCTCTGCTGACGCCTACGCCTACGGCGGTTCGTTGGTGCAGGACATGGGCTACTATCCGTTTGGCAGCATGTTCTTCAGCGATCTGGTTCATTACGTCCGCAGTGGGGACTTTGTGGAAGCGCTGCTCCGCGACTCCACGGACGTAAACGAGTACGCTTTCGCGCTGGGAGCGTTGTCCCACTACGCCGCCGATAACAGCGGCCATCCGACAATCAACCAGGTGGTCGCGCTGGAATTTCCCAAACTGCAGAAAAAATATGGCAACGCCGTGACTTACGGCGACGACCCCAAGGCCCACATCCGGACAGAGTTCGGTTTCGATATGGTGCAGGTCGCCAAGAACCGCTACACCTCCGACCGCTATCACGACATGATTGGCTTTGAAGTCTCCAAGCCGCTTTTGCAGCGGGCATTCCTCGAAACCTACGGGTTGAAGCTCGAGGACGTTTTCGGCAGCGTGGACCTGGCCATTGGCAGCTACCGGCGCAGCGTGAGCAAGATAATTCCAGAAATGACCCGGGTGGCTTTGCTCTCACGCAAGGACGTAATCGTGAAAGACACTCCGAACTTCAACAAGAAGAAATTCCTTTTCTACCTGTCGCGCAGCAACTACGAGCACGAGTGGGGAACGGTGTATCGCAAACCGGGCGTGGGAGCCAGAATCCTAGCATTCTTCCTGAAATTGATACCAAAGGTTGGCCCGTTCAAGGCGGTCAACTTCAAGATCCCTACCAGACAAACTGAGGATATGTACGTCAAGAGCGTGGATGCGACGGTGGAGAATTATGCCGTCTTGCTACATCAGGCCAACGACAGCAAGCTTGATCTGCCCAACCGCGATTGCGATACTGGCCGCGAAACTCGACCCGGTGAATACGCGCTGACCGACAAGACGTACGCCGAACTCATTGACAGGCTTGCCAGCAAAACCGACGATCCCCTGGACTCGGCCCTTCGCGAAAATCTACTGCAGTTCTATTCCGACCCGAATGCCCGCGTCACTACCCGGAAGAACGCGCAGGCGTGGCAGAAATTGCAGGACGGATTGGAAAGACTTAAGCAGCGGCCCGTCTCGCAGCCTGGACCAGAGCCTCCTGTTCTGAATCAGTAAACCGCGCCGGAAGATTCCGGCTTGCCATATTCCCGCCCCGTGATGCACCCTTATAGGCTCGCCGATCGTGAGGCGGCGCGCATGAGCGTTACCGAAGACAAGTTTTATCGCGTCCGAATTACCCAGCGCAGGGATTTGGCTTCGGACCTGTGGATGATTCGTGTCCAGGCTGGCGGCGAATTCAAGTTCGCGCCCGGCCAGTACGCCACCTTGGGCGTGGAACGCCCGGAGAAGCGCTCGGAGCGGCCATATTCCATCGTGTCTTCACCTTATGAGAGTGAGATCGAGTTCTTTTTCGAGCTGGTTCCGCAAGGTGAACTGACTCCCGACATTTACAAGTTGCAGGTGGGCGATGAAATGCTCATGCGCAAAGTCCCTAAGGGACGTTTCACCCTCGACACCAAAAGCGGACGCACCAATCACCTGCTGGTCTCGACCGTCACCGGAGTGGCGCCGTTCGTCAGCTACGTTCGTACCCTCCATAAGGACTGGAAAGAGGGCAAGTTTGCCGGCGAGCACAAATTATTTTTGCTTAATGGCGCCAGCCGCTCGTGGGAGTTCGGCTATCTCGATGAGTTGCGGCAATTCGCCGCGGAAGTACCCTGGCTGACCTACGTCCCCACGGTGAGCCGCCCCTGGGACGATCCCAAATGGACCGGCGAAATCGGCCGGGTAGACGATTTGATCCGCAAGTATGCCGACATGTGGGGACTCAATGGCACAAACTCCGTGGGCTATCTGTGTGGCCATCCACAGATGATCGAGCATGGCAAGGGAATGCTCCAACGAATTGGCTTCACCAAAGAAGTGCTAAAGGAAGAAATTTACTGGATCCCGGGTAAGGAAACTGCGACTCAGTAATACTCTTAGCTTTCCGGAGGAGCGAAGAAAACCAGCACAACCAGTTCTTCAGTAATGTTGTGGAAGCAGTGTTCCATCTCCGCCGCGACAAAAATCACGCTGCCCGCGCCAATCGCGCGATCCTCCGAGCCCATCCGCATGCGAGCTCCTCCGCGGACCACATAGTAGATCTCATCTTCCTTGTGAGGAGTTTGCCGATCGACGCTTCCCGCTGGCAATGTGTACACGCCGGCGCTCATTGCCGGGATGCGTAGAAATTCCAGATACGACTTCCCTGCCTGCTGGCGCTGCTTCTCCAGTTGATCAATCTCGAAGAATTCTTCTGGCTTCTTCATGACTTGTTTGTCTTCCCTTGGAGAGGTCACTGAAACGCGCCCGAGAAAAAAATCTCCGTATACTGCCGTACCAGGCTTTCTTCGTCCAAAGCGCCTTCCGGCCGGTACCACTGGTAAATCCAGTTAATCATGCCGAGCAACGCAAACGCGGCCGCACGTGGAGTGACGCTACATCGCGATGGCCGCCCACTCTGCACCTCAGCGATCAAGTTCTCCACGAAATGCACGTAGTCTTTTTTACGAGCGTTGATGCGCCGTCGCATCGCCGGCGGCAGTGGATGATTTTCGTGCAGCATCACGGTAATCTCACGATCTCGCACACTCATCACCACCTCGATGTGCCGGCGGATGAGCATGCGCAAGCGCTCCTCCGGATTGGCCATACCTTTTACTCCGTCAATCACCCGCTCCTGGGTGATGTCCATCGCGTGATTCATCAGGTTGAACAGAATTTCGTCCTTGCTCTGGAAATGATGGTAAAGCCCCCCTTTGCTGAGCTTCAGGGCGGCAGCCACGTCGTTCATCGAGGTGGCATCGTAGCCCTGCTGCTGGAAGAGGCGAGCGGCGGTGCGGAGAATCTCCTGCCTTGAATCAATGGCGGTCTCGCGAGTCATGGCGGAAAGGATATACAGGCCGAAACCAGAATGCCAATCCGCAAAGTGCACAAAGAACAATCCTCTGTCATAATCTTTCTCCCATGGATCTGAAACACCGCAGTCACGGCATCACTGACGGACGCGACCAGGCCCCAGCCCGCGCCATGTTCAAGGCGATCGGATTTACCGACAGCGATCTGGCCAAGCCCATCATCGGCGTTGCTAACACCTGGATCGAAACCATGCCCTGCAACTTTCTCCTGCGGCGGCTCTCCGCCAAAGTGAAAGAAGGCATCCGCGCCGCCGGCGGGACACCGATGGAATTCAACACCATCGCCATCAGCGACGGCGAGACCATGGGTACAGAAGGCATGCGGGCTTCGCTGGTCAGCCGCGAGCTCATTGCCGATTCCATCGAACTGGTATGCCGGGGACAAATGTTTGACGCGGTGGTCTGCGTGGTGGGCTGCGATAAGACGATTCCCGCTGGAGCGATGGCACTGGCGCGGCTGAATATTCCCGGGTTGGTGCTTTACGGCGGCACCATCGCGCCCGGTAGCTACCACGGAAAAGACGTGACCATTCAAGATGTATTCGAAGCGGTCGGCGCAAATGCAGCTGGAAAAATGACCGACGCAGAATTGCTCGAACTGGAAAATGTGGCTTGTCCAGCCGCGGGCGCGTGCGGCGGTCAGTACACGGCCAACACGATGTCCACCGTGATGGAGATGATCGGACTCTCGCCCATGGGCTTCAACAGCGTTCCCGCCATGGATCCGAAGAAAGATCAGATTGCCTACGATTGCGGCGAACTGGTATTGAATCTCTTGCGCAACGGCGTCACCCCCAGGGACATTTTGACTCGGCCAGCGTTTGAGAATGCTATCGCAAGCGTCGCTGCCACTGGCGGCTCGACCAACGCGGTCCTGCATTTGCTGGCCATCGCGCGTGAAGCCGGCATTCCTTTGCAGATTGATGATTTCCAGAAAATCAGCGAGCGCACGCCTCTGCTAGCTGATCTGAAACCTTCGGGTCGCTTCGTGGCCACAGACATGCACCGCGCCGGTGGCGTGCGTCTTTTACTAAGCCGCCTGCTGCAGGCGGGACATATCCACGAGGCCGCACTAACCGTCACTGGGCTGACGATGTCTGCCGAAGGCCAGAATGCTGTCGAAACTCCCGGCCAGGAAGTGATTGCGCCGCTGGACAAGCCGCTGAAGAAGACTGGCGGCCTGGTGATTCTGCACGGCAATCTCGCGCCTGAGGGATGTGTTGCCAAGATAAGCGGCCACGAACGCCTGAGCCATCGCGGGCCGGCGCGCGTCTTTGAATCCGAAGAAGACGCAATGGCCGCAGTCACCGAAAAGCGCATCAAGGCCGGCGATGTGGTCGTGATCCGCTACGAAGGGCCCAAAGGCGGTCCGGGGATGCGCGAGATGCTGAGCGTGACTGCGGCGATTGTGGGTGAGGGCCTGGGTGGATCGGTGGCCCTGTTAACGGACGGCCGCTTCAGCGGCGCCACACGCGGCCTGATGATGGGACACGTCTCTCCCGAAGCCGCGTTGGGCGGACCGATCGCCGCGGTGCACGAAGGCGACACGATCCACATCGATATCAATCAGCGCGTGCTGGAGCTTGAAGTCAGCGACGCCGCCTTGCGCCAGCGTCTGGCGCAGTGGAAGGCTCCACGGCCGAGATATCCCGGCGGCGTGTTCGGGAAATACGCGTCGCTGGTGTCCTCGGCTTCGGAAGGCGCGATTACGCGGCCGCGGTAGCCGGGTGCGCTTGCTCACCGATGTCGTCACAAGAACTATGTCTGCGAGACGGCTCGGCGCATTCCGCGATTCAACGATTATTCGCCCAACCGCACGAAGCGGACAGCCACGCGGCGGTTATAGGCGCGACCCGCAGCGTTGGAATTCGGCCGAACCGGAGCTGCCGATCCCGAGCCCATCGCGGTGAGCTGTTCGCTAGAAACGCTAAATTCACTGATCAGCGCATCCCGGACCGCGATGGCGCGGCGGCTGGAAAGGTCCAGGTTGTAGGCCTCGGGCCCGGTATCGTCAGTGTGGCCTTCGAGAATCGCGCTGGCGCCGGGATCTTTCGCAAGGGCGTCCGCAATCTGCTGCAGAGTAGAACGGTACTGTTCGGCGATGGCGGCGCGATCCTGGTCGAAGAAAATGTTCTTTAAGTCTTGCGTGCCGGTCGAGGCTCCAGGCGTGATCCCGGGGTCTGCGGGAAATTTCCGCACGGTTACATCGCTCAGCTCATCGGAACCAGACTCTCGAGCACCCAAGTTCGTGGCCGTGCCTTTGGGCGGTCGGAGCGGCGTGTCCCCGGGCGACAGCGGGGATCGGTGGGGCACCGAATAGCCCGAAGAAGAATCGCTTTGCTCCGAAGCCGACTGGCCGGTCTCCGGGGCGTTGGCTTGCGCCGGATGCTGCAACAGCGATTTTTCCACAACTACGAAGGTCAGAATGCCGGTAATCGCGGCCAAAGCCAGAGCCTTCGGCCAGAAGCCTGCACCTTCCGAGGGCTTCTTCACCCCGGGCGGGATGGTTTTCTCCGCCTTGAGGGCTGATCCCTTTTCCATGCTTACTGAATTGGTGCTCCGAATCGAAGCGGCTGGGTTTTTGCCCGACGCGGAGAGCGTGGTCGCC